>OBKM01000316.1_pt1 | contig 24255 bp, 20 predicted proteins | sample 1519691 | NCBI WGS metagenome assembly OBKM01 (sample SAMEA37050418, study PRJEB22526) | metagenome | biome: saline pan; feature: lake; material: water | place: Egypt | collected 2015 | depth 0.5 m | reverse complement strand
GCGTGATTCATCTCGACCGCCTTTCTTGTCGGGCTCTAAGCCGAGACGATGAGTAACTGCCATCACACTTCCAGCCTTCGCCTGGCAGTGTTGTAAATCCCCGGCACAGAGTGAAACTGAAACGAAGACGGCGCTGTATCCTTCCTACTGCGTCCTCAGAACGCAAGGCGTTCTGATGTGCGAACGAGAGCTTGCTCTCGTTAACGCTCCTTGTCCGCTGGCGCGGACTGCGATGCTCGTTGAGGAAGGGGGCCTAGCGCCTGCAATCAGCTAAACACGGAAACCTCGGGGTCATAATGATTCAGATAACCTCTTGGTGAGATGATTTGAACATCTGTCAAGGGAAGGCTCAAGTCCTTCAGACAGGTCAGTCAATGCACCTAATTCTTCCCTGAACTACTAAAGCCCCGAGGTACTTCACAGAAAAATTGAGCCGTTTGTTGGGCGGTTTTATGAGACAATCCGGCGGTAGTTCCATTGACTCAAACACTTGTTCAACGCTATCTGCCAACATCGACAAAGACCGTCGTCGATTTTGATCCTTATCTCACTGACGGCGAGGAAGCCTATGTGTGGATGGCAGTCGACTGTGAGACACTCGAAGTATTCCACGCCGATAGTCTCATCAGACCGATCAAGTCTTGATGCGTTACTGGTTCTTAGAGAGGTTTTGAAGGCCTGCTGCAGTTGACCGCTTGTGCGGACTGACGGCGACTTTTGGTCCAATTGGCCGCTGGAACGATTAAAGCGTGCCTGCGAACGGAAGACATAGGGAAATCAATCACTCATCGAAGCCCGGTTCGGCCTGTTCAAATACCGAACCAGGCGCTTTTGGCATCAATTTTTGTATCGAAACTTGATAGACTTAGCCAAGCTCATAGCTGACAGCGTCTGCCACTCTCCACAATGCACCGCTCTAACTTTGACACCCCTCCCACTCAATATACTCGCTGACATCCTAAGTATAATGAGTAGTTACGTTTCTGTTTCTTGCTTCACTCCGTTGCTCTGGAGGAGCAGAAATCAATATAATAAGCGCAATATTTATTAACTTAGGTAAAAGCAGCAAGCCACACTGTGCCACAATAGTTTAGATACAAGCAGAATTCCAAGAAAAACCACAAACACGTTAACCCATTGTACATGTACTTATTCGAATGAAAATATTGTTCATGGTAATAACATTGAAATAGGTAGTTCAAATGTGTGAATTTACAGAAAATCATGGACGACGGTAATAAGGTAGATAGATCAGATTCAAATAACAATTCTGAAAACGGTAACGGGGACGGTATTAACATAGAATATGGGTTAGACGAAAAGCCAGCTCTTCCAAAAGCAATCGCTCTTGCCGTACAGCATATATCAGTAATGCTTGTTCCTTCAACAGCAGTTGCATTCATTGTCGCAGGAAACGTCGGGCTCGGCGCGGGAGATACGGCGTACCTTGTACAGATGGTGTTGCTTTTTTCTGGAATAGCAACCATCGTGCAAGCATACACTCTTGGACCCATCGGAGCAAAATTACCAATTGTAATGGGGACAAGTTTTGCGTTTGTCGGGGCAGCTAGCACAATTGGAGCTGACTATGGCATGGCAGCGGTCTTTGGTGCTATTTTAGTCACTGGTGTGCTTGTTGAAGGATTTATCAGTTGGCAATTCAAGTACGTTAAGCCATATTTTCCACCGCTTGTCTCCGGCCTAATTGTTATAATTATTGGCTTGTACCTAATTCCGGTTGGAATGGAATATTCGGCAGGAGGAGTTGGCTCACCTGACTTTGGATCAATGCAAAATCTTGGACTAGCAGGCCTTGTTCTTTCCATCGCTGTGCTTTGTAATCTTTTCTTACGCGGCACAGCACGTGTCTTAAGCATTCTACTCGGAATCGTCGTAGGTTACATTGCAGCTGTGTTACTTGGTATCGTTGATTTTAGCCCAATCCGCGATGCAGCATGGATCGAGATTCCATCGCCAGGGGAGTATGGCTTTGCATTTGAGCCTATTGCTCTGCTTACATTTGGATTTCTATTTGTTGTCTCTGCAATGGAGACAGTCGGAGACATGACCGGCATTACAGCGGCAGAAGGCCGTAATCCAACAAAAAAAGAGTTACGTGGAGGCATCTCTGCTGACGGCGTAATGAGTTCTCTCGGAGCTATTTTTAGTGCTTTTCCAACCACATCATTCTCACAAAATGTAGGTATTGTTAATTTTACAGGGGTGATGAGCCGCCATGTTGTCGGGATTGGTGGTATTCTCCTTGCACTTCTTGGATTGGTACCCAAGGTGGGAGCTACAGTCGCCGCGACACCAGACCCGGTATTTGGCGGGGCCGTGCTTGTCATGGTTGGTATGGTTGCTGCAAGCGGCATGCGTTTACTTTTCTTAAACGTTGATATGAATCGTCGTAATATGGTTATCGTGGCAACTTCACTAGGCCTTGGACTTGGTGTAGAAATTGTTCCCGAAGCACTACAGGGCTTGCCTGAGGCAGCACAAACTTTCTTTGGTGAACCAGTTATTATGGTTGGGATAATTGCACTTCTGTTGAATACTTTTGTTCCAGGGGAGCAGAGTCCATTGTACGGTGATCCAGAAAGTGCTCCCATGGAAGAACCAGTCGAAGATTCGCAGACTACAGACGATGACTGATATATAGATTCTTAACTATTCGTTGTTCTCGTCATTCGTGATATACAGGCAAAACTTCCCGTGACTGCCATTTCGACGGATATCTTCTTTGATATAGTAACCATGTCTAATACATGTTCGTCTAATGACTCGGGCCTTCTCCTGCTGCTGTCCAGTTACAATCAGATAATCTTCTGTATCCATTGCCTGTAGACAGCGCCGCAGTACTACGGATAATTGCTGACAACGCACTTCATCAACCGATATCTTTAGTTGTTCGGCTGAATTATCTTTCCCTTTCATATGCTTGTCTAAGTACTATTAACGTCCGCTTGTTCCATAGTTGCCCTTAACAGCAATTCAGTTCCTAAAACAATATCTTCCCATTCTGTGTACTCTGATTCACGGTGACTGATACCATCGACACTTGGAACAAATATCATTCCAGTCTCAGTGATTTGATTAAGATAGTTTGCATCGTGTCCAGCGCCACTAGGCAATGTAGCATATTCACATCCAAGCCTCTCCGCTGCGGCCTTAACCGTATCTATACACCTTTCTGAAAAAGTATTCGCCTCAACACGCATTACTTCCTCTAATGTATACTCCACATCCTCTCGTTTGGCTGCCCACGCTACTTCATCGCGAATCTGTTTGACAGCAGCATCTACAACATCGTTGTCATATGATCGAAAATCAATAGTAAACTCGACCTGCTCCGGAATAACGTTGATCGCATTAGGCCAAATATCGACACTTCCTACCGTTCCAACCAGATCAGTTCCTTCAGTGGAGGTAATACGACGCACCGCAGTAATAACATCAGCAACCGGGACCAATGCATCGTATCGCATATCCATTGGGGTGGGTCCCGCATGATTTGCTTGCCCCTCAAATGTTCCTTCTAGCCATGAAAATCCAAATACGCCTTCAACGACACCAATAGGCAAGCCTGCTTCATCGAGATATGGGCCCTGCTCTACGTGTAGTTCAAAATAACAGTGATAATCATCTGGCGCACAGGGTCGATCTCCTTTATATCCAATCCGTTTTAACTCATCTTCAAATCGGTTACCTTCGTCGTCTTTTCTATTGTAGGCATATTCAAGATCAAAAACGCCCGTATATACGCCACTGCCCAGCATGTCTGGCTGAAACCGAACACCTTCCTCATTACTCCACGCAACAACTTCAATCGGCCGCTGTGTTTTGGTATCTCTGTCATTGAGTGTTTCTATTAGTTCAAGTGCCCCAAGTACTCCAACAACACCATCGAACCGTCCACCATTATATTGACTATCAATATGTGAGCCAATTAATACAGGGTCCGCTTCTGGCTTTGTTCCTTCTCGTCGGGCAAAAATATTCCCCATTTTATCAATGGTTACATCTAACCCGGCTTCCTGTAGCCACTTTACTAGCTTATCCCGGGCTTGTTTGTTTGCATTTGAGAGTGCTGGACGATTTACACCGCCGTCCTCAGTCGCACCAATCTCACTAAATCTATCAAACCTGTTACGAAATCGCTGACTGTCAATCATCAGGTCAGCCATACGTACTGACATAATGTGTAGTTGCTTTAATATTGGGACCGAACGGTTGGATATTGTTCCTCATTTGGCGGCTATTTTTGCCTTATTCTGTGGCGGCTATCCTAACCAAAAGAAAAATACCAAAATGCTTGTTATCAATTACCCATGTCGACACAGTCGATTGAGTTTTACAATGGAGAAATCGTCGATGGCACCGGAAGTCGCTCATATACTGGCAATGTCCTTGTTCGTAATGGCCGAATCCAGGAAATTTCTAAGATGCGGATAGGGGCGGATCAAGAAATAGATCTTCAAGGCAAATATCTTACTCCGGGCTTTATTGATATGCACTCTCACTCGGATTTGCGTCTTCTAAATCGTCCGAGAGCCCCTGAAAAATTGACACAAGGTGTTACCACCGAAGTACTTGGGCAAGACGGAGTCAGTGTCGCTCCAATTCCATCAGACCTTGAAAAGGAATGGCAAAGCCGTATTCAACCACTTAACGGTGCATATGATCTTCCATGGCCATGGAACACTATACGCCAATATCTTAATGAGGTTGAGAAGGCTTGTCCAGCCGTTAATTGTGCGTATTATGCACCGCACGGGAATCTGCGATCACTACATGCTGGCTTTGATGATCGAGAACTTGAGGCGTACGAACAGGAACTCTTAGAGATTGATCTTGACGTAGCGATTGAACATGGAGCATTCGGAATGTCAACTGGTATGATATACCCTCCAAGTTCGTATGGTTCTGAGGAGGAACTAGAAGCCCTAGCTAAAACGCTCGCAGCTCGGGGCTCATTTATGATCTCACACATCTGGAATGAAACGGATCGAGTAGTTGAGTCAGTCAAACGATATCTGGACATGTGCAACCGAGCCGGTTGCCATGCGCATGTCTCACATCTGAAGATCGGTGATAAACAAAACTGGGGACGTGCCGATGAGATACTGTCACTCTTTGACTTAGCTGAACAGCGGGGTCAGCGTGTTTCATTCGACCAGTATCCTTACACCGCTGGATCTACGATGCTAACTGCATTACTCCCCCCATGGGCTCGAAACGGCACCTCAGAAACTGTCCTTAGCCGCCTGCGCGATCCGCAGCTACGCACTGACATGGAGGATGATATTAATTCTCCTGGTAATTGGGAAAACTTGGTTCGTGCCGCAGGGGGGTGGGAGAATATTTTGATAACCAATACGTCAAGTGGTGAGTACGAAGGCAAAACAGTTGCTGATATCGCTGAATCGCGGGATTCTAATCCAATTGATATTGTTTGTGATATTCTCTTACAGGAGAATCTCAACGTTACGATTGCCGATTTTGTCATGTGTGAAAAAGACATTAAGAACTTTCTCACTGATCATCGCGGGAGTATATGTACTGATGGCATTTTTGGTGGCAAGCCTCACCCCCGTGCAATCGGAACGTTTCCTCGAATCATAGAGCGATATGTCCAGGACCATTCAGTGATCTCAATTGAAGAAGCGATATATAAAGCAGCAGGACACCCAGCTGATATTCTGGGACTAACAGATCGGGGATACATTAAAGAAGGATATGTTGCTGATTTAGTAGTGTTTGATATTGAACAGATAACCGAACGTCCAACATACAAAAATCCTAATCAGTTGACAACAGACTTTGACTACGTCCTTGTTGGAGGCGAAGTTGCTGTTAAAGATGGACACCTAACTGGCAAGCGAAATGGACAGGTATTAAGATCTACCGAAGAGTGGAACGCTCCAACCCGGCCGCGTATTTCCCGAGCAAATCGGTAAATCAACTCATTGTTTGGACTTCCACATGTGGCTCATCGCATGGAGGTGTGGAAAACATTCGAGAGAAAATTTACATGTGTACTTCGTTGTGGGCCCATAGATATAAGCCTGTCAAGAATATATCGAATAGATATCATGAAGTATGATGCTAAAACAGAAGATGGCGAAGACCGCGTTGGCATGTACTTGCAGGATAAACGGCCAATTCGGAGGAATATGGAACTTGTGCAGTATGCTGAAGAGAATAATTTTACTGAAGTTTGGCAGGCAGAATCCCGTCTTGCTCGTGACGGAATTACGCCAATGGCTGCATATGCGGCAGTAACAGATGAAATCAAGATTGGAGCAGGTGTCATTAATAACTGGACACGAAATACAGCACTCATAGCTCAAACAATGAGCACGCTAGAGGAACTGGCTGGCCCGAACCGAATTCTATGTGGAATTGGAGCTTGGTGGGATCCACTTGCAGAAAAGGTTGGTATTGATCGTTCAAACCCTCTTCGTGCAATGCGTGAGTGTGTCGAGGTTACGAAATCATTGCTTGAGATGGAGAACGTAACCTACGACGGCGACTTTGTCAATGTCCGAGATATAGAACTAGACGTTGTTCATGGTGATTCTGGTCCTCGAACCGTTCCGGTATATGTTGGCGCTACCGGGTTCAAGATGATGGAGTTGACTGGACATTTTGCAGACGGAGCGCTACTAAACTACCTCGTTAGTCCAGAATATAACCAGAAAGCGCTTGACGCGCTCAAAACTGGAGCAGATCGAAGCGATCGGACTGTCTCCGAAATAGATCGCCCACAACTTGTTGTCTGTTCGATGGATCACGATGAAGAAAAAGCGCTTGACAACGCCCGTGAGCTTATTACTCAGTACCTCGGGCAACAGCCACACATCATGAAAGCAAGTGGCGTAAGTCAAGATCTTATCGACGAGGTTGGCGAAGCAATTGGAGGTTGGCCAGCAGAAAAAGAGGATATAAAAGAAGGAATGCATCTTGTTCCGGATGATGTCGTTCACAAACTCACTGCTAGCGGAACACCGGAGCAGTGTCGTGAAAAGGTTCGTGAATACGTTGACAACGGTTGCACATGTCCTGTACTGTATCCACTTGGCGACGATCCGGAATTAATGATCGATGAGTTCTCAGCGGGATATTTATAAATAATAGGCTAGATTGCGGTCATTCTATTCATTGGTATCATATCGGTGTTGTACCTCGTTGATATTTGGCTCGATTTCCATGATATCACCAGTTGCTTTTTTTGCACTAGCTGTATCCTTCAATCCAAATCCTGTCGCATTAACCACGACCGTCTCATTTTCCATGATGATCCCTTCTTTGATTGCTTTCTTTACACCTGCAACTGGAGCAGCTCCAGCTGGTTCTGTGAAAATACCTTCTGTCTGACCGATCAAAGTTTCTGCGGTGAGGATCTCTTTGTCGGAGACTAAAATAGAATCACCACCGCTTTCACGTAGTGCACGACATGCTTTGATAGTATTTCGTGGCCTTCCAACGGAAATGCTATCTGCAACGGTGTCAGCAATTTCTTCAACATCAGCCGCTTCACAGAATGCATCGTGGATGGCCGATGCTCCCTCAGATTGTACGCCAAGCATTTTTGGAGTGTCATCAACATATCCCAACTCATAGAACTCACGGAAACCTTTCCAGGCTCCAGCAATCGTACAGCCGTCTCCCATCGAAAACACAATCCAGTCGGGGACCTCACCTCGAACTTTTGACTGTTCAGCTAATTCATGTCCAACTGTTCTTTTTCCTTCAACTTGGAACGGATTAATTGCTGCATTGCGGTTATACCACCCATACTCGTCGGTGACTTCCACACTGAGGTCATATGCCTCATCGTATGATCCATTAACGGCTAGCACATCAGCCCCGTACACAAGGGGCTGTGCAAGTTTACCAGATGGAGCGTCATCTGGAACAAATATTCTGCAATCTAATCCGCCTCGGGCTGCATATCCGGAAAGAGAGGCTGCTGCATTTCCCGTCGACGCACAAGTAATTACATCTCTTCCAGCATGCTTTGCTTTTGTCACGGCGATCGAACTTGCCCGGTCTTTGAAGCACCCCGTTGGGTTCCGACCATCGTCTTTAATCAGTATATCTACACCAAGGTTCTCACTTAACTGCGGAGCGTCAAATAGGTCTGTGCCTCCTTCATTAAGTGTGACTATATCTGCATTATCATCTACAGGGAGAAATGCCTCATACTTCCACTGTGAGTTGATATTTCCATCTAACTCCGCATCAAACCGTTCTTCAATGACATCATAATCATACTTGACTTCAAGAATCCCTGATACTCCTGGCTCTTCTGGACAGGTATATATTACCTGATCGGGGTCATATGTTTTACCACATTCTGTACATTCAAGTGAAGTGACATGTTCCATCGCCATATAGACTTGATATCCGGCAGGATATATAAAAACTATCACTGTCTGGTTTGTTGTGGAAACACTGTATAATTAGGGAAGAGCGAGTAATAACTCTTCAAATACATTCAACTGTGCCACTTGTGTGGCACAACACAACACACGTATGTCTTTATGTCTCTTCCTATTGCAGATATGATCCGTCTCCAGGTTCATTCAAAACCGTATGTCTTCGTGCACATATATCGCCGTTGAGAAGTACCAAGTCGACCCGAGCCGACCATTTTTGTCCTTCGAATGGCGTCCACTCACCAACAAATGTACATTCATCTGCAGATACTTCGTAGGTTGTCTCATCAATTAACATAATATCTGCATCCGAACCGATCGCCAGTGATCCTTTCTGCGGATAAATTCCTGCTTCTCTAGCAGGATTCTCACAGATTAATTCAGCTAACCGCTGCCACGATATTCGGTCCATATGTACACCTTTGCTGACAAGGTACTCAACCATTGTTTCTACACCTGGCACTCCAGCATATGGATCCCAAATGTCATTCCATCCTTCCTTGCGATCCTCTCTCATGACCGGAAAGTGGTCAGTAGCAATAAGATCAATTGTACCATCTATAACTGCATTCCACAATAACTCTCGTTGTTTTTCTGACCGCAATCCAGGATTGACCTTTAGAAACGGTCCCTTCTTTTCGACATCTGTTCTGGAGAATGCAAGATACTGCGGGCATGTTTCAAGTGTTATCTGTGCGTTATTATGTCTCTTATATTGTCTTGCGACAGTAGCTCCGCGACCACTGGTAATGTGGACAATATGCACCGGACACTCAGTTATTCTTGCAAACTCCCCAATTCGTGTAATTGCATCGACTTCTGCCTCAATCGGCCGAGAATCAGGGTAGATCTCTGGATTATTACTAGAAATTTGCCTTTTAGCATAGTCTAAGATCGACTGTGTTTCACAGTGCGCCCATATCTTCCCTCCGCTCCCTGCGACACTGTGCATTATCTCTATGATTGTCTCATTATCGGCCTGATATGGTTCCGATGTAAATATCTTAAAATCAGTGACTCCGCAGTCCTGTAGCCCTGAGATGTTCACATTTCTGGACTGGAAATTTCCAGCAACAAGCTTAAAGTCGATATGTGCTTTGCCGGAACACGCTGCTATCTTTTCTTGTATGGCTTCTGGCGTTGTCATTGGCGACTGAGTTGGTAACTCCATTACAGTTGTCACACCACCAGCTACTGCACTTGCTGTTTCTGATGCAAAGGTAATATCTGGGGTAAATAGGTCAGGATCATGCATGTGCGTATGTACATCGATGGCTCCCGGCATCGCGATCTTTCCATCTGCATCGATTACATCCTGAGCGGTATGAGGCGTTTCTGTCCCGATGGATATAATTTTTCCATCATTGATACCAATGTTCCCTGGGATAACTCCGGATTTAGTAACAATGCGTGCATTTTTGATTAGCCTATCCATCACATGTAACTTTGTATTCTATAGAATAATCGTTTGGATTGGTACATATATAATATTGGAGCGAGCGTGACTGCCACCATGTCGGATTAGTGGACAAACTTTCCAAGATAGGTTTTTATACCTCGATGTGAGTTTTGGATTATGATCGTTAACGCTGGTACTCTTATCAGCATGAATGAAGATCGAGATGTCTACGAGGATGTACACGTTGTGGTAGACAATGGAATAATTTCCGAAATCAACGATGGGTTCGTCAACGGAGAGGAGGTTGTAGATGCAAGCGATGAGATTGTACTCCCTGGTCTCATTGACTGTCACACTCACACATACTCATTGCCTATTCGAGGTGCACCGCTTGATGTGGCTCCACAATCATTTTATCAAGCGCTTGTAGACATCTGGTGGGACGTTGACGAAGCCATTACAAGATCTGACGCCGAGTTATTTGCACTTGGATCCGCAGCCGAACTGATCGAAACAGGGGTGACATCATTTTGTGATAACTTTTCAGCACCTAATACGCTACCCGGTGGACTTGTCAGCGTTGCAGACGGAGTTGACCAAACACCAATTCGAGGACTGCTTTCATTTGAGGCAACAGCCCGGGACTCAAAAGAGGAAGCCTACAATGGTATAGAGGCAAACAAATCGTTTATTCAGTCAGCAAGTAGCGGGTATGACCGGCTATCGGGACACTATTGTCTTCATACCTTATTTACAAATACGCCTGAGACTATTGAAGAGTGTACTCAGCAAGCTCTCGCTGATAACCAGCCGATTCAATTACATCTTGAAGAGGGATACGTTGATGTACATGATGCACTCAGTAAGTACGGTGACCGGCCTGTGCACGTTCTTGAATCATTTGGCTTGTTTAACGCGGATGTTATTGCTGCACACTGCGTATTTACCACTGAATCAGAAATGGAAGTGCTCGCCAAGCATGATGTCGCAATCGCACATAATCCGTATTCGAATATGAACAATGGGGTTGGAATAATGGATATTGACACAGCCCAAGACAAAGGTATTACAATTGGGTTAGGAAGCGACGGGTGGGACCCTAATTTGTTTGAGGTAATGCGATCAGCTGTGAGTGCGCACAAACTTCGTAAAGAAAATCCCAGTGCAGTTGATCCTGGCACAGTTCTGGAATGGGCCACAATCGGTAGCGCTGAGGTGATGGGCTGGGAAGACTCTGTGGGAAGTATTGAACCGGGAAAAAAAGCGGACATGATTACACTAGATCTGGGCCCGAACCCAGTTACAGCTGAAACAGCACCTGGATATGTTGTAAGTGCAGGCTCCCCTAGTAGACTTACACGGACAATCATTAACGGAGAGATCGTCCATGACACGGAACAGCAGCACTTTTTATCAGCAGAAGTACGCTCAAAGATAGGGACAGCGAGCAAAAACCTTTGGAGCCGATTATCATAACAGCCAAAATTAACACACTAAGGGTGTTAAAAATCGCGGTTTACCATCGCACTGGCTCCACAGAGAGTAAACACAGAGTTAATATTATAATGGTTCAAACACACTTACTCTATATGCACGACTGTTCATGTAAGATTGGAACAATGATCCGCCAGTATAATTTAGATACAATGGATCCGCTGCATGACACGATCAATGAAGGTCTGGTAGCTAGATGGAATGGCAACAAGTCGCACACATCTTGTGGATACCGAACGCTAACAGACTGGTTTAATATGCAAATGCTCAAATCGGTTTATCAACAGAATGGTGAACATGTGCATGACACACAGATTGAAGCAGAATATAAGGTGCTGACAGGTGAAGACGAGGTTGAAAAACAGGAAATTATTCATCAACTTGACACTATTGGTGTTGATGGAAGCCAGATGCAGTCGGACTTCGTTTCTTGGGCGACAATGCGAAACCACTTATTAGATTGTCTGAGTGCTTCAAAGGAACGCCCATCGGGCTCAACCAATTGGGAACAAAGTGCAATTAAAACTGCACAATCAATGGCCTCAAAAAAGATTGGAGAAGCACTCTCTTCTCTTTCATCTTCTGGTGACTTGGTCGGTTTCGACGAAGCGTCAGTTTCGGTCAACATACAGTTACAGTGTGACCATTGTCCGACACGGGTACCACTCAGTGTAGCATTAGAGCGAGGGTATATTTGTAAACAACATCATGCTTCTGAATCAGCCAAAACACAGCCATGACTTGGACTATAGACATCCGGAATATTGCTGGCATATACAATGGTAGTGCTGAAATTCAGTCTGGAATAAATGCTGTAGCTGGGTCGAATTGGCAAGGGAAGTCAAGTTTTATCCAGGCAATTGAGACGGCGATAGGAGTTAAACGACCATTGACTGAGGGAGAAAATCAAGGCAAAGTGCAGATTAGTATGCCAGATCAGACGGTTAATGTGGAACTAGTTCGTAGCGAAGATTCAATCAGCGTACGGGGTAATACGCTTCTTGATAAGCAATACGAACGTATTTGTGCTGAATTATTCGCTTGCTTAGGCGAAGACAATGACGTTCGCGCAACTGTCCGACGTAATGAACCTCTTGATGAAGTCTTGTTAAAACCATTAGACTTCCAAGATATTGAACACCAAATTAATCAGCTTAAGCGTGAACGCGACAGACTCGATGATGAAATTTCTCAGGCACAGGAAGCAAAGAAGCGGCTGCCATCACTTAATCGGCAACTTAATGAAATTAAGTCCGAGATTGCTAAACTGGAGGAAAAGAAGACGTCAATCCCAGCCTCGGCTGACACGGAGAGTGCGATACAGGAGCAACTTTCTCAGGCTCAAGCCAAAAAAAGTAAACTCGAAAGCCAGATAGAGCGATTATCACAGTCAGTTGAACAGATCAGTAGTAGCATTGAAGAAAAGCAATCAGAACTTGACAAAATCGCATTTGATGGCAGTGCAGAGGCACTACAGTCGGAGTTGCAGAATCTCCGTAAAGAAAAACAAAACATTGAGCAGTCAATTGATATTCTCCAAAATATTCACTCTGCTAACCAGATGGCTCTCGAAGAAGACCACCTAGATTTGATTACAGAGGTAGATCGACAACTAACAGATGATACTGTTATTTGCTGGTCGTGTGGGTCTGAGGTATCCCGGAGTGATGTCCAAAAAAGAGTCAGACAATTGGGGGAGAAAATTAGTTCCAAACAATCGAATCTCCAAGAATACCAACAGCAGATAGACGAAATTGAAGAAAAGTACAACGAATTCAAACAGGCAAGGCGTCGCAAGAAAAGTATCAAAGAGGACATCAACAGACTTAAAGAACAAAAAGCAGATCGTCAACAGCGCTTGGATCAGACTCAGCAACAACTCGAAGAGGTGATTACAGAGATCGAAGAACTGCAAGCTCAAGTCGATGCAAATATCAACGAAATTACAGACCTTCGAAGTGAGTTGAAATACCGTCGGACGGAACTTGAGGATATTCAATCGAAACACAACCAGTTGCAGGAACGTGCTAATCAAGAGGAACAACTTACATCACAGCGTGAGTCAATCCAGGAAGAAATTGTAAAGCTCCGAGATCAAAAAGACCGGACAAAACGCCGAATTCGTGAGTCGTTTAATAAGGCAATAAAAGACATCAGTACTCAACTTAACACCGGATTTGATTCTGCTTATCTCACAGGAAATTTTGAGCTGGTAATTGCTAGAGATGGAAGGGAAACTCAACTAGAGGCACTAAGTGAAGGGGAAATTGAACTCATCGGTATTATAGCTGCTATAGCCGGACACGAAGCATACGATGTTGATGAGGTTATCCCTTTCATGCTATTAGATGGGATTGGTGATCTTGCCGTAGATAATCTTGGTGATCTGATAGCGTATCTTCGTGACCGGGTTAATTATCTTATATTCACTCGGTATCCGGAACAATCAATGGATGAACCACATATAATTGATCCAATACAATGGGATGTCACTAGTCGTGCGTGATGTCCACATTGTAATATTTGAGACACATTGTGCATTGCTGTGAGATATCGCCGATATCCTGTTTTTTATTTTAGCATATCGTCAGTCACCTAACATGGGAATTGATGAAACTGATATTATCACTGTTGGTGATGAACTTCTGAGCCGGTATCCAGATGCATTTACAACGGACTTCAATAAAAACAAAACAGTTGTTAGAAACTTCACCGCGATCCAGTCAACTCGCCTTCGTAATCGTGTTGCTGGATATATCACTCGGCAAAAAAGAACTACCGAAAATCACGGAAATGACGATGGAATTGAATCATTTTAGATTTTATAGCGGTTAAAGTAGGTATATATCTAAACTATAGCAGATGGCTTATCTATATTAGAATTGTTGCCGCGATCATATTCTATTTATATATTATTGATATACATGCACATGACAAGATGCCATGTCAGTTAGCACTGCAGTTAGTCGATTAGCCTCAGTAGTTGCACAAGTCGAGGATGGAGAGCGCACTATAGAGGGAATTACAATCAGAGAAGTAGATGCCCAGCGCAAAAAAATGGATGTCGAAATAGAAGTCTGTATAGCCGTTACGGAAGGCGTTATGATTGATGACGGCGTCGAGATTAAAGCCACAAACCCAGAGATTTCTGACGGAAAAATGACGACAACGGTCAGTTGTACAATCGATGTTCCGCAGAACGGACAACCTTCCTCGGAGGTTACAAGTGAATTGTCTGAAGCACCTGATTCAAATTTACATCGTGACCCCGAAGCGCTTCGTACTGTGTACAAGAAATACGATACCTTCTCTGAGATGACAAAAGCTCTTGGGGCTGATGTGACACCAGAAACTGTTCGTCGTAACATGGTCAAACACGGAATTCATGATCCAGACGACAGTCCCAGCTCAACAGTTCCATCTTCCTCTACCGGGAATTCCCTACTAGATTCAAAACATAAAGATAGTCAACAGATCTCTTCTATGGACAACATGCCAGTAGTTGATCTTCTTTCATACTCAGAGAGTAGCGAAAAGGAGAAAATTGCAGATGGATCTGGCATACCGGAGAATTTAACTGTAGGAGAAGTTGTGGATATTGTTAATCAAACACGAACAATACACGATGTAAAAAAGCGACTCGACGTAGACTCAAGTCAGGTATGTCCACTTCTAAAGTCACTTGGGATTATTGAGTTTGTTTCTGTGAGGTTAAACTCAAACAAAGCAAAAGCCAGCAAAAGTGACATCAAACAAGCAATTGTTGAAGAACTGGAATTGAAACAAGTTACATCAACAAGTTGAGACTAATCCTCGGTACTGCAATTTTTGCAGTCAATATACATACTACAAAAAAGTAGAGCTTGAAATAAAATATGGGATCTATTAGAATTCGAGAGTGGACAAAGAAACAGTTAGAGAAAGTCCGTGAAGATGAATCGCATTCGTCGTACGACTCGGTTATCAAGGCACTACTGAAAGATCGACAGGCCGTGCAACTCTTGCAAAAGAAAGAAAACGATGTTCAGGGCGATCTCTCTGATAAATCTGAAGTCAGCCCGGCACTTCATAAGAAAAAAGACAAGACATTTGACAATCTAACAGTAGTTAACGAGATAGTGGAAGCCGATGATGGGGTGATGTTTTTATGGTGCGCAAATTGCGCAAATGAAATGGCGCATCTTACCCTTGACGGAAATATAAATATAGAAAAGTACGAGTCTAAGTGCCAACAGTGTCTTACAGAGAATAACGAGCATACTACCGTTGCAATAGAAATTGGGTATCCACTTGAAGAACGCCAGGCAGATGAAACACTTCACCGTGATCTTATCCGTTGTGTTGTTGACTACTGGGATCGCGTGATTAAAACCGCGGCGACATCTGTTACAGCTGATACTGATGCAGATACCATCGTTACAAGATTCAGCCAGTACCAGCGCCAATTTGAGTGGGACTGGCCTGATGATATCCCAGTTATTACACTTGAACCAGGAGAAACTTACCGAAATAAAGCGACAGGAGATGTATTCAAAGTAGTCGAAAGAACCAGCACACATCGAGATAAACTTGACTCATATCGTATCAATCAGCTCAGTGACGATCTGACCGTCGAATCAACAGAAACATTAGCAAATGATGAACTGCTTCCACCCATCTTAAGCCGACGTTTATACAAAATAGACACTGATGATAATAAATTCCGCATTGATGAGCCACCATAGTCCTCACTGAAACTTAACACCAACATTGTGCATATCGTCGTTTTCCATAGCAAGGTTAATTAGTAAAGGCGTGATTGCTTCTATCTCTCCTGTGTTCGCCAGTCCGCCCCCGTAGATAGGTTGCAAACCTTCGACTTCCTCAATGAGGCTACAGACCGTATTAGCAGCTTCACTGTCATCGCTAGTCACAATTACATTATAGTCTAACTCTTTCCTCAAATCAGCAAGAGATCCCGCTGCAAGGTTATGAAACGCTCCAACGGTCGGCACTCCTTCCGGTAACTCCGCAGCAACCTGTTCAGCTACACTTCCATTGTCGGGACGTGCATAACTAAATCCAGCCCGATCACGTTCCATGCTTACTGCTGGACTAACAACAATTGCGTCAGCTGGAATCTGGTGACGTATACTTTTAATTGTGGTTTCAATATACTGGGGAGGAACGCTAACAATGATAATATCCGCATTTTCTACAATTTCAGGATTTGACCCTGCAACAACCTGCTCTGTAGATTCTCCGTCAATTTTTTCTTGATATGCTGCTACAGCTTCCTCTGCTTTAGATGTGTCTCGTGAACCGACTTTGATCATATGGTGAGTATTTTGAGCTAACCGACATGCTATTCCTTCTCCAAAATCCCCCGTACCACCGAGGATGCTAATTTGCATAAAGTCAAGTGATCTATCTGGTGTAATAGTTGTTCGGGTGCATACGCAATGTGCCTTTGATTTATCCGCTTGGTATGTGGCACATCTGGCAACATCATCTGGCAGATTGTCAGGGTAAAGAATGTGCTTTGATCTCATACATTTATACACGGGAACTGGTATCTTATACCGATGAACCGTATCACCGGAAATCAACAAGGCGTCAATACTGAATGTTGTGGTCCAATCCGCACTGTCTCATCTGAAAAAGAGAGATCGAAGGTTTCGTCTGGTGACATCGTATATCTCCAGAATGCAGGCGAAACTCCAGACGATATTGTAACATTCCATCAATTGATCAAGGCTGGGGCAGTTGGGTTTATATGTGAATCAATTGGTCGTACCGACCATCGGGTGATCGTTGCCAAAGAATTTGGCCTGCCTTTTATTACCGCTATTTCAGAATATGAGTTACCTGAGGAAGGAACACCTGTGACAATTCGAGGGTCTCGCCTGTTATATGGTGCGAAAAAACATACCGACACATCTTCTAAAATGTCAAGTTCTCTGGCACCGACTGAGACAAATACAGACGTGCTTATTAGTCTCGGATTTCCGGAGTTGATTAAAAAAAGAGAGAGGTTGCCTAAATTGACAGACGGCGTTGGCTATCTTCGGACAGAGTTTGTGCTGTTGGATATTCTTGACGGAATTCATCCATATGAGTATATTAAACGTCACAGTGAAAATATACTTGCAAATAAACTTGCCAACCGTATTGAACCTGTTTTGGAGGCATATTCTAGTGACGTATGGATCCGTACAGATGACTTCTCTGTGAAACAATTACATTCCATGGAAGAAGGCAATACCTATGAATCTCCAGAAGAAAATAGTATTCTCGGATGGCGTGGAGTCTCAAGATCAGTATCTGAGCAAACACTTTATGAAGTCCAGCTTAAGGCCATACAGATTCTTGTAAATAGAGGCTATGACAACATCGGGTTATTCCCACCAATGACACGCTTTCCTGAAGAATACCGCACATGGAAAAAACAGGCAACCGATTTTGGGCTAACTGGTATAAGATACGGACTCATGGTAGAAACACCAGCAGCAGCGCTAACCTTTGAAGAACTGACCGACCAGATATCATTTGGCGTCGTTGGGTGTAATGACTTGACTCAGTATACATTAGCAATTTCTCGAAGTAATGATCAACTGCAAGAGCAATACAGTCCACAGCGACGTGCTGTACGCTGTCTTATTGACAGGGTGCTTGATATAGCTGATCAAAACGCAATTGAAATGGCAGTAGGTGGTCAGGTAGGGTCCGATCCTGATGCTATTGCCTCTATGCTCACCCGCTATGAGCCGTCGGTTATTACAACCCCATGGCCTCAGACGATAGTCAACGTCCAAAACCGTCTTAGCATGTTGGAAGACCAGCAGCCTACTGAGGTGAATGCTCCTAGATATTCTTGATTCTTAGATAGAGTCCAGACAGAGAGGTGGATTAATGAATACTTGGAGTGAAGAGAGTATAGTTGCAAGCGGTCGCACTTTTGACTAGTACATAGTGATCTGTTTGATCACTATTTAGTGTGGCACGAACTTACTATGTGCAACGCTTTGCGAACATCTCACTTAATGTAGTATCTAGTGGCAGATATTGGCTGTCCAACATACGTATAAGTACGGTCTCGTTACGCTGCATAGAGTATTATGCACTCGTCACCAGAAGATTATACACACTCTTCTTTTGAGGCTGCTCTTGCGCGGGCGAAAGTTGGTGAACGTCTGTCTCCAGCGGACGCTTTAGAATTACTTACGACAGGCAGCGACAGTGACGGTATTGACACCTCCCGAAAGCAAAAAGTACTAATGGTTGCCGACCAGCGTCGCCAAGAGACCGTAGGTGATCAAGTGACATTTGTAGCAAACATGAACAATAACCTCACAAATATCTGTGATGTGGGCTGTTTATTTTGCAACTATCACAAAACGACTTCTAGTATCGCAAATGGTTCGAAGGGTGGATACATAAAGTCACCACGTCAATCAACAGAGGCAGTACAGAAAGCCATCAAGATGGGAATCTCGGAGGTGTGTTCTGTTTCTGGCTTGCACCCTGGATTGGCACTTGATCAATCTCATCAAGATATTTTGGCCGATTCTTCCGCAAAGTTTTCAGATGAAACATTAGGGTTTTCATCAACATATGTTGATCATATCCGCGCTATGAATATTGATGATATTCATATTCATGCAATCAATCCCGCGGAAGCACATCACGCACAGCGACATGCTGACTGGGGGTATCGACATGTTTATGAACGACTCAGTGAGTGCGGGCTCAACAGTGTACCCGGTACGGCAGCTGAGATACTTGTGGATGATATTCGCGATCAAATATGTCCGAATAAAATATCCAGTGAAAGCTGGATTGCTGCGATGGAAGCCGCTGCAGACGTTGGACTTGACCTTACAACTACAATTATGTACGGACATGTTGAATCAACAAAAGACAGAATTCAACATCTGGATCGTATTCGTAGACTGCAAGACCGAACAGGTGCAGTTACCGAGTTTATTCCACTTAAGTTCATGCACAAGGAGACTCCTCTGCATCATGATGGAACCGTCAGTGAAAGTACAACTCGACACGAAGATGAACTCCTTACGGCCGTGTCAAGGCTCTTTTTAGATAACATTGACCATATCCAAGCCTCTTGGGTGAAGTATGGTGATAGCCGTGCCCTTCAGCTTCTTAATTGTGGAGCAGATGACTTTATGGGGACCGTCCTCTCAGAAGAAATTACAGCTTCGGCTGGTGGTGAACATGGAAACTTCCGATCATTTACTGAGTATGTCGACATGATCTCTGCCATAGACCGAATTCCAGTTGAACGGTCAGCAGACTATTGCCGACTTCATTCGATTGATATAGAAAACCAGCCATATGGACCGACAATTGGGCCTAGAGCTGATGGGTCTCCGATGTTGCCATCTAAATCATAACTCAGCTGCTGAGTTGTTTGTATGGGCCCGTTAATATAGTATGACAATCTCGTTGAATATAAAATAATTAAAAATGACAGACAAATCCCTTCCCACGGTTGAGCCTCCGGACAAGCTAATATCTGAGCAAAAAGAACACAGAAACAATGTACATGGTGTGATTCTCGCTGCCGGGAAAAGCACTCGGTACGGAGAGAAAAATAAGCTGCTGCAAGAAATCAACGAAAAGCCGGTTATTTCGCATGTGGTTGGTACCGCGGTACAGTCACTACTATCGGGTACAACCATTATTTTAGGACACGAACATAATTCTGTGTCCAATGCAATTGACTCAGACTGGCCTGACCTCATTGTGAACGAGGAATATAAGGAAGGACAGTCTACTTCCGTTACTTCTGGTGTCAATGCCGCTAAACGGCATAACGCAGACGCTGTTCTTATACTGCTTGGAGATATGCCTGCTGTCTCCGCTATGAGTGTCAACAAACTCATTCACATGTATAAGAAAACGGAATATGAGATCCTTGCAGCAGCATATGACAATACGAGGGGGAATCCCGTGTTATTTGATAATCAGTACTTTGAGGATTTGTGTAATACCACAGGTGATGTTGGAGGCAGACAACTGATTTCACCCGATAATAAAGCAATCTTAGTTGAAACTTCTGATCCCGGTGTAACAATAGACGTGAACCATCCATCTGACCTTGAATGTTTTATTGAATGACCGTTTAGTTTGACTCAACCTTAATCAATGTTAGAAATACATGAACTGTCCCAATAAATGCCGGGTCCGTGCCAAGCGAATTGTATATGTAGATGACGCGACGTAGCACTGAAGTAAGTTGGTAGACATGCCATACAGTGACACTAATCGCTGCTCTTCTGTATATTTCGTACATATAATATATGTTTAGAAAAACAGTATTACCAAAGAATAATTACTATTCAAACGTATTTAAATATAAGAGTAAACGACGATTTATGTTTTATTATCAGCAGCAAATGTAATTATTCATAAGAAATAATATTAATTGTTTGGGAAGTAATTGCAAATATGGGAAACAGCTACAGAAGTATGATAAATCGAGAAGCGGCCATCGATATTATTCTGGAGGAACGACAGAAAATGTTATCTAACCAAAAAACACGGAATATCCCAGTCGATAAGCTCGATTCGCATTTTCTTGCCGATAGTATCGCGGCTGGCCATACATCACCTGCTTGTGATCAAGCCACGATGGATGGATTTGCATTAGATGCAAATGAAGAATATCCTTTGTCGATTCGAGAAAAAGAAATGTTTCCTGAGCAAGACCAGATGTCAATCAACCCAGGGGAAGCTGTCCCAATTACAACAGGGGCTCCACTTCCAGACGGTGCCAACGCTGTGCTTAAGAAAGAGGATGCTTCAGTTGATCAGAACACTCTCTATGGGAAAGATATAGCCCCCGGAACATATACATATACTCAAGGTACCAATTTTACCGCAGGAGAAACAATATTCGAACCAGGAGAACATCTGTCACCAAAGGACGCAATTTTGTTGAAAGACTTAGGGTATGACACAGTTCCCGTGTTTCAAGAATTGTCGGTTTCAATTTTAGCAACAGGAACTGAGATATCCGATGGAAAGAAGCGCGATTTGAACTCAGATATGCTTTCTGGGCTAGTACAAATGTGGGGACACAATCCGACATACAAAGGTAGTGTTTCGGATGATTATGAGCAGTTGGAAAAGAAAATAATTCAGATTGCTGATAAGTGTGATGTCCTTCTTACAACGGGGGGGACCAGTGTAGGGAAGAAAGACTTTGTGGTTCAGGTACTTGATTCATTGGGAGAGGTTCATTTTCACTATGTCCAAATTCGTCCCGGAAAGCCAATTGCAATGGCTTATCTTCCTGATTACGACACAACCGTGTTCGCTATACCCGGAAAGCCGATAGGTGCCCACACGGCTGTAACACTTATTGCGCGACCGTTCTTCACTGGCGAGAGGACAGACACATCGATCAAAGGAACTCTTGAACGTACTGTGAACGTAACTTCAGGAAACTTTGAATATGTCATTCCAGTTATGATAAGTAAGAAGCAACAGGAATATACAGCAAAACCGCTTGGGCACGTTGATTCGCCACTTTCAATCTATGACCGACAGTTCGATCCGAGCGTTCTATCTGCTAGTACCCGGGCAAGCCGCGCTGATGGGGTCGTGATTACAGAATCATCGCTTAATGCAGGCGAAGAAGCTACCATTATCCCTTATTCGTCACTTAAACACCAATTGCAATCAGTTGAATAAGTCATCTTGAACAAGATCGATAGACTTTCACATTTGCTACAATAAAGAATTGATAGGACATGGGCGTTAATTTTGGAGTCTAACAATTTGAAGAGCGTAGAGGGTCATGAGTCGACTTCTGATTGATCCCTGACTACTGAGATCGAGAGAGGCGGGGATACACCATGGCTCTATGTCTTCAGTACTGAACCAAGCGCTTCTGCAGAGAAAATAGACAGAGTGCCTCGGGGATTGCCCCCTGAGGCACTTCACGATCTCGTCTTCCGTGTTTGTGAATTCAATCTCCCAGAAAAATTCCTTTTATACGACTGGAGTCTCACCAGTTGATGTTTCCACTTTACTCAAAATTCATTACTGTATTTCGAACATATTCGTACTCAAATCTATTGTTCGGCGCTTAATTCTGTGTAAAACATGCCAACTGAAAACATGACTGGGTGATTCTGAACTATAACCCCTGCTTTCACATCGTCAATTCTGTCTGACCAACGATGTGTCTCCGAAGAGCGAACTGGCAGCCCTGTCAATGTTGATGGCTCACCCAGCATCATGAATAAAACGGTGGTTGACCTCCTACGTACGACTGAAGTCGTTGGATTCTGGCGAAAACGCACTGCTTAGGTAAAATCTTGTAGTTTGCGGACAACGTGACCCGTCTGAGCCAACCAGCCGTTACTTCTATTCGCTGGTGAAGTCGTGGTTCCCCCTTTATTCGGCGTTACCATTGTTTTATCTCGGTATTGATCGATTGCAGTCAGGCAAAAATTAATTCTTGGATGCCCTGGAAGATCCAGTCGGAGCTATGAGTGTGAACCACCTCACCATTGTCGACTTCATCCACACTCTTGTAATGCGCGTTTTTCTTGAATTGCTGTAACCCTTTGAGAGAGAATAGCTGTCGCATTGATTCCAAATTAAGTGTATACCTTTGTTTACCAGTGAGATTCGTTTGAATCGATATTGCCTGTGAGGCAATTTACTGGGGCATTTATATAATTTCACCTGTTATTCTCTGTTGTCACAGTCAAAATCATGCGATATAGCAGACCAAGTGCCGGCTCATTGGCGTCGTGTTCGTGTGGAGGGGCGTGGCCTCTCGAGGCAATGACCGGGGTTCAAATCCCCGTCGGAGCATGAGATTTACAGGCATATCACTTAATTTTTGCAGGCTACGTCCTGCTACGTCCTCATTTTCAAGGAGAAGCGCAGTGAACCGTAATGAACGAGTAGCGCAGTAGTTCGGGGATACAGCCGTCGCTTAGCCTACGTGAAATCATCCAATTTAGGTGCGGTCGAACAACAAACTGTGACGGATTCTACTCATGAGGATGGCTTCGAACGGGATCATAACCGTAGTCAGACTCGATTTGTTCGTCACCAGCAAGTAGGGCAGGGCATGGCCGAATTAACGCCTGCAGAGACCGCGCTCCCTGTGGACACTGTGGTAGTTCACTCTACAGATGCACCCTCTGAACTTGGCCCAGGAGTGAGACTCATCCGACGTCGTCGTGTAATAAGCCTGAGGACAAGTGCCCCAAGGCCCAGAAGAGTAATAATAAAGTTAACCAGCCCTCCGATCACTGGTATTTGCCAGAGAATAGCCGCGAACAGAAGCCCAGCGAGGAGTGCTGCCCATCGGTTATTCACATCTGCTAAGGATAGAAGCCAATCTCCGATAGCGAATCGACCGTAGATTGTTCCAATCCAGATGGTTAACAGAAATACGAACAACCCGGCAATCGAGATTGGAATACCGATAACGGTTAGTGCAACTATGATGAGAATAATCGGAGCTCCAATCAATATACCGAGTCCAGTCAGACCACTTCTGATAGGATCGGTTTCAACACGGTCAGCCACACGATTCGAGAACTTCGGGAATAATCCGAGTAATAACGCTCCGAGAAAAAAGTTCAATATAAAACCACCGATGGCAAACACCCATGTGCTAACCGGTTGGAAATCGCCGAAGAACATGGGAGCAATTGACCGGTCTCTTGTGATATCACCTTGGACAGCATCAAGATTTCCGCTGAGTTCTCCATCGTATGTCAGCGAACCATTAATGATTGCTGTATCGCCAAGTTGAATTGTTGCAGCGCCAATCCGAGCATCACCCTGTATGGTTCCATCAATTTGTACAGGCGGTACAAGGCGACTGCCCCGGGGTTGAAGCCGACAGCTTTATACTGAATCAAAAAGTATAATACAGTATGGGTC
>OBKM01000315.1_pt1 | contig 24300 bp, 25 predicted proteins | sample 1519691 | NCBI WGS metagenome assembly OBKM01 (sample SAMEA37050418, study PRJEB22526) | metagenome | biome: saline pan; feature: lake; material: water | place: Egypt | collected 2015 | depth 0.5 m | reverse complement strand
GGTAGCTTTCAGTTCGCATATCTTATTTTCTCTTGATTTCTGACGGTCGACAAGTCTACTGAGTTTGACCCCTTCACAGGCTAAATCCGATGGGCTTTGGCCTCGTTACCGCTATAAATTGAAATTTCGGTAGCATTTTTCAAGGCAGCGGTGATAGGTTGTCTTATGGCTGAAATGGACACACTGCGGGAAGCATTTGAGGATAATGGCTACAAGGTGGCAGGTCTATCACAAAATCGAACAAACACACGAATCGAATTGTACGATGAAGGAGCAGAAGCTGATAAGCTACGATCACTTATTGAGGAAACACTTGAGGAGTCGCCACTCGGCGTAAACGTTACGACCGAATCAATTGAGAGTGGAGACGCAATTGGTACAGTCATCACATTACGGCAGCGATAGCAGGTCCAAGCGGTATGTTTTTCTGAAGATTGACTTGAGAATCGTGAGCTAGTTGAGCAGGACTAATATAGCCACGATGAATGTGTCGGAATATGGAGGATGTAGCGATTATCGGAGCGTCCATGACGAAGTTTGGCGAGCGAGATGCGTGGATTCAAGACTTGCTCGCCGAGGCTGGCATTGCCTGTTTGGAAGACGCAGGAGTGTCTGGAGATGCAGTTGATCATCTGTATGTATCAAACATGGCAAGCGGAGAGTTCGAAGGGCAGACAGGAACAGCAAACGCACTTGCGCATGATCTAAATGCGATGCCAGCATACACACAGCGGATTGACCAAACCTCATCAAGCGGTGGGGCAGGGATCTATGCTGCATGGCAGTCAGTTGCCAGTGGAGCCAGTGATTGTACGCTGTTGGTCGGCGGAGAAAAAATGACTCACCGAACAACATCAGAAGCGACAGACGTCATCGCATCACTGACCCATCCAGCAGAATATAAACATGGTATTACGTTGCCATCGTTTGCTGGACTGACAGCCAGAGCATATCTTGACAAGCATGATGCTCCACGAGAGAGTCTGGCAGAGGTAGCTGTCAAGAATCACTATCACGGGACGCAAAATCCTCATGCTCAGTTCCAGAAAGAAGTAGATAAGGAGACGGTCTTAGAGAGTCCAATTGTTGCTGATCCGCTTCGATTGTATGACTTCTGCCCGATTACTGATGGTAGTGCAGCATTGATGCTTGTACCAGAGTCAAAAGCTAGTGAATACACTGATGATTACGTTGTTATCTCAGGTATTGCTGGAGCAACTGACACGCACGTTGTCCACCAGCGTCCAGATCCGACAGTGATGAATGGTGTCGTTGAAAGTGGGGAATCTGCATACGAGATGGCAGGAAAGTCCCCTGAGGATATCGACGTAGCCGAGCTTCACGATATGTTTACAATTCTTGAGTTCCTCCAAATGGAAGGGCTTGGATTCGCTGATGTTGGCAAAGCTTGGGAACATGCCATGGAAGGGACAACGTATATCGATGGTGAATTGCCGATCAACACGTCTGGAGGGCTAAAATCAAAAGGCCATCCACTGGGTGCAAGTGGTGTTGCACAGGGGTATGAAATATACAAACAACTAATGAACGAAGCAGGCGACCGACAGGTCGATGCAGACGTTGGTTTGGCCTGTAATGTCGGTGGATTTGGAAACTGTGTCATTACAACAATTATGGAGCAAGCATGACTGAAGATAATAACCCATCAATGGAGGCGTATCGCTATGAGGATGGCTCGCTGGCGTATCCAGGACATCCGCTTGGTCCTGACGGTTCCGAGCCAGTGGGGACAGTTGACCTCACAGACTATACAGCGACGGTTATTACATGGACGACCGCCACAGCGACTCCGCCCGGAGTACGCCAGCCAAATCATCTAGCTATCGTCGAATTTGACGTCGACGGAACACCTGTTCGAGCAATTGGACAGGTCACAGATGATAATATAGAGATTGGTGATGAGGTTGAGCCGATATATAGTGAGGAGCTCCGCGATCCAGAAGCTGGCATTCGAGAGGCAAAGAGCCAGCGGTGGGACGGGTTCCAGTTCGAGGCAGTCTGAAGTGCTGAAATAATTCTTAGCAATCGGTCACTCGTACAGTAACTCCCTCTCAGCAGAAACAGTTCCGTTATTGAGATAAGTTGTCAGTAGTTCTGAACTCGCTGTGCAGATGACGATATGTTAGCTCACCGGTTAGCTTTCGTCTTCATTATCGTCATCAGATCCATCATCAGAACCATCAGACTGCAGCTCATCGTCATCGTCCTCTTCCAGATCATACTCTTGCATAATTGACTCAAGTTCGGAATCAATATCAATTGTAACTTCGTCCGGGTCTTCCTCATCTTCGTCTTCTGGGGCCTCTAACGCTGATTTGTTTTCTGACAGCGTCTCATCGGTTTCATCACGAGCTGTTTCTGTCTGTTTCCGTAACTCATCGCGTAAGTCTTGAGCCTCTTCTAAAATCTCTCGTGCTGCCTCGTTCTCTGGCAGTTTTCCTTGCTCAACCATGGTCTGAAGATCTGTTAATGCACTGTCAAATCGCTCGACTGTTTCTTGGCCGACCTGTGAAGCACGGTCGACTGCGGCTTTTGATTCTCGCTGTACCGTCTGTCCAGTATTAGCCAGACGGATGGCTTTCTGAATCGCCTCCAATATCTTGATATTCGCCTCAAGAATAGCAATTATAGCTGGAATAACTGCCTCATCAGCATATCGGAGTACTTCTCCGGGAGAAGGTAGGCGAGGGAATCCGAGCGGTCCTCGTGGAAGATCTTCCTCTAGGTCGGCCTGCAGTTCTCGCATGGATTGCTCAAGTTCAGCTGCTGTGTTCGCTAAGTCAGCGTCATCCCGGTCGCTCATAGAATCTATTAGTCGCTGTATCGGCAAAAATGGTCGGGCATCAACAAGAATCGGAGCTCATCGAACAGCGCGTTGATACTGTACTGGCCAATCAACGTCATCTGTTCGTCCCAATTGTCGTGCAGCATGTAGTGTGAAGTACGGGTCTCGAAGATGCTCTCTTCCAACAACAGCAAGATCAGCTCGGCCATTCCGGATCAGCGCATCGGCCTGCTCGCCACTCGTGATTTTTCCAACTGCACCGACAGGAACAGATGTTTGCTCTCGAATTGTTTCAGCAAACGGGACCATGTAGTTTGGCCCAGTGTCCGGAAGCTGTTGGTCTGGATGAAGACCGCCAGCGCTCACATCAATCAAATCGACACCACACTCTGCAAGCATCTCAGCCGCTCGTGTGGAGTCTTCAATTGTCCATGATTCGTGGTCAGGAAGCCAATCTGTTGCAGAGATTCGAGCAAAGATTGGCAAGTTATCTGGCCAGACTGATCGGACTGCCTCCGTGATCTCTCGTAGGAATCGAGTGCGGTTTTTGAAGGATCCTCCATATCGATCGTCGCGTTGGTTTGTCACCGGAGACAAGAACTGATGAATAAGGTATCCATGTGCAGCGTGTATCTCCGCAATCTGGAAGCCAGCATCTCGTGCTTTCACGGCACTATCTCGAAAAGCATTGACAATGTTCTGGACATCCTCGGTCGCTAGAGCAGACACTGGAACGGTTGTTCCGTCCCGTGGATAAGGATTATCGGTCGGTCCAACCGTAGTCCATCCACCTTCATCTGGCATAAGCCCATCGCCACCTTCCGAGGGGACTGCAGTACTTGCCTTTCGTCCTGCGTGGGCAAGTTGAATAGCCGGAACCGAGTCATGATCTTGAATGAATGAGGTAATCTGCTCGAATTGTGCCTGTTGTGTGTCATTCCAAATCCCGAGATCGCCGGGAGAGATACGGCCTCTTGGTTCGACTGCTGTGGCCTCTAACATAATGATGCCTGCACCACCGACTGCCCGTGATCCGTAGTGTACGTGGTGCCATTCAGTTGGAACACCATCGCCCTTAGCAGAATACTGACACATCGGGGACATCATCACACGATTTGGAACGGATAACTCACGCAATGGAAACTCAGAAAATAAATCCATTGTTCGTGCCAAGAATACCGCATTCTCGTAGCATAGTAGTTGTGGTACGGATTCATCCAAATCCACTTGTTTTTAGGAGACAACCTTCAACATCAATACGATGAGTGATTCTGAGGAACTAGATGATGAATATACTGGCTCTACATCAGAGTACGAATCCGATGGTGCTACGTCGACATTTTCTGATTCGTCATCATCGGGCTCGTTAGCGGTTGGCGATATTGAAGAAGACCCGGATGAGATTGATCCAGCAGAGTTAACAATTCCAGTTCAGGACTTGCACCCTCGTATTCAATACATCTGGTCCGCTCGAGCACTTGTAATCGCGCTAATCCTTGGCGCAATTTCGTATGTAATTAACATAGTGCTGATCGATGGCCCAGAGTTGCTTCCTGTCGGTGTTAGCGTCGTTGTGTTTATTCTTGGAGTCGCCCACGCGTTCCTGAATTACAGTATCTGGCGCTACGAGGTGCGAGAAGACGCCTTATATCTTGAGCGAGGTGTAATTGTCCGCGTTCGAACGACAGTTCCGTTCGTTCGGATTCAGCATGTGGACACCAGCCGCGGGCCAATCGAGCGTTTGCTAGGTCTTTCAAGTTCTGTTGTCTACACGGCAGGATCCAGAGGAGCCGATGTGACAATCCCAGGGCTTGATGCCGAACAGGCAGAAGAGCTTCAGCATCGTTTGAAAAAGCTTGCAATCGCAGCAGAGGGCGAAACAGCGGTATGAAACTGCATCGACTTTCGATTCCGTTCCGAATCGTCGAGAATCTGCTTAGTCTGATCGGTATCCTGATCTTATTGGGGATACTCATTACCACGCAGACGGAAGGAGTACTTACCTTCGTTGCGTTAGGAATAGCGACAATTTTGCTCGTTACTGGAATCGCTATCTGGCAAGTCGCCTATTATCGACGGTTTGAGTATCATCTGACAGATGACACGCTTGATATCGAATCAGGTGTTATCTCACTACGTGAGCGAGAAATCCCATACGAGCGGATTCAAAATGTTGCAATCAATAGAAACGTATTCCAGCGTGCAGCCGGACTTGCTGTCGTGTCAGTAGAGACTGCTGGCGGTGGCTCAACTGAAGCAAAGCTTCGCTATGTAGGTACAGAGACAGCACACTGGCTGCAGGATGAGCTAAGTGATCTTAAGCGCAAAGCTGAGCAAGATCGAACGGTAGATCCAACAACGGAAACGTCGGATGCAAAGCCACTGTTTGAAATTAGCGGAAAGGAGCTCGTAATCCTTGGGATAATATCACTTGATTCACGCTTCCTGCTTGTGGTTGTCCTTGCCATTTCTGCCTTTGCGCCTGAGATTATCGGCCTTCTTGGAACAGCGTCCTCGCTATTGGTGGCAGTTCCAATTGCCTTACTTGTGTTATACATTCTCACTGCTGCACTGAGTGCTGTTTACTCTGTTACAAACTACTATGATTTCAAATTATTCGGTAACGGTGATGAGCTTCGGTACGAACGAGGACTACTACAACGATTCAGCGGCACTATCCCGTTAACAAAGATTCAGGCCCTGACTATCTCCGAAAATGTGCTGGCGCGATTAACGGGATACGCATCCCTACTTGTTGAGACAGCTGGGTATTCACCAGGTGAGTCAGGTGGGTCACAGTCTGCGATTCCTGTTGCCAAGCGCAGTCGGGTGTTGCAATTAGCACGTGATATCGAGCCATTCAACGAACTCTCGTTTACTCGGCCGCCAAAGCGGACTCGGCAGCGTTATTTCCGACGGTATATCTGGATTGTTCTCGGATTAGCTGGAATTGGATTCCTCGTGACAAACTACACTGGATTCGAATTTGATTGGTACTGGATTCTTGTTGGTCTAGTACTGACATACCCTGCAGCACACCTGAAATGGAAGCATCGAGGGTACTTGGTCACGGATCGATATATCCTGACACGAAATGGCTTCTGGAATAGAACAATCAAGATAGTGCCGTATCATCGTGTGCAGGTGACATTTGACAGACAGTCTGTATTCCAGATGCGATGGAACCTAGCCACACTGACAGTTGATACAGCAGGATCACAGAGTTTGACCACAGACAACAGCAAAGCAGTTGATATCGATGAAGAAGTCGCTCGTGAACTACGAGAGCATGTCATCGATGAGATGTTTGAGTCAATCCGAGGTAAAAAACGTAGACGAAAGTATGGATCATTCGCTGCCCCGATTGTTACCGCGGATGAGTTCGATGCTGAAGACTTACAGTCAATTTCAGATAACGATGACTCATTTGGACAACAAGGAGAAATGACACAACCCGAAGAAGAAACGGATCAAGTTCAATCAACAACATCGCAACCACTATCAGATGCGTCTACTGATGACAGGCCGTTCACTTACGTTAGTGAGGAAGAGATCCGTAACAACGATACTCAGTCTGATCAGAAATCGAAGTGACGGAAAGTCGAAGTTGCCTGCTATGTTGGGATTAGCGACAACTTGATTGGTTCCTGTCGAGTGCCTCAGGACAGGTTTCTGGACATCCGCATCTTTTGTTCTGTGGGTGTCTATCGAAGCAGTTGCTTTGTGCCGCTTACGAGCTCAGATTCCCGCTTAGTGCTATCTGTTGTCTCTTTGCTCGACCTTGTTCAATTCAATGAGGAGGCGAAAAATAGCTTTAACAAGGTTAGCATCGACGTCAAACTGTTCTGCATTTTGTCCAGCTCGTTCCATAACACGTTCTTCCTGTCTTTCATCTGTTGTTGGCAGCCCCCGTTCTTCTTTGACCTCAGCAATTGTGTCAGCGACGTATGTTCGCCGCGCGATTAACTCAACAAGCTCATGATCAATTGACTCAATCTCTTCTCGAAGCTCTTCTAAACTCATATCGTTTGTGCTCCCGAATTCTGTGTTGTTGTCAGCCATGTTTTTCCGTCTCTTATATCCCACATATGTTTGACCTCTTTTAGACTTTCTTGATTACCAATGGCAACAACACTTGGTCCGGTCCCTGAAAGTGAGACGCCAGCAACGTGGGGTAGAGCCTCAAGTGCTGGCTCAGTTGGGAACTGAAGTGCAGTTGAGTATGCTAATCCGTTGATATTCATCGCTTCTGTGTACTGTCCGTTTTTAGCCAATCTAGTAGCAGTTTTAACTATCGGCGCAATCTGTTTACAGCGGTCGACATCAGCATCTGCACTATAGGCCCGTTCTGGTGGAGTCCAGACAAGGGCATCATACTCAAATGGGTCCTGACGGAGGAGGCTATCAGAAGAATTATCGGTTACTGTTACGCCACCGAGCATGCTGGCGGAAGCGTCGTCAAATGCTCCTGTGATCGTGACCCCAACATCTCGGGCAGCTGCAACGCCAATCTTACACGCTGTTGTCCGATCAACCTCGTCAGCTTTCCCAAGTGCAGAAAGTGTTGCCAAGATTGTCGCGTTTGCAGCCGCACTAGAACTTTTTAATCCAGCTGCGAGCGGAATTTCACTTTCGGTCTGGACGGTCCCCCCTTCGCCCCCTCCATACCGATCAGTGACCATTGATACACAACGTTCAATTAAGGCTGTATCTGCTGATGGGTCTTCAGTAATTGTACCAGATACAGAGTCTTGTTCTGCATCAAGTTCAACAGTAGCAGTAATTGATTCCTGGATTGCAAACGCAGACCCATGTCCCGTTGCAAGTGCATTGATAATTGTCCCTGCAGCTGGAGCCGTTGCTTTTCCGCGCATGCCTATGTCAGAGACGGCGCGTTACTTATCTTCTCTGGTAGCTGTCTGAGACAACCACAACCTGTTTACCTGTCATCCTAATATCGATAGTATGGACTACCGCGACTCTGTTGCTCCAGAAACACTTTCTGTTGAGGTCACTGATGAGCAAGTCACCATCGAGTATCTTGATGGACGAGTGGTCTCCTACGATGGTCAGCGTGAGCCAACAGTACCACCAATACGCACACAACCTCGGCAATTGGTTCAGGTACTTGTGACCAATTCTGATAACACACAGGGAGTACTCACGTATGTCAACGAGCTGAACACAGAATCTGAAATTCTTGAGGACTCAGGCGTTGGACGGGTCTTTGTCGAGCCTGATGAAACAACAGAAGTGTACCCCAACGTGACCGCAACAGCCGACGGTTACGCTGTTGTGGTTGATGCCGATCTAGAAGCGATTGATGGACGCGTATTTGTGTTCGAAGAAGGTCAGCGATACAACCAGTATTATGAGTTGATCCCGAGCGCAGAAAGTGAGTGACCCACCAATCGGATGAATAAAGACGGTGCAGAGAATTGATCAAATCTTTCCCCTTTCTGAACTACTGAATATATGACGGCTCTTCGGCGTCACAATTTTCTTCATGCTGCATAGCATCCTGCTCGTTATCAAATAAAAGTCCACATTCCTCACATTCAAACCAGATTGATCCGTCTCGCTCAGTCTGTGTGACCATGTATGACATTATCATTTCGAGATAATTATGAGTTTCCATAAATCCAATATATATTTATACTGATATTAGTCCGATAAACCAAAGTGGTTAAAGAATACTGTCCCAGGAGATCCGGGCTCGCACAAGACCTTGAAGTTTATCGGTCACGTATAGATGAGTAATGACAGACGAGTCAGCTGTGCTCGGCCTTCGTGTCCAGCCAGCAGAAAAAAGTGATGCAGGACGTGGCGTAGCACGGATTTCAGAGGCTGCTCGCCGCGAACTGGGTGTTCTCAGTGGCGATACAATTGTAATTGAGGGGACATCAGAAACAGTTGCGCAGGTATGGCCTTCTACATCGTCAGTTGATACGGACGTTATCAAGGTTGATGCTGACACTCGGGCTAACGCTGGAGTTAGCATCGGAGATACGGTGAAAGTTCGTCCGCAGTCGGTTGAGTCGGCCAAGATAGTTTCAATTGGTGTGCCAAGTGCTTTGTCTGATGTTGATAGAGGGGTGCTTCGACGAGCAATTGGCCGTGTGCTAAAATCTCGTCCTATTAGCACCGGAGAACAGTTTACAATTGAGCAGATTACTACGGAGCCGTTTGAAGTGATCTCGACAAGACCTGATGGATCTGTACGCGTTACCGATAGTACACAGATTAAACTCAAGATTACGGAAGAAACATCGGGTACAGATACAGCAGCACCATCCACAAAACAAACAGAATCCTCTTCGCAGCGTGTGTCATATGAAGACATCGGCGGGCTTGATGAGGAGTTAGAGCAGGTGCGGGAGATGATCGAGTTACCTCTCCAGCAGCCGGAATTATTCCAAAAGCTTGGTGTTGAGCCTCCAAAAGGTGTCTTATTATATGGTCCACCGGGAACAGGAAAGACCTTAATTGCCAGAGCGGTCGCAAACGAGGTTAACGCCTCATTCTACACAATCAATGGCCCCGAGATAATCTCAAAGTACAAAGGCGAGAGCGAAAAGCGGTTGCGTGAGGTATTTGAAGACGCCAGTGAGAATGCACCAGCTATCATCTTCTTCGATGAGATTGATAGTGTCGCTGGGCAGCGAGATGAGGAATCAGACCTAGAAAACCGTGTTGTCGGACAGTTGCTCTCACTGATGGACGGATTGGATCCCCGTGAAGACATTATCGTAATTGGTGCAACCAACCGTGTTGACGCACTTGATCCGGCACTACGTCGTGGAGGGCGGTTTGATCGAGAAATTGAGATTGGCGTGCCTGACGTTGAGGGACGTCGAGAGATTCTGGCTGTACATACACGGAATATGCCACTCGCGGATGATGTTGATGTTGATGAGTTGGCTAGTCGCACACACGGCTTTGTCGGGGCTGACATGGATGCGTTAACAACCGAGGCAGCCATGGAAGCACTGTCCCGTATTCGCGAGGATCGACAGGCAGAGACAATTGTAACAAAACGGGACTTCGACACTGCTCTTGCGCGAGTTGATCCATCTGCAATGCGGGAGTTCGTTGCAGAGGCCCCAGAAACAAGCTTTGCAGATGTTGGAGGGCTTGCAGACGCAAAACAAATTCTTAGAGAAACTGTTGAGTGGCCGCTTTCATTCACACGATTGTTTACCGAAACAGAAACTGATCCACCAAGTGGTGTTCTCCTGTACGGGCCACCAGGAACAGGAAAAACGTTACTGGCACGTGCACTTGCTGGAGAGACAGAAGTGAATTTCGTTCATGTTGATGGGCCAGAACTCGTTGATAAATACGTTGGTGAGTCCGAACAGGCAATCCGTGACGTGTTTGACCGGGCACGGCAAGCAGCACCGTCAATAATCTTCTTCGACGAGATTGACGCGATAGTCAGTCAGCGGGGAACCGGTGGGTCAGACGTCACCGAACGTATTGTTTCACAACTACTGACAGAATTAGATGGGCTACAAGAGAACCCGAATTTGATCGTTCTCGCAGCCACAAATCAGAAAGAAGCAATTGACCCAGCAATTCTCCGACCTGGTCGTATTGACACACACATTGAAATTGGCCATCCCGATAAGCAAGCACGTCGTGAAATTTTAGCTGTACATACCAAGGGGAAACCGCTTGGTGATGATGTAGATCTCGATGAACTTGCCGAACGACTTGAGGGATATACTGGTGCTGATATCGAGGCAATTTCACGTGAGGCTTCAATGCAGGCGATTCGTGAAGCGGCCGCAGAATATGGGCCGGCACAAGCAAACGAGCAGGCGGACGAGATTATAATCCACAAAGAGCACTTTGATACCGCAATTGAGCAGGTAGATCGGAGTACAACCTGAGCTGTTATGCTGACATCACAGAACTGAGATAACAGACCAAAGGTTATGTTTCTGCTACAACCACAGTTTCACCAGCTCGTGTTTTCTCCCCTTCCTGAACAGCAAGTTGGTCTCGGTTAACATGCTCTGGGAGAGTAAGATCAACGCGGCTCCCAAACGAGATATGACCAATTCGGTCTCCGCGTGTCACAGTTTCTCCTTGTTCTGGATATGTGTGGATACGACGAGCAAAAGCACCGGCAATCTGTGTCAGCGTATATGATCCGTTTGAAGTATCGATCTCAATATGCATCCGTTCGTTACGGTCTGAGTCTTTCGTAAATGCTGGTCGATTGGCACCAGGAGAGTGTGTTATGTCAATGACATCTCCAGAGATAGGTGCCCGATTGACATGTACGTCGTGGAGATTCATGAAGATCTGTACGGTGACTTGTCCAGAGTCATCTGTAGTAATCTGCTGAACTCTTCCGTCCGCAGGAGCTAAGATACCATGTTTCGGTGAAACCCGTTGTGGATCTCGATGAAAAAAGAGAATAAACGCACTCACTCCGGCAAATAATAGGCTCAGTACGGGAACAAACGGTAGCAGGAATACACCAAGACAAAACACACCTCCGGCATACCGAATCGCAGTCGGGGCCACGCGCATTATTATAAGTTACAATGATCAGACAGAAGCCTATTCCGGTCTGCTTCGACAATCGTAAAGGCTGTGACACTCTTAATCGAAGGCAATGAGCGGGGAGGATGTGCCGGATCGGGTAGCTTCTAAGTCACCAGACGGTGATGGATCAGTTACACTTGTCGGCACTGCACATGTGTCATCTAAAAGCGCAGAGCGTGTAGAGGAGACGATTTCGGAGGAGCGCCCCGATATTGTTGCCGTAGAGTTGGATAAAACGCGTTATCGGCAGTTCAAAGGTGAGACACCAGAGGATATCGACCCAAAGGACCTCCTTGGCGGAGGGACAGTATTCCAGTTTATTGCATATTGGATTCTTTCCTATGTGCAAAATCGGATGGGAAGTCGATTTGGTGTGGAGCCGGGAGCCGACATGCGTGCAGCGATTGAGACAGCAGAGTCATTTGGAATTGATGTGGCTCTTGTTGACCGAGATATCCAGACGACCATTCAGCGTTTTTGGAGCAGACTGACATTTACGGAAAAGTTGAAATTAGTTGGTGGTCTTGCGATAGGTGCTGCAAAGCCAACATCAATTGGAATTACACTTGGGGTTACGATTGGTCTCTTTGTCGGGGTTATTGCCGGAGTAATTGTTGCCCCCGTATTCGGATACGGGAGTATATTCGCGCTTGGATTAGGTAGTACAGCAGTTGTGAATATCATCGGTGGTGCCGTCCTTGGTGCCCTCGGTGGGTTAATCGTCGCGCTTACGTTTGCTCCGTCTGTAGGATTGATACAGCGTGCTGTTGCTGGTGTCGGAATCGGCGTTGCTGCAGGGGTCTATTTAGCTGCATCGGGAACAGCACTGCCACTCGTTGGAACAATTGACTTTGCGACGACCGGAGAGCGTATACTCCGGGCTGTAGTTGGTGGAACGATTGGCGTCCTCGGAGGGACGCTTCTTGGAATTGCACTGGGCTTCCTTTTCCGGACGGATGTCGAACAAGAGGAACTGACAGAGGATCGACTTGAGGAGCTTACAGACACAGATGTGGTTACAGCGATGATTGAAGAGTTTCGACAGTTCTCACCTGGCGGGGCAGAGGCACTAATTGACGAACGGGATGCATTTATTGCACACAAACTGCTCGGCCTGCGCGAAGCTGGATACGACGTTGTTGCCGTAGTTGGTGCGGGCCACCGTGCCGGAATTGAGTCATATCTGCAGGACCCAGACAGTCTTCCACCACTTGATTCAATCACAGGAACTGAATCCGGAAGCCGGTTTTCATTCTTCAAGCTGTTTGGCTATGTCGTAATGATCGGATTCCTGCTGTTTTTCTTCTTGCTTGCGATGGCTGGCGTTCAAAATACACTTCTATTGCAGATCTTCCTTGCGTGGTTTGCGTTCAATGGAATCTTTGCATTTACTGCTGCACGACTCGCTGGTGCCAAGCTACCGAGCGCACTTGTTGGTGGATCAGTTGCATGGCTTACCAGCATTAATCCATTACTTGCTCCGGGCTGGTTTGCAGGATATGTTGAGCTTCGATATCGCCCTGTCAATATTGCTGATATTGGACGTCTCAACGAGTTGCTTGAGGATCAAGATCGCCCGATCGGTGATGTGCTTCGAGATATGTACGATGTGCCGCTGTTCCGATTGATAACTGTTGTCGCGTTGACAAACGTGGGAAGCTTTATCGCTACCATTCTATTCCCAATTGTGGTTCTATCATTTTTCTTCGAGGGAGTAAGTGGAGTTTCTGAAATCGGAGATATGATGGTTGAGGGAGCCCAAAACAGTATACGAATGATCGGTGATCTACTGTGAGTGTGCGTAGCTCACGATTACAGCGAGAACTTGAATTCAGTTCAACCGAAATTCGAGATTTGGCTGTTGCTTGGGCCGTGATGGCAGCTGCATTTGCTATTTTCTTTGGACGTCCAGAGCGTCTCTTGGCATCAGTTGATTTTGCGCTTCTTTTGTTTGCAGTCAGTGCTATTACTGTCGGAACAGGCTTTCTACTGCACGAATTAGCCCACAAAGTTGTCGCTGTCCGGTTTGGACAAATAGCTGAATTTAGAGCAAACTATGGGATGTTGTTTGTTGCCATTATGTCGGCGTTCATTGGGTTTATTATCGCAGCCCCTGGCGCTGTCCATCATCGAGGGCGAATTACGCAACGTGAGCATGGTCTGGTTGCACTCGCTGGACCGGTGACAAATCTGGCACTTGTAGTAGTATTTGCACCATTCTTGCTGTTTGGCGGCCTTCTAGGGCTTATCGGCGTCTTTGGTGTGATGGTGAATGCATTCTTAGCGGCGTTTAATATGATCCCATTCGGTCCACTTGATGGCAAGACGGTCTGGCAATGGAGCCGTCCAGTTTTCGTCGTGACATTTGCGATTGCAGTTGTGACAACTGTTGTGAGCTTTATGTTTATATAGTAACGCTCGCCACAGAATCTATCTTTTTGGGGATATAGGATAAGCATAGATATGGTCAATCAAGACCGTGTGCGTGCACATGTATTTGTTTCTGGAAAGGTACAGGGCGTCTACTTCAGGGCTACAACACGCGATACAGCTCAAAATCAAAGTGTTGACGGCTGGGTGAAGAATCTTGATGACGGTCGTGTTGAAGCAGTATTTGAAGGATCTAGTGACGACGTCGATACAATGATCGATTTCTGTCATGAAGGGAGTCAAGCTGCTCGGGTTGATGATGTTTCTGTCACGTATGAGGAGCCCGAAGGACTAGACGGGTTCGAAATACGGTACTAACCAAAAGAGGAACAAGATTTTGACTGCCGGGAGCCTGCATTCTATATGCGCAATAAATCTACATTGGACGATACACTAGCAAAGCATCAAGCTGATGGGTATCTGTTTGATGCTGCTGATGACTCCTCTGATCAATATTACCTATTTGAGTTTACTGCCCCAGATCCGTTCATTAGCGTTTACACCCCAGACAAGATGGCACTTCTTGTCTCTGGATTGGAATACGGACGGGCAAAACAGGAAAGCAATGCAGATGCAGTATATCGCTACAGCGACTTTGAATATCGACAGCGGGTGACAGATCACGGAGAGATTGTTGGTCGAAACCTCATGATCGGTGATTTTCTCGATACGGTCGGGGTTGATAGTGTGATGGTACCCAAACGGTTTCCAACCGCAACAACAGATGGACTTCGGGAACAGGATATTGCGGTAACTGTTGACCACGATGAGACAATAACCGGTATTAGAGCCCAGAAGACAGAAACAGAGATTGAGCATATCGCCGCAGCACAACGGGCTAACGAAGCAGCGATGCAACGGGCCGAAGAACTCATTACGACGGCAACAATCAAGGACGGGACGTTGTATCACGACGGCTCACCACTGACCAGCGAGCATGTGAAACAGGAGATCGAGATTCAACTACTTCGTGAAAATTGTGCATTAGATGATACAATTGTTGCTTGCGGTGCTGATGGCGCCGACCCACACAACCGTGGGAGTGGACCGCTAAGTGCAAATGAGCCGATCGTCGTCGATATCTTTCCAAAAAACAAGGAGACCAACTACCATGCTGATATGACACGAACGTTTATTCGAGGTGACGTTTCATCCGAGCTTCAACACCGATACGATGTCACGAAAGAGGCTCATCAGACAGCTCTTAATCTGCTTGAACCAGGGATCACCGGAGCAGAAGTACATGATGCAGTATGTGATGTATATGAGGAGGCCGGGTTTGCAACGCTTCGCAGTGATGACTCAACAGAAACAGGATTTATCCATGGAACCGGCCATGGAGTCGGACTTGATGTACATGAGCGTCCAAGTGTGAACCCAACAGGAGAGGAACTTAAACCAGGTCACGTTATCACGATTGAACCGGGAGTATATGATCCCGATATTGGGGGCATTCGGATCGAAGATTTAGTTGCGATTACTGGGGACGGCTATCGAAACCTCACTGAATATCAGAAAGAATTTCACATTGGTAAGCCGTAGTGTATGAGATTTTCCTCGTTACCTGCGAGGGAATCCAACGTGTTGTGCGTCAGATAGTGTATATTCCGCTTGCTTATCAAGATCGAAGTCCCGGACAATTTCTCCATCTCGAATAAGCGGCTGTAGCAGTGACTCAGCGTTTTCCGGACCGGATCGGCTTGTTAGTCCGATGTGGTGTTCACCTGATTCAGTCCTGTAGATTGACTTAGCGCCGCTAAGTTTACCTCGTTTAGCAGCCGGTCTACCTTCTACTTCAATAATATCAAGAGCAAAGTCAATTGGATCAGCTCCGCTGATATAGCTTCCAACACCAAACCCATCAACAACGTCCCGGAGATTGCGTAGCTCTTTAGGCGTCAATCCGCCGCTGACAAACAGATCTATGTCCTCATGACCACGCACATCAAGTTCCCAGCGAACCTCTTCAGCGATTGCTCTAAAGTCACCCCGGCGTGACCCTGTTGTGTCCAGTCGAACACCGGCTAGCGAATCACCAAGGGAGTTGACTGCGCGTAGTACTTCATCAACCTCATCAGAATACGTGTCACAGAGTGCAATGCGAGGGACAGACTCAGGTAATGCATCATTGAACGCGTTCCATGCCTCTTCTTGATTACCGCGTCCATATAGAATCATCAGGGCATGTGGCATGGTACCTCCGGCTTCGTGGCCGAGAATATCTCCGGCTGCAACATGTGAGATACCATCGAGGCCAGCAAGCAATGCTGATCGTTCTATCATCGCTGTAGCTGAAGGATGAATTCGTCGACTTCCAAAGCTCAAGACTGTTGAGTCTGGAGCAGCCATACGTGCTTTCAGCGCATTTGTTGCTACTCCTGAGGCATGACAAAGAAATCCAAGTAATGACGTCTCATATGCAGCAAAATCTCGATACTTCCCTTCAATCCGGAGTACAGGACCGCCGTCAAATAGTGTGCCTTCCGGAAGGGCATCAACGTCAATCGGAATGCCCTCAAGTAGATGAGCTACATCCTTGAGTCCTGCAAGAACTTCAAAAGAGCCAGTTGGAAATTGATCTGCACTGACCTCAGCAACCACAGGCGGATTGCGATCAACCGCATCAAGCGTTTCGGTTACTCGATGAAAATACGCATCAGTTGCCCGGCCAGCGGCAATATCTTCTGCTGAGACGATATCGAACCCGTCCATATATCAGTATCTACTCTGGATAGACATAATATCCCGGGGGAACGAACTGCTTTAGTTTGGGGACTTGCAAATTTCGACCAATGGATACGTTGATTGTTGGAGCTGGCGCTATGGGACGGTGGTTTGCCACGCATGTCCCTGGGTCAATCACATTTGCTGATATCGATCAATCTGCTGCCCATGAAGCAGCCGCTACACATGATGGTGAGGTGCTTCAGCAGGGAACAACTGAAGAGCAGAACTATGATCTTGTGTGCATCGCTGTCCCAATGTCTGCTGTTGTAGAGACCATCGAGACTTACGGATCATATGCACAGGAAGCAATTGTTGACATTACAGGCGTTATGGAGCTACCATTACAATCAATGGAAGCAGTCTGTCCGGACATTCAACGGGCGAGTTTTCATCCGTTGTTTGCTCCTGAGAATGCTCCGGGTAATATTCCAACGGTCATAGATCAAGAAGGGCCAATTATTAGCACTGTTATTGAATGGTTTGAATCACAGGGGAACACGATTATTCCGACGACTGCAGAGGAACATGACACTGCAATGGAATCGATTCAAGCGGCTGCACATACGGCTGTAATTGCATATGGGCTGGCTGTAGATGACGTACCTGATGGATATGAAACACCGATTTCGAACACACTGGATGAGCTTGTCACACAAGTTACGACTGGAAATCCAGATGTGTATTTAGAAATCCAAGAAATGTTTGATGGTGCAGACCGAGTTGCTGAGATGGCACAACAAATCGCGACAGCTGACCGTGAGACGTTCGTAAAGCTATATCACGAGGCTACGCCTGCAGAGAGTAATTCAGTGTCACAATGATTCCAACTGAGTCAATTCTTAATACAGCAAAATATTTACGAAATATCCGTCCTGTTGACCCCGATGAGATGCAGGAATATGTAGATGGAAATCCACATCCAGGGGTTATAAGACAGACACTTCGAGATCATGCTGTCGATCTGGCGCTACGAGAACGTGAGGATGGGCTTTTTGTCCCAGTTGAGGATGGTCCCATCGAAGCAATTGCTGATCGGCCAACAGAGCTGCCACCAAAGTATGTATATCGGTTAGAAGAGTTACTCATTACTGAGTATGGTGTCGACTGGGCACAGGGAGAAAGCGGGGACCAATTACGCAGGACGATACGAGCTTTAAAAGACGCATATTACCGACAAGAAGCCGTTGAGTATAATTATACGGCTGCGCTTGCATACGCAATTTATCATTTACCAGACTACTATGCAGTCACGTACGATCTTCTTCGTGAGCTAGTCGATAATCGGCTTTTGGATCGTACCCTACGGATACTAGATGTCGGGGCAGGAGTTGGAGGCCCAGCCATTGGACTTTCCGAGATATTACCTGATGACGTTGTAATCGATTACACAGCAGTTGAGCCGAGCGAAGCTACAACTGTCCTTGAAGAGATGTTAGCTGAAACACACCGGAACTTCCATTCGACGGTTCAACACCAAACAGCTGAAGAGCTTACTTTGGAATCAGAGTATGATCTGGTGTTGTTCTCGAATGTCCTGAGTGAGTTAGATGATCCACATACCACTGTGAAGCGATATTTAGATGCGCTTGCGACAGATGGCACGATGGTGCTCACAGCACCAGCAGACAAAAACACAAGTCAAACATTGCGTTCGGTTGAACAGTCAGTCGCAAATGGAGAGATTACGGTTTTTTCACCAACCGTACGTCTGTGGCCAGATGAGTCCCCAAGTGATGATTGCTGGTCATTTAAGGAACTCCCAGAGATTGCTGCACCGAGTGTACAAGAAGCATTAGAGCAGCATGCACATGACGAGGAGCACTCGCCTAGTGAATTTCTCAATACAACGGTAAAGTACAGTTATGCACTGCTCCGAAAGGATGGTAAAACGCGTTTACCGACAGGTCCCGATCCCTCAGAGTGGATTAAATTCAGAAACTCAGAGCGACACGTCGGGAACCGAGTTAATTGTCTCGCCGTTAAATTAAGCAATAATCTCAGTGAAGGAGGAAATCCACTGTTTCGTATCGGCGATGGAAGTCAACAAGCCGATCACTTCGCTGTCGTTCCAAAACAGACACAGCTCAACCGGGATTTGATTGAGGCATCATATGCATCGTTATTGATGATTGAGTCTGGGCTGGTACTTTGGAACGACGATGAAAAAGCATACAATATTATTATTGACGGAGAATCAGTCGTTGATCGGATGGCTGTGTGATTCTGACGGTTTTTCTGTGTCTTACGTGCCAAGCAAATCTAGCGACTATCCGTTGCAGCAAATAGCGCTTAATGACGGTGCGTTTTTGCCGTCTGCGGTCCCATAGCATGTATGGACCGCGAGTTGGAGATTTTGTTGACCAACGACGACGGCATTGAAAGCGATGGACTCGCAGCAGCCTATAACGCACTTACGGATGTTGGAGATGTAACGGTCGTTGCTCCAGCAGATGACCAAAGCATGATGGGCCGAGCCCTTTCAACTGAAGTAGGAATCACAAAGCACGAACGAGGGTTCGCAATTAATGGCACACCAGCTGATTGTGTTGTCGCTGGAATACAGGGACTTGAGCTTGATCCTGATCTTGTCGTTGCTGGAATTAATCGAGGTGCCAATATGGGTGGCTATGTGCTTGGACGTTCTGGGACAGTAAGTGCCGCCGTTGAAGCCGCATTTTTCGACATCCCTGCAATTGCTACCTCATTATATATTCCGACCGGAGAAGTTGCATTTCATGAAGTTGAGGTCGCCCGTGACCATTATCAGGCCGCCGCCAATGCTCTTGGATATCTTGCTTCAAATGCACTTGAGGCAGGCATCTTCGAGTCAGCTGACTATCTCAATGTAAATGCACCTGTTCCTGGGGAAGCAGACGGCTCAATGCATATTACACGACCATCACAGCGATATGAGATGTCAGCAACACATAATGGTGACTCTGTTACGCTCCATGATCGAATTTGGGATAAGATGAATGCTGGTGAGATTGATGAACCAATCGAGACAGACCGAGGAGCGGTAATGAGCGGAGTGGTTAGCGTATCGCCCTTAACGGCCCCACACGCAAGTATCGACAACGAACCACTTCAGAAGGTAGTAGATACGTTTAGCTTGCGCAGAGATATTGAAGTCGGCGAAACCGAATAAATTAGTATTGCTGAATTAGGACTGATCGGCCAGCAAGGTACGAGGAGATAACTACACAGGCGAGATAGATGCCGATTGCAATCACAACGATCGAGCCACCAGGCGGTAATGAGTGATAGTTTGCAAAGAGTATCCCGGCGATCGTTGATACCTGTCCGATAATTACTGATAAATACAAGGTTTCTCTAAAGCTTTTAGAAACCTGTGAGGCAGCCGCAACAGGAACAACAAGCATCGCAGCGACAAGAATCACCCCAAGGATCTGCATAGCACCAACAACAACAACAGCTGTCATCGCAATGAGCAATATATTATAGAAGTTAACGTTAATTCCAGATACTTTTGCTGCCTGTTCATCAAATGTGATATACAGAAACTGCTTGTAGGAAATTATCACAAGACCAATGACTCCAACAGTCAGGAAGGCAACAAGGCGGGCACCGTCAGTGGTGACAATCGCCAAGCTTCCGAACAAAAATCCCTCAATATCAACGGCAATTGGAGCGAAATCTCTCCCCCATGAGATCAGTAACGTTCCAACGGCGAAGCTACCGCTTAGCACAATTGCAATAGGAACATCACCATAACTCTTGGTGTGACTAGTTAGCCACTGCAATCCGACTGCTCCCAGCACACTGACGATCAAGGCAGCATAGATCCACGACCCTTCCCAGCCAGTAAAACCGCTGAACACAACACCAGCAGCCACACCGGCAAATGCTGTATGTGCCAATGTTTCACCGATCAACGCCATCTGTCGATGTACAAGAAACGTTCCAACAACAGGAGCAACAATCCCGATTAGCACTCCCGTTGCTAACGACCGCATCGAGAATGTTGTGTAAAACACCTGGGTTTGGAGGACAAAATCAATCAGCCCTCCAATGATCAGGAGGTTATCGAACACAGCCTGTGAGGTGGTTGCGACTGAATCAATCGGAGCAAATCGAAGCCAATCTGCGATGATAAAAGTAAACATCGTCACGCCAAGGACCGCAGAGAGACCAATCCCTATAAGTTCAACTGTCCTTCGTGTTGACCTGCCCTGTGTCGTTTCAGAAAGATACTCTCGTTCAAAGCTCATGGATGATTGTGTTGTAGAAATCCGACATTTGATCCATACGCGTCTTCAAGCGCGTCTGATTCGAGAAACGCTGCGGTATCTCCGTGGTAGTACAGAGATTTGTTGATACATATGATTTCATCAACGTGCTTTGTCAGTGCCTCTATATCGTGTTCAACAAGTATGATTGTAATCCCTTCTTGATTGAGTTCTCCAAGAAGTTCGTAAAAGTCTGCTTGCGACTCAATGTCCACGCCAACGGTTGGCTCATCCAAGGCAAGCAAATCCGCTTCCGAGGCTAAGGCCCTAGCAATAAACGTCCGTTGCCGCTGTCCACCAGAGAGTTCATTGATGCGTCGATCTGCGAGATGTTCAATCCCAACTCGTTCAAGCGCATTGGCTGCTTTTTGTCGATCTTCATCACGAATGCGCCGATGTCCAACATGCGCAAATCGGCCCATCAATACAGTTTCCCAGACAGTCACCGGCATAATCTCGCCGCGATCTGTTGCTCGCTGAGAGACATATCCAAGCCGTTCACCAGAGTCAAATTTTGCTGCTGGCTTACCAAATAGCTTGACAGAGCCCTTGTCAGGCGATTTGACACCAAGCATAAGATGAAGAAGTGTCGTCTTCCCTGATCCATTTGGTCCAATCAGGCCGAGAAAATCTCCACTTTCAACACTTAGAGACACGTCTTTAACGGCTGTGGTTGAGCCATATGAAAAAGACACGTCTTCAAGTTCAATAACCGGCGTTTCCATCGATTCCATATTGTTCGGTATATTATCAGGGGATGTATGTTCTTGGTTCTGCATCGTAATTGTCACTCGGCGTCTAGTGCTTTTCGCAACGATTCTAAGTTGATGTTGCGCATTTGTCCTACCCATCCCCAGCCATTTTCTTCCCACTCCCGTGTTGTCCCTTCGAGCGGGGTGAGCGGCTCAGCATTTGTAACAGAATCAACTTCATCCATAACTAGTTCTGCTTCCTGTGGTATCCCATCCGCAGGATTCCCTGCCTCAAACGGATCGTATAAGACTGTTTCAATATCGTGTTCCTCAGCCACATTCATAATCTCGGTCGGAACACTTTGGTCTTCATCTGGCGATATTCCAGTGAGCGTTACCAGTTCAAAACCATATCGCTGTTCAACATACTGGTAAGAATCATGTCCAACGAATATAGCGATATCTTTATTAGCTGATTTAACCATCTCCTCAAATTCTTCATTGATATCGTCAAGCTCTTTCTTATACTCTTCTGCATTCTCTTCATACGCATCAGCGTTGTCCGGATCCGTTTCCTGCAATTCTTGTTTAATTACATCAACCATTCGTTTCGCGTGTAATGGATCAACCCATACGTGTGGATCATGGTTTTCGTTGTCAATTTCTTCAGGATCTTCGCTAACGTCAATGATAAACGACTCATCCTCACCATCAGCATCGGTGGTGTCAGTGCTGACAAATATAGGGTCTTCGTGATCTTCGTGGTGCAGTTCAAAGATCAGTCCAGTCCGTCCAGTTTCTTTTGCTGTAATAATAATTTGATCGCCATCAGACTCAATGTCAATGACATTCTCATCTTCTCCGTCTCCAAGGCGACCACGTAGTTCGAAGCCTTGCTCATCAAGACCCAGCGGTAATACATCTCCATCGTGGTTTTCAAAAACCATCGTAATCGGGACTTCTTCACCCTTTAGGATTTCTAAACCACCATGCCAGTGGTCATTGTGCCAATACATCCCATCAGATGAGGGCTCACCTCGCAAGTCAAAGACATCAATTTCCCCTGTTGTTCGGATATCGTCCGGGTGGAAATCGACATCAGTGTCCGGTTCAGGAAATTCCGTATCGTCGTCTAAGTAAATAAGATGTGGTCCGAGGGTTCGCATCGCGTTCACAACGTTCACTTCAGGGTAATCAACTTCAAGATCTTCAACCAAGTCTTGTGCCCATCGAAATTCGGGGGTATCCAAATAAATAAACATCGCCGTCCGGGCGATATTGGCGGCTAAATCGCCTTCTGGACTCCATCCATGACCCATCTCTCCGGTTTCAACGGGATTCTCAAATGAGAAGTGATCGCCACTGATCTCTTCAGCCCAGTCCCACAGCGAGAAAAATGCGGCATACCCCTCGTCGTCGGCACGCGTGAGCTCTAACCCGAGCCACTCCTCAAGTTGAGTACATCCGGCTAGTGCACCTGCACCAGCGGCTGCCCCGCCTGCAATAAACTTACGTCGTGTCTTTTTCACACTAGCAGATAGTACTCGCAATATAAAAAGAGTTATTATGTTTGTAGCAAATGTTAATAATCAAGATTAATCAACAAGGTAAAATAATTACTTCTAGGTGAAAAACAACAGAAAATAACAAAATGCTGGTGTTCAAAGACGGTCCATCACGTGTCGGGTATATTGAGTTATTTATTAAAACACTAAATCCTTTGCAGCTTTATTAATAAAATCTTTGTCGGATATAATAATACTTTTACCCTCAAGGTACAAAAGATAAAGTATGGAGTCTAATCGAAGAAAACTCATTAAAGGTACGGCGGGAGCATTCGCTGTTGGCGCACTGGCAGGGTGTTCTGATTTACTTGGCGATGGCGACGACGAGGAGCCTGAAGAAGTTACTGTCAGCGTTTTAGCGGAAGGAAGTCCTGATGTTGCCCACGCCTGTGCACATGCAGATGATCCAGGTGATCCACACGATGCCGCTGGTTCAGCGGACGATGCGGAGATGGTTGATTTTGACACGCATACAGTGTATGACATCACAGTTGAGGGTGAGAGCGGATTTATTGGATTTGAAATGCATGACGATGATGGTGATGATGGACACGCACATAGCCATGTAGGTAGCCTTGATCATCATGAGGCATTCGATGAGATTGGAATTCATGAATTTGAGGTCATTGATCGTGACGAAGATGAAGTAACTGCAGATGTCCACGATGATCATTGGCACGGGGAGTTACCACATATACACGAAGGTGAGCATATTTCTCTTGGCGCAGAGATCGAAGATGAAGATCACAATGAGCTAGCTCTTGATGGGGAGCCATTTGAACTACGGGTTGAAGTTGCACACGATGCTGAAGAAGATATTGTAGAGATTTCTGACGATGATTATCATGGTGACCACGTTCATATCAATGGTGATCATGAGGGCGAGACAGAGGTTGTTTTCCAGATTTACAATTCAGACGAAGATGAAGTACAGTACCAGACACCACCAATCGAAGCAGAAGTCGAACATCATCATGACGATGGTCACGACCACGATCATATGGTCTTTTTCACCCGTGATGCACAGATTGAGGTTGAAAAAGGAACACTAATTCAAGAAGCGACGTTAGGAGAAGGTGCTGAATGTGAAGATGCTGATGAGGATTGGGAGAAATACGTTGAGATTGATCCGGATCACGGTGAGGCAATGCTGGAGATACAGCCTGAGTAGTATTCCTCGTTGATAGACCGCAGAGGATACGATCTACAGAGAAGCAGGCAGAGTGCCTCGGGGCTTGACCCCGAGGGTGAATGCCGTAAGCTCCATTAGA
>OBKM01000314.1_pt1 | contig 24301 bp, 18 predicted proteins | sample 1519691 | NCBI WGS metagenome assembly OBKM01 (sample SAMEA37050418, study PRJEB22526) | metagenome | biome: saline pan; feature: lake; material: water | place: Egypt | collected 2015 | depth 0.5 m | reverse complement strand
ATCCCGGCTCGGCATCGAGAGTCGGCGCCGCGATCGCGACCGTCCAGTCGGACGAGTCGGCGTCGGCGGAAGTGGTGTCGCTCCGGCCGTGATCGACGTCCATCTCGCCGAGCAGTCCCGCGACGTCGACGTCGACCGGCGTCCCCTCCACGTTACAGGCGACGAGGAGCTCCTCGTCGCCGTCGGGACCCCGGCGGAGCGCGTAATAAAGAACCGTTCCATCGGTCGGATGGCGATAGCCGAACGCCTCGCCGGCGTCGGGATCGACGTCGTCTCGGAGCCACGGACGCGCCTGTCGGAACTCGCGGACCCTCCGGTCGAACGCGGTACGGTCGTCGTCCTGGTCGTCGAGCCAGTTGGTGAGGTTCATATACTCGCTCACGTCCGCGGTCCACGCGAACGAGAACCGCTGGAGGTCCGTCGCGTCGATCTCGTCGCCCAGCGGCGTCCCCTGCACGGAGAGGAGTTCGGCGATCAGGTCGACGTCGTAGTCGGTGGCGTCGACGAGCGAGGCGAGCGTCCGCGCGAACCGCTTCAGCTCCGCTCGTGTCTCGAACCCGAGTGCCTTCAGCCGGGGGAACTCGTCGCCGGCGGCGAACGATCCAGCCGGAATATGCCAGTCGATCCACGGGGCCTCCTCGGCGACGACTTTCACGTTCCAGACCGGATCGGTGTCTCGCACGAACCCCCACGGCGCGCGGTGGTTCGCGTGCAGGAAGTCCATCGGAACGCCCGGCATCGCGACGTGGAACCAGACGAGCGCGGCCGGACTGTCGTACGCCTCGCGGAGCGTCTCCGGCGGCGAATCCGCGAGGTGCGGGTTGATGAGTGCGCCGCTCCAGTCGTCGGTCACCTCCACCTGTGACCCTCGTCTGAGTGTGTCGTGGTTCGCAACGCCGGTGATCCACTGGCTCCCGAACTCGCCGACCTCGCGCATCCGCCACCACTTCGTGGCCCAGAACGTCAACAACGCGGGCTTGTTGTGCGCGAACGTGACCGGCGACCACTGGAACGCGTGCGGATGCTGGTCGATCAGCGTCCGGTACGTCGACGCGAGCTCCCAGTCTTCCCGTGGCCACGGACGGCCGTCCTCGTAGATCATCCACGGGCGATACTCCGTGCCCGCTACGGTCTGTGTCACCGCGTCCATCTCCGCGAGGAACGCGTCGTCGTGAACGTCCTCCCCCGTCTCCGGGTCGTGATACGTGAAATCCTGTGCGCCGTCGACGCGGATCCCGTCCGCGCCGAAGTTCATCTTCCGTCGCTGCAGCTCCAGCAGGATCGCCCGGACCACCGGCTGCCGGTAGTTCAGATGGAGGCCGTACATCCCGGGCCCCTCGAAAAACGGCGACGGGAGGAGACCCTCGGCGGCAGTGTCCGCGTGGCCGAGCGCGACGTCGAACACGACCCGAACCGGGTCGGGCATCGCGTGACACGCCGCGATGAACTCGACTAGCTCGTCCGGGCGACCAGTTTCCAGAATGGCCGGATTCGCGGCCGAGAAGCCGCTCACGACGACATCGTATCCCCAGTTCGTCTGGTCGGGTCGGGTTACACCGACCGTGACGGTTTCGGCGTCGCGGTCGCGATCGAACGCCGAAACCGGATCGATCGGGTCGGCGTCGACTGCGGGCTCCGGACTGGCGTCGTCCGCCGTCCGCTCGTACGTCCCGCCGGGCCGCCAGTACCACTGTCTGTCGTACGCCTGCGTAAGCGGCTCGACGGGCATCAGCTGAACGGCGTCGTAGCCGGCGTAGTTACGTTCGTGGGGGTCAAGTGGCTCGTTGGCGCGGAGCTTCTCGCCGATCTCGCGGAACCGCTGTGCGAGCGCGGCGAGCGACCCCTCCGCGGTCGACGTGCCCGGATGGATTTCAAGCATGCTCGTCGCGGGATCGACCCGGGGAAGCCCGTCGTCCGATGACGTCGGGAGTGACTCCGCTCCGGTTCCGAGCGACTCGAAGTGATCGCGGTCCGGACGCGTCGCGTCGAGCCGCGGCCAGTCGTACACCTCCGCGGGCGCGAACGTGCCGAACGGAACGGAGTACGGCACCGGATCACGGACCGTCTCCCACTCGCCGTCAGGCTGCTCGTACACCAGCTGATACAACGCCCCGAGGCGGTCGCGGGTGCCGACCCGAACGTCCTCGGCGGCGATCCAGTGGAACGCGCCGTCGCGCACGACGGACAGTCGATCGACGCGGAACTCGAGTTCACGGAGGTCGTCGCGTCCGGGGTCGACTCGGCGCGTCGGCGTGAACAGCTCGAGTTTGACGTTCGTGGCGGGGACGCCGGCGTCGACGACGTCAGGCGTCCAGAAGCCGAACGCGACACCCTCCGGGACGGTGTCGGCAGGATCGGCACCTTCGGGCCGGATGGGCCGTGCGCCGAGCCGAGTCGCGATCCGTTTCGCCGCGTCGAACTCGTCGGCTGCGTCCTCCCGGTCGCTCCGCGCGTGCTGCACGAGCTCGGCCGTGTGCCTCGGGAGCCGCGAGGGGGATCGCGACGGTGAACGAGGGGAACCGTCCGACATCGGTTACTGGCGGACTGAGACGATCGCGACGTCGTCGGCCAGGATACGGTCGGTGCCGTCGCCGTCGGTGACGACGCAGTCCTCGCCGGTGACGACGTTCCGGTCGGCGTGATCGACGTCGACCGCGACCGCCGCCTCGCCCGGCGCGAAGTTGAGCACGACGACGAGCGTCTCCGTATCGTCTTCGCGGACGAACGCGACGACGTCGTCCGGATGGACGACCTCGCCGTCAGCCTCGATCGGTCGTTCGGTGAGGTCGCCGCTGGCGACGTGGTAGTCGACACGGTGGAGGTCGCCAGCCGGCCCGAGCGCGGAGTGGTCCGCGCGAGTCGCGAGCAGTCGCTCGTAGCGCTCGCGCACCTCCTCGCGGGCGTGGTCCCATACGATCTCGTCGCGTCGGCCGCGCTGGCCGATCTCCTGGCCGGCGTACACCATCGGCACGCCCGGTAGGGTGATCGTCGCGGCCCCCGCAGCCGCCGCGGCCGCGTCGCCGCACTCGACGCGGTACCGCGTCTCATCGTGGTTCTCGATGTACTGGAGGAAGCCGGCGTGCTCCGGGAAGCCGACCCGTGCCCGCTGGTCGATCGCGTCGAGCATCGACTCCGCCGACGCCACCCCACGACCCACCTGTCGTAGCTGGAAGTACAGCGTCGCGTCGAAGTGGATGTCGAACATCCCCTCGTGGAAGTCGGGGATGTACGGGATCGTCTCGTCCATCAGCAGGAACTCGGGATCGATCGCTTTCACGCGGTCCCGCAGCTCCCGCCAGAAGGCGTCCGGAACCGCCCACGCCATATCACATCGGAAACCGTCGACGAGCGGTGCCCACTCGTCGACGACGTCGAGCAGGAACCGTCGTACCGAGAGGTTTGCGTGGTTCAGGTTGGCGATAAGCTCCCAGTCGAAGTACGTCCCCGGCTCGCCGGACTCCTGCCACTCGTAGCGGTCGCGGTACGGCGACGTCGGATCTCCGTAGGCGTCCTCGAACCACTCGTGGTCTCGGGCGGTGTGATTCGCGACGAAATCGAACAACACGCGCAGTCCGTGGTCGTGTGCCGTCTCGATCAGCGCCTCGTAGTCGGCCCGATCACCGAGGTCGTCTGCGACGTCGAAGAAGTCCGTGATGTTGTACCCGTGTGGCTTTCCGTCGTGCTGGAGCACGGGGGTGAGCCACAGCGTGTCGACGCCGAGGTCTGCGAGCTCCGGGACCCGATCGGCGATCGCGTCGAACGTCTCCCCGTCGCCGGCATCGCCGGCAAACGTCCGAACGTACACCTCGTACACCCGCGCGTCCTCGGTCCACTCCGGCGGCTGGTTGAGCCGTACCGTCTCGAATCTCGCAGCGGTCGGGGAGGCCGAGGCGCGGGCGTCACCGGGCTCCTCGAGGCGGTCGATCGCGATCGAGTCGGCGACGCTGAACCGGCACGTTCCGTCCGGATCGCGGGCCGTCGAGACGGCGTGCACGCGAAGCCGGTCGGCGACGACATCGGTCGGGAGCCGAAGCGTCGCCCCGTCGGCAGTCAGCGACGTTTCGAGCGCGTCCCGCGGGTTCGTCCGCCCCTCCGCGACGGCGGCGGCGACGTCGCGATCGTCGACGAGAAACGTCACGTCGAGGTCGGCGGCATCGAGCCCCGAATCCGGATTCGGTCTCGCGGTCGCGGTTACACGCAGCTCCTCACCGTCGGCGTCGACGGCGGCGTCGAGGCGGACGCGGGGCGGACCCGTCTCTTCGTGTGGCTGCGCATCGGCGTAGTCGATCTCTCCATGTCCGGCGTCTCGGGTTCGGATCGCGGTGCCGCTACCGCCCGCGACGTCGGCGCCCTCGTAGGTGACGTCGAACGCGCGGATCGTGAGGAGATGGTCGCCGTCCGGCGCGGAGAGTCCCAGGGTGTATCGGCCCGGAACGTCGGGGGTAAACTCGGTGACTGGCTCGACTCCGACCGTCGCCTCGCTGCCGGGCGGCGCGTCGACGACTCGCCACTCGTAGGCCGCTTCCGGATCCGGGTCCCGTGGGGCGATGCTGGTCGTCTCACCGGTGGCGAGAAATCGCGGTGGTCCGGGATGGTGCATACCACACCGTATGCATCAAGCACCTTCGGTGTTGCTCTCCCGGCCGACGCCACCTCTCCCAGCCAGCCCGTCAACTCCACCTCTCCCCGTCAACTCCATTTCGTCCCTGTCAGTTCGCCGACTCCGCCAAGGCTTTTATGACGGAGCACGGCAGAACGAGCATGAGACTGCGAACCGCCCTCACGGAACACAGACGTCGAAACGGGGAGCGATTCCCCGCCGAGCGTCCGACGACCGGTGGGGCGTTCGCCGGCGACGACGGGCGACTCGTGTACGTCGGTCCGAACGGAACGTTACACGACTGTTCGTATCCGCTGTCCGGCGTCGGCGGAATCGACTGGCTACGGCTCGGCCTCGACGGGAGCGGGACCGTCAGATGGTTCGACGAGCTGGACGCGACCCGACAGCACTACGACGGCGAGACGCCACTCGTCGAGACGGAGTACGACGCCGGACGATTCACGGTACACCAGTTCGACCTCACCGTCGGTGACGCCCACGTCACACACGTCGAACTCCGCGGTGCGCCGCCCGCCGACGCCGAGCTCGTCGTCGCCTGTGCGTTCGCACCCGAGATGGTCGAGGGACGCGTCGGCAACCTCGTCCACGAGGAGGCCGGCCCGAACGGCGGCGACGTGATCGAGGCGTTCCATCGCCGCGAGCACGACTTTCTGACCGCGTCGACGGGGCTCTCGGCCGCCCACGGCCGACGCCAGGACACGATCGCGGAGCTGCTCGGCGAGGGGCACGACCCGTTCCCGCGCCGCGGAGAGATCGACGAGCGGGAGGACTCCCACCTCACCGGCGAGGTCATCGTCAACGCTCCGTTCGAGCGGGACGGCCGCATCGAGCGGGTGACGCTCGCGAGCCGCGCGGTGCTCGACGACGCTTCCGCCGCCGACCTCGACGAGTCGGTCGAGCGAGCCGATCGGATCGACGCGGTCTCGCGAGTCGCAACGACGTATTCGACCGCCGACGACCTGCGTGCTGCCGCGTCCGAGCGCGCGCCGACGGTGCCCGAGGGAACGCCGAGACGGAGCCTGATCGCGAGCGATCTCCGGAGCCTCGATCTGCTCACCGCCGAGTCGGGAGCACGAATCGCCGGGCCCGAGTTCGACCCGTTTTATTCGACGACGGGCGGCTACGGGTACACGTGGTTCCGTGACGATGCCGAGGTGTCGAACGCCCTGCTGTCGGCCAGCGAGGAGCTCGGCCTCGACGTCCGCGAGGAGCTGGTCGCAGCCGCCGAGTTCCTGTGTCGCACGCAGGACGCCGAGGGAGGCTGGCCGCACCGAGTGTGGGCCGACTCCGGGGAGATCGCGCCCGGCTGGGCGAACTCGCGGATCGAGGGAGCACGCACCGAGCCCGGCCCCGACGATCAGCTCGACCAGCCGGCGGCGGTCGTGACGTTCCTCGCCCGACTCAGACGCACGACCGATCTGTCGGCAGCACGGGAAGCGCGGATCGACGAGACGATAGCCGACGCGGTCGCCTTCCTTCAGTCGACGACGGAGTCCGACGGGCTTCCGCGGCGGTGCCAGAACTGCTGGGAGAACGCACACGGGCGATTCACGCACACGGCGGCGACGTATCTACGGGCGTTCTCGGCGGTTGCTCGCGCGCCCGTCGCCGACGATCTTCGTGCGAGTGCGGCTGCGGCGGCCGACGACGCCGTCGGGGGGTTGCTGGACCGGTGGGTCCCCGACGCGAAACGGTTCCCGCAGCGCTCCGACGGCGACGTGGTCGTCGACGAACGCGCCGATGCTAGCACGTTCGGGCTCGTGAACGCGGTGACGGAGTACGTCGCCCTCGTCGAGGAGCGGATGGAAGCGGATGGGTCCAGCGTGTCGGAGCCGGACCGCGTCTCGACGCTGGTCTCCCGAGTCGCGACGCACGTCGAGACCTCGATCGAGGAGCTTCGTCGCGAGAGCTCGGACGTGGAAGGGCTCGTCCGGTTCGTCGGCGACGACTGGCGGACCGCGGAGCAGGGCGGCGCGAAGGTGTGGTCGGTCGCAACGCTGCTCGGGGCCGAGGCGGCCGCCGAAATGGGCGGACTCCTCGCGAGCCGTGGCGAGGACGGTGGCGATCTGTTCGCGGAGGCCCGCGAGCTGTACGCCCTGTGTGGGCCGGACGGTGACCTGACGAACCACGTCGGACTGCTCGCGGAACAGGCGTTCGACACGGGCGAGCTCGACAGCGCGACCCCGCTCGGCTGGTCGCACGCGCTACGACTCACGACGACGGCGACGCTCGCTCGATACGGCGCGCTTCCCGTCCCCCACGACGAGCCGACCACGCCGGAGGCCGCGCCCAACTGGACGACTGGTCGGAAGTTCGGCGTCGGCACGCCCGCCGACCACGAGGACGCCGACCCGGTTCCCGTCTGGTTCACGCTGACCGAGGGGGCGTTGACGGAAGCGCGGTTCCCGCGGATCGACGTGATGAACCTCCGTACGTTCGAGTTCCTCGTAACGGATCCGGAGACGGAGTACACGATCCGAACGTTCGACGAGACGAGCCACGTGACCGCGACGGAGACGATCGAGCGGACGACCGAGCCGAGCGTCGACGACGCGCTGGCGTACACGCAGACGATCCGGGAGACGGGCGACGGCCACGGCCACGAGTGGACGCTGACCGTGGAGTACGCGGTCAACACCGACGGCGACGCGATCCTCGCGGACGTCTCCTTCGAGGGGTGTCGCGAGTACGACGTGTACGCGGTCGTCGACACGACGATCGCGAACGTCGGCGTCGAAGACTACGGTCTCCGCGTCGGCGAGGACGGCTACCACCTCCTCGCGCGCAACGAGCACATGAACAGACATCCCGGAAAGCTGGTCGACGACGACGGTGACCCGTTCGAGGTCGCGCTCGCGATGACGAGCGACGACAGGTTCTCGTGGGCGAGCGCGATGGGCGCCGAAAGCGACGCGCTCGAGACGCTGTTCGCGACCGGCGAACGCGTCGAGGGATCCGCGGAGGCCACCGGAAACGTGGTGTTGACCGGGCTCGTCGGGAGCGGTCGGTCGGTGTCGAACACGGTCGCGATCGGGTTCGCCGAGCGGGCCGACACCGCGGCCGCGCTCGGCGAGGCCGAAGGCGCGATCGCGCGGGGATTCGACGCCGTTCGGGACGCCTACGTCGAGACGTGGCGGGAGTGGCTCGCCGGGCGGCCGCTTCCCGACGCCGTCGCCGGCGACACCGACCTCGAAACCCAGTACCGATTCGCGTTGATGACGCTCGCCGCCGTCGAGGACAAGCGCCACGACGGCGCGGGGATCGCGAGCCCGTCGGTGCCGTGGGGCGAGACGGAACACGCCGCGGAGGACCGCGGATACGGATACAACTTCGTCTGGTCTCGCGACCTGTATCAGGTGTTCACGGCGCTCGTCGAGGTCGGCGAGACCGAGCGCGCCGCCGACGCGCTGACGTACCTGTACACCACCCAACAGGACGAGAACGGGTTCCTCCCGCAGAACACGTACATCGACGGTCGCACGCGGTGGGGTGGCGAGCAGATGGACAACATCGCGTATCCGGCCGTGATGGCGTGGGACCTCCACAGGCGCGGCGTGACGCTGTCCGAGGCGGCGTACACGTACGACCACGTGCGAAAGTCGACGAGCTACGTCGCCACGAACGGTCCCGAGACGGCCCAGGAGCGCTGGGAGGAGGAGAGCGGCTACTCGCCGTCGAGCATCGCCGCGGAGATCGCCGGGCTGACGTGTGCGGCGTCGCTCGCGCTCGCGGAAGCCGAACGGGTCGACACCGCCTCGGGGGCCGCAGCGGACGGCGGCGAGGCAACGTCGGAGAGCGGGTCCGACGACATCCCGACGACGGAGACCGACGACATCCCGACGACGGAGACCGACGACACCTCGTCGACGGGGAGCGACCTCGATCCGGACGCGCTTCGCGCCGACGCGATCGCGTGGCTCGCGCTCGCCGACGAGTGGACCGAGCGCGTCGAGGAGTGGTGTGCCACGGAGACGGGCAGTGAACGTCACACCGAGACGCCATACTACCTCCGGATTACGGCCCACGGCGACCCCGAATCCGGCCGCCCGCGGACGATCGCGAACGATGGACCGACGTACGACGAGCGGGAGATCGTCGACGGCGGGTTCCTCGAGCTCGTCCGGCTCGGGATCAAGCCGGCCGACGATCCGGTCGTGCGGAACTCCGTCGAGATCGTCGACGAGTCGATCCGCGTGGACACGCCGCACGGCCCAGCGTGGTATCGGTACGTCGGCGACGCGTACGGCGAACTCCAGCGCAGGGACCCCGGCGGTCCGTGGGCGGGTGCCGGCAACGGGAAGGGGCGGCTCTGGCCCATCTTTACCGGTGAGCGCGGGGAGTACGAGCTTCGGGCTCGTGCCGATGGCGACGACGGCTTCGGCGGGACGGACGAGCCCGCAATGGAGCCGGAGAGGCTACTCGAGACGATGGCCGGATTCGGTAACTCCGGACGGATGCTTCCCGAGCAGGTGTGGGACCGTGAGCATCCGACCGAGTACGGCTGGGAGTTCGGCGAGGGAACCGGCGGGGCGACGCCGCTCGCGTGGTCGATGGCCGGCTTCATCCGACTTGCACACGGGATCGACGCCGGAGAGCCGATCGAGACGCCCGCAGTCGTCCGCGAGCGGTACGTCGAGCGCGACCGATCGACCGGCCCGGAGCTCGATGCCAGTATCGAGTACACCGGCGACCGACTCGTCGTCTCCGGGACGACGAACGGCGCTCGCGTCGCCGTCCACGCCGCGAACGGGTCGTGGCTCGCGGAGCCGACCGACGAGGAGTTCTCCGTATCGCTCGACGCCGCGTTCGACGCGGACGTTCTCGTCGTCGCGGCGGTCGGCGACGACGACATCGAAACGGCCGGCACGGCAGTCGAGCGACTGTTCGTGTGAGAGTCGCTCGACTCCTCATCCGGTCGCCGCCGACAGCTCACTCCAGTGCGGCGTCGGTCACCACGAGGTGGCCGCGGTCGCCCTCCCAGACGACGTCGTACGTCACGTCGATCCGTCGGTCCATATGCGGGCCGTCGACCACGAACGTCTCGAACTCCCCGCCCTCGCCGAGAGGATGGACGCCGTACTCCGCGCGAAGGTCGAGCAGTTCGGACAGTGCCGCAGCGTCGTATCGGCGACCCACCCACGACTCGTCGAGTCCGTAGGCGGCGACCTGGACGATGAGGATCTCGAACTCGGCGTCGAACATCGCCTCCGCGAGCTCCACCGGATCGGCCTGCCACAGCGGCGCGAAGAGGTCGATCCCGAGTCGGTCACACATTCCCCGGATCCGGTCGGTCTGAAACGCGCTTTCGACGGCGCCGGCGGTCACGCCGGCGAGATCGATCTCGTCCTCGGCGGCGATCTCTCGGAGCGCTGCCTCCATCGGCTCGAGCTCGGCGTCACCCTGCTGTCCCGAGTCGTCGACATCGTCGGCGCCGAGCTCGCCAGGTTCGACCTCCGTCAGCTCGATCCCGACGCTCTCGGCTGCGAGTCCGGCGAGCCGTGTCGCCGGCGTGTGGTACATGTACGAGTCGCCTTCGGGGTGGACCGTGAGGAGTCGGGAGACGTTCAGATCCGCCTCGAGCGCCCGGTACAGCGCCCACGAGGAGTCCTTCCCGCCCGAAAAGAGACTCACCCAGTCGCCAGTCATTGGAGAGACGACGGGAGCGTCGGGTAAATCGTCTCCGGTGTCCCAGTGTCTACGGATCGAATCGGCGGAAACCGTACGACGATCGATGCTGGCGCGAGGTTCACTCGCCACGCGAGAGGAGGAGGAACACGGCTCCGATCAGGAGGCTCACCCCGCCGATGAGCGGATATGCGATCTCCATGCCGAATGCGGTCGCGAGGTATCCGAACAGTGCGGGCCCGACTGCGCTCCCGATCGCCGACGATGTCTGTGTCAGCCCGAAGAGGCTCCCGCTGAACTCGCGTTCGGCCTCCGAGGAGATGATCGCGTTTTTAACGGGCACACAGGCGTACATCGCCAGCCCGATGAACAGGAACAGCACCATGAGCGCGCCGATGAGCAGATTCTGCGGGAGCGCGCCGCTTCCGCTAACGAGGAGATACGTCACGACGAGCAGTGCGGCCGTCGCGACCGACACCCCCACGCCGAGCGCGCCGCGGTGTACTCGGTCGGCGAGGCTTCCCGCCCACAGCGACGAGACGCTGCCGGCGACGAGCATAGTGAAAAACACCGCGTTCCCGACCGTCGCGGTACCGCCGGTCGTATCGGCGACGTACGACGTCGTGAACGTCATGATCGCCCGCGTCTGTAGCGAGACGAGCACCGTCATCGCGAGAAGCAGCACCACCGTGAGCGTCAATGGTACTCGAAGCACCTCCACGACCCGCTCGCGGAGCCGCGAGAGCCGCGTCCCTCGAGGCGCCGACGTCCCGGCAGCGGCGGTGGAGGATCCGCGGTTGCCGGAGCCGTCAGGCCGGTTCCCGTGGTCCTCGAGTCGTGTCTCGTCGGTGTCAGCCTCGTCTTCTGACCTCCCGTCGTCCCGGTCGGGGTCGGCAAACAGCACGGCGAACACGATCGTGAACGCCAGTCCGAGCGTGGCGGCGACGGCGAGACCGAACCGCCAGTCGAGCACGCCGGCGAGCCCGCCGATAACGAGCGGTGCGCCGGCGACGCCGACCATCCCGAAGAAGCCGAACACGCCCATCGCTTTCCCCTCTGTCGTATCGGTTTCGAAGTCACTTATCAGCGACATCCCCGTCGGATGGTACGTGCTTCCACTGATCCCGGCGACGACCTGTGACGCGACCAGCGCCTCGTAGCTCGTCGCCATCGCGGCGAGATAGATCCCCGCGACCATGCCGACCAGTCCGGCGACGAGGAGCCGTTTCTTCCCGACGCGGTCCGCGACCACGCCGGCCGGAAGCTGAAACACGGAGTACATCACGAAAAACACGGTCAACAGCAGCCCGCCCTGCGTGTACGTGATATCGAGATCCGCCACGAGAAACGGGATGATCGGCGGGATGGCGATCGAGAAGAACTCGTTGACGCCGTGTGTCGCGCTGATGAGCGTCACGTTCCGGGGCTCCGAGAGGTCCCGGAAGCCGCTCAGTGGTGAGTTCATTCGTTCAGCACCTCATCGTTAAGACGTATTTGTATGTCCAAACCGGTCGTCTTTTCCCCGAACACCCCGATCCGCCCGTCGGAGGACCGTCGAGTGTTCGCGGGCGACTGGGATCGTCGTGGACTCCGTTCCGACTACGGCGTGGATTCGTCGTAGGTGAGTACCGCGTACAGCATCGAAACCGGTATGCCCGCCCCCAGCGCCCCCAGCGCCGCCATAATGGCGGGAACGGGGGAGGCGTCGATCTGCATCAACAACGTCACCGCGATCGCCGCCGCGAGAAGCCCGGGCGTAGCCACCTCGATGGATCGTCGCATATCGAACGGTTGCCGTCGGAAGCCGAATGGATGACGCTCCCGGAAAACGAGGAGTCGTCGCGCTCGACGTGGAAACGGTGGGGCGACGGCTTCGAAACGAACGCTGCCGGACGAAGTTAACTGATGAACTTGTTGTGCGCTGTTCGCTCAATAACTATTATGTAGTCAGAAACCCAACTATTCACATGTGACCTGCGATGACCGATCGAAGATCGCAGATCAGCCTCGTCGTCACAGAGGAACAGAAAAATCGATGGCAGGAGTAGCCTCTCTTCCAGTGGATAGGTATCATCGTCGGCCCTCGATCTGACGTATTTCGCAATCGTCTGCTCTTTGATGATGGCGTTTGTCCGATCGTCGGAGGGCGGTGGGGATAGCGATATTCTTCCTGCTGTGATCGTCAGAAGAGAACGAGCTCCTCTCTCAACCGGAACTGATTACCCGTCGGCCGCTGGACCAATAGGCCAAGGAGTCGGCATGGCACGAATGGATAACTACCGGCTGGACGAGATGGACCGTCGGATCGTGTACGAACTCATGCGGGACGCCCGGGACCTCTCGATCCCGCCGCTCGCCGAGGAGTTGGACGTCACCCCGGAGACGGTCAGAAACCGAATCGACCGGCTGCAGGAGGAAGGCGTGATCGAGGGAACCACCGCGCTGATAGACTTCGAGCGGGCGGGTGGACGGCTGCGCGTGCTCTACATGTGTACGGTTCCCGCCGCCGACCGCGACAGGCTGGCCGCGGAGGCACTTGTGCTCCCGGGAGTTATCAACGTCCGCGTGCTGATGGCGGGGCGTCGTGACCTCCATGTGGAGGCTGTCGGGGAAGACACGGAGGACCTCCGCGAGATCGCCCGAGAACTGTCGAAACTGGATATCAAGATCGAGGATGAGGAGTTAGTGGAAGCGGAACACCGAGCCGCGTACGACCGGTTTTACGACGACGCATAGCTGTTTTACCGGCGTCCAAGCCAGGATATCCAGACCTCGGGATCCTGTCAGGAGAACAGATACTCGCTCATGAGTTGTTTGATCCGTCCGCCCGATTGGCGGCCCTCGTGGGTCTGCACCATTAGCGCGGTACAGTCGACAGAGTCGACGAGCTCGTTACCCGGCCGACCGAGCAGTCGACCGGTGAGCCCCGTCCGGTCGACGCCAGTGATCAGGAGATCCGCGTCGCCGACAAATCGCGCCAATCCCTCGACTGACGCGTCGGTTTCGAGCACCGTTGAGCGCGCCGGTACGGTGCAGATCGAGATCAGCTCCGTGTGGTACGCCTCCATCGTCTCGCGCTGGGTGGCCGGTGCGTCCTCCGGAATCGCCTTCAGGAGGTTGATTTCCGCCCCGGTCTCCTCGGCGAGCGCATCGGCGAGCAGCAACTTCACTGGGTCGTAGGCGCCACGGTTGGCGACCACGGCGATCTCGTCGACGTCGTCGAGACCACGGTCCTCGACGAGTACCACGTCACACGGCGCGTTCTCGAGGAGCCAGTCGGTCTCCCCGCCAAACAGCCGACGGTGGAAGTCGGCACGGTCACGCTCGACCATCAGCAGGTCGTGGCCCTCCAGCGTGGCGACGTCGACCATCGCCCGCTTGTGGTCCTCACTGTCGACCTCACGGTACTCGATACGTGTATCGATCATCTCCCCGTCACGCGGGCCCGACGCCGACTGGACACTTGTCTCGACGCCGCCGGACGTTCGCGTCGGCGGGTTGACTGAGCCATCAGGAACCCAGTCCGGTCGGTCGTCGCTGTCGCTCCCGAGCCACTCGGGTGGGTCCGTGTCGTGGACCTCCACGTGATCCTCGGCGAACATCCGATGGGGGATGTCGAGGAACTCCACGACGGAGACCACGGTCGATCTGAGGCGACCGAGATCGGTCGCAACCCGCAGCATGTCGCGTTTCGCCCCTTCGGAAGTCCGTCTGGTGACGCCGACGAGGACGTCGTACTCGGTGTCGCTCTCGAACAGCTCACGAGTTCGGTCGATCGCCGCCTCGCCGATGTTCCGGCGGACGGTGTCGCGTGCGGCACCTTCACGGTCAACCCGGTCGCGGACGTAGCCGTAATACCACGCCAGCGACCCAGCAACGATGATTACTGCGCCGACGATCGGGATCGTTCCCATCTGGCTCAACAACGCGAATCCCGCAATGATCCCGAAGATCTGAACCCACGGATAGAGCGGGGCGACCCACGTCGGTTGGTACTCCTCGACCGCACCTTCGCGGAAGCTAATGAGCGCGACGTTGATGAGGATGAAGACGAGTATTTTGAAAGCACTCGCCAACTTCGCGATCTGCAGTATCGGAAAGATGGCGATCATGAGCAGGATCACGGCGCCGGTAAGCGTCACCGCCCTCGTCGGCGTATTAAATCGCTCACTAATCTCCGTCAGCGATGGAGGTGCAAGGCCGTCGCGCGCCATCGCGAACGGGTACCGTGACGCGGAGAGCACGCCGGCGTTCGCGGTGCTGATGAGCGCCAGCATCGCTGCGAGAGTCACGATGATCACGCCCGGCGTCCCGAGCAGGATGCGGCCGGCCTCCGCGACGATCGCGTCCTCCGCGCCGGGGATCGCTATGTTTCCGAGGCTACCAGCTTCGTTGACCGGCAGGACGCCGACCAGCACCCAGACGATGAGTACGTACAGTCCCCCGGTGAAAAACAGCGACCCGAGCATACCGAGCGGAATGTTCCGGGAGGGATCCTCTATCTCCTCGGCGACGCTCGCGATCTTCGTCACGCCGGCATACGAGACGTACACTGCACCCGTTGCTTCGAGCAACGAGAGCGACCCGGCGGCGCTCGGCGTGAACGCACCCTGAACTCGCGAGGGTTCAACCGACGGGATCCCGGCGACAACGAAAACAACCATCGCCGCCAGCATCACGACGACGATCCCGACTTGGAATCGACCGGTAACGTCGGAACCGACGAGGTTCAACGCGATGAGCACGAGCGCAATCGTGATCGCGATCGCCTCGATCGATACGGGGAGCTCCCCCCCGAGAACGTACAGCAGGTACGGAACCCCACCGACCAATGCGAGTGCACCTTTAAATGATAGCGAAAACCACGTGCCGAGGCCGGCAATCGTCCCGAACAACGGGCCCATCCCGCGCTCGATGTAGAGATACGTGCCACCGTCCTGCGGCATCGCGGTCGCCATCTCGATCTTGCTCAGCGCAGCCGGCAGCACCAACACCCCCGCGAGGAGGAACGCGAGCACCATCGTCGGCCCCGCGATCCGGTAGGCAAGCGCCGGAAGGATGAAGATCCCCGAACCGACCATCGCGCCAATGCTTATCGCGGCGACCGAGAACAGACCGAGATCGCGTTTGAGTCCGCTAACCATCCTTTCCCCCTCCCACGTCGACCGTCACCGGTCGAACACCGACATTGGATTGCAGGTCGATACCACGAGTCGTCGGCCAGCACGGCGGGCCCGAACCAAACACACTACATCGCGATTGCCGCAGTGATCGATTATCGGTGGCGAATACCGCCCTCCGCCCGGTACCGGTCAAAAGCCGTTTACGGCCCATCGATCGTGATTAACAAGTGTTGATACTAAATCTTTTTCCACAAGTTAAAGTAATATATATTAAATGAATTCTCATCCACGATGGGCTGAAAAGCCACAATATCTCGATTTGAGAGGTCAAAACTATTCTGGGTTCTGTTAGCAAAAAAGTAATATAGAAGTTGGTATATCTATGAATCATGCTCGAACGTGACCGAACTGAACTCATCACGCTGTTAATCGTCGCGGCCAGCGTCGCCGGGGTGCTGGAGGGGTTCCATCTCGGTGGGGTTGAGATGGTTGCAGTAGTCGGTGTCGGCGCCACTCTCGCACTCGTTTCGGTCGGCATCCTTCAGGCGTTAGCCGTCTCCGAGGCGATATTTGTAGTTGAGGCAGTGGTCGTTTCGGTCCTCATGCCGCCACTCATCGAGCCAACGCTCCGGTTCGAGGCTCTCGGAGTATGGCTCGCGTTTTCGTTCGTGCTCGGAGTCGTATGTAATCGGATGATCGTCGAGACTGAGTCTGGAGCGCACACCTAGCTGTGAAAGTACAATACGATCCGCGCACAAGGAGGGCCGGGCCTTCGAAAGCTGTGGGCGTCGTACAACGGTTCACATACCCTGTTTCAGGACGGTCTGAATCGCCTGGTACAGGTATACATTTAGGCCGTGGAAGCAGGAAGCCCTACCCTCAAGGAGCGAACGGCGTCAGCCGTGAGCGAGTAGGGTAGGGTAGTCCACCAAGCTCTTTTATATGGTTTATTTAACTGATGAACTTGTTGTCGCGCCAGTTCACGCCGCCGTCGCCGTCACCGGCGCCCTGTGGGCTCTCGACGACTTCGACGCTGGCCGGGCGCGGCTCACCCTCCACGATCCGCGTCGCCTCGAGATCGCCGTCGGACTCGGTTATTGCCGTCAGAGTTCCCTTCTCCGCACGCGTCGCCAGCTCGCGTAACACGAGGAACATCGGATACTGGAGCGCGGTGTTCTGCAGGACGGTTTCGCGATCGCCTTTAAAGCAGGCGAACTCGACGAGCTCCGACGGGATCTCCTCTTCCTCGTCGTCCATCCACTGAGGGCCACCCGCCCGCGGCGGCTCCTCCTCGTACACCCGCGTCTCCGTCACCGACGCCTTCAGCTGGGCCGTCGGCGTGTACTTGCTGATGCTCTCGTCGTCCGAGAGCGCCTTGATAATGAGGGTGTTGTTTCGACGCGTGATATCGATATCGTCGATCTCGGGCGGGAGATCTGGGTCTTCATCGAAGTACGTCTCTACGTCTTCGAGGGGCAGTTCGAGCGTCGAGTGAAGTCGGAACACGCGGCCTGACATTGTTGATAGGGATTGGTGGAACCGAACCGATCGTCGCGACCCGGGCGGGAGCGACTGCACCTACCCTATCTAGGAGGCGTAGGCTTATATGGGCTGTCCTTCGATATCCGAGCTTGGATCGTGGTTAGGTAAGCCGGTTTCCGTGACCGCGAGAACCAAGACCGACCCGATCGGTCAGTAGTCTCAAGTCCGTTCGGCCGCACGCATCCGGCATGAGCCTCATCGGGTCGCTCGTCGCGTTCGTCTAGGCTCACGCTCCTGCCCGAACCGATACATTCGACAGGCTCCGACGCTTACGGGAAGTATGACGGACACGTCACGGACGTCCGACGTCGCGGTCCGATACGAGGAAACCGACGACGAGCGCCGCCTCACCTTCTCGGTTGACGGTCGCACTGCAACGGTTGCACAGAACGCCGACGGGTACGCGATGTTGAAAGTGCGGACCGGGCCCGACGGTGATGAGCTGGAGCGGTACTACGGGTTCGACATGGCGCTCGACCACGCCGCGGAGCTGCTGGACGTCGCCGTCGCCGACCTCCCCGTGCCCGATGCCGCCACCGATATGGGAATGTAACGGCGGCGCTGCTGCTGACTCCGCCCGCGCCGATCCGAATTCGGTCCCAGGGCGGACGAACCGACCGCACGGTTTTAATCGAATGTATATTGCAGGCGAAGCGTTAGGCTACGAACGGCCCTACCATCGATCGTCTCATTCCCCGTCCCGACCGTACGACGGCGCGTGGCGTCGATGGGGACGTCGCGCAGCCGACACGCTCGGGTTCGGTCGGGTGGGAGTGAGACGGCGTCGACGGGTTCGGAGGGCCGATCGACGTGCTCGCACAAGGGTTCGCGGACCGAGACGGCGTCCACCTGCGGACGCCCATTTTCAATGATATGATAGGTGTGGACAGTTGAAGGGTTTCTTCGAGTGGTCCTCAGCTGTTGAGAGCCGTTTTACTCGCGTTAGCGGCGCGATTCCAGCGATCTGAAAAACCACGGCGTTTACTAAACGGTCGAAGTCGAACGAGATGGTATGACGTCGACACACTGCGCCTCCGGCTCGCTCGCGGAGCCGCGCACCGACGACCGCGAGGGACTTCGGGCAGAGCTTCGCGTGCAGCCGCGTAGCGGCCACTCGTGTCCCCTCAGCGGCGACAACCGCGAGCGGACCGTCGTCGCCCACGATCTCGTCTGTCCCGACGGGTCTTGCGGGGGCGCCTGTGAATGCCGGGCGACCGTCGAAACGTCGTCCGGAACGCGCATGGTCGGCAAGCGGCTGGAGGACGGCTGTATCTGTCCGGTGTTCCGCGAGCACGACTGTGTCTCGTCCGTCGAGGCCGTCTCGAGAGGAGAGGTAGTTGTGTCCGTCTCGCTTCCGTCGAGAGCGGTGCTCTCGTCGATCATCGAGGCGCTCAGGGATCGCGGCGCGACCGTCGAACTTCGGAGCATCGCACGCTCCGAGTCATCCCGGTCTCGACGGCAGATCACCCTCGATGCCGAATCGATCACGGACAAACAGCGGGAGGCGATCGAGGTCGCCTTCGAGGAGGGGTACTACGAGACGCCGAGAGATGCCGACCTCAGCGATCTCGCGGCACGACTGGACGTGTCGCGCTCGGCGGTCTCCCAACGGCTCACGGCCGCGGAGTCGACGCTCATCGAACAGCTGTACGAACTCGAATCCAGCGTCGGAACGCGGTAGCACAGCTCGATACAAACGGCGACCGTGAAAACGTGTACGGCGGCCGCTACTCGACGCCGTCAGTTCCGTGGTTCCCCGACCGATCCGGCGCGATCTCGCTCACGACCCGCTGTGCGATCGTCGCTTCCGCCTTTCTGAGTCGCTGTGACACCGCCGACTTCGAGACGTCGAACTCATCCGCGAGGGAGTCCAGACTCACTGCTCGCGGTGTCGAGTAGTAGCCGGCCTCGACCGCACGAACCAGCGTCTCGCGTTGAACGTCGGTTAACACGCTCGTGTCGACGGTCACCGTCTCCCCGTCCAACGTCCGGACGTCGCGGATCGCGAGATCGGTCCCGTCGATGCTCGCGATCGCTTTGAGCACGTCGCCTATGCCACCCGCAGCTCCGGCGTCGACGGTGATGGTGTACGTCTCGTCAGTGTGGTCCACGTCCGGGTCGTCGATCATCGTTCTGTTGGCGGGGTCTGTCGTCTCAACCGAGTACAGCTTCGAGACGGGCGGGCAAACGGTTCGGGCTGTAATATAAACCTTTTTATAACTCACCGACGGAGCGAGCGCCAGCTGGACCGTCCCCAACGACGAGCTATTCGGTCAACTGACTCCGACCGGATTTGCCGCTAACTCAACGCGGCCCGTTCGGACGACGCGAGCGCCCGCCCGATCAGATAGCTCGCCACGCCGGCCGCGGTGGCTGCAAGGACGGCGATCCCGAAGGACTCGAGCGGTGACGCTACGGCCGGCACGGTGTCAAACGGGCCGATCAGCGCCCCAACGAACGGGCCGACCAGTGCTCCCGCGAACGGACCGAAGGCGAGCAGCACGGTGGGACCGACGCCCCCACCGATTCGTGCAAAGGCGATCGCCGCGACCGCCGTGAGCGACACACAGATAACGAGGAGCCAGTCGGTCGGCGGCGCACCGAAGCGGGCGGCAGCCTCGAACGCCGCGGCAGTAAGCGCGAACCCGACCGCACACCAGACGGTCGCTCGCTCGAATCCGGACTCGCCGACCAGCGTCGCGTTGAGACTCGTCATTCCGGTCGGGTCGCCCCCCGTCCCTCACGGTCGGGGGTGAGGTTCCCGTGTTCGTCGATCTCGCCGCTGACGATGCGCGTCGAGGAGATCCGTTCGCCGTCCGCGGCGGGAACGTGATCGACCACGACGATCTCGAGCGGGTCGTGGCCTCGGTTCGTCCGTATCTCGTTGATGCGCTTGCCACCCTCCTTCGTCTCCGGCGAGACGATGAGCGCATCGAACTGTGGCTCGACGGCGATACCGGTCGGCTCGTCGAGCCGACGCACCTCGAACTCACGGTCGTACGTCTCCGCGAACGACTGCAGCTCCGCTTCGAGATCGCGCTTTCGGGCGTCGAACGGGCGAACGTACCGCTCCACGTGACGAGTCCGCGGAGCGAGCTCATCGGACGTGAGGCCCACGGTGACGTCGCCGATCTCGAATGCCCGCTCGAACAGCTTCCGGTGGCCGTCGTGGATCGGATCGAACGTGCCACCCAGCGCGACGTTCATACCTACCGGTCCGGTGGCAAACCCTTAAAACGTCCCGAAGCCGACGCGATACGCGAAACGCCTCCACGTTCGGGCCGGAGTACAGGTGTGTTCTCTCGCACCGAGCTACGAGTGGACGTACCGCTGACGGCTCACTCCCGCGAGTCGGCGGTCGACTCGCCATCCGGGACGTCATCGTCGTCTTCGGAGCCAGCCTCGTCGTCTTCGGAGCCAGCCTCGTCGTCTTCGGAGCCAGCCTCGTCATCGACGGACGACTCGGAGTCGACACCGTCGACCGAGATCTGTACGGGCTCCGCATCTCCCTCGGGCGACTCACCACCGAGACGGCGGTCGAGGTTGAACACTGCGTTCAACTCCTGTTGCACGTCGCCGACGACGCGTTGCACGAGTTCGCTCGGCGCGATCGCCTCGTACTCGTACGGGTTGTTGCCGGCTCCGCTCGCCTCCCGTTTGCGCCGTTCGAGTTTCTCCTCGTCGTGAAGTTCGGCAAGCGCCTCGCGGACGGTGCTTGGGTACAGCCCCGTCCCGTCCGCCACTTCCTCGCTGGTGCTGTTCGGATGTTCGCGGAGAAACACGTAGATCCGGGCTCTCGTTTCCGTATCCAGCAGCCACGAGAGGAGGTCAACGACGTTATCGTCGAACCCCTTGACCGCCTTGTCGGCTCCCTCCCCCAGTCGCTCCTTGGTTTTTCGGAGCTCCTCGCGAGTCCGCTCCGTGGGAGAGTCCCCCTCGCTCTCGTCGTCGACAGTCATGTCGGACACTGGGCCCCGCGTGCTCAAAAGGGTTTCTCGTCGTCTTCGAGCCAACGAAACCCAGGGCGAGCGCGAGCGCGAACGCGAACGCCGTCACGGCGAGACCAACAGGTCCGCACACAGCGCGTCCATCCCCTCGGCGTCGCGGATCCGGCGCTGTCGCGCGCTGCCGCTTTCCCCGTCGTACACCGCGGACAGGCGATCGACGCCGAGTCGGTCGGTCTCGGACGCGACGACCTCGCCGAGCGATACCGTATCCTCACCGTCCCGGGTGACGAACGAGGCGTCGTGGCCGTGCCGGATCGCGCGCCACTTGTTCTCGTCCAACAGTTCGCGGCGAAGCGTCGGCGTCGACTCGTCGTTCTCGTAGCGTTCCGCGAGGTCGACGACGAGCGCGTGTACGTACTCCACGAACGCCAGCGTCACGTCCGGATCGGCCTGTGCGTCCGGGGCCCGGACCTCGACGGTGCCGTGGGCCGTGTGTGGGCGCACGTCGAACCAGAGTTCGCCGCGGTCCTCGATGGAGCCGTGTTCCAACATGCGCCGCTCGAACCGCTGGAACGCCTCGAAATCGTCGAACGCGGACGGCATCCCGGTGTTCGGTAGGTTCTCGAACACCTTCGCTCGGGCGGATGCGAGCCCAGTGTCGAACCCGTTCCAGAACGGCGAGTTCGCCGACAGTGCGAGCAGAATCGGACTGTACCACCGGAGTTCGTTCGCGATCCACACGGCCTTATCAGCGTCGTCGATGCCGACGTGGACGTGGAGTCCGGACGTCGTGTTTCGGTGCTGTGGGTACTGTATACGATCGAGCTGTGACCGGTAGCGGGGTTTCTGGGCGTGGTCGAGCTCGCGCCATTTCGCGGCCGGGTGAAGTCCGGCCGAGGCGATCCCGTACCCGTGGTCGGCAGCGTGGTCGACGAGCGCCTCCCGAACCGCCGCGATCGCCTCCGGAGCCTCCTCGGGACCCGACAGTCTGGGGACCTGCGCCTCGATGGTGCATTTAAAAAGCTCGTGGTCGAACCCGTTTGGAACCGCGTCCGGCGGTTCGCTGCCGTACACCAGATCGTCGGTCCCGGAGGTCGGACGCCCGTCGGCGTCGACGATGAAAAACTCCTCCTCGATACCGAGCGTCCCCATGCGCTCGAAGGCGTCCCGCGAACCGAGTTCCATTACACCCCCATAACCCCCGGCCGTTCTTATAAGGTGTGAAGCCGGACGCGCGTGTCGGTATCGATCCGTGTGGCCGACGACGTCCTCCCCCGGAGAGCGCTCATCGGGGCGTCGCCACGACGCCGAGATGGTCCTCGTGGTAGCGGTCGAGTCGTCCGGTGTCGAGAATCTCGTAACGACTCCGAAGCTCGTCGAGGACGCGATCGAACACCGAGTCCGGGTCGGCGGTCACGTCCTCGCTTCGCGCTTTCACCGCCAGCAGGAGTCGCCCATCGTCGGCGAGGAATCGAGCGTTCCGAACCGCAACGGCGGCCTGCCCGCGCGTGGCGACGTCCTGGACGACGACGTCGACGTCGCTCTCGACGACGTGGGCGTACGTCTCCGGCTTGCGGGCGTCCTTCAACAGCGGAAACAGCCGCTCGCGCGATTCGGCTGCCGCGAGCAGGTCGCGTGCGGGCCGTGGCGCGAACTCGACCGCGTACGTCGGACCGGCGAAGTCGGCGACGTGGCTCACGGTCGTCCCCGCGGCAGCGCCCAGATACAGAGCCGTCTCCCCGCCGGAGAGGCCGGTGTCGAAGCCGAGTTCCAGCATGCCGCCCAGCTTCGATCGATCCGGGTTCCACGCTCGCCACGCACCGTCCGTCGGCTCGCCGTAAACCGGCTCGCCACGCGTCGCGAGTCGCGCTTCCCCGTCGAACTCGCGGCGCTCCACGCCGTCCGGGAGGGGAGGTTGCTCACTCATCGCCGACCCCCGTCGTGCCGTCATCGTCCGCGCCGGCAGCGTCCGCACCGTCGGAGTGAGTCTCCGCGCGCGCTCGGATCGTTGCCATCCGCTCGCGGAGATCCTCGTGCAGCTCCTCGCGGAACGTTCCGGAGTAGTGGTCGACCCGGGCCGCAAGCGTCAGCTTGCCGGCGAACGCGCGCGCAGCCGAACCGCGATCCTCCGAACGGGTGTTGCGGACGAACTCGTGCGTGTAGATGACGCCGTGTTTCGGAGAGGGAGCCCGGCCGGAGAGATGTGCGAACAGCGCGTCCTCCGCGCCGAGCAGCTGCACCGTCCCCGACGGCTTCTTCGCCAACGACTCCAGCCCCCCGGCGAGATCGATGAGCCGCGCGGCGAGCTCCGGGCCGGCCATCGCAGAGAGGTTGGGAGCAACCGCCGGCGCGACGCGCTCGACGTACGCCGCCAGCTCGTCGCGCTCGTCGGCGAGGTCGACGACGCGGGTCGAAAGCGACACCGCCCGTCGCTCCGCGTCCGTCTCCGGCTCCCGCCGCGCGACCTCGCGTGCACCGTCGATCCCCGGCGACGCGTCGTCGAACAGTCCGCCCGCCCACTCCGCGGCGCGTTCGGCCAGCTCGTTTGCGGTTCGTTCACAGTCGTCCACGGCCCGAATCGCGTGGATCAGCTGTCGGTCGTCGGCCCGCTCGCGTTCGCGAACCGCCTCCCGAGTCGCGGTCGTCGTCGCCTCGCGGAGCCGATCGTAGTACTCCTGCTCGTCCGCTGTGAAGCCGCTCTCGACGGCGAGTCGCGGCCAGTCCCGCGGCGAGTCGGCGGTTCCCTCCCGGACCGCGGTCGCGCCGGACGCCGGGTCGTCCGGGTCGACGCCCGCGAACCATCCGGCCTCCGTCCCGCGGCTGTCGTCGGTCATGCCGCAAAGTTGCAGCCGGGTATATAAAGACGTCCCGACCGGGTTCTGACTCATGCGTGGACGTTCGCCGTCCTAGGGAAAGATATGTCTGGCTGAAAAATACTGTTCACTGTAATCGCTTCGTCGTCTCCACGAGCGGGTGTCGCGCGTAGTCGACGATCTCGATATCGGCTATCTGGGAGAGATCCTCCTTCTCGGCAGTCTTCGCCATCCCGAGCTCTACCGGACTGTTCGGTATGATAACGTACGCGTCCATCTCCGCCAGCCCCATCTCGTGGGCGGCCATCACGCGATGGTGACCGTCCGCGAGGTAGAGCTTCCCGCCGTTGTCGATGACGACGAGCGGTTCGGCGAGCCCACGCTCCAGTTCGTACTGTCGCCCCTCGAGCTCGTCGGCGTACACCCGCGCCTGTGTCGGCGTGAGCCGATCCAGACGGATCTCGCGCCGCTCCTCCTCGATCTCGACGCCGTGGATCTGCTCGAGCGTCCGCATCAGCTTTCCCACCTTTCCGGGCGTCGCCCGCTCGATCTGCGACCGGACGACATCGGTGTTCGAGATGATCCCGACGAGGTTGTCCGCGTCGTCGACGACGGGGAGCTTCTGGATCC
>OBKM01000313.1_pt1 | contig 24457 bp, 20 predicted proteins | sample 1519691 | NCBI WGS metagenome assembly OBKM01 (sample SAMEA37050418, study PRJEB22526) | metagenome | biome: saline pan; feature: lake; material: water | place: Egypt | collected 2015 | depth 0.5 m | reverse complement strand
GCGAGAGCTCAAAGAACAAGTGGCCGCGTGTCTGGAGCGGAGCCTGGAGGCGCTCCTGGAAAGTGCCCACCAATATCTTGACAACCTCTCCGGCAAGCAGGCGCTCCGTACGGCCGGTCTGTACCTAAACTAACGTACTTTTACTGTTCTACTTAGTTTGCTGATCTACTTCTCGATCTCCACGGCCGTTCCAGGCACCGCGTGGCGACCGAGAACTCACAGACATCCATTACCAGCATGGCAAAGAACGATGCGGAGGGGCGCTTAGTGCGTCTCGCGCACGCTCTGGAGCGAAAGGCGCGCCTGCTTGTCGGTATCGTCCGGTGGATGACCATTGGGTCGGCCGGAGTAGCCGTCTGGCTTTGGGCCGTCGTGTTTATGCCGGCGACACTCGAGGCCTGGCGTGTTGTGCTGGCCGGTGGCGCGCTCATCGTGCTCCTCGGACCTGCAGCCATTCTGGGCGTGTTCTACTGGGGGCTCTATGACATGATGAAGTTGCCCGAGCGCCTGGCCGATCAGGTGAGTCAGGGCCGACAAGGGAAGACACGCAACGGGGGAAAGGGAAGCACCGGCCGAGTGACGGTAGGAATATTGGGCCGGCTCCAAGCGCTCCTTCGCCAGATTTGGCAGCTTCGTACTCTTTTGGTGGAGGGGCGTGCCCTCCTCATCCGCTACGGGGCCATGGTGCGACTCGTAACCCCGTTTTTCGTATTGCTTGTTATAGGAGCAATTGTCGTGAGTCTGCTTATGGTGCCTGTGGCTCTTCTAGCGACGCTCCTTGTATTACTATGGTGAGGCATCTCTCATTTGCTGTTTTTCTCAACCCATCCAAGTACCATGACCGTTGGGGATTTACTTCGCATCGTCCTGTCCGTCCTGCTGCCCCCGCTCGGCGTATTTCTACGCGTAGGAATAGGCATTCATTTCTGGCTGAATATTCTGCTAACGCTTCTCGGCTACATTCCGGGACTTGTGCATGCCATCTGGATTATTGCTCGGGAGAAGGATACCTGAACGCGGGCGTCTGGCAGGTCCACAAATAAAAAGCACTCCGCAAGAGGCGAAGTGCTCGTCTGCTTGACTACGATGGAGATCAGAAAGTCTTAGCTTTCGGCCTCTTCCTCGTCTTCGTCGCCATCCATGACCTCCTCGGGGCGCACGTCCCACATTAGCATCGTCTCGATGTCGACGTAGTCTTCGCCGCCGAGGTCGTCGGTGAAGACGTAGTCGCCGAGATCTCCTCGCTTATGCTTGGGGACGCGCTTCCATTCGGTGCCCTGCCGGTCGACGAAGTGGTCGGGGTACGGGTTTTCAATGTTGTAGGCGGGATGATAAGACCGGTACGTTTTCTCGGCCTCGTAGAGCGCTGCACGGCGGGCACCGGCCTTCGACGCGCTCTCGCCCTTCACGCGGAAGGAGGCCACCTCAATGCTCGCTTCTACCATACCGTCATCTTTTTCATAGTAGTGCGGACGTTTGACGGCAAAGTCCTCAGGGTCGGGATAAGCACTACGTTCGTCGAAGTCAGCCATGGCGTAAGGCGAGCGGATTGAGTGAGTTAGGCATTGCGAAAAGAAAACTGTTCGTATCAGTCCTAAAACTCATGCTAAGGGAAAGGGTTCGAGGCTCTGCAGACGCTTCATTCTGCACTGATGGCCGCACTGTCGCTCGAACTTCTCAGATAGAGTCTACGGACGAAGAATCTCAGCCACCTCGAACGCCGGTCGTCCAGATCAGCGCAGAGAGAGACTGCGTACATCCATGGACTTCCCCTTATCGGGAATCCGTTATTGTGAATGGCGGCAGAGTCGAGGTCGAGCGGTTCTGTGCACGACCTGTGGATAATTTTTGTGCATAACAGCGACTTTTTAGAGCATTGGACAATAACGGATCTTGTGATCTCCCAGCGCTATTGAGAGCGGCTCAGTTGGCTGAAAAGTCCGATAACCGTTATGTATTCGCGCCATTCAGGCTCGTGGATGCTTTGTGGATAAAATGATTTGCATAACGGTCCTCCGTCCGCCTTATTTATTGTGCGTCGAAAATAGAAATGTCGAGACGGTTTATTGCCTCGGGCGGTAAACCGTTATTTTTTCCGTAACGCATAGCCCTCACGCCCTCACCGTCGTCGCGGACCTCCGCGGTGGCTTTTTTGTTTCTCTGGAAGGCGGGGCTGTCCGACGAACAAGGGCGTTTATATCCCCAAAGGCGCAGCGAGACCGGCGCACCCTAGCATCGATCGAACACTGTCGAACGCATAACTGGAGGCACTATCCATGTCTGAATCATCTGATGAAAACCCGCTCTTCGCCGACGCGTCCTCGGCGATTGAGCTGCCCGATCCCGAAAAGATCGAGGATGGGCTCACCATCGAACGCGTCTTCTCGTCCGAAGACGAGCATCCGTTCGAATCCTGCGAATGGGAGCTTCGCGACGCGTCGATTACGAATGCGGAGGGCGACACGCTCTTCGAGCAGACCGACGTCGAGTTTCCCGAACACTTTAGCCAGCTGGCTACGAACGTCGTCGCCAGTAAGTACTTCTATGGCGACGTGGATGCGGGAAACGGCTCGCCCGAAGAAGGAAAGCGTGAGTACTCCGTGAAGCAGCTCGTCGACCGCGTCACGCGCACCATCACCGAATGGGGCAAAGAGCAGGACTATTTCGCGTCCGAAGAGGAGGCGGAAACGTTCTACGACGAGCTGACCTGGCTCTGCACGCATCAGTACGGCGCGTTCAACTCGCCCGTCTGGTTCAACGTGGGGCTCGGCCAGCAGTACGGCATCCGCGATACGGGCGATAAGAAGATCTTCGGCTACGACTTCGACAAAGAAGATATCGTCCAGGTCGACCCGTACGAGTACCCGCAGGCCTCGGCCTGCTTCATCGTCGACGTGGAAGATTCGATCGACGGCATCTGGGAGACGATGTCTGAGAGCGCCCGGCTCTTCAAGTTCGGCTCGGGCGTCGGGTCCGACTGGTCAACGCTCCGCTCAACCAAAGAGAAGCTCTCCGGCGGCGGGCAGCCGAGCGGTCCGGTGAGCTTCATGAAGGTGCAGGACGCCACGGGCGGCACCATTAAGAGCGGCGGCAAGACGCGCCGCGCGGCCATCATGCAGACGCTCAAGTGCTGGCACCCGGACGTCGAGCAGTTCGTCGAGGCCAAGCCGAAAGAGGAGAAGAAGGCGCACGCGCTTATCGAGCAGGGCTACGACGGCTCGTTCAACGGCCCGGCCTACGGCTCGGTGGACTTCCAGAACGTGAACCAGAGCCTCCGCGTGACCGACGAGTTCATGCAGGCGGCCGAGCGCGGCGACGAGTATCCGCTGCGCACCGTGCTCGACGACGAGGTTGTGGAAAAGGTCGATGCCTCGAGAATCCTGAACAAGGTGGCCGAGGGCACGCACCTCTGCGGCGACCCGGGGCTGCAGTACGAGGATACGATCCAGAAGTGGCACACGTGCAAGAACACCGCGCCGATCAACTCCAGCAATCCGTGCTCGGAGTACATGTTCTTGGACAACTCGGCGTGCAACCTGGCGAGCCTCAACCTGCGCAAGTACCAGCGTGAGGACGGCTCGTTCGACGTCGAACGCTTCCGAGCGGCCGCGCGCATCTTCATTACAGCCCAGGAGATCCTGGTCGATAATGCCGGCTACCCCTCCGAATCGATCGCTGAAAACAGCCACGACTTCCGACCGCTGGGTCTGGGCTTCGCCAACATCGGCGCGCTGCTGATGGCGATGGGGCTTCCGTATGACAGTGACGAAGGACGCGCCGTCGCCGGGGCGATCATGGCCATCGAGCACTGCGAGGCCTACGCCCGCAGCGCCGAGATCGCGGCCAATAAAGACATCGGGCCGTTCAACGGCTATGCCGAGAACGAGGAGCCCTTCCTGGAGGTCATGCGCATGCACCGGGACGCGGTGCAGGACATCGACCAAGGCAAGTGCCCGGATTACCTCTTAGAGGCCGCTGAAGAATCCAGCCAGCGCATGGTCGAGCTCGGCGAGACGTACGGCTATCGCAATGCGCAGGCGACGGTCATCGCACCGACGGGCACCATCGGCTTCATGATGGACTGCGACACGAAGGGCATCGAGCCCAGCATTGCGCTCGTCGAGTACAAGCTGCTCGCCGGCGAGGGCGACGGCATGCTCAAGATCGTAAACCAGAGCGTAGATCCGGCGCTCGAGCGTCTCGGCTACAGCGAGGAAGAGCGGCAGGACATCGTTTCCTACATCGATCAGAACGACACGATCGAGGGCGCGCCGCACCTTAAAGACGAGCATCTGCCCGTCTTTGACTGCGCCTTCAAGCCGAAAAACGGCGAGCGCTCGATCCACCACATGGGCCACATCCGCATGATGGGCGCCGTGCAGCCGTTCGTCTCCGGAGCGATCAGCAAGACGGTCAACCTGCCCGAGGACGCGACGGTCGACGACATCGCCGACGCCTACCACAAAGGTTGGGAGCTTGGCCTCAAGGCGATCGCGATCTACCGCGAGAACTCCAAGAAGAGCCAGCCCGTCTCAACCTCCGAGGATGGCAACACGCAGCAGGCCGACGACGAGTCTTCCGACATCGATCATCAGGGCGATGGCGCCGTTACGGGCGAGCCCGAGATCGAGGAGAAGGTCGTCTATAAGCCGCGCCGCAAGCGGCTTCCCGACGAGCGGCCCTCCATCACGCACAAGTTCTCCATCGCGGGCCACGAGGGCTATCTCACCGTGGGGCTCTATCCGGACACCAAGAAGCCGGGCGAGATCTTCATCACGATCGCCAAGCAGGGTTCCACGCTCGCTGGCATGATGGACGCCTTCGCAACGAGCGTCTCCATCGCGCTGCAGTACGGCGTCCCGCTGGAGGATCTGTGCCGCAAGTTCAGCCACATGCGCTTCGAGCCGAGCGGCTTCACGAACAACAAGCAGATCCCCATCGCCAAGTCCATGATGGACTACATCTTCCGCTACCTCTCCATCAAATTCCTGGACAAGGAGCCGGTGGACGAGCGCGACGAAGAGGAGGGCGAAACCGTGGACCCTAATACGGCCGCTACGGAGGAAGTAAGTCGTAGCGGCCCGGCCGAGGACGTAAAGCAGGCTGAGTTCGACTTCGGGTCGATGGACAACCCGACGGAAGACATCAGCGACGAGCTGGTGGGTGAAACCGTCGAAACGTTCATGGAGTCCACGACGGCCACAACGAAGCAGACCGAGGCCATCAAGGAAGAGGCCCAGGAGTCGTATGAAAACCAGGCCGACGCGCCGCCCTGCCCTGAGTGCGGATCTATCACCGTGCGCAACGGCAGCTGCTACATGTGCACGAACTGCGGCGCGAGCACGGGGTGCGGATAATCGCACATCGTTGCTGTTCCATTCCCTTTAGGGCGAACGCCCGGCTTCCCCGCGTGGGAGGTCGGGCGTTTTTTGTTGGCGGCTACATCCTTCGCGGCTACATCCGGCGTCCCGTCGGATGATTGCGATCCCGGTGCCACCGCGCGGGATTCTGGCGGATGTACTTGCGGACGTTGTCCAGATGCCGATCATCGCGAATGATCCATTCCCAAAAATTGCGTTGCCAGACGGGGGCGCCGGGCGTGTTGCGCCGGCGATTGATGCGACGCGTCGCCGCCGATTTGAATGCTCTGACGATGGTTGATAACGATCCCGATTGGGGTTGCCCGAATTGCCGGTTGACGCCCGCAGGGGCACGGCGCGCCGTGCCCCTGCGGCGGGTGGCGGCGTCTTCATCGGTGGAGGCACCGGTATCGCGTTCTGCCGTGCCCCCATGATCCGCATTGGCCGTGATGCCAATAATCCCATGCACGTGATTGGGCATCACAACGAAGGCGTCCAATTCTACGTTGTCACGCGCATGTTCGGTGCGATCCCATTCCTCGGCAACAACACGCCCATGCGCGTTCAACTGCATCCGCCCCTCCACCACCTCACCGAAGAGGCGCACGCGGTCGTGGGTGCAGATGGTGACAAAATATGCCGCCGGGCGTCGGTAATCCCACGTCGGCAGGCGAAGCGATCGGCGATCGTGTTTGTCAGGGTCAAAGGGCACAGGATCGATCGTTTATAGGAAGACCCATTTGGAGCCGTTCTCATAACGCCGGATGGGCTGCTCGCAGCGCCGGTCAAGTCCGCTCGATACTCGCCTTCAGGTTGCGCGGCAGTACGCACTAATCCGCCGCGAAGGAGGCAGGCACGTGAGGCGTGGCACGGTCGCGATGCACAGGCATATCAAAAGGCAAGGAGGATCGTATTTCTTTCAGGCAACCTGTAAGGGCATCATGAAAGTCGCCAAACGATTTCGCTGGGAGGCTGCGCATCGACTGCCGTGGCATGCGGGCGAATGTGCCAACCTGCACGGCCACTCGTACCGGATGACGGTTGAGCTCGAGGGCACGCCGGATGAGCGCGGCATGCTTATCGACTTCAAAGAGGTGAAGCGCGTTCTGGAGCCGCTCGTCGACGCCTGGGATCACGCCGTCCTTGTCGCCGAGACGGACGAGGAGCTGATGCAAGTCGTCCAGCAAACCGGCTGGAAGCACGTCGTCTTTCCGGACGACACGACCGCAGAGAATCTAGCCGCCTACGTGGCCGATCACCTCCGCGACGAAGCGAGCGATCTGCTGCGCGCTCGAGGGGTTACCTCGGTGCGGGTGCGTCTCGCCGAGACGGAGACGTGCTACGCAGAGGCGGAGCGCACCCTGTCCCGCGTGCCCGACGCGACAGCGGGTTGACACGTCGAGTGCTACACGCCCCAGAATACGTAGATGCCCAGCGCCGTCCCGACGGCCAGGAGAATCTGCAGGGGCGCGCCCACCCAGAAGAAGTCGGTGAATTTGTAGCCGCCGGGGCCATACACCATCAGGTTCGTCTGATATCCGATCGGCGTGAGCATCGCCGTGCTGGCAGCGAACGTGACGGCAAGCACGAACGAAAAGGGGTCTGCTCCAATGATGGTGGCGGCGTCTACGGCCACGGGTATCATGAGCACCACGCTCGCGTTGTTGCTGATGACCTGCGTGACGAGCGCCGTAAACACGTAGAACACAAATAGCATGGCCAGCGCAGGCAGGACCTCAGCCAGGGCCACCACCTGACCGGCCAGATATTCAGCGCCGCCCGTGACCTCGAGGGCCGTGCCGAGCGGAATCATGCCGGCCAGCAGAAAAATCACCGGCCAGTCGACGGACTCGTACACCTCATTGGCCTGCAGGCAGCCGGTCACGATCATGGCGAGCACGCCGGCGAGCGAGGTGACGAGGATGGGAAAGAGGCCCGCGCCAGCCACGGCAACCACAGCGACCACGATGCCCAGTGCAACAGGCATTTTCGACGTGCGGAGGCCGGGTCGCTCCTCCTCATCGACCACCACGAAGCGCCGGTCGTCGCTGAGCTCCTCGAAGGCCTCGGACGAAGCCAGCACGAGAAGCGTGTCGCCCCCACGGAGCCGGAAGTCGTCCATACGGTCGTGGATCACCTCGCGCCCGCGCCGAATCGCCAGCACAGCGGCCTCGTAGCGCTCCTCGAAGTTGAGCGAGGCGATGGTTTCCCCGACGATGGGCGTATCGGGCAGAACGAGCACCTCGACGAGGCGTCGCGGCTCTCGTTGCGGGTCACCCACCGTTCCGGACTCCAGCCCGGTGGCAGGCACGATGTCGAGCGATTCGACCTCGAGAAGGTGGGCGAGATTGTCGCGGTCGGTGCGAATCATGAGGCGATCACCGGCAGCCACCTCCTTTCGGGCGAGGGGCTGCGAGAACTTTTCCCCTTTGCGGATGAGGTGAATGATGTCCGCGTCCAGGTCGAGAATGCGGAGCGCCTCGCGCACGGTGTATCCAATGAGCGGAGAGTCGTCGCGCACGGAGACCTCCGTCAGGTAGTTTTCCATCTCAAATTCCTCGGTCAGCTCCTCCTCAGGCTTAATGCGCTCGGGAATGATATGACGTCCGACGAAAAGCAGGTACAGAAAGCCGATCACGAGCAGAAGGGCGCCCAGGTGCGTGAACTCGAACATCGTAAAGGGCCGGTCGAGCAGCCGGGCGGACACGTCGCTCGCCAGCAGATTCGTCGACGTCCCGATGAGCGTCAGCATGCCCCCGATCATCGACGCGAAGGAGATGGGCATGAGATATTTCGAGGGCGACGTCTTCGTCTTCTGGGCGATGTCGGTCACCATCGGTATCATCATCGCCACGACCGGCGTGTTGTTAATCATGCCAGCCGTCGTGCCCGAAAGACCTGTTAGCATCATGAACTGTCGGAGCGGGTTGCCGCCGGCGAGCTCGACGATCTTCTCCCCGACCCATTGAATGAATCCCGTGCGGCGCACCCCCTCACTCAGCGCGAACATGGCCAGCACCGTGATGGTGGCCGGATTGGCAAATCCCGAGATACCCTCCTCCGGGCTGATCTGTGTCCAGGGTTCCAGGACGACCAGCGCCACGATAACGCCGACGGCCGTGATATCGATCGGGAGGGCCTCGGTAACGAAGAGAATCAAGGCCCCGATGATGATTCCAAACACGACGAGCATGTTCGTCGTGAGTTCGGGAGTTGCGGCCATCCCCTGGAGCAGAAAGACACTGATTGTACCGTAGCTCATGCTGCGCGATGCCGTATCGAGGTCGTGTGAGACGCGATAGCAAACAGTCTGTAACAAACGTACTCCCGCCACCCTGTTCCTGCTTGGCGGTGAATATAACGTGGCCATAGTCGTTCAGCGGCGCTCGGGGATGAACAATCGCATGCAATGCAGGGCGCAGTCGGTCGCGTAGGATTCCAGCCGCCTCGAATAAAAAGAGGTCGATCGGATGAGTTGAAAACTGTATGTCGCACTGAACATCTGCTCCAGTTAGGGCTACCATCTGCGTTGAGGAGGCGCGAATTCCCCCCGATCCCCGCTCTTCATTCCGAAAAGACCCCCGACTATGGAGCAGACAAAGACAATTCCCAAAGTACGATTTCTCAACGACCACTTTCAGAAGGCGCTCATACTCGAAAATCCCCATCCGAAGCTGGACACCCACCTGAAAGAGCTCGGCATTGAGCCGGAGCGTCTCCCGAAAACAGCTACGAAAGACGTCGACCAGGTCATTGAACGCCTGCGCGAGGGGCAGCACGATCTGCTTTACAAGCGCAGCAAATTCCCAGTCGACGAACGCGTGCTACGCGCTTCAGACAACCTGGCCGCCGTCATGCTCTGCTGCATTGGGGATGACACGGTTGACAAAGAGGCCTGCGCTGAGGAAGGGGTGCTTGTCATCAACGACCCGGTAAGCAATGGCCGCTCTGTGGTCGAGATGGTGTTGGGAGAGATGATCTGCCTCTCCCGCCGGATCTTCACGGCCAACGAAGCGGGCCGCCGCCATCTGTGGACGAAAGACAGCACCCACCGCTACGAGTTGCAGGGCAAGACGCTCTCCATCGTCGGGCTCGGCAACATCGGAAAGCAGGTAGCTCGCCTGGCCGAGGCGCTTGGCATGAAGGTGTGCTTTCACGACAAGTCCGAGCTCGCTCGCGAGGTGGGAGAAACGCTTGGATGGACGCCCTGCGACACCATGACGGAAGCGTTCCGCAAGGGGGATTTTGTCACCCTCCACGTTTCAGCGGAAGATCCGAAGGGACGTCCCAATCGCGGAATCATCGACTACTCGCACTTTAAGCAGCTCGCTGCTGAGCGAGGCAAGAAGAGCCCGCGCGGATTCATCAACGCGGCTCGCGGCTTTCTCTATGATCCTGACGACCTGAAGCGTGCCATCCAAGAGGGGCACGTCCGCGCGGCAGCCGTTGACGTCTATCCCGACGAGCCGGGCAGCTCGGAAGAAGACTGGCAGAACCCATACGCCGACCTCAACGAGGTCGTCACCACGCCTCACATTGGAGCGGCTACGCAGGAGGCGCAGCCGCGCATTGCGTCGCGCATCGCGACCTCCACGAAAATGCTCAACGAAAGTGGCACGGTGCGCGACACCGTCTTTAACCCGCGCGGGGAAACCATTGGCGTAAGCGTTGAGACGCCGTACTGGACGCTCAGCGTAGTCCACAGCGACGTGCGAGGGACCAAGAAGGCGATCAACGACTGCATCTACGACGCCGGCGCTAGCAACCTGCAGTCAAACCACCACGACTTCCCGGAGTACGGCATCGCTTACGACGTGAATGCGATCGATAAGCCGCTCGACGAGAACCAGCTTGAGGAGCTCATTGAGCGTGCCATCGACATCTCCGGCGACTCCCACGCGATTCGTTCCATCCGCCAGTTCAAGGTGAACAACAACGGATAGGGAAAAGGAGGGGAAGGGGTAAGAGGGAAAGAGCAGGAGCCCTCTTCCCTTTTCCCACTTCTCAGTAGTTCTTCTATCTTATCCTTTCCCTCTTCCCCGTAGTTTATGGGAAGATGCGCAGGTCAAAGTAGGACTGGGCGATCTTGTCGATGGCGTTTTTATAGGCCGCCGTGCGAAGATTAATGTCGTGCTCATTGCGGAGGTCCCGAATCTCGCCGTAGGCAAAGATCATCGTGTCCTCGAGCCCGGAGTTGACAAGGTCCTTCTCGCTGGCGCCGAACCCGATGCGCTCGATGAGGTCGTCGAGGAGCTTCTTGTCGAAATGCTCGGTCGTCAGCTCGTCTACGGCATGAAGGATGCGCTCGGCGTTCCGCTCCTCGAAGCGGCGGCTCATCCGACCGTGGCGCACGTGGGACAGGTTGCGTAGCCACTCGAAGTATGACACCGTCACGCCGCCGGCATTCAGGTAGAGGTCCGGAACGATGAGAACGCCTTTCTCCTGCAGAATGTCATCAGCTGCGGTGGTGACCGGCCCGTTGGCGGCTTCGGCGATAATCTTGGCCTGAATGCGATCCGCGTTTTCTTCCGTGATGACGCTTTCAAGAGCCGCCGGGACCAAAATGTCGCATTCCAGCTCCAGCGTTTTTTCCGTGGGATCGATGTTCTGCGCTCCCGGAAAGCCGAGAATAGAGCCTGTCTCCTCCCGGTGCTCCACCACGGCGTCGACATCCATGCCATCGGGATCGTAAATGCCCCCTTCGATTTCTGCGAATCCTACCAGTTGAGCTCCACTCTCTTCCTGAAGAATTTTGGCCGTGTGATAACCTACGTTGCCGAGGCCCTGAACGATGACTGATTTGCCATCCAGTCCAGTCTTGAGTCCCAGTTTCTTCATGTCGTCCTCGTAGCTGCAGGCCTCGCGGATGCCGTAAAAGACGCCCCGCCCGGTGGCCTCATCCCGGCCGCGCACGCCTCCCTGTCCGACCGGCTTGCCGGTAACGCAGGCCAGGCCGTTGAGCTGGTCGTCCGTCATTTGGTTGTACGTATCGAGAATCCAGGCCATCTCCCGGGATCCAGTGCCGTAGTCCGGAGCAGGCACGTCTACGCCCGGCCCGATGTGGTTTTTGCGGATGAGCTCGAAGGTGTAGCGGCGCGTGATGCGTTCGAGTTCGGCGTCGGAGTACTCGCGTCGGTCAATCTGCACGCCGCCCTTGGCGCCGCCGAAAGGCACGTCCACGATCGCGCACTTGTAGCTCATGAGCGCAGACAGCGCGGTGATCTCGTCCACATTCACAGCTGTCGCATACCGGATGCCTCCCTTGGTGGGCTGCTTGTGGTGACTGTGCTCAGCTCGGTACCCGCTGATAACATCGACGGAGCCGTCGTCCCGGCGCAGAGGAAAATCAAATCGCGTAATGTTGTCGCACGCCCGAATCTGCTGGAGAAGACCAGTGGGATGATCGGTCTCAGCGGCGGCCGCCTCAAACATCTGATTGACTTGCGCGAAAAAAGACATGATTAGTCAAAGCTATCTATTGGGAAAAATCGGTGGAAGCGCTTCGAGCCTGGCTCATTAGGTTCGGGAGAAACAGGTCAAAAGAGCAAGTGGGATCGCGTGAAATCAGGGACGTCCATACGATTTTCGCGAATCAGAGGGGCCAAAAGAGAAAGCCGAATCCGTCCCGTAAATTCTATGGATCAGATTCCACGGGTGGAGTTCAGTTGTTGCGTTCGTCCAGGTGTTGCGTTCGTTCACGCTTCGCACGATCATTGCGCCATTGAGTATCCATACTTTTTCTCTCATATCTGAGGGGGCTGCCGGTGTTTGACACTATTCTTTCCAACATGGCACTCGTTGTGCTGCTGGGAGTCGGCGGGCAATGGCTGGCTCGCCGCCTCCGCATTCCAGCCCTCCTGCTATTGCTTGTGGCAGGCATAGGTGCCGGTCCCCTACTGGGGCTGATCAGCCCGGCAGCTCTGCAAACCGATTGGGCCTACGCGCTGATGGCACTGATCGCCGGTCTTCTTCTGTTCGAGGCCGGGCTGCACCTGCGTGTGGAAGGCCTGCGCGACGAGGCAGGACATATGGCCCAACGCCTGATCGCCGTCGGAGGTGTGCTGACCGCTGGGCTGACCGCCGCTGCGGCGTACGTTCTGCTCGACTTCAGCCTTAGTCTCTCCGTGCTCGTCGGGTTGCTGCTGCTGATAGCAGGGCCCACCGTGGCAGAGCCGCTCCTGCGCTACATGCGCGCGGAGAACTCATTCGCACGAGTTGCGCGACGTGAGAGTCGGCTGCTCGAGCCCGTCGGAGCGCTGGTCGCTGTCCTGGCCCTGGAGGTCGTTGCATTGCTTCATGGTCCGAGTCGCGCAGCCGTTGAACAGGGGCTGGCCGCGTATGTCACGCAGGGCGTGCTGATGAGTGTGTTTGTAAGTGTGGGCGTCGCTGTATTTGCAATGGGAGGCCTCGTGCTCATGCTGCGGCGACGCCTGGCGCCGAGCAGCCTGCGCCCCGCCCTGACGCTAATGGTAGTCGTTCTGACATACGTAGTTGCCGAGGCGCTACAGGCGGGAGGCGGACTCCTTGCGGCTCCGCTGCTCGGCATTCTGCTGGCCAACCAGCCGTACGTGACCGTTCCGCGGCCTATGGCGCTTGAGCCGAACATGCGCGCTGTGCTGGTTGGAATTCTCGCAGTCGTGTTGGGCGCCCAGGTGCGTCCGGAGGCGCTGGGCAACATCGACGGCCGTACGCTGCTCTTCGTCGGAGCGCTGATCGTTGCCGTGCGGCCCGTTGCCGTACTGGTGGCCTCGTTGGGCAGTGGGCTGGCCTGGCGCACGCAGGCTCTACTGGCGGGCCTGTCGCCACGGGGCGTACTTGCTGTTGCTCTGACTCCGCTTTTTGCCCTTCGACTTGCTGATGCGTTTCCAGAAGACGGCGGCGCACTTGTGCCCGTCGTCTTTACGGCTGTGATTGGCACCATGGCCATCTATGGACTGGCAGCCCGGCCGCTGGCTTATTGGACGGGCAGCGTATCTCCTCGCAGATCGCCGGATACCTTGTTCATCGGGGCCTCGCAGTGGGTGCGCCGACTTGCGCGTGTGCTTCAACATCTGGGTGTTGAAGTGAAGCTCGTTGACACCAATCCCCGTCGCATTCAGAAGGCGCGCGACGCCGGACTTACGGCCGTCCAGGCCGATGCCCGCTCCAAATCGCTCTTCGATGAGGAGGCGGTTGCGAGCTCTGATCGCGTGCTGGTCACCCTACCCAATGACGCCGCCAACAGTCACATAGCCCATCAGCTTGAGGAGGTTGTGGCTAAGGAAGAAATTTACCAGCTGGCGGCTCATCCCGAGACGAAGGACCGATATCCTCGACATGGACGTCCCCTCTTCGGATCCGAAACCACGTTCACCCAGATCGAAGAACGCTTCGCACAGGGACATGTCGTCGCTCTGTTTGAACTGTCACGCGTGCCTGAACAGCTGGCCTCTCTCTATCAAGACGGCATGCTACCCCTCTTCACTCGTCGCGACGAAACCATTCGCGTCGTTGCTGACGGCGCATCGTTCGACTTGGAAGAAGGTGACGAGCTCATCGCACTGGTAGACGAACAGCACATCGAGGAGGGCACGCCTCGCTCTGATGCGGCGCTTATTGAACTGGAGCGTGGTGAAAAGACCGCTAAGGGCCAAAATGATAGGCCTGCGGATGTGGACTGACAGCGTCTCTGCGAAAAACACATATTCAGCGCGAACCTTAGTCACGGCCCTGCGGTTGATAAAAGCCTACAATATCACTCAAACAACGCCCATCGCGCTGTTACATCAGTGGGGAGTATGCCTGTCCGCTGGAGCGGAGCGATGGTCTCAAAACAGTACAAATTTATGGAACGTGGAAAAGTAAAGTGGTTCAGCGCCGAAAAGGGTTTTGGATTTATTGCCCCCCAGAGCGGCGGTGACGATGTTTTTGTGCATCGAAGCAATGTGTCCCAACTCGGACGAGACGAAGGTCTGCACGACGGTGATGCCGTTGAGTACGACGTCGAGCAAACGCCGAAAGGACTCAATGCAACGAATGTACAGCGTGTGGATGAGGGCGAAGGCGTAATATAACTCGCCACCCCAGACGTTGAGTCTTAGAGAAAGCCCGGCCGATGATTCGGCTGGGCTTTTTTATTTTGCATATTTATTTGGCATGAGATGGAGAGACAAGAACAGGAATAAAAAACGCCAGCCCGACCTCATGTGCCGGACTGGCGTGCTTTTGATTAGGAAGTGAAAGGGTGAGGGCGACGTCACACCGCCTCGCCGGCTTCGACGTCTTGCAGCTGCACGCCCTTCAGGCCCATCGCATCGTACGTGGCACCCTCGAACGCGGGAAGCGTCGACTGGATCTCATCCATGATGGACTTCGGACCCTTCGTGTAGTCCATGTCGTGCCCCACGCGCTGAGCAATCTCGGGTAGGATCTGCCAGCTGGGCTTGCAGTCGACGCGATGCTCTTCATTATGCCACCGGTCGAACGGCGTGCCGTGGGCATCCTGGCGGCTCTTGCCCATCTCCATCATCAGCGTGCGGTTAACGCCCTTGATCTCCTTGGCAGGGCGCACGCGCTGGGCGCGACCGTCCTGGTTGACGAACGTTCCCACCGTTTCGACGACCATCGCAGCCGGCAGGGCCACATCGGCCGCCGGCAGCGTCTCGTTCGTCGTGTTATAGTAGTGCAGGATGACGTCAACGCCCGTGAGGTCATCGGCTGAGAATATGTCTTCGCCCACAGGGTCGTCCTCAAGCGCGTAGATGAGCTTGATTTCGCCCTTCTGCAGCTTGCCCCGGACGAGTTCGTCGTCGACGGGCAGAATGCCGAGCCGCTCGCAGCCTTCTGCGTTGGGCGTCTTATCGTCGGTGATGAGCCAGTCATCCCCGGCGCCCGGCTCGATGTGCGGGATATACTGTGGCGTATCGGCGCCGAGAGCATCGGCGAGCTTCTTGAGCAGGTAGTTGTCCTCAACCGTCGCGTAGGGCGAGCCGAGGAAAAGAATCTCGCTTGGATCAACCGAGCTGAGGCGCTGGGCCGCCCGCGCATAGCCCTGCTTCCAGGACGCATCGTCAAGGTCCTCATCTACGCGGATCTGCGGGCCCTCGGGCCGATCTTCGTTGAACTGGTCGCAGACGAGCCGATCCTCATCGGGCAGCCAGTACTCGTTTACGGCCATGTTCTGGCGCGGCGTGATGCGCAGAACGAGGTTATCGCGCACCCAGTAGTTGCAGTTGGCCCCGGTGGCATTGGTCGTCACGATCGACGGCGTAGAGCTCATCTCCCAGATCCGCGCCTTGAAGCGGAAGTTGGTTTCCGTGAGCGCGCCGACCGGGCAGATGTCGGTCGTGTTCATGGAGTATGGGTCGTCAAACTCCTCGCCCGGTGCCGTCATTGGGTAGTTGCGGACGCCGCGGTTGATAATCGAGAGCTGGCCGCTGCCGGACACCTCGTCGGTAAAGCGCGTGCATCGCGTGCAGTTGATGCACCGCTCGGCGTCGAGCGTGACGCGCGGGCCCAGCTTCACGCGCTTGGGCTTGTGCACCTTGCGAAACTCGAAGCGCGAGCCCTCGGGGCCGTACTTGTAGGCTTGGATCTGCAGCGGGCAGTGCCCAGCCTGGTCGCAGATCGGGCAGTCGAGCGGGTGGTTCGTAAGCAGCATCTCCAGGTTGTCTTTCTGCCCGTCGCGCACGAGCTCGCTCGTGCGGTGGGTCTGGACAACCATGTCGTCGGTGACGTCGATCGAGCAGCTCGTTTCCAGGTTGGGAAACCACTGTACCTTCCGATTGCCGTCCTGGTCGCGCACCACCTCGCCGGTTTCTTCGTCGCGCTCCAGCGTGCCGACGCGCACGAGGCACTGCCGGCAGTTGGCAGGAATCGACATGGCGGGGTGGTAGCAGAAGTGCGGCAGCTCGACGCCTCGATCGAGGCAGAACTGCAGCAGCTTATGATCACCCTCGAACTCGTACGTCTGTCCGTCTATCTCAATCGTTGGCATAGCACGTACATGTCTTGATGGTCAGTTGAGGCGGCCCCTCGGGGTGGCCGCCTAGAAATTGGGTCGGTTAGAATGTCGTGGGTTCAATGCGCACGCCCTGCGCCGTGAGCTCCAGGTCCGCATCGCTGGCGGCATCGTCAAGAGTGAGCAAGCCTTCCACTGTGGCCAGTCCCTGGGAGCCGGTGGGAATGGTAAACACGTACTCGCCGTCCTCCGTCTCGGGCACGCGAACGAGTAGTGAGGCGTCCTCGCGCTCGCCACGTAGCGTCATCCAGCAGCCCTGCGACTGGCACGTCTCACGAATAAATCCCTCAACGGCAACCCGCCGGTCGGCATATTGCTCAGGTTCCGCCAGGACGGCGTGTACGGGCAATACCTGCGTCGACTCGATCGGCTCGCCGTACGTGGCAAGATCGGTCTCGGCCTCAGCGTTTTCCGAGTCGCAGGCCGTCAGCATAAAGCCGATCAGGAGCAGCAGGAAGACTCCGTATCGCATGCGGGGTAAGAGTTATGAAGCAGTGGCGGAAGCGCCGGAGGCAACCTCTGCGCTTGTGGGATGGACGGAGCGCTTGCACTTGGCCTCGAAGTCCTCGCGGAACCGCTTTACGGTATTGCGCACGGGCCAGACGGCAGCATCGGCGAAAGCGCAGATCGTGCGACCGCCTTCCATCTGATCCCCGATGTCGAGGAGCAGATCGAGGTCGCGCAGGCGCCCTTCGCCTTCGTCAATGCGGGTTACGATGGCCTCCAGCCAGCCGCAGCCTTCGCGGCAGGGCGTGCACTGGCCGCAGCTCTCGTGCTGGAAAAAGTGCGTCACGCGGCGCAGCCACGAGACCATGTCGGTATCTTCGTCGAGCACGAGAATGCCGCCCGTGCCGAAGAGGGATCCCGCCTCGCGGAGCGACTCAAAGTCCATCGTGACGCCCTCCGTCATGTCGGCGCGCAGCGGAGGCGTTGAGGCGCCGCCCGGAATGAAGGCTTTCATATCCTTGCCACCGCGCACGCCCTGGGCGACCTCCTCGACGAGGTCGCGAATCAGCATCCCGGTGGGATACTCGTAGACGCCCGGACGGTTAACGTGGCCTGAAATGCCGTACAGCACCGGTCCCGGGTGGTCCTCAGCGCCGATGCCGGCGAACCAGTCGGCCCCGTGCTCCATGATGAGCGGGACGCAGGCAAGCGTCTCTACATTGTTAACGGTCGTGGGCTGGCCCCAGATGCCGACCTGCGCCGGAAACGGCGGCTTGTAGCGCGGGTAGCCGCGCTTTCCTTCTAGACTTTCCATGAGGCTCGTCTCCTCGCCGCAAATGTAGGCGCCGGCCCCCTTGTGCATGTAGATGTCCGTCGAGAAGCCCGATCCCATGATGTCCTCCCCGACGTAGCCCTTCTCGTACAGCTTCTCGAGCTCCTCCTCCAGGTGGTGGATCCAGTCGACGTACTCGCCGCGCGTGTAGACGTAGCAGGCGTCTATCTGCATGGCGTAGCACGCGATCAGGATTCCCTCGAACATGAGGTGCGGATTGTACTCCATGAGCTGCCGGTCCTTGAACGTGCCCGGCTCGCTCTCGTCGGCGTTGCAGGCGAGGTACCGTGGGCGATCGTCCGGTTCCGGCATAAAGCTCCACTTCATGCCCGTGGAGAAGCCGGCACCGCCGCGCCCTCGCAGGCCAGACGCTTTGACTTCGTCCGTCACGTCGCCCGGCTCGACGTCATCATCCTCGAGCACCTCGCGCAGCGTGTCGTAGCCGCCGTGCTCCTCGTAGACCTCCAGCTTGTGCAGATCCTGAATCGGAGGCAGCAAGACGCGATCGTAGTTGCGCCAGTCGCCAGCTTTAGTCTGAGGCGTTCCGTTCGTTGCTTCCATGGGGTTCGGGGGTTGTCAATGTGGGATTCCCAGTTCAAAGGCTGAAGCCCTCGGGCCGATACTCAGCAATCCAGCTGGAGCGGCTCCAGAAACTCCAAACCCGCAATTCGAAGTTCGCAAATCAAAATTCGTAGCTCGAACTAATCCGTCGCTTCCGCGCGGGGAGGGGTTCGGTAGGATTCAATCTGATCGTCGTCGATATCGGTGCGCCGGTTGCCGCCCATCTCGTCTTCGTCCTGTGGGAGCGTGACGGACGTGAATTCCGGCATCTCGCCGTCCTTCAGGTCCTCGATGAGCTGGTCGACTTTCTCTTCCGTGAGGTTATGGACGTATGGGCCGTTGGTGACCTGCATCATAGGCGCCGATCCGCAGCAGCCGAGGCACTCTACCTCTTTCAGGGTGAACAGGCCGTCGTCGGTTGTCTCCCCGTCGTGGATGCCGAGCTTGTCTTCCAGGTAGTGGAAGATGTCGTAGGCTCCCATCATCTGGCAGCTGAAGCAGGTGCAGACGTCGAGCACGTACTTGCCCTGCTTCTCTTTATAGTACTGATGATAGAACGTCGCCACGCCGTACGCCCGCGCATAATCCATGTCGAGCGCGTCGGCGCAGAGCTCGATGACCTCCGGGGGGAGCCAGCCGAACTTCTCCTGCCCCAGCCAGAGCACATCCATGATGGCGCTCTTGGGGTCCGGATACTTCGCCTTATACTGCTCGATCCTCTCCTGCTCCTCCTCGGTCCAGACGAGCTCGTCCTCCGAGAAGTGCGGCTCCGGATCTTGCTCCGGAAGGCCAACGATCGGGCGTTTGATATTGAACTGAGACATACAATCTTGTGTGAATGTGTGAATGGATGGACGTATGAACGTGCGCACTTCCACACGTCCACACCTTCATACTTCCAAATTTACATACTTCCAAACCTATTTGTCGGCTTCACCCATCACGGGATCGAAGGAGCCGATGATGATGACCGTGTCGGCCACGAGCGAACCTTCCATCACGTACTCCATGGCCTGGAGATTGGTGAAGGAGGGCGAATTGATGCGCACGCTCTTCGGTCGACCTGTACCGTCGGAGGTCAGGTAGAAACCGAGTTCGCCCTTGGGGTTTTCGACGGCGTGGTAGGTGTGGGCACCCTTCGGCGCCGTGGTGCCGACGTCGGTGTACATGAAGTCGTGAATCATGCCCTCCATCGAATAATACACCTCGTCCTTCGACGGATAGGCCCACTTGGCGTCGTCAGCGCGAATCGGTCCTTCGGGCATGCGCTCGAGGCACTGCTCGATGATGCGAATGCTCTCCCTCATCTCCTCGAGGCGCACGAAGTAGCGGGCGAGGCAGTCGCCTTCCTCGCGCGTCGGAATATTGAAGTCGACCTCGTCATACTTAAGGTACGGCTCGAAGCGGCGCACGTCGTACTCCACGCCCGAGCCGCGCAGGTTGGGCCCGGTCATGCCGAGTTCGAGCGCTTCCTCGCGCGTCACCGTGCCGACGTCCTTGTTGCGATCGATCCAGATGCGATTGCGGTTCAGCAGGTCCTCCCAGCCGGAAATGACGTCCGGGTACTCGTCGATGAACTCCCTGATTTTGCGGATGGCTTTGGGCGACAGGTCGTCTGCCAGGCCGCCGATGCGGCTGTGCGAGACGGTGAAGCGCGCCCCGGCCACCTCGTCGAAAATCGAGTAGATGTCCTCGCGGCCCTGGAAGGTCCAGAGGAAGGCCGACATGGCACCCGCGTCCATCACGCCAACGCCGAGCCACAGGAAGTGCGAGGAGAGACGTGCCAGCTCGCACATGATCATGCGAATCCACTGGGCGCGCTCGGGCACTTCGATGCCCGCGAGCTTCTCGACAGCCAGGCACCACGCCACATTGTTGGCATACGGCGCGATGTAGTCCATGCGGTCGGTGTACGGCATGAACTCCTGGTACGTCTTGTGCTCGGCCAGCTTTTCAATCCCGCGATGCAGGTAGCCGATGTCGAGCACAGACTTTTCGATCATCTCGCCGTCCATCTGGACGACGCAGCGCAGCACGCCGTGCGTGGCGGGGTGCTGAGGGCCGATGTTGAGGATCATCTCGTTATCGAGGGGATCCTGCTCCGCCGGGGGCGTCGTCGCCCCGTCCCCCATCGGCATAATGTCGTCCTGATTCGTCGTACCCCTCGACTCGACCCAGCTGTGCTTGGTTTCTAAGCGCTTGTAGATGGCCTCGTTGTGGCGGGGCCAGAATCGGAAGTGGTCGCCGAGGTCGCCGCCGGGAAATTTCGGGGAAGTGGCCATACGATTGATGCTTCAGATGCGATGGGAACGATGAGCGTGAGGCGTCGAGCAGATTTAAGGGTCATTCCTCCTCTTCCATATCAGACGGAGGCTCCTCGTAGCTCTTGCGCGGCTTCGAGCCGCGAGCGGCTGCGAAGGGGTCCATGGTGAGCTCGCCTTCGGGAGTCTGCGGCGGCAGAGGAAGAGAGCCCGGCACGCCGAGCTGCGGAAATTCCTTGCGCTTCGGATAATACTCGAAGTCCTCGGGCATGTACATCCGGCGCATGTCGGGATGGTCGTCAAACTCGATCCCGTACATATCGTAGCACTCGCGCTCGTTCCAGTTGGCCGCGCGGTAGACGTCGACGACCGACGGCACGCGCAGGTCGTCTTCATCAACGCGTACCTTCAGGCGGATGCGTTTCTGCTTCTCCAACGAGATGATGCTGTAGAACACCTCGTAGCGGTCCTCGTCGGTGAACCGATCGATGCCGCCGAGGTCAACGAAGTACTCGAAGTCTTGCTCGTTCTTGAGGAAGCGGCAGACGTCAACGATACGCTCCTTGTCAACGAAGATGGTGTCTTCGTTGGCGTAGCTCTCGACGCGCCAGATGACCTCGTCGCCGAACTCGTCGCGGAGCGCCTCGATGACCTCGGGAGTGTGCGTCGTGCTCTTCGCGTGCGGGTTGTCCGAACGCTGATCTTCGCGAGGCTCGTCGAGCGGCGTGAAGTGAAAGTTCAGCTCACCTCGCTCGTCCTCTTCCGGGTCGGGCTGACCCTCGACGGGGTTCGGACCGTGGGTGTTGACATCTTCTGTACTCATCGTACTTCACTCAAGTGCGTAGAAACGGCGGACGGACGAAGGTTAATCGTCGTGAACCGACTGCCGGCCGGTCTGGCGCGTTTCGAGGCGAATATCCTCGAGCGAGACCTCGTTCGACTCATCGGGCTTGGGAAGCTGCCCGGGGAAGTCGGCGTTTTCCGGGGTGATCGGTGCGCGCGTCGCGGCGGGTCCCTCTGCGTAGTCTTGCGTGATGGAGTACTCGTTGCGCACCTTCTCCTGAATCTGCATGAGGCCTTGCACCACCGATTCAGGGCGCGGCGGGCAGCCGGAGATATAGACATCAACGGGCAAGAAATTGTCGCAGCCCTGCACGACGCCGTAGCAGCGGTGCATGCCACCGGTGGATGCGCAGGCGCCCATCGCCATGCACCACTTGGGGTCGGCCATCTGATCCCAGATGCGCCGAATGGCATGGGCCATCTTGTAGGAGACCCAGCCGGCGACGATCATGAGATCGGCCTGACGGGGCGAAAAGCGCAGCGCTTCGCTTCCAAATCGGCCGGCATCATACTTCGGGCCGGCAAAGCCCATCATCTCGATAGCACAGCACGCCAGGCCCATCGGCATAGGCATCATCGAGTTCGATCGGGCCCAGTTGGTGAGGGCATCCACCCGCGTGGTGAAGAAGTTGTTGCCACTGGAGGATTCGGCCATGACTCAGTCGGAAGGGTTGTGGAGTGAGATAAAGGGGGAACCCTGAAAAGAACCAGGACGAGGTTAAATGATCCCGTTGAGGCGCTGTTTCGGAAATCGAGGGGGAATTACAAGGTTTATTCCTCGAAAAACAAGATAAAGAGGGTGCGAATTTGCAGCGTGAGACGTGCTACTGGTCGAATTCCAGTCCGCCTTTCTTGATGTCGTAGATCAGGCCGATGAGCAGGATCAGGCCGAAGATGCCGATGACGGTCATGACGCCGAGCGCGGCCCCGGCCTCGATGAAGTCGTGCAGGCTGACGGCCCAGGGGTACATGAAGACAACCTCCACGTCGAAGATGATGAAGAGCATGGCCACCAGGTAGAACTTCACCGAATACCGGTCTCGTGCCGACCCGACCGGGTCCATGCCACTCTCGTAGGGCGACGTCTTCATGCGGTTCGGGCGGCTAGGGCCGAGCCACTCGGCCGCCAGCAACAGGGTGAGCGCCAGCCCGGCGGCCAGCAGCATCATGATGAAGAGCGGAACGAAGTCGGCGAAAAACATGCCTAAAGACGTCGGAGTGGTGTACGGGTTGGGCGGCAAGCCGCAAAAGCGGCCGCATCAATCCACGGTACCAAATTCGCGGGTCGGATTCAACGCCTCACGGCGCCTCATCCCGAAGAGCGGGTTAAAAAGCGGCAACCGACCGGTGGATGAGGGGCGTTACCCGAAATCAAAAGCTCCTTAGTCGTCCGGATCGAGTCCTACACGACGGAAGATGCGATCAACATTGCGAACGTGGTATTTCGGATCGAAGACATCGTCGATCTCATCCGCAGAGAGGTGTTCGGCCATGTCGTCGCTCGCGCGGACGATGTCGTGGAACGGGCGTTCTTCTTCCCATGCCTGCATGGCGAGCGGTTGCACGAGGTCGTACGCCTCCTCGCGGCTCAGTCCCGTGTCGATAAGCTTCAGCATGAGGCGCTGGCTGTTATAGAGCCCATGTGTGCCTTTCATGTTCTCGCGCATCGCGTCCGGGTACACGACGAGATCTCTGATGATGCCCGAGAAACGGCGCAGCGCGTAGTGGGCGAGTGTTGTGGCGTCGGGTAGCGTGATGCGCTCGACGGAGGAGTGCGAGATGTCGCGTTCGTGCCAGAGGGCAACGTTCTCGAACTCGGACGTCATATACCCGCGCAGGAGGCGCGCGCACCCCGTGATGTTTTCCGATCCTATCGGATTGCGCTTGTGCGGCATGGCGGACGACCCCTTCTGTCCGGTCCCGAACGACTCTTCAGCCTCGCGCACCTCGCTGCGCTGCAGGTGGCGCACCTCAACGGCCATCTTTTCGAGAGTGGCTCCGATGCCGGCAAGGACGCTCAGATAGTGAGCGTGGCGGTCGCGCGACAGGATCTGCGTGGAGATAGGCGCGGGCTTGAGACCGAGGCGCTCGCATGTGAGGCGCTCCACCTCCGGCGGGATGTGCGCGAACGTACCCACGGCGCCCGAGAGCTTCCCCACACGCATGGTTTCCGCGGCATCTTCGAAGCGTTCTTTCTGGCGCTTCATCTCATCGTAGAAGCGCGCCATCTTCAGGCCGAAGGTGGTAGGCTCCGCGTGCACGCCATGCGTGCGTCCCATCATAATCGTATCCTTGTGCTCGTGCGCCTTCTCGGCCAGCACATCAATCATCCGGTCGAGCTGCGTGCGGATGAGCCGGTTGGCCTTACGGAGGCGCACCATGTACGCCGTGTCGACCACGTCGGTCGAGGTGAGGCCGTAGTGGACCCACTTCTTCTCGGGGCCGAGCGTTTCACTTACGGCCCGCGTGAAGGCTACCACGTCGTGCTTAGTTTCTTTCTCGATTTCGTGGATGCGGTCGACGTCAAACGACGCGTTTTCGTAGAGCGTCTCGACGTCCTCAGACGGAATGGCACCGATCTCCGACCACGCCCAGCAGGCGGCTAGTTCGACATCGAGCCAGGATTGGAATTTTTGCTCTTCGCTCCAGAGGTCGCCCATCTCCGGGCGCGTATATCGGTCGATCATGGGTCAGTCGAGCCGGTGAAGTGCGTTGCGGCGAGAAGGTCATCGTCAACTAGTCATCGTTAACTAATCGTCCTGAGACTCCCAATGCAATGGCCGCACACGAAGACCTACCGAATTGAGCAGCTGGAATCGGGCAGTGCGTCCGGGAACGGGCCCTTCACGGCGGTCGTTTGCCCACATCCACCGATCGCCAAAGCAGGCTACCGCATAGCCTCCTCTGATCGCCTATTTCGCGACTGTGACTATGACGAGGCAACGCTGCGCAGCACTTTTGAATGACACGCCCATCCTCCAGCTTGTTGGCGTGCTTGTTGTCGTGGGGCTTTTCGCCCTCGGGTGCGGGGACTCGTCGATGCCTACGCAGACCGGAGGGGACCAATTTGGGGGGCAAGGGCAGGGACAGAGTCAAGAGGTCGGGGAGCGGGATCGTCCGGATGGTCAGCCGGAGATGCCGACAGCCGACCGGC
>OBKM01000312.1_pt1 | contig 24493 bp, 25 predicted proteins | sample 1519691 | NCBI WGS metagenome assembly OBKM01 (sample SAMEA37050418, study PRJEB22526) | metagenome | biome: saline pan; feature: lake; material: water | place: Egypt | collected 2015 | depth 0.5 m | reverse complement strand
TCGTGCCGAACAGCGCCGCGAGCAGTTTCGGGTGATTCTTCAGGACCTCGGTCGTCTTGGAAGCCGTCATGGTACATCCGTACAATATGCCGCGGTTGTATTAAATCTTTCTGACATTTTCTGACAGGTTGTGGTCTGTTACCTTCTAACACCACCGGTAGAGGCTACGACCCCGGTATATCTTACTCGGCTATTGCACATCTGTCGAGTAGTTGTCGACCGGCAACGGAGGACCCGTGAGTCACTCGGGCCGGGGTCGGACGAGGTCGGCGAGTGTCACGAGCAGACCGAGCGCCCACCCGACGGGGAAGGAGGCGACGAACCAGATGAGGACGTGGTCCTCGTCCTGGCGGTCGAAGGTCGCCTCGAGCCAGGAGACGACACCGAGCGGGTCCGGCCCCTCGTTTGTGACCCAGAACGCGACATCGTCACTCCACTCGATGAGTCCCTCGAGCGGCGGCCAGAACAGCGCCGCGACGACCGGTGGGAGGAAGATAGCCGTGACGGCGAAGGGGTACGCGAGCAGGACGGTCGTGGTGCGGCCCTCGACGCGCCAGCAGAGATACGACAGCGCCGCGGAGACGACCGCGACACCGCTTGCGAGTGCGAGTGCGGTCACCGCGCCCTCCTCGAACGCGCCCGACTGCAACACGACGACGGCCGTCAGGCCACCCCACGCGAGCGCGAACAGGAACACGACACCGGCGAGACCGAGGCGAAGACCCGCGGCCCCCACCCGCCGGGCCTGGTAGCGCACGGCGTAGCCAGCGAGCAACAGCGGGTACACCGCCGCGACAAGGGGTGCCCCGACCAGCGCCCACAGGTAGTAGGCGACCCGCTGGAGCGGTGTCTCGGGTGTCCACCTGCCGAGTGGGCCCCGGGTGTCGCGTTGCCGGGGGAAGACAACCTCCATCCAGGTCTCGTGGAGCACCCGGAGGTCGATGGCAACCGCCCCGAGAAGCCCCGGTCGTGCGCTGTGGGCCATACCGGCCCGTAGCACCGCGGCACATATATCCTTCAGTTTCGTCGGATACCAGCGTTTATGTATCGTGGCAGGACACATCAGGTATGGTCGAGGCGTTCGCGGTCGCCAGCGGCAAGGGCGGGACCGGCAAGACGACGACCACGCTGGCACTCGGGATGGCGCTCGCGGAGACACACGACGTGACGGTCATCGACGCCGACACGGGGATGGCGAACGTGTTGTTTCACGCCGGACTGGCCGACGTCGAGACGACGCTTCACGAGGTGCTCGCGGGGGAGGCCCCGGTCGAGGCGGCGGTCTACGACCGGTTCGGGATGCAGGTCGTGCCCTGTGGCACGTCACTGGCGGGGTTTGAGCGGGCCGACCCGGACCGCCTGCGCGATGTCGTGGCGACGCTCGCGGCCGAGACAGACGTCATCCTGCTCGACTCGCCGCCGGCACTCGGAAGCAGGAGTGCCGTGTTGCCGGTCGTGCTCGCCGACCGGGTCGTCGTGGTGTTACAGCCGACAGTGCCCTCGCTGTCTGACGGGCTGAAGGTTCAGGAGTACGCACTGGCCTACGGCACCGGCGTCGCGGGCATCCTGTTCAACCGGGTGACCGACGACGAGAACATCGAGGGCGTCGCCGCGAAGGCAGAACGGTACTTCGAGGGGGCGACACTCGCGAGTGTGCCGGAGAGTGACGCGGTGCGTGCGGCACGGCGGGCCGGGGAGCCCCTGCTCGCACACGCGCCGGCCACGACGGCCGCACAGCGGTACCGCGAGGCGGCCGCGGCGCTCTCGGTACAGGACCGCTCGTCCGGGGCGGTTGCAGACCGGTTCCGGAGTGCCGTTGTTCCCGACGAGCCATGACAGTTCCGGAGGGGCGACTCCGCGCGCGGCGGGTTGTCGCGGACCTGGGCGGAGCCCTCGCCGACGCCCTGGAGTGGGAGTTGACCGGCTATCTCCGCCTGCAGTCCGAGAACCTGCTGTCCGGAGACAGCGGAACGGTACTCACTGTCGAGTCCGGTGTCCCTGTCGCCGCCAGGCATACCGGGACCGGGGCAACCGGGGCCGACGCACTCGTCGAGGTGACAGTCGACGGTCTCTGCCGGCTCGAGCTCCGTGAACTCGACCCCGGGGAGTTCCCGCCGTTCCACGAGGACGAGCAGGCACAGGTTCCGCCGGCACTGCCCGCCCGCCAGTTCGTCGGCGACGCCGACCTGGTGACACGCACCCGCGAGGCGACCGGTGACGGCCGTGCCCGGACGGAGTCGGATGAGGGGCTGGACGCCGTCGAGTCGTTTCTCGACGACGCCGAGACGATATCGACCATCCGTGACCGCGCCCGGTCGGCCGCCCGCGAGCGCGCCGACGAGTGGGGGTTCGAGACCGTCGACTCGGCGGGACACGCCGAAAAGCGGGACCGATAGCCCCCGGTGGCTGCGAGGCTTTATATCGGATACCGGGACCAGTACCGCGTGACCGATGGACTCTCAGTCGACGACAGCCCGTACCCCACACGAGGAGGACCGGCCGGACCGCGGCGGAACGGAACCGCTCGCCGCACTGGTTGCTGTCGCCGCCATCGCGGTCGCCGTCTCGGTCTACGCCGGGTTCGCGTCGGTCGTCGTCTCACAGGACGAGACAGACGAGCCCGACCGTGCCACCCTCGACAGCGTCTGGAGTGGGCTCGTGGAGGATGGTCGCTACGACGCGACCGACCCGATGGAGCTCGACCCCGACCGGCTTCCCCGAGGACACAGTGTCGCGGTGACGATCACCCTCGTGGGTGACGACGGCCGGCTCACGACCGTCGAGCGGGCGACGTTCGGGACGGACGGGGAGCCGGCGACACTCGATCCGCCGCCCGACGCCCCGGCGGACGACCGACCGGTCGCGGTACGTGTCTCCGACGGCGACGTCAGACCGGGGCGACTCTCGGTGGTGGTCTGGGATGACTGACACCGACCTCCGCGAAACCGGGGACCCGTCGGACGAGCGCGCGGTCAGCAGCGTCGCGGATGTCTCGCTCGCGCTCGTGCTCGTGCTCGCCTCGATAGCGGTGTTCGTGGCGTTTCTCGACACCGGGGGGGACGAGCACGACCCGGCGGCGGCCGCACACACCGCCGAGACGCTCGGTGCGGCAACCCTCGACGTGAGTTACTCGCTGGAACCGGTCCTGGAGACCGACTCCGAACACGTTCCCGCGGTCGGAGACAGTGACGCGCCGTACAGTTCGGCGGACCTGAAGCGCTCGACCCACGGGACCTCGATGGGTCACGTCGCGCGCGCGGCAGTTGCAGGTGCCGGATTCGACCTCGACGGCGGAGAGACGCTCCCGCTCGCCGTCGGTGACGGGTACACCGAGACACTCGAGGAGCGACTGGTTGCGAGTCTCGTCGGGTCGCAGTTCGCCGCGAACGTCACGGCGGTCTGGAAGCCGTTCGAGGGGTCGTCGGTCCGTGGCACCGCGAGAGTCGGCGAACCGGTCCCGCCCGACACGGAGCGGAGTGTCGTCCGGACGACCGTCCCGAGTGAGTTGCCGGCTGTCCGGGCCGACGCGGTGGCCGCCGTCGAGAAGGGAGGCGGGTACGGGGCCGTCGCCGAACACGTCGCCGACGCGCTCGTCGACGGTGCACTGGGCGACACACAGCGCGCGCTGGAGACCGACGGTGTCGAGCGCGCGGTCACGGTCTCGCGGTACCTCCGCCTCGCCGACGCCGTCGGGGTGACTCTCGACCCGGAGGCGCTCACGCGGGCGGGAGCCGACCCGGCGGCGATGAACGAAACGCTCGCCGACGAACTCGCGGCACAGTTCGAGGCCAGCCTCGAAACGAGCTTCGAGACGCCCGAGGAAGCCGCGCGGGCGGTCTCGGTCGGAACGGTGGCGATCTCGGTGACAACATGGACATGAACAGGCAGCGTGGCCCGGCCCTGCTCGCCGACAGGCGGGGGCGTGTCCCCTTCGCGGTTATCGCGGTCCTGCTGTTGCTCTCTGCGGTCGCCCTCGTGGGCTACCTGGAGACGCGAGACTCGGCCGAGACCGAGACCGATGCCACACTCGCGGTGGACCGGACAGAGAGTGCGATACAGACAACCCTCCGTGATGCGACCGCGAGTGCCACACAGCAGGCGGCAGCAGAACCGCTGACGACACCGGCAAACACGAGTTTCGGGAGCGCACTCGATGCCGACCGCCCGTTTGCCTCGTACCTGGAGGCGCTCGTGTACCTGGAAGCGCTCGAACGGTTCGACGAGACCGGTCAGCGGGTCGGCGACGTCGAGACGTCGGTTTCGCTTCCTGGTATCGACGACCTCGAATCGTTCGAGGCGGCTCTCGACCGGGTCACCGTCACCGGCGACGGGGCCGGAATGCTGACGGTCACGCTCGACGGGGTCGAGACCACGGCGACCCGCGACGGCGACCCGGTGGTCTCGCAGACGGAGACGGTCGAGGTATCGGTGCCGACGCCGGTACTCCGGCAACACGAGCGCACCGAGCAGTTCCAGCAGCGCCTCGACGCGGGAGTCACCAGCACGGGAAGTTTCACGCAGCGGTTCAACACCCGCATCTACACGCTGGGCTGGTTCCGCGGCTACGCACAGTACGGCGGCGCACCGGTCACGGAGGTCGTCGCCAACCGCCACGTCGAACCGTCGGTAAACAGTGCACTCTACCGGACACAGCAGGACGTGTTCGGCGCGGCAGACCCAACCCTCGAGAACGCGGTCCGGCGGGGCTGGTTCTGCATGCTTGCACAGGATGCCGAGGAGATCTACGGGGGATACACCGCCGGACAGCCCGACGTTGCCGAGGATATCTGCGAGGCCAGCGAGTGGATACTCGGCGAGAAACACACCGGCGAGTTGCCCGACGCCCCCGACGTGCTCGACATGCTCGACGAGGTTCCCGGGATGAACGAGGAACACACGATCGGTGTCAACGAGACAGCCTACGCGCCGCTTCGCTCGCTTGTCGCCGGGGACGGCGAGCACTCGATCGCGGCCGCAATCGAGCGCGCGTTCACAATCGAGACCGACATCGACACCGAGTTGACGGTGACGGACGCGCCGACGTTCGACCACGAGGTTCCCGAGGAGTGGACGCGCCTCGACACGGAGCGCACACAGACCCGCCTCGATGTCGAGACCGGCAGTGTAACACCTGGTGACCCGGCGACGGACGGAACCTACGCCGAGTTCTCGAACGTCGGTGTCTCGCTCGATATAAACGAGACCGTCGTCTGGGACACGGATTCGCTGAACCAGACGACGACCGCGAGCGACACGCTGGAGCTGACACTCTCGCTCGAACTGTCCGAACACGAGACCGCGCCCGGCCTGCGGGTCGCGGCGTTCGAGAATGCGAGCGTCGACCACGAGTACGAGACCGGACCGGCAGACAGCAGTGAGTCGACCGTGCCGACCCCTGCGTTCGAGAACTACGCCGGGAGTGAGAGCCGGGTACCGGAGGCGCTGTTCGGCGGCACGGGTCTCGACGCACTCGGGGACTGGCTCGACTCCAACTGGGGCGAGGTGACCCGCACCGAGAATCTGACCCTTCCGACCCGGCAGAACGCGACACTCGAACCCGGCCCCGCGGACCGGACAGCGCTCGTGACGACCGCGGTCGACGATCTCACCGGGATTCAGGAGTCGGTCGAGGATATCACGCACACGTTCGAGCGGACCGACCTCGTGCACGGGGCCGGCGAGACCGGGCCAGTTGGCGAGCTCGCGGCGGCGGTCGCGGCAGAACGCGAGACGTACCTCGCCCGCGAGCAACCGTACGAGAACGTCGGCCAGCGGGCTGTCTACGAGGTGCGCCACGCGTACTTCGAGACGCTCATCGACGACCTCGAATCCGTCGACGAGGCACACGGCGCGGTGATGGGTGACCTCGACGACCACCTCGACGATGTCGACAGCGGTCTCGACGACGCGCTTTCGTATCTCCAGCAGGGCAACACCGGCGACGAACCCGCCGGACAGCCCATCGCCTCCCCCGAGATCGTCCCGGAGATAACCTACCAGGTGCGCGGGTCACCGACGTACCTCGCGGGCGAACCGGTCACGACGACGGAGGTGCCGGCGGTCGACCAGAACGAGACGGTCGCGCCGCTCGCGGCGAAGAATCACAACCACCTCAAACTCCCGTACGACTCGGTTATCGACGGTCTCCTCGACACGGTCTTGAACGTGCTCGGCCTCGGGAGCCCGGACGCGGAACTGACACTCCGGACGGCCGGCGAGGCACTCCGCGCGGGTGAACTCGCCGAGGTGGCGGCCGACGACGAGTACGGCGACGGCGACGAACTCGGGACACTCACGGATGAACTCCACGAGGCAACCGTGGAGGGGCTCTACGGGTACCGTGGTTTCGTCGACGAGATGGGGCTCGAAGTGGTCGGCGAACTGTACGGGGTCGAACCGGTCGGCTTTCCGCCGTCGTTCTCCGACCCCGAGCACCAGGCCGCGTTCGACGCGGTACGGGATGCCGTCGAGACTGCACTGGACGAGTACGAGACCGTGGCGACGGCCGCCATCGAGGTCGGCGGCGGCAACGCGACGGAGCCACTCGCCGCGGAGGTAACCGACGCCCTCGACGGGGTCGAGCGGCCGGCGTACGCGGCGAATCTCACAGACGAGAACTGGGCGCGGGTCGTCACGTCGGCGGTCCCGCCGGCACTGGACCGTGCGGCGTCGAACGCGACGGCGACACTCGACAGCACGGACCTCGTCGAGGAACTCGACACGAAGACACGGCAGGCACTGGAGAACGTCTCGGCCGATATCCTCGAGGACCGACTCGGGGCACACGTCGGGAACGGCACGTTCGACCTCTCGGAGTACGAGGCGTGGGTCGGTGACGGCGACAGCATCGACACGCCGGTGCGGGTGCCCGCCGGCCTGCCGGTGCTCCCGGTTCCGACGAAGTGGGTGGCGACGGTGAACGCCTGGGATATCGACGCCGACGGGGCCTACACCCGCTTCGAGGTCGAGGCGAACATGAGCGCGCCGGGGCGGGCGACGAGCACGACCTACGTCAGGGAGAACGCGACAGTCGAACTCGATATCGGTGGTGAGACGCGGCGTCTCGGCGGGACAGACCCCGTCGCGTTCGACGGGCGGTCGGTGCTGGTCGTCGTCGTCCCGCCAGGTGGTATCGGCGTCGGCGACCGCGACGACGAGAACCCGGAGTGTACCGAGACCTACCCCGTCGTCGGTTCGTTCGACGAGGACGAGGCCGCCTGTCCGCCGGACGGGTGACGCGCAAGCCGTTTGGCCGTGGCGACGGACAGGGAGACATGGGCGACGTTGTCGTCGCCGGTGGTGGCCTGGCGGGACTCGTCGCGGCGCGGCGTCTCGCCGACGCCGGGCTGACGGTGCGACTGTTCGAGCGCGAGGAGCGTCTCGGCGGTCGCGTCCGCACCGACCACCGGAACGGGTTCACTCTCGACCGGGGCTTTCAGGTTCTGTTCCCCGCGTATCCGGCAGTCACCACCGAACTCGACCGCGAGGCACTCGACCTGCGGCCGTTCGCGCCGGGTGCAACACTCGCCCGGCCGGACAAGCGAACGACGGTCGCGGACCCGCTCGCGGACCTGACCGGTGGCCTCAGGACGCTTTTCAACCGCGATATCACGCTCGGTGACAAGCTCCGGCTGCTCCGACTGCGCCGCGAACTGCTGAACACCCCCATCTCGGCAATATTCGACGGGGACGAGCGGACCATCGCGGCCTTTCTCGACGACCGCGGGTTCTCCGACCGGTTCTGCGAGCGGTTCGCAGCCCCATTCTACGGCGGCATCACGCTCGACCGGTCGCTGTCGACGGCGAGTTCCGTCTTCAGGTATACGTTTCGGATGCTCGCACAGGGGCCGGCGGCCGTGCCCGCCGCGGGGATGGGTGTGATACCCGACCAGCTTGCAACCCGAGCACGGAATGCCGGGGTCCACGTCGAGACCGGCGCGCCCGTCGAGGCGGTGACGCCGGACGGAGCCGGGGCCCGGGTCGAGCTACCGGGCGAGACGGTGACCGCCGACGCAGCAGTCGTTGCAACCGACCCCCGGACCGCCCGCGAGCTGACCGGGTGTACGGACATCCCGACGGCCGGTCGGGGCTGTGTCACGCAGTACTTCTCGCTGCCGGCCTGTGAGGGACTCGACACCGGCGGTCGCCTGCTACTCAACGTCGTCGACGGACGACCGAACCAGGTGGCGGTGGTCTCCGACGCCGCACCCGAGTACGCGCCGCCGGGACAGCAACTGCTGAGCGCAACCACGCTCGGGGGGCGAGACACCGACGAGCGGGCACTCGCCGACGAGGTTGCCGAGACACTCTCTTCGTGGTTTCCCGCGAAGCGCCTCGCGGGCCTGGAGTTGCTCGCAACCTACGAGATCGGGTTCGCGCAGTTCAGGCAGCCACCGGGCTTTCACGCGGCCCTGCCGGCGGTCGACAGCCCGGAGGGACAGGTCTATCTCGCCGGCGAGTACACCGACTGGTCGTCGATACAGGGGGCGATGGCGAGCGGTCGGCGGGCCGCTGGGGCAGTCATAGAGACGCTCAGATAACGGGTTCAGAGTTCGAGACGCTCGACAATGCGGTCGTCCTGGTCGTTGACGTTGGCCGCGACAACGCGGAGATGGTCGCCGAGATTCGAGTCCTCGACCTTCGACCCGAGCAGGTTGTCAACCTGGTAGACGCCCGCGGCGTTTGTCATCGCGATCTCGACCAGCACCGGCTTCGTGTCACCCTCGAGGAGTCTGACCCGCTCGATGGCCTGGCTGGAGACGGTGTTGATGCCGCGCCCGCCGTGTTCGTACGGCACCCGCGAGCGACCCCGCTCCATGTCGAGTCCGTCGGCGACCCTGACGACACCTGCCTCCAGGGTCAGCGGATTCTCCTCGCTCTGATGACAGACGATCGCGTGGAGTATCTCGCCTTTCATCCGGACCGCGTTGGCGGTGTCGTAGAACTGCTCGAGAAGGTCATCGAGCAGGTCGGCCGCGAGCGGCACCGAGTAGTACGGGTGCAGGTCCCGGTGGACGACGTGACCGATATCGTGCAGTATCGCGCCGAGCGCGACGATAACCGGCTCGTCCGCCTCGTCGAGACCCTGCTGGCGCGCGCCGTTGAACTCGACGCCGCCACGCTTGAGCAGCTCGTAGAGCGAGAGCGCGCTGTGACGGACGATCTCGATGTGTTTGGTTCCGTGGTCGTTGTACTGCATCCGGGCGACCGGGTTGACGTTCTGGGCATCGAGGTACGTGGATATCTCCTCGTGGTCGTCGACGGCCGCGAGCACCGCGTTGACCCTGTGGTCGGGAAACGAGTGGTCGGCCTCGGGGTCGTAGGTCCGCAGTTCCGGCCGGTCTGTCGTCTCGAATGACTCGGTCATCGAGCGGTGTAGGGCCGACCGGGACAAAAACCCCCCGTCGACGGTCAGGCGGTTGCCGCGACCGCCGCGAGTACCTCGTCGTAGTCGGGTTCGACCCCGGGGTTGTCGCCAACCCAGGCATAGGTCACCGTCCGGTCGGCGTCGACGACGAATACCGACCGCGCGGCGAGACGGTCGACACCGATGTCCTCGAAGGCCGTCGTCACGCCGTAGGCCTCGATTATCCGTCGGTCGACGTCGCTAACGAGGTCGAACGGAAGCGAGAGCTGGTCGCGAAACTCCGCGAGCGCAAACGGGGTGTCGATACTGATGCCGTACAGTGTCCCGCCGGCATCGGTCAGTTCGTCGAACCGGTCACGGAACGCCTGCATCTCGTGGGTGCAGACGCCGGTGAACGCGCCGGGAAAGAACGCGAGCACGACCGGGGCATCGTGTTCGAGCACGTCGGTCAGCGAACCCGTCTCGATGTCGTCACCGACGACTGGTGCGGTGAACGCCGGCGCGGTTGCTCCCTTCGATATCATACAAGCACTCGTGTCGTGGCCGTCAAGACGGTTGTGTTCGTGGTCGCCGTCGGGACTCCCGGAGCAAAAAACCTATAATCGGTAGCGAGCAATACTAGGATAGAATGGCAAGCACACTCGTACCCCTGTTCCCAGGCGTCCCAGGGGGAATGGAGATGGTGGTCATCCTGCTGATAGCCGTCCTGCTGTTCGGGGCGAACAAGATCCCGAAGCTCGCGCGCTCGACCGGACAGGCGATGGGCGAGTTCCGGAAGGGCCGCCAGCAGGTCGAGGAGGAACTACAGGAGATGGAAGAGACGATGGACCCCAACGCGGACATCGATCTCGATGACGAACCCGACGACGACTTCGAGATCGACGACACTGGCGGTCCCGAGGAGTACAGCACCGAAACCGAGTCGGAGACCCGAGACGCCTGAACCGACTGTAACGCTTCTCGAGACGGGGGTCCGGGCCCGTACCAGTTCGGCCCGCGCCCGATGTAACTACTCGTAGAGCCAGGTCTCGTCGGACCGCTCCCACTCGACGAGTTCGTCTTCGTCGAAGAACAGCTCGATCTCGCGCTGGTTCGCGCCGGGGTCCTCGTGGTCGGAGCCGTGGACGACGTTGCGCCCGAGGTCGAGTCCGAGGTCACCGCGTATCGTTCCCGGCGGCGACTCGGCGGGGTCGGTTTCGCCCATCATCCGGCGGACCTGTCGTGTGGCGTCCTGCCCCTCCCAGACCATCGCCATCACCGGGTCCGAGGTGATGAACTCGACGAGTCCGTCGAAGAAGGGCTTGCCCTCGTGTTCGCCGTAGTGCTCGCGGGCGAGGTCCTCGTCTATCTGGATGAACTTCGCGCCGACGAGTGTCAGCCCGCGGGTTTCGAGCCGCGAGATGACCTCGCCGACGAGGCCGCGGTTGACACCGTCGGGCTTGACCATCACGAACGTGCGCTCGCTCATCGGTCCTCCGTGTCGTCCTGAATCCACTCCAGGTCGCGGGACTCGCGGCCGAGGAAGTAGTTTTTCTCGGCCTTGGAGTCTTTGAACCAGAGAATCGTGCCGTCGGTCCTGACGAACATCTTCCCAGTGCCGGGCTCGATCTCCTCGCCGGTGTAGTCACAGGTGCGTTGTGCCATTACTGCCCTCCGATGGTGTCGGCCTCGCGGGCTGTCTCGCGCAACTGGAGCACGTCACCCTCGCGCACCGGGCCGAGCACGTTGCGCGTGATAATACGTCCCTTGTTCTGCCCCTCGCGGATGCGACACTTGACCTGCATCGCCTCGCCGTGCATCCCGGTCCGGCCCACGAGTTCGATTACCTCCGCGGGCGTCGAGCCGTCCTGGGACTGGTCTGCGCTCATCGAGTTCACCTCAGCGGAGTTCCGCTACCTTCTCGGCGATGGTGTCGACCTCGTCACGGGCCTCGCCGGCGTCGGTGATCGCCGCGGCGGCGCTACCGACCTCCAGCCCTGCCGCGTGACCGAGGTCGTCCTGGGTGGCCACGAACACGAACGGGATCGACCGCTCGTCGGCCAGCTCCGGCAGATGCATCACGATCTCCTCGGGCTGGACATCCTCCGCGACAAGCACCAGCTCGGCGTTGCCACGCTCGACTGCCTTTGTCGCCTCGTTTGTTCCTTTCTTTACACGTCCGGTGTCCCGCGCGACCGAGAGCGCATCGAGTGCGTCGTCTGCGAGGTCCGCGGGAACGTCGAAGTTAACGTACACTGGCATGGGTTTGTCACCTCCCGTGCGCGGGCTCACACTCCCCCGCCGCCGCGGTTGCCCGCGGCCGCCACGTGGCGTCGGGTCCTGAGATGGCTGGGAGCGTCATCAACCCCGCACGGGCTGTATACACTGATGGCCCGCCCCGAAGTAAAGCGCTTTCGAACCGCCCGGGATGTGACAGGTCTCCCCACGCCACGCAAAGACAGGGGTGTTCCGCCGAGTTGGTTAAGTTCCGGCCCCGCACACGGTATCTATGGTCGTGGCTGGACTCTCGGACGGGGCCCTGGTCGTGTTCGCGCTTATCCTCGTCGCGCTCGTGTTGTTCGTCTCCGAGCTGATTCCAAACGACATGACCGCGGTCGGTATCATCGTCTCGCTCGCGCTTCTGGAGCCACTGACCGGCGTCACCCCACGGGCGGCCATCTCCGGGTTCGCGAACACGGCGACGATCACCATCGTCGCGATGTACATGTTGGGCGCGGGCATCCAGGGAACGGGGCTGGTCCAGCGACTGGGGCTGTACCTCGCGGAGTTCACGCGCGGAAGCGAGAAGCGGGCGCTCGCCGCGACGGTCGGCACCACCGGGCCCATCGCCGGCTTCATCAACAACACGCCAGTCGTTGCGGTGTTCATCCCGATGATATCGGATCTGGCCCGCAAGTCCGGCATCTCGCCGTCGAAGCTCCTGTTACCGCTCTCGTATGCCGCGATTCTCGGCGGGACGCTCACGCTTATCGGTACGTCGACGAACCTGCTCGCAAGCGAGTTCGCCGTCGAGTTCATCGAGGACCGTGGCCCGATCGGGATGTTCGAGTTCACCGCACTCGGTGTCCTGATTCTGGCTGTCGGCATCACGTACCTGATGACCGTCGGCCGGCGACTGACGCCCGCGCGCGTCCCGGTCGAGGCCGACCTCGTCGAGGAGTTCGACCTCGAGGACCACCTCGCAAAGCTCAAGGTACGGAACGGTTCTGCGGTGGCCGGACTCACGCTGGATGAACTCGAGGCCAGAACCGAGTCGGCGGTCCGCGTGCTCCAGATCCGACGCGACGACAACGGCGAGGTGTTCGTCGCCTCGAAGACCGACCAGCGGATCCAGGAGGGCGACACCCTCACCGTTCACGGCACGCTCCAGGCGGTCAACCGCTTTCGCGAGAACCAGGACCTGCGCCACCTCACCCGGGTCGAGGTCACCGAGGAGACGTTCGACGAGTCCGCCGGTGAGGACGTGCTGGCGAAGGCCGTCGTTCCGGAGGAGTCGCCGTTCGTCGGCGAGACCATCGCCGAGACGAACCTGGCGGCGTTTCACCGGACGACGGTGCTGGCGATCCGACGCGAGGGTGAGCTTCTCCGAACCGGGCTCGCCGAGCGGCGACTCCGGCCGGGGGATATGCTGCTCGTCCAGACCGTTCCCGCGTCGATCCAGCAGTTTGCCGGCACCGGCAGCCTGCTCGTCATCGACGAGGGGGCGCTCGACCGACTGGCCGAGCAGGATATCGAGGAGGTTGCGCCGCTGTCCCCGAAGACGCCGGTCGCGATCGCCATCATGGCCGGTGTCGTCGGCGCGGCGGCTCTCGACGTTGCACCCATCGTCATCGCCGCGCTCGGGGGTGTCTTTCTCATGGTGGTGACGGGCTGTCTCTCGACGGCCGATGCCTACAACGCGGTCTCCTGGAACATCATCTTCCTGCTCGCGGGCGTGATTCCGCTCGGTATCGCCCTCGAGGAGACCGAGGGCTCGGAGTTCATCGCCGAGATACTGGTCGCCAGCGAGGCGTTCCTGCCGCTGGTCGGCGTGTTACTGCTGTTCTATCTGGTGACGGGACTGCTGGCCAACGTCATCACGCCGGTGGCGACGATCGTGTTGATGATCCCGGTCGCCGTCCAGGCCGCGGTCGAACTCGGTGCCAACGAGTTCGCGTTCCTGCTCGCGATCATGTTCGCCTCCGCGACCTCGTTCATGACGCCGGTCGGCTATCAGACCAACCTGATGGTCTACGGGCCCGGAGAGTACGAGTTCACCGACTTCCTGAAGGTCGGCGGCCCGTTGCAGTTCCTGCTCGCGGTCATCACGACGTTCGGCATCGCGCTCGTCTGGGGGCTCTGAGCCGACACCGTCCGAAACCGAGTAGTGAACGCGCATCGAACGGTCGGGTATGGAGACCGAGGGGATTCTCGCGCCGGAGACACGTGATGCGGTCCAGGAGCGGTACGCGGCACTCGACGTGGCAGCACGCGAGAGCGTCCGCGCGAGTACCCGGGCGATGGGGTTCGACGGCGCGGAGTACGACCGGCGGGTGACCGACGACGCCGTCGGTGCGGCACGGGATGCGCTGTTTGCCTCGTTGCTCGCCGTCCAGGTTGGCTCGCGCGCGGAGTACGAGCGCTGGCGCGAGGGCCACGACGGCGAGGTAATCGAGGCCGGGAGTGGCCACGCCGACAGCGTCGTCTGGCACGACCCGGCCTGGACCGAAACCGCCGTCGCCGCCACCTTCCAGGACGAGCGCGAGGCCGCCGTCGCCACGCTCCGCCGGCAGGCCTTCGGCCGCCTCTACCGCGAGGTGGTCCGGTGACCGACGCGCCCGACGCTCGGGACAGCGGCGACTGGCCCGTTGTCGAGTCGGTTGTCGAGTACGACACGCCCTGGTACACCGGCGGGTACGACCTCGTCGAACAGCCCGACGGCACGCGAAAGCGCTACTACTGGGCAACACTGCCTCCGGCGGTCGTGGTCGTCGCGGTCACCGACGGCACACTCGTGATGGTCGAGCAGTACCGACCGGCCATCCGCGAGCACTGTCTGGAACTCCCGGCGGGACTCGTCGAGGACGGCGAGTCGCCGACGACCGCCGGCGCGCGTGAGTTGCGCGAGGAGACGGGCTTCGACCCTGCTGGGGTCTCACTACTGGAGTCGTTCTGGTGTGCGACCGGGGTGCTCCGGCATCGCCGTCACATCGTCTTCGCCGAGGGGCTCACCCCCGTCGAACGGGACCTCGACACCAACGAGTTTCTCGACGTTCGTGCGGTACCTGTCGAGGAGGCGCTCGACCTGGCGCGGGCCGCGCCCGCCAACGACGCCACCATCGAGGGGCTCTTGCTCGCCCACGAGGCGGGACTGCTCTAGTCGGCCTCACCGCGCGCACGCTCGAACATCGCGAGTGCCTGCTCGCGGCGCTCGCTGTGGTCGACAATCGGGCTTGGATAGTCGGGGGCGTGCATCTCGCGGGCCCCGGTGTCGAGTTCGTGCCAGGAGTGGATAACGTCGGCAGGCACCCCCTCGAGTTCGGGGACGTACCGGCGGATGTACTCGGCGTCGGGGTCGTAGCGCTCGCCCTGTGTCATCGGGTTGAAAATCCGGAAGTACGGCTGCGCGTCGGTGCCGGTCGAGGCGGCCCACTGCCAGCCGCCGTTGTTGTTGGCGATGTTGTGGTCGGCCAGTTTCTCCGTGAACCAGCTGTAGCCGACCCGCCAGTCGACCAGCAGGTCCTTCGTCAGGAAGGAGGCGACGATCATCCGCAACCGGTTGTGCATGTACGCCTCCGCGCGCAACTGGCGCATCCCCGCATCGACAATCGGGTAGCCGGTCCGGCCGTCCTTCCAGGCCTGTACGCCCTCGGGGTCCTCGCGCCACTCGATGTCGTTCTCGTAGCTCTTGTAGTTGTTCGAGACCACGTCCGGGCGGTCCCAGAGCACCTGCGTGTAGAACTCCCGCCAGGCGAGCTGGTCCTGGAACTCCTGGACCGACTCCCGGGCATCCTCGTCCGTGGCCCGCTCGCGGGCCCGCTCTGTCGTGGCGTACACCTCCCGGACACCGATTGTCCCGTACGTGAGGTGTGGCGAGAGCCGCGAGGTACACCGGTCCGCGGGGTAGTCCCGGCGCTCGCCGTAGCGGTAGATATCCCCGTCACAGAACGACGACAGGCGCTCCCGGGCGGGTCCGGTCCCGGCGGGCGGGATCTCGGCCGCCGGTTGCTCGAAGCCCAGGTCCGCGAGGCCGGGCACCTCGTCGAGTCGCCTCGGCTGCCCGCCACCCGCGAGCACCTCGTCGACCGGATTCAGGTCGGGGGTCGCCAGGGTTGCCCCGGCGGGTGTGTCGACGGGGTCGGCCTTCGGCCGGTCGTGCCACTTCTTCGAGAAGTAGGTGAACACCTTGTAGGGGTCACCGCTGTTCGTGGTGATCGTCCCCGGTCGGTGGTGGACCTCCTGGTGGACCTCGTTGCGGTCGATGTCGGCATCGGCAAGCGCCTGGCGGACCGCGGCGTCGCGCTCGCGGGCCAGCCCCGAGTAGTCGGCCGCCCAGGTCACCAGGTCCGCGTCGAGGCCCTCGGCGACCGCGGGGACGACCGTCCGTGAATCGCCGTGTGCGAGCACGAGTCTCCCGCCGCGGTCACGGTATCGCTCGCGGAGGCTGTCGAGCGCGTCGAGCAGAAAGGAGAGCCGCGGCGGCGCGGCGTGTGCAAGCAGTTCGGGGTCGAAGACGAACAGTCCGACGACGGGGTCGTGACTGTCCGACTCGGTGTCGACCTGTCCGGCGAGGGCGGGGTTGTCTGCGAGTCTCAGGTCCCGCCGGTGCCAGTGAATTCGCATACGTCGGGTTCGGACCTGGCACACTTCAGTGTGGCCCCAAACGGCCGGCGTCGAGCGAGACCGACCCAGTTTTTACCGCGGGGGAACCACACTCGGGTCATGGACGAGGACGTGCGCGAGCGGATAGAGCGCGAGGCCGAGGTCGACGCGCTCTACAACGCGGTGAAACACGAGAGCGAGGCACAGGTCGGGGCCATCATGGGGCCGCTGATGGGCGAGCATCCCGAGTTCCGCGAGTACGGCGACGCCGTCGCGGGCGTGGTTGCACCGGTGGTCGAGCGGGTCAACGGGATGAGTCACGACGGGCGCCGCGACCGACTCGCGGCGCTCGCGCCCGACCGACTGGCGGAACTCGATGCCGAGGACGAGACCGACGACCGGACGCTGCCGGACCTGCCGGCGGCCGAGGACGGTGATGTCCGGATGCGGGTCGCGCCCAACCCGAACGGCCCCTGGCACATCGGCCACGCCCGGATGGCTGCCGTCGTCGGAACCTACGCCGAGCGCTATAACGGCTCGTTCATCTGTCGGTTCGACGATACCGACCCCGAGACGAAGCGGCCAGACCTCGATGCCTACGACGCCATTCTCGACGCGATCTCGTACCTGGGATTCGAGCCCGACACGGTGATCCGCGCGAGTGACCGCCTGGAGACCTACTACGAGTACGCCCGCCGTCTTGTCGACGCCGGCGGGGCCTACACCTGCTCGTGTTCGGGTGAGCGGTTCTCGGAGCTGAAAAACGCCGGCGAGGCCTGCCCACACCGCGAGAAGCCGGCCGAACAGGTCCACGAGGAGTTCGACCGGATGGTCAGGGGCGGGTACGACCCCGGCGAGATGGTGCTGCGCGTGCGGACCGACATCGAACACAAGAACCCCGCGCTGCGGGACTGGGTCGCGTTCCGACTGATCGCGGAACCCCACCCGCGAGAGGCGGCCGCCGACTACCGGTGCTGGCCGATGCTCGATTTCCAGAGCGGCATCGACGACCACCTGACCGGCGTGACACACATCATCCGGGGTATCGACCTGCAGGACTCGGCGAAACGCCAGGGGTTCGTCTACGACTACTTCGGCTGGGAGTACCCGGAGGTACTGCACTGGGGCCACGTCGAGGTCGACGCCTACGACGTCCCGATGTCGACCTCCTCGATACAGCAACGCATCGAGGCCGGCGACCTGGACGGCTGGGACGACCCGCGCGCGCCGACGGTCGCCAGTCTCCGGCGGCGGGGTATCCGCGGCGAGGCGCTGGTGGCGGCGATGACCGACCTCGGGATGTCCACCTCGAACGTCGACCTCGCAATGTCCGCCGTCTATGCCCAGAACCGCGAGCGCATCGACGCCGACAGCGACCGGGCGTTTCTCGTCCGCGACGGCGACGGTCACGAGGCGGTCAGGCGACCGGTCGTCGGCGGGCCAGACACCGGAACGCCGCCGGTCCACCCGGAGTTCGATGAGCGGGGGCGGCGCGAGATCCCTGTCGACGACGCGGTGCTCGTCGAGCGGGCGGACCTGCCCCCGGCCGGCGAGCGGGTCTGGCTCAAGGGCTTTGGCTGTGTCCGTCACACCGGTGAGACGTTCGAGTTCGTCGATGCCGAACTCTCCGTGACCCGCGAGGACGGTGTCGATATCGTCCACTGGGTGCCTGCCGACAGCGCGGTGCCGGTCCGACTGCGAACGCCCGACGGTGACCTGTCGGGCCACGCCGAACCCGGCGTGACGGGCTACAAGCCGGACGACACCCTCCAGTTCGAGCGCGTCGGGTTCGCCCGCGTCGACGCCACGGAGCCGCTTGTCGCGTACTTCGCCCACCGGTAGAACAGTTCGAACTTCTGTCGAAGATTGGTGTGTTGACATCCTCCCCGCCCTAAAGGGCGAGGATTCCCCGAAGGGGAGTTCAACGTTGCGCGTTTCCTCGGGCCTGAAGTACGCTTTCGTGCGGGCCGTCGACGGTCGCCACCGAGTTGTGACCAACGGTGTGCTTTCCAGCGCGTGTAGCCCTGTCAGTGGGGCCTTCCCACCCGGACGCGCCGGGCGCTTCGACGGGACGAATACCGTTTGTCCCTCCACGGTCGGGTATTCAGCCGACTGGGTACCACGGTTCGCGTCACCCGAAGTGGTACGCCGTGGACTGGTTCGACGGATTTGGTACCCCGTGGGACGTGGACGCAAAGCGTCTGTACCGTCGAAGACGGTGTGCTCCGGCGAGGGAACTCCGGTAGGCTACCGCACGACAGCGTGTGTCATATCTGATTCATCCCCGTTCTCGAAAAGCGGAGCTTTTCGGTTGTGGTTCGAGACGCGACGACTCTCGAACCACTTGACCCCGAGGTACTTCACAACAGCACCTGTCTCGGACTGCTACACGCACACAACTACGCCTACATCGTGTCGATTGTGAACTGGGGCGAGACAATCCAAGACGAACTCAGCAAAGGTTGGAACCGCGAGGTCGAGCACGAGCTCGCTGGCGAGGTGATGTTTCCTGTGTTCATCGACTGCGTCTCTCAGCAGGGACGATACGACGAACACGGGGTGGCGCGTCACGGCTACGCCGCTGACGCGCCGTTCATCGATGCGCCACGCGATACCCGAGACCACTACAGCAGGCGCTTGGGCATCGAGTCGAGCTACCGATTAGCCAACCAGAGCCTTGTTCTCACCAGTTCCCGGGACGCTGGATTGTGACTGGTGATGTTTGTAGTGAGTCGCCTGCCCCAGGACAGTTGGCGGTATCTCCACTGGAGGGACGTGGCGCCAGCCCCCGCGGCGGGGTGCCGCCTCCGGCAGTGGTCGTTCACTGAGTTCTGTGAGATGGTACTGCGAGCAGCCTGGACAGTGCTTGGTGTTCGCAGATCTGTTCCAGCAAACAAACCACTCGACAATCGGTTCTTCCGGTAGCTACCCACCGAAGGTGTGCCAGCCGTGAGTGGCAACACTGTCGCGTCGACGGCAATTTGCCGCCGACGGCGACTCCCCACCGTCGAAATTTACTGTTGACACCACTCCGAGGACTGGCCACACATCGAAGGCACAAATTCAAGCTCTGCTGGAGGGGGTGAGAGTTCCCGATGTGATCGACTGGGTACTGACCGGGGATTAATATCGGAGTTCGCCCGAAATCTGGTCGGCGAGAACAGATCACCGGGTCGCTACTCGCGGCCAGTAACCTTGCGGATGCAGGAGGAGCCGAAGGGGCCGTGCTCGCCGGCGTCGAACCGGATGAAGTAGCCGGTCGACAGCGACGCGCCACAGCGGCGGCAGGTAAACTCCCCCTCGCGGCTGACGACATCGCGCTCGAAACGGACGAACGCGCCTGAGCGCGGCCGGACGAGGCCGTCCGCGCGGTCGAGGAGGCCGCGCATCTCGGCGGTATCGAGGATCTCCCGGGTGAGTGCCGGGTCGGTCGTCACCGTCTCGATGCGGTCGACCGCCTCGGCGAGGCTGAGTTCGCCGTCCTCGAGGTGTGCCAGCAGCGCAACGCCGAGTTCGACCGTCTCGGCGACCCCCGCGTCCGACCCGGGAGCCCCCCCTGCCCCGGTCGGAGACCCCGTGACCCCGGCCGAACGACTGTCGCCCGCCCCGGCACCGTCGCTCGTTGTCCCGGCATCCTCGTCACGGGCCACACCGGCGTCGGTATCGCCGCCGTCCGGCCCGGATTCTGCCTCGCCGGCCACGAGGTCGTCGAGTCGGGCCTGTCTCCGGTCGTCGTCGGTCACGCGCCTGTCTTGGGCCGCCACCACAAAGTGTTTGCCGGCGCGAACCACAGATTCAGGCGATGCATCCGGCGACGCGGCGACAGGCGGCCGCGGTCGCGGCCCTGGGTGGCCTCGCTGCCCTCGCGACAGTGTGGTTCTCGCCGGCGTCGGTCGTCGCACAACTGGAGGGACTCGCCGACAGCCCCGGCCTGTTCGTCGTCGTCCTCGCCGGGGTGTACCTGGTTCGCCCCTTCCTGCTGTGGCCGGTGTCGCTTGTCGCGGTCGTTCTCGGTTACCTCTACGACCCGGCGCTCGCGCTCCCGGTCGCGCTTGCCGGCGCGTTGCTGACGGCCACGCCGCCGTATCTCCTCGGCCGGTACGCCCGGACCGACGTCGGGTTGTTCGGCACCATCGGGGCGTCCGGCGAGCGACTCGTCGACGTGGTCGGTGAGACCCGTGGTGTCGTTGCCGCCCGGTTCTCGCCCGTGCCGGGTGACCCCATCTCCTACGGTGCGGGGATGGCAAGGGTCTCCCCGCGCCCGTTCTACCTCGGCACGCTCCTCGGCGAGGTTCCCTGGGCGGTTGTGGCCGTGTTCACGGGCGCGTCGATGCGCTCGCTCTCGCCCGGCGAGGCCACGGCCAGCCTCGAACTCGTCGTCGCGCTCGCCGGGCTCGCGGTGCTGGTGCTGTCGGGCCCGATATACACTCACGCCCGCTCCCGGGCCGGGTGAGCCTCGATACCCGCCAGGAAGTTGCGGACGATGTCGTGACCGGCGGCGGTGAGCACCGACTCGGGGTGGAACTGGACACACTCGATGGGGTGCTCGCGGTGTCGAATCCCCATCACCAGGTCGGTCTCCCGGGCGGTCGCGGTCACCGCGAAGCAGTCCGGCACCGTCGTCGCGATCAGCGAGTGGTACCGACCGGCCTGAAAGCCCTGGTCGAGACCGGCGTAGACCCCCTCGCCGTCGTGGTCGACCGCCACCGCCTTCCCGTGGACCGGTTCGGGTGCCCGGCCGACCTCACCGCCGTAGGTGTGGACCGCGGCCTCCAGGCCGAGACAGACACCGAGTGTCGGTACCTCCGGGCTGACCTCCCGGAGGACGTCGGTCGTGACACCGACGTCGCGCCCGTTCGCCGGATGTCCTGGCCCCGGCGAGATGACAATCCCGTCGGGGTCGACCGCCCGCACCGCCGACAGCGAGGCCGTGTTGCGAACCACCTCGGTCTCGGCGTGACTGCTGAGGTACTCGACCAGGTTGTAGGTGAACGAGTCGAAGTTGTCCACGACGAGCACCCGCGTCATCGTCGGCCCTCCTCGATCCGGTCGAGTGCCGCGAGCACGCCGTCCATCTTCGCCTCGGTCTCCTCGTACTCGCTCGCGGGGTCGCTGTCGGCGACGATTCCCGCCCCCGCCCGGACGGTCACACGACTCGTCCCGTCTCTGTCCTCGACAGTCGCCGACCGGATGACGATGGCGAAATCGGCGTCGTCCTCGAAGGAGATGTAACCGACACCGCCGCCGTACGGGCCGCGTGGTCGGGTCTCCAGGTCGTCGAGTATCTCCATCGCCCGTATCTTCGGCGCGCCGGCGAGGGTACCCGCGGGGAACGATGCCCGGACGGCGTCGAAGGCGTCGCTGTCCGTGGCCAGGCGGCCGGTCACTGTCGACTCGATGTGCTGGACGTGAGAGTATTTCAGCACGTTCATGAACTCCTCGACCCGGACGCTGCCCGGCCGGGCGACCCGGCGGACGTCGTTGCGCGCGAGATCGACCAGCATCGTGTGCTCGGCCCGTTCCTTCTCGTCGGCGAGCATCTCGCCGGCGAGACGGCGGTCCTCGACGGGGCTGGAGCCGCGCGGACAGGTGCCGGCGATGGGGTTCGAGACGACGCGGTCGCCCCGCACCGAGACCAGCGTCTCCGGACTCGCGCCGACAATCGCCCGGCCGTCGTGGTCGAGCAGGTACATGTACGGCGACGGGTTGACCGTCCGGAGTGACTCGTACAGGCCGAGCGTGTCCAGGTCGCCGGTCAGTGTCCGCGACCGCGAGAGCACACCCTGGTAGATGTCACCGTCGAAGACGTGCTCGCGGGCGGTTGCGACCGCCGCCTCGTAGGCCTCGCGGTCGTCCGGCCCGTCTTGCTCACCCCGCGGGCGGAACCCGTCGGGGTCGACGGCCTCTGCCCCGGAAAGCAGGTCGGCGACCCGTTCGGCCTCCGCGCGCATCTCGTCGTAGCGCGCGCCGGCGTCCTCGCCCTCGCGGACGAGCGGCGTACAGACAAGCGAGACCGTCTCCTCGGCGTGGTCGACAACGAGTGTCCGGGTCGTGAGCAGGAACTGCGCGTCCGGGTACGGGGAGTCCGGGCGGTCGACGCCGACCTCGTCGAGCCAGATATCGTAGACCGCGTCGTAGGCGAGAAAGCCGACGAGACCCCCGGAGAGAGTCTGTCGCCCCTGGTCGGGAAAGCCGGCGAGCCGGGGCTCGGGCATCGCGGCCCGCAGACTGTCGAGAGTGTCTTCGCCCTCACCCCCGAGGAGTGGCCGGTAGCGGTCCTCGAAGACCGTCCGGTCGGTCCCGTCAGGGCCGACCGTGACGACCGCATCGGGGTCGTAACCCACGAACGAGAACCGGGCGTGACGGTCGGCCGGGTCCGGGGCGAAGGCACCGTCGGGGTCGCTGGAGGCGACCTTCTCGCCGCTCTCGAGCAGAAACGAGTACGTTGCGCCGTCGATATCGGTCGTCCGACCGGTCAGCGCGGCGTAGGCCGCGAGCGGGTCGACCGCGAGGTCGAGGTTGGCCCGGACGTGGACGGCAACGGGTCGCTCACCGGCCGCCCGCTCGCGGAAGGTCTCGCGGTCGGTGTCGAACTCGAGGGTCACGCCTGTCCCCCTCTCGCCCGCGCGACGAACGACCGGACGGCGTCGTGCTCTTTCTGTCCCGGGGCGTGCTCGATACCCGAGGAGACATCGACCGCGAACGGGTCGACGGTCTCGATTGCCTCCCGGACGTTCCCGGGTGTCAGACCGCCGGCGAGCACGACCGGCACGTCGACCGTGGCGGCGAGGTCACGGGTCCGTTCCCAGTCGTGTGTCTCGCCGGTGCCGCCCATCCCCGACTCGGTTGTCGAGTCGACCAGCAGGGCGTCGGCAGCCGCGGCGTACCGGTCGACATCGGTATCGGTGTCGACGGCGACGATAACCGAGGCCGCGACCCCCGCGTCGAGTCGGCGGAGTTCACCGGGGGTCAGGTCGCCGTGGACCTGCACGATATCGGCCCCGACGGTCTCCTGGCGGTCGATCGCGTCCCCGACGGTCTCGGGGACGGTCACGAGCACGCTCGTCACGAACGGCTCCAGGCCCGCCACCAGGTCGGCGGCCCGCTCGGCCGACAGTGCCCGTGGCGTCTCGACGGGCACACCGGAGACGAACCCGACGGCGTCCGCACCGGCCGCGACCGCCACGTCGCGGTCCGCGGGGCGGGTGACCCCACAGAGTTTGACGCGCATCTATCCACCCACCGCCCGGAGTCGGTCGAGCCTCTCCGCGGCAGCGCCGGACTCGATACTGTGACGTGCCCGCTCGACACCGGCCCGGATGGAGTCTGCCTCGCCGGCCACGTAGACCGCCGCACCCGCGTTCGCCAGGACGATATCCCGCCTCGCGTCGTCGATCCGGCCGGTGACGATACCGTCGAGAACCGCGGCGTTTTCCGCGGGGGTGCCGCCGGCGACCGCCTCGACCCCGTGACGGTCCAGGCCGAGGTCGGCCGGCGCGAGTGTCGTCGTCTCGATATCGGACCCGTCGACCTCCGCGATTCGTGTCTCGCCGTGAACGGCGATCTCGTCGAGGCCGTCACCGTGGACGACAAGCGCCCGCTCGACATCGAGTCTGGCGAACGCCCGCGCGACCAGCTCGACCAGGTCGGGGTCGTAGACGCCGACGACCTGTGCCTGCGCGCCGGCGGGGTTGGTCAGCGGGCCGAGCACGTTGAATATCGTCCGCATCCCGAGTTCGCGGCGCGGACCGATAACAGCGCCCATCGCCGGGTGAAACACCGGCGCGAGCATGAACCCGACGCCGTGGTCCTCGATCGCGGTCTCGACGGCCGACGGCTCCGCGTCGACGGTCACCCCGGCCTCGGCCAGCACGTCCGCGCTTCCGGACGCCGAGGAGACCGAGTAGTTGCCGTGTTTCGCCACCGGGACACCCGCGCCTGCCGCGACGAGCGCGCTCGTCGTCGAGACGTTGATGGTGTCGTGGTCGTCACCGCCGGTCCCGCAGGTGTCGACCAGCCCATCACGGTCGGGGCTGATTGTCCGCGCCGCCGCGCGCATCCCCTCCGCGAACCCCGCGATCTCGGCCTCGGTCTCGCCTTTCGCCCGCAACGCCGCGAGCAACGCGCCCAGCTGTGCCTCCGTCGCCTCCTCGAACACGAGCCGCGAGGCCTCCCGTGCCTGTGCCTGTGTCAGGTCCCGCCCCTCGGTCACGTGCTCGATGTGTGCCTGTATCCCGTCCATGCTCTCACCAATGTACGCTTTCGGTGTATGATGGACAAGTGCGTACACTGGCTTAAGCGTGTCGTCGTCGCTCGTCGAGAGGG
>OBKM01000311.1_pt1 | contig 24506 bp, 21 predicted proteins | sample 1519691 | NCBI WGS metagenome assembly OBKM01 (sample SAMEA37050418, study PRJEB22526) | metagenome | biome: saline pan; feature: lake; material: water | place: Egypt | collected 2015 | depth 0.5 m | reverse complement strand
TGGGAACGTCGCAAGGAGCGAGCCGTTCAGCGTGGAACGGCCAGCGAGTCGAAGTTCACAGGTCGGAACACCCATCGTACACTCTGGTTGGGCGTTCTCCGATAAAACTGCTTGCGTGGGCCTGTGGGACTGTCACCGGAGCGTGCAGGGTGAGGTGAAGACGGCGTGGACGAATCGCAAAGCGATTCGTTCGCACACCAGAAATCTCCGATTTCTGGGGACGTCCTCAGAAACGCTTGCGTTTCTGATGGGCTGCACGAGAGCTTGCTCTCGTGAACGCTGTATCCCCTCCCTACTGCGTCCTCAGAACGCTTCGCGTTCTGATGTGCGAACGAGAGCTCCGCTCTCGTTAACGCTCCTTGTCCGCTTGCACGGACTGCGGTGCTCGTTGAGGACGGGGGGTTAGCGCCTGCACTCAGCTAAAAAGGCCTCGGGCCACCCCGCCCGAGGTTGTTTACGCCGATTCCGTCCACATCCGGGCTGTGAGTCTTCCCGATAAATCAGCATTCTTATTGACTGGCAACCCGTAGAGATGAGCATGAAAGCGGGTGCCGGCCCGGGAGCGGGGGAGCCCGACCTCCCGGACGCCACGAACGTGCTGTTGCTCGCCTCGGCGGCGACCCGGCGTCGGGCGTGTCTCGACGCGCTCGCACGGTCCCCGCCGGCGGAGACCCGTGTTCTCGTGGTCAGCTACACGGACTCGCCCGAGGAGTGGATCCAGGCCTGGGACGACCACGTCGGCGCGCAACCGGCGGGTGGCGCCATTCTGGTGGTGGGCGGCGACGACGGGTTCGAGGACGGACACTGGCAGATAAGCAGCATCGAGAGCCCGGGAGACCTCACCGGGACCGGCATCGAGTTGAGCAGCCTGCTCTCGACGCTGGTGGACGAAGCCGGCGCCGAGGAGCGTATCGTCGTCTGCTTTGACTCGGTGACGACGCTCTTGGACCACGCCGATCTCCAGCGGGCGTTCCGGTTTCTCCACGTCGTCACGGGACGTGTGCGCAGCGCCGACGCGCGCTGTTACTACCACCTCGACCCCGCTGCCCACGACGAGCAGGCGCGGGCGACACTCGCCGGGCTGTTCGACGCGACGCTCGGAGAGGACGACGGGACGTAGGCCCTGCTGCCGATCAGTTCGAGGCCCTTGTCTTGTCCGGTGACACAACAGACACCCTGCTGATATCGCGACTGGTTGCCGTGCAAGATGGCTCCGCTCTACCTTGTACGGCACGTCCCGAGAGCAGCGAGAGCGGACTGTTTCGATACCTGTCGGTGCTCGGTATGAGCGTCCGGCACGCCGAGGGAAACACACATACAACCGGGGAATCAAGCCTCCGTATGCAGGTTGTACTCGGCGGCGCAGCGGGTGGGATCGGTTGTCGCGTCGCCCGGCGACTGGCCGAGAGAGGCCACACCGTCGTCGCGCTGGACCGTCGCCAGCCCGAGCTCCCCGACGCGGTCGAGACCCACGTGCTCGATCTGACCGACGAACTGGCGGTCGGGGAGCGACTCGCCGGCCGGACGGTGGACGCGGTCGTCACCGCGGCCGGCTGGTACGAGATCGGTGCGCTCGAGGACTGCTCACCGGCCGAGCTTCGCCGCCATCTCGAGGCGAACCTCCTCACCGCACACACACTCGTCCACGCAACAGTTCCCGCTGTTCGTCGCCGTGAGGGGCGTATCGTCCTCGTCGGCTCGACGGTCGGCTCCGTCCCGCTCCCGTACCACGGCGCCTACAGCACGGCCAAGGCCGGCCTCCACGGGTACGCTGGGGCCCTGCGGCGCGAACTCGCAGCATGCGGCGTCGAGGTTGCGCTGGTCGAACCGGGCCCGACCCGAACGGGGCTGAACGAGCGCGCCGCACAGGCCGACCGGAAGGCCGACAGCGCGTACGCGGCGGTCTACACGGCGTTCCGGGACTACAGCCCCCGGAGTGTCGACCCGGATACCGTCGCCGCGCAGATCGTTAAGGCGGTGACAGCCGACAGTCCGCGCACACGCTACCGGGTCGGCCGCCGAGCACGGTGGCTGCCACGACTGGCGGCCGTGCTACCGACCGGTGTGTTCGACCGCATCGTTCGTGCCGGGATGCCCGACGGCCCGCTCGGCCGCCTTCTCGACCGCTGACCGGCCTGCGCGATTGCCCCGAGGTTATACCGTCTCGCCTCTAAGCGGGAGCGTGACCGAATTCGTACTCTTCGGCGGCAAGGGTGGTGTCGGCAAGACGACCCTGGCGGCGGCTGCCGGGCTGGCACACGCCCGCAACGGGGCCCGGACACTGGTCGTCAGTACGGACCCCGCACACAGCATCGGTGACGCATACGAGCGCCAGGTCCGCGAGACGCCGACACGGGTGACCGACGAGACGAACCTGTATGCCCTGGAGATCGACCCGCGGACCCGGTTTCGCGACCGGTACGGTGACACCTTCGAGTCGGTTGTCGCCGACGTCCAGTCGCTCGGTGTCGACCTCTCCTCGGACGATGTCGATGCTGTCGCCGAGGAGGGGCTGGTTCCCGGCGCCGACGAGGTGGCGGTGCTCGATCTCTTCGCGGAGTACAACGACCACCCCAACTGGGAGGTGGTCGTGTTCGACACCGCCCCGACCGGCCACACCCTGCGACTCCTCCGTCTTCCCGACGTGATGAACACCACACTCAGGCGCGTGCTCTCGGTGCGCGACCAGTTCAGTTCGGTGACCAGCACCGTCGGGAGCCTGCTGGGCCGCGACGAGGAGACCCCCTCCTACAGCGACCACGCCGACCAGTTGGAGCAGGTCACCGAGGAGGTTGGCGACCGGCTCCGCGACGCCGAACGAACCTCGTTCAGCGCGGTCACCCTCGCCGAACGGATGTCACTCGAGGAGACAGACCGCCTGCTCACGGCGCTCGACGCGACCGGCATCGCTGTCGACACTGTGCTCGTGAACAAGCTTCTCCGGGACGCCTCGGAGGACTGTCCGACCTGCTGGCCGCGCTACCAGGAGCAGCTGGAGCTGCTCGAGGAGGCACGTCAGCGGTTCGACGTGCCGGTCCGGGAGGTGCCGCTGGTCGCGGACCGACAGGGGCTCGACCGCGTTGAGGCCGTCACCGAGTTCGTCGACGGCGTCTGAACAGGCTGTGGGGCCGCCATCCGGGTGGACAGTCGGGTCCACCTCCGCCCCGTGTGCGGGGGTCGGGCACCCCATCACACCGAGGGGGCCCGCAGCCGGCCTGCCAGTCACCCCAGAAAGCGCCGCTGTCGGGCGGCCCGCTCGACCCCGGAGCGGATCGCGGTCTCGTCGCCGCGGTCGAACGCGTCGATGACCTCGTCGGTCGCCTCGCGGTGACCGTGGTGGGGTTCGACCGTGACCGGGTCGAGCGCCGATTCGAGCTTCCCCGGATCGAGCGCGAGCAGCTCCGTACACCGGGGGTTGTAGTACTGTGCCGCATCGCGCAGGTTCTCGAAGAAGCTCGGGAACGCCGACCGGAGAAACTCCTGGTCCCCGTCGGTGAGTGCGTGGGCACCGAGAAGCGTCGGCGGACAGCCGACGCTGTACAGCGCGGCCGTGTAGCCGATAGCACGCGGGAGCGCATGCTCGCCGACCTCCCGGGAGTAGCCGAACAGGCCGACGTGGAGCTTCCGTGCCCGGCGGTCGGGCACGTACGCCGACAGCCGGTTGACCATCGGGGCAATAGCGTCGACCTGGTCGGTGTAGGCCGCGGCCGTCCGGTCGACGATGTCGAGTGCGCGGTCCTCGTCGAGTTCGCTCGGCGGGGCACCGAGAGTCGCCGACCGGAGCCTCTCGAGGCCGTCTCTGACCGTGTCAACCGGGTAGTCGTATTTGAACGCCGACTGGATGGTGAACGTCTCGACCTCGGGGTATGCGTCGAGAACACGCCCGACCCGGTCCGGCGTCAGGTTGCCACGGAACGGCGCCGAGCCTGTCCCGAGAATGGGGTGGACCGTCACGTCGGTCCGCTCGGCCAGCCGGTAGAGTCGCTGGAGCGAGACCTTGTTGATCAGGTCGGCCGCGACAGAGCCGTAGTTGAGCGCCGGGTCCGAGCGGGCCAGAAAGACACGGACCGCGTCCCGGCTTTGTGCTGTCGCGTACCCCTCGACGATGTCGGCGGCGCCGAGCATCGCCTCGCGCTGCTCGATAAGCGGGATCACGTCGATCTCGGCCGGGTCGAACGGGCCGACCCAGTCCTCGACGCTCCGGCCGTCCCAGACCTCCCTGTCACCCTTGCCGGCGACGAACCTCGCGTAGTACTCGTGGACCGCGTTCACCTGGGCTGCGCTTGTCACCATCGGCACGATCACCTCGTGGATGGGCGGCACCGACGATAGCCCGCGGTCGGCCGCAAACAGCTCGGCGGCGTCGTACGACCGCGGGATGCTCTCGAGGATCTCGAGCAGGATCTTCGCCTCCGACTCCTCGAGGTCGGGGTTCGGCCCCCGGACGGTCAGCCGGAACCCCTCGCCCAGTCGCGTCTCGGCGAAGTAATCCCCGTACCGGGAGAGGAGCTTCTTCACGACGTACTCGTCGCCCTCCTTGCCCTCGAAATCCCACATCCCCTCGTCACAGCCGAGATGCGAGGTCACGTAGTAGGCCTCCTGGATCTCGTCTTCACCCTCGATGACGTCGCTGGCGGCAAAAAACGGGAGAGTCGCGTTGTCGGGGTGCTGTGTGCTCATACAGCGGGGTACATCTGCCATGCAGGCGCTCACGTGCCCGGAGGCAAAACGCTTGCCCCGTCAGTCGTCGGCGACGATGGCCCGGGGCTCTGTGCCGACACGCCGCTCGAGGAAGTCCGCGAGCAACTCGAACATCCGGAGCTTCTGTTGCTGGTCGGAGGAGGCATGCCCCTCCTCGCCGAGTTCGCGGTACTCGAACTCCTCGCCCTCCTCGAAGCCGTTCTCCTCGAGCGCCTCCCGCACGATGCGGGCCTGCGAGACCGGCACCCGGCGGTCGTTGACGCCGTGGACGACAAACAGCGGGGCGTCGACGCTCTCGATATGGGTCACCGGCGAGCGCTGCTCGTACAGTTCGGGGTTCTGCTCGGGCGTGCCGAGGTACTTCTGCATCAGCTCCGTCTTGTAGTGTGGCATCGTGTTCTCGAACATGTCCTCGAGGTCGGTCACGCCGATCCAGGCGACACCAGCCTCGTAGAGGTCGGGGTACTGGACCATCTGCCAGTACGCCGAGTAGCCGCCGTAGGAGCCGCCGAAAACGACAACGCGGTCCTCGTCGAGCCAGTCTTTCGTCTCGAGGGCGTGCTCGGTCGCGGTGACCACATCGCCCTGCTCCGCACCGCCCCAGTCGTCGAACAGTTCCTCGACGAACTCCCGGCCGCGGCCGGTCGAGCCGCGGTAGTTCACCTGCAGCACTGAGAAGCCAAGCGCCGCCAGCACCTGGGTGTACAGGTTGAACCGCTTGGTGTCGCGTGCCCGTGGACCGCCGTGGGGGTTGACGATGAGCGGCGACGGCCGCCGACCGGAATCGTACAGCAGCGCCCCGATCTCGAACTCGTCGTAGGGGTCGTGCTCGATGGCGGCCTGTGCCGTCTCCGGCACCCCGTCAGACCGGACGGTGAAGTACTCCGCGTCGGCGAAGTCCTCGGGCGCGAACGGCCCGTACTCGGCCTCGACGAGTGTCTCGTACTCGTCGGTGTCGAGGTCGTAGGCAACCAGTTCCGGCCGTCGTGTCGGTGTGGTGAGGGTGAGCACCACTCGCCCGTCAGCGAGCACCGGGTCGTTCGCGAACCCGGCGACACCGTCGGGCAGGTCGAACTCGCTCGCCTCGCCCGTCTCGAGGTCGTAGACGATGGGAACGGCCTCGGCGTCACGCGAGCGTGTCCCGAGAACGTGCTCGCCGTCGGGTGTGAACGCTGTTGCGCTCTCCTCGAACTCGCCGTTGCCGAGCCACTGCACCTCGTCGGTCTCGACGGTGTAGACGCCGATCCGGCCCAGGTCGGGGCTGTTGTCGCTCACGAGCAGGCGCTCACCGTCGGCGTCCCAGTCTGCGGGGCCGGATTCGGCCCCCGTCTCCCCGAGGTGCAGGTTCCGGGGGTTCGAGCCGTCGACCTCAGCGATGTACACGTCGCGGTTGTCGAAGTCGTCGCTCTCGTTTGTCGAGTACGCGAGCCGCTCACAGCCCGGGGACAGCTGTGCGCCCCCGGTTGCCCGCTCGTAGTCGGTTATCTTCTCTGTCTCGCCGCTCCCCAGGTTGTGTCGGTAGAGGTTCATCTGACCGTCCCGGCTCGACCCGAGAATCAGCGTCTGCTCGTCCTCGCCGACAGCCTGCAGCGTCACCTGGCCGTCCATCTCGACGACCGGCTCGGCCTCGCCCTCCCGGCTGATGGTGTGGATATCGTTCTGCTCGTTGCCGGCATCGTCGAGGTGAAAGAAGACCCCCTCCCCGTCGGCGGCCCAGTCGACCGGCCACCGGGCGTTCCGGGGGACCTCCCCCTCACTCCACTGTGTGTGCTCGCCTGCCTCGACATCGAGGACGTGCAACTCGTTGCGTCCCGTGGTGTCGTAGTAGAACGCGATCTCGGTCCCGTCGGGTGACACGGTCGGGTGTGCCAGGGTCGGCAGCGACGCGAGTTCCCTCAACAGCTCCTGTGTTGTTTCGTGTTGGCTCATTCCGGCCCTTGCTTGGGGCGGCAACTATATAAACACATCCTGAACGGATCTTCTGTCGGCGACACGACGGGTCGCCGTCCACAGGGGGATGTCTCACCTGTGTGACCCACCAGCCGTCCGTGCCGTTCCGGTCTCCTCTGTGGCCGGGCGGTGAGTCAACAGCCACTTGTCCACGCTACACGACGGGTTCGTATGGCTGCTACATACCTCCCGTACGCGCTTCTCGCGATGGTAGCGTACGCGTTTGTCGCCCCGCTGATGCGTGTTGCAACAACCGGTTCCGACGCGGTTCCGAGCGATGTCGCCGTCGTCGTCTCGAACGGCTTTCTTATCGCGATGGCGGTTGCGGTGCTGTGGTACACCGATCAGGAAGTTGCCGGCCACCTTACCTCGCCGAAGATGGCCTACGTGCTCGCGGCCGGCTTCTTTCTGGGCGTCGGCATCCTCGCACTGTACCGGTCGCTGGCACTCGGGCCCGTCAGCGTCGTCACGCCGATCTACGCGATGTTTCTCGTGTTCTCGTCGGTGATCGGGTTTCTCGTGCTGGGCGAGGCGTTCACCCTGCGGAAGGGGCTCGGTATCGCGTTCGCCGTGCTCGCGGTCTACCTCGTCTCGGGCGTGTGAGCGGGCCTCGCGGACGGTTCGTCAACACCGCCCGCGGCGTGCCGGCCGGCACGCCCGACGAACACGAGCAGTTCCGGCAGCGCGTTCCCAGGAGTCCTCAGGGTGCAACGCGGCGTTGATGCCGCCCTCGGCGGCCCCCGTGTGAGACCGCACGGGATGGGGCTTGATGACGAGAGCGACATCCGCCTTCTCCCTGTCTGCTGCGATCGCGGCCCGGAGACCGGCGCCGCCGGCGCCGACCACGATAACGTCGTGTTCGTACACGGGTGATCGTGCCCGCCGGGTGTTCTCCGCTCGGCGCCCGGTTGTAGATGATGCGAGGGCGCGATGTCGGATGAGGCTTCATCCGGTATACTGGGGGTGGCTGCGGGTCCCCGGCAGGGGCCCTGGCCGGTCCAGAAACGGCAGCCGGCACAGACCGGCAACACCCGCCCTCAGCCGGGCTGGCGGGTTGTTCCGGAGATTTATATCGGGGGAGGAACCAGTCGGGGCACATGGACCCCCCAGCTGGACACAGGCAGCGACGAACCGTCCCGGTAACGACAACGCTTAAGCGGCATCCAGCCGTGGCCTCCAGATACTAATGGGTGTGATAGAGGACACGTACTCGGACCTCGACACCGACGTCTCGGAGTCGGAGTTTCGCGAGGCCGTCGAGCAGAAAGTCGAGCAGATGGAGGGGCTCGTCGACGAGGCAACAGCGGCGAAGCTGATCGCACACAAGCTCGACGGCGGGGCCGTCGAGACGGTTGCGGATATCGAGACCGGGATGGACGACGTGGAGTTTGTCGCGAAGGTGGTCTCGGTCGGCGACGTGCGAACCTTCGAGCGCGATGACGGTGAGGGGCGCGTGCTCAACGTGGACGTTGCCGACGAGACAGGGAGTGTCCGCCTCGCGTTCTGGGACAAGCAAGCGGTCGGTGCCGCGGAGAAACTCACGTCGGGGGAGGTCCTGCGCGTGAAAGGCACTCCAAAGGACGGCTACAGCGGGCTGGAGATAAGCGTCAGCGACGCCGAACCCGCCGAGGCGGACATCGACGTGACGCCGGGCGAGACACACACCATCGACGGCCTGCGGATGGGGCAGTCGGGGGTCACGCTGCAGGGGCTGGTGCTCGACACCGAGAGCGTTCGGACGTTCGACCGCGACGACGGCTCCGAAGGGCGGGTTGCGAACCTGGCACTCGGTGACGAGACCGGGCGCATCCGTGTGACACTGTGGGACGACCGTGCGGAGCGTGCCGACCAACTCGACGCCGGAACGGCCATCGAAATCGTCGACGGCGACGTTCGCGAGCGGGAGGGCGATATCGAGTTGCACGTCGGCGATAACGGCCGGATCGACGAGACCGAGGAGCCAATCGAGTACGACCCCGACACGACCCCGGTGGCGTCGGTCGAGATCGGTCAGACGGTCGATATCGCGGGCGTGGTCAGGTCGACCGACCCGGTGCGGACCTTCGAGCGCGACGACGGCTCGGAGGGTCAGGTTCGGAACATCCGACTTCAGGACGACACCGACGATATCCGGGTCGCACTCTGGGGTGAGAAGGCCGACCGGGATATCGGACCCGGTGAGGAGGTGCTTGTCGCCGACGCGGAGATACAGGATGGCTGGCAGGACGATCTCGAGGCCTCCGCCGGCTGGCGCTCGACGGTGGCTGTGCTCGACGACGCAGCCGCCGAGGCGGGGGCAGAGACCGACACCGCGTCGCCGGAGACGGCCGCGGCCGGTGGGGCCGGGGGTGACGACGCCGTGTCGGACGGCGGGTCGACTGGGCTTGATGTGTTCGCCGACGGCGAGTCACCTGCTGTCGGTACGGACGACGGGTCCGCAGGCGAGCGGGTGGAGTTCACCGGTACGGTCGTCCAGACAGGCCAGCCGGTGGTGCTCGATGACGGGGCCGAGACCATGCCCGTCGAGACTGACGCCAGCCTCCGACTCGGCGAGGAGGTGACCGCCCGCGGGACCGTCGAGGACGACCGCCTCGATGCCGACGAGATCATCTGAGCCGAGGTGACCCTGTCTCTTGGGTGTACAGCCGTATCGCTGTTGTCGCCGTTCCGACGACGAGCAAGACGAGTTCCCACCCCGCCCGGGCGACCGGAAAGACCCGCTCGGTCGCCTCGTCGCCGGGGTCGACACCGGTCGTGATCTGCCGGTCGGTCGTCGTCCCCTGTGCCTCCAGGAGCGGGAGCCCATCCGTGCTGAACGTGTTGACGATCCCCTCCCTGTCGGAGAGTTCGATGCTCCCGTCCAGCGTGTAGAACTGGTCGTGGACGGGCCAGAAGAGGTTGACAGAGCCGTCTGCGAGATCAAGCGCCACGTGAGCGAACAGGTACGCCACGATGGAGACCCACGCGACCCGCACCCCCCACTGTCCCCATCGCTCCCGGACGAACGGCTCCTCGCGGTGCAGGTCGGCCAGCAGGAGCAACCCCGGAACGACGGCCAGCCAGACGTTGTGGAAGACGGCCCGGTGGCCAGCGTCTGTGAACAGCAGAAACGAGTCCAGATCCGGAAGCGCAACCACGACGAGAACGACAGCGAGTGCACGACGGTCGAAGTGGTCACCGAGCAACGCGGCGGCGAGCAGTCCTGCAAACGCCAGGTGGACGACTGTCGAGGGCATAGCACTGTATGTCGCCGAACGGGATTGAATGTTGCGGGGGGTGGGGCCGAGAGAGGCCAGGACCCGCCCTCGACGGTCCCTGATGTGGGGAACAGAGGCCTTGGATCCCCGGAAACGCCACAACGACGAGAAAACCCCCGGCATGGGGGGTGCAACGTATCTGCTCTCATAACGGTTCCTGAACGGGGCATCACAACGGACAGAGTCGCTCGTCACGTTTCTGCCCGGGTGGCGAGACTACCCGTACTCGAGCCCGTCCAATACTATCGCGTGTTCCCCGACGACGAGTTCCCCCGAGATGTCGTCGTGGAGCAACACTGATCCGACCAAGTCGTCGATGCGTACCTTTCCGGTGGTCGTCCGTGCCGGGATGTCGAAACAGAGTCTCTCTGCGTCCGTACTGGCCGCGAACGCGACGAGTTCCGAGACATCCTCAATGTCGGTCAACTCGCCAGTCGAGTACTCGGTGCCTGCCGGCACCGTCGGGTCGGTGCCCTCTGTGAGTGCGTCGAGATGGTCGACCGATGGAGCCCGGAACACGTGGATCCGCTCGTCGCGTTCGACCACAGAGTCGAGTACCTCCCGTATCGCCCGGTCCCCGTTCGACGACCGCAAGACGAGAAGCGTAGTCATCGTCGGGGGCCGAACAGCAGTCCACAGAGGTTATTCTCAACTCGGCGCAGTCGTTCGCTCAGCGTCGACCGGCTGATCTCGAGTTTGCCGGCGAGTTCCGAAGCTGTCACGCTTCGCGGAACCTCGAAGTATCCCATCCGATAGGCCGTCTCCAGTACGACGAGTTGCTCGTCGGAGAGTTTCCCCGAGACGCTCTGTTTGAGTTTGTCAGCACCGAGCGGGAACCCGATCCCGTCGGTCTGTGTCGTCCCCACCAGCTCCAGCGACCCGTGTTCTGCCTCTATCGCACCGGCGACCGTTTTCAGGTGGTTCCAGTCTCTGACCGAGGCGGTCACCTGTACCGACTGATCATGGCCAACAATCCGGTGCGGGATTGCCTTGTTTTTTGTGAGCAGCGAGAGCATAGACGCCTGCGAGAGCCCGGTGACCAGGGCTAAAAAGCAGGTGTCGTCGTCAGCGCGCGTGGTGTGTACCTCGACGGGCCAGAGCTCGCTGAGGGCGTCGGATACCTCGTCGGATGAGATGTCTCCCTCAAACCGGACGGTTACGAACAGAAACACAGAGTCGCCGGCAACCGGAAGTGCATTGTCGATCTCGAGGCTTTGTACCGAGATCTCCGATTCGAAAACTGTCGCCGAGATGCCAGCCAGCGGGGTCCGAAACTCAACTCTGAGCATGGACGGGCTGACATCTGCATCTCCGGTCGGATGTGAACTGTTCCATCGGCCCGTATCTCCCCTCGCGCTTTGCTGATAAACCCGGATACACTTATATATATTGCTGTTTCTTCGGCTAAAGGCTACCGATGTACACGCGCGGTCCACAGCCTGCCCGACGGCTCGAACTCCCGTCGGCACCACCCGGGTGGCCACGGTCACGGGGTGGGAATCGGTTCGTCGATCCACTCCTCGTAGAACGTCTCGATATCCGGTTCGAACTCGTGGATAATGGGGTAGCCGGGCATCACGTTGTTCACCTCGAGCAGCTCCCCGCTTTTTGGGTCGTAATACTCCCGGATCTCCATGTAATCCGGGTGCGGATGCATATTCTCCGGGTAGATTTCGAGGTACTCCTCCTCCGTGTTCCGGACGTTTATGAGCGCTTCGTGCTTCCAGTTTTCATCGTGCTGACAGAATTCGTAGCCACTCTCAGACTTGATAACCCAGTCGTCCTCGGACTTCGCGACGACATACAGCTTCTCGGCGTACGGGATAATTATCGGGTCGTCCCAGTCGACCCGCTCCTGAAGCGCCTTTCTGACCTTCAGGAACCGGTCTTTGTCCTTGAAGTCGCTCATCATGTCGTGCAACTCGCTCCATTCGAGATTGTCGTCGACGAGGTCGTCGATGATCTCCTGTGGGTATGACTCTGGCATGGTTTTTTGATTGTCAGTCGTCGTCCGTTGCTGGTTCGGCACTCACGTCCCCGAACGACGAGTCGGGGCCTGGAAGCTTTCGGATCGACCGTCCACTTCCCCAGGTGTATGGCACTCGTGGCTCGTCACTGGGCCCGACCTGCCACCACGTCTCGTGACCCTTTGTCGGGTTCTTCCATTTACGTTTGAATCCACTCGCAAAGCGGTTCTCGATTGACTTCTCGGCGCTCTCGCTCAGGCTGAACGAAAAGTCCTCGGGGAGGTCCCAGAACTCACGGTAGAAGTCGGCGAACTGGTCGCTCATCCGCATACTCGACTCGTAGGTCTTTTTAACATCGTCTATCAGGTCCTCCCCGTCCAGTATCCGTTCACGCTGGTCTTCCAGCCACTCGGTGACCGGCTGGGCATCCTCGATGCGTTCGTTGTGACGCTGCTCGCGCAGCTCTCGTGTGGCCTCCTCGTCGATCTCGTACTCACCCTCAACGGCGGAGTTGTGTTTGGCATCCTCGGTAACCTGCTCAACAGCGACCGCGTACACGTCCTCGGCGTGGCGGGGTAACACGTACCCGTCGTGGATGTCCGCGAGAACGTCCTCCGGGTCCCGCTCCAGGGGGTCGCCCAGCCCGGAACCACCGCGGAGGTAGTTAAGATACATGTCGTAGTCGTCGAACTCCTTCGGGGTGCTGATAGCCTCGGGTCGGCGGGTAATCTCTCCGTCTATTTTCGATTCGAACTCGCCACTCTCCGGGTCGAGATCGTGCTGTGGGAACTCCTCGCCGTTCTCGAACCGCTCTTTCAGGTCGGTGTCGTTGGCGTTGAGAATATACCCTGTTGCGGCGGGGTAGCCACCGAAGAGACCGCTGTCGCTGGTCATGTAGCCGTTTCCCATCTCGTAGAGCAACCACCTGCTGACATCTTTGACCGTCCGCATCGACTCGAAGCCGGCGCCGCCGACACGCCGGCCCGCGCCGCCAGTGTTTGGCTTGACTGCCCGACCCAGGAAGGGGAGTGGCTCAGTCATCTCCCAGACCTCGGCGTCACCCATGTCGCCTTCGGGGTTCCAGATGGCTGCGGCGTGCGGTTCGCCGTCCTCGACGTAACGCGCGCCGACCCCCTCACACGCCGACTCGAACGAGTTGACAGCATGGAGTTTCCCGAACTGGTCGATACCACCGCCCTGCAACCAGTTCGAGGTGTTCGCGTTGCCGGCGTTGATCTCTTCCCAGAACCCGCGGGCGTAGTATCCACGCGAGAGATGCTGCCACAGTGGTGCCCACGCAGAGACGAGGAAGTGCCAGGCATACGCGTGTGCCGTCTCCGTGTTCTGTGTGTTTGCCCAACTTCCTTCGGGGAGATGGAAGTCACAGGCGTAGTAGGCTCCGTCGTTGACAAGTTCGTTCGGGATCACGGTCTGGGTGAGCATCACCCAGATGCCGCCCTGGATGGCTGCAGGCGTGCAGTTGTACGGATGCCAACCCCACTTGTTCGCCCCCTCGAAGGATACCTGGAAGGAGCCATCCTCCCGGACATGCAGCTCTGAGGGGGCGTGCATGAGGTGATTCTCGTCGGCGTAGGCGCGGGTCAGATTGTCCTGGCCCTCGTACAGCGCGTCGACGAACGAAGCCCCCCGGTATGTGCCGGGTAACATTGTCTTTTTGATGCGGCGGTTGAACCCGCGTCGTCCGTCTTCGATGGCCTCCCGCGAGAGCTGTTTGAACTTCTCGACGCCGTACTCGTCGATCATCTCGTTCACCGCTCGTCGGATCATCAGACAGCCGGTCATACGGGTTCGCTCGTCGAGTTTCAGAAAGTCCGGTGTTCGCGTCTTGTCCGGGAAGTCGTTTTTCCAGGAGTTGTAAAACTCAAGCTCCTCCCCGACCTTTCTGGCGGTGTACTGTGCCCCGTCGCCAAAGCGGGAGGCCTGCGAGACGTTCATACTCCCCGGCCCGATTGCACCGGTATCGATGACGTGCGTGACACCGCCGGCCCAGGCGATAATCTCGCCGTCGTGGAATATGGGGATAAGTGTCATGATGTCACAGGCGTGAACGTCACCGACGTGGGTGTCGTTGTTGACGAAGATATCACCGGGCTTGATGCCGGGACTCTCCTCGTAGTCGTGGTTTATCATGTACTTGATCGCCTCGCTCATCGTGTGGATGTGGACGATGATACCCGTTGAGATGGCGATGGAGTCACCCTCCGGTGTGAACAGCCCGTAGCACAGCTCGCCCTCCTGTTCGACGATGGGCGTCGCTGCAACCTCCTTCGAGGTTTCGCGGGCATTGACCAGTTCGCCTCTCAGTTGGGCGAACATCTGTTCGTACTCAATTGGGTCGTCCTCTTTCATCGAGAGTCGTTCGAACCCGGCGTAATGTCCCGTCTGTTCGGTCCGGTTCTCCAGGTTCTCGAACTGCTCGCGTAGCGTCTTACCGTCCCAGCCGATGCCTTGGCCGCTGGACAGTCGCTCTCGGACGAGCTGTTTCTCCTCGCGCATTCTCGGGAAACTCTCCTCAGTCTGCTGTTGTGAACTCATAGGTGGTCGTGTTGTGGTGGCGTTCGGTGGCTCGTTTGATCGCTTGCGGTCGTTCGCATCTTCTCACAGCGAGATGCGGGCTGGTGCAGTGCACCCACCGGCCGGTCGGGCAGCGGTGAAACGCCGGTTCTGCGCTGTGGTGGATGCATTTCTACACAGGATGGTGTTGGTCGTCACACGGTTCGTAGGTGGTGGACGCGATGCTCGTCAAGCCGCGTCTCGTACCCGGGCGGGACGACGTAGGTCGTTGCCTCCCCCTCCAGTACCGCGGGTCCGGCAAGTTCGTTGCCCGGGTCCAACGCGTGGAGATCGTAGACATCTGTCACAAGCCACTCGCCGTCCCAATAGGTGTCCCGGGAATCCTTGCGTGCATCCGCCGGCGGTTCCGGGCCTCGGACCTCCTCGGTGGGGATCTCAGGCTTGACGACGTCACGCACACCCCGAACCGACGCCTGCGTGATGGTGTGTCCCAGTTCGGGAGAGCGTGCCTCCTCGGAGTACTGTCGGCGGTAGGTCTCCTCGAAGGTGTCCATCAACTGGCTCATCCTTTCAGGGGTGTCTGCTCTGGAGACCGGTGAGCGCACGTCGATACTGTTCAACTGTCCCTGGTACTGCCCGAGGATGTTGTATTTGAACGTGATCTGCTCGCTCCCGGTATCGCTGCGTTCGAACTCCGTTCTGACCTTCCGTTCGAGGCGCTTCCAGACCTCGGTGAGTTCGGCTCCCGCAGTCGCTGCCGCCTCCTCTAGCGAAACCTCCGCGTCGATATCGATGCTGGTCGTCTGGTCGTACCGATACTCGTAGTCGGCGGCCCCACAGCCAAACGCTGAAAACCCCGCTGCCCACTCTGGGATGAGAATCTCGTCGAATCCGAGTCCCTGGGTGTAGCCGGCGGTGTGGACTGGGCCGCCGCCACCGTACGAGAGACACTTGAAGTTTGAGGGCGAGTAACCCTCGCCGGTCACGACTGACTCAAGATCGTTTCGGAGTTTACTCTCCAGGATGTCGACCACACCCGCAGCCGCCTCGTAGACACCCAGACCGAGTTTCTCGGCGATCTGCTCCTCAATGGCCTCCTCTGCGACCTCACGGTCGATTGGCATATCCCCGCCGAGGAAGTTATCGGGGTCGATCCACCCCAGCGCGACGTGACAGTCGGTGACTGTCACAGTCTCGACATCGGTTTCGGTTGCACAGACACCGACTTGATCGCCCGCACTCTCGGGGCCCAGTTCGATCTTGTCAAAGGTCGGATTGACCTGAACGTAACTACCGGTGCCCGACCCGACGCTGTCCATGTTCACCATCGGCAGCGACAAGAGGAGACGTGCCATCTCAGGGTTGTAATCGATTTTCCAGTCGTTGTCGATAATAATGCCCATATCGAAACTCGTCCCGCCGATGTCGGTACAGACGAGATTGCTGTAGCCCAGCTTCTGACCGAAGTAGTTCGCACCGATCATGCCGCCGATGGGACCGGAGATCAGCGTCCGGGCCAGTTCGTTGGCGTAGATGTCGATGGTTCCGCCGTGACTCGCCATAACGCGAACTCCGACCTCTCCGCCGTTCTCCTCGACGGCGTGCTGGACGTTTACCAGCTGGTCACGTGATGGTTCCGCGGCGAATGCCTCCGCAACTAGTGTGTTCAGCCGTCCCAGTTCCTTCAATGTCGGGTAGTACTCGCTCGACAGCATCACCGACGCGTCGGCACCACGCTCGTTGATGACCTCTTCGGCGATCTCCTTCGCGCGCTGCTCGTGTCTGTCCTCCTGATAGGAGTGCAGAAACATGACGGCGATCTCGTCGACATCCTGGTCAAGGAGATCGCGGACGCCCTCACGGACGTCGTCCTCGTATGATTCGAGCGGGATCAGGTCGTTGCCTTTCACGTCGATGCGCTCTCGCACCCCCCGAATCCGGTTCCGGGGAATCAACGGTTCCGGGTGTTTGTGAGTGTTGACGTGGAGTCTGTCGGAGTATGAGAACCCGGTGTAAGACTGCCGGCCCCGTCCCATGCGAAGCGTATCCTCCATGCCACCCGTCGTGAGGATGCCGACGTTCACCTCACTTTCACGTTCGACCAGCCGATTGAGCATGGCCGTTCCCGAGTAGACAACGGAGGCGAGACCCGGAAACGCGTCTTCAACCGAGAGTCCCCACGTCTCCAATGCATCCTTCGAGGAGGTGACAAATCCGCGCGATTCGTCGTCGGGCGTCGTCTTGGCCTTCCCGATTGTGAACTCCCCGTTTGCGTTCATCAGGAACGTGTCCGTCATCGTCCCGCCCGCATCAATTGAGAGTGTCTCGGCGTCGTGTGATCGTGATTCGCCATCTTCCGATGTTGCCATCAGTACCGCTATACCGTCACGGCAACGTAACTCCTACCACTACCCACCAGAAACTCAGCCGACGATGGAGGACGGGCGGTGAACAGCCGTGACGCACGTTCTCGTCTTATATACATCGACGAGTGCGTACTCCGTCGTCGACCGTCGGGTGAATCCGGGTCGATGGGCTCGACTGTCAGGCACGGTCCTGCCGACCGCTTGCCCCGGCCGACACACCGCCTCGAGTGTCAGCCATGTACCGGTCCCCCAAGCGGGCGACTGCAACGGCGCCGCGTCCGGGGGACAGCGGCTGGAAGCCGGGTGAGACACAAGCCGGGATCCCCGGAAACGCCACACCGGTCAGGGACTCGTCGACCCCGGGAGCGGACAGGAGGTGTCCGACCGAACGGGTCCAGCGGCGTCGAGCGCAAGAGTTTAAGTGAGTTCCGCGCCAGGCCCCGGTATGGGACAGAAAACCGTGCAACAGGAGATAACGAACGTCGTCGGCCGTGAGGTCTACACGAACACAGGAGTCTTTCTCGGCGAGGTCGAGGACCTCCGTCTGAACCTCGACAGCCAGCAGGTCACTGGCCTGGCGCTCCACGAACTCAACAGGGAGCTGTTCGCCGAGGAGCTGTCGACCTCGCGGGGGGTCATCGTCCCGTACCGCTGGGTTCAGGCGGTCGGCGACGTCGTCATCGTCAGCGACATCGTCGAGCGGATCCAGGACCAGAAAGGCGAGGGAGAGACAATCGCCTGACGCCGGCGGTCGTGAGATCCGTTCACAGCCGAGTGCGTCCAGACTCAGCTTCCGTTCCCGTTACTGCTCTCGAAGCCCATCACCTCGAACAGCTTCGCCTTCACCGCCTCGTCGGTCAGCGTCAGCAGCGTCTCCCGGTTGTCCTCGCTGACCTCGATCCCGGTGAAGATGCCCAGCGGGATCTCCGCACTGGCCTCCGTCGAGTGGCCGGCTACCTCACCCGTGTCCCCGAACGCCTCCTCGAGCACCCGCCCGATGTCCATGCGGACGTCCTTCGAGCGGGCGGTCAGGTGGATGACGTCGTCGGCGATAGCAAACACCGCGGTCGTGGTGACCCCCTCCATGTTGAGCAGGTGCTGGGCGGCCTGCGAGAGGGCATCCTGATCCCGGACGAAGCCGGCGTTTGAGACGAGATGCGAGCCCCCGACCTGACGGCTGTGGATGGCCTCGGCGAGCACGTCGAGTGTCTCGGCGGACATCGAGGGTGACTCGACCTGTTCGAGTGTGTCGTGGTCGACAAACGGGAACAGGTACGCCGCCGCGGTCAGGTCTGCCGGCGTCGTGTCGCGTTTGAACTCCATCGTCTCGGCCCGGATGCCGTACAGCAGTGCCGTCGCCACGGTGTCGTCGGGCGTGATATCGAGTTCCTGGATGTACTTGGTGAGGATAGTCGACGTCGAGGAGAGGTTCGGCCGGATATCGGCGAACGCGGCGCCGTGGTCGTGCTCGTGCTCGAAGTGGTCGATAACGATGTCGGCCTGCTCCCCGTCGAGCCGTTCGCCGCCGGTGGCCCGGGCGATGACTGCGACCGTGTCGTACCCGGTGTCGGCCCCGGACTCGCCGGCGTGGACGAGCTCGATCCCGAGGAGGTTGACGAACGCGCGGTTCTCCTTGTGCCCCATCTCGCCGTCGTAGATGATGTCGGCCTCGACGCCGCGGCTGTTGGCGATGGCCTTGAGTGCGACCGCGCTGGCCACCGAGTCGGGGTCCGGGCTGCGGTGGATGCGGATGGCCATCCGGGTGACTGTCCCCTCGATGACGTCGGTCAACTGTCGGGCCCGGTACGCCAGTTCACCTGTTTCCAGCGCTCGCAGCGCCGAGTCGGCGATGACCGACGAGGGGTTGACGACCACGTCCGCGCCGGCCTCCTCGAGACGGTCACTGGAGACCGGGTCCGAGGCCCGTGCGACGATGAACTGGCCGTCCCCGCGCTTGCGGATGTTCTCGACGGCGGTCGCGTTCGCCCCGATGTCCGAGGTGAGTACCAGCACGACATCCATCTCGGCGACCGCCGCCGCCACCGCCTCGTCGACGATGTCGTACTGCCGCGCGTCGAGGTCCTGGTCGCGCATCGCGTCGACCCGGCCCTCGTCGCGGTCGATGATAACCACCTCCTTTCCCTCCGCGACCAGCGCCTCCGCGACCGCGTGCCCGACACTCCCACAGCCCAGGATGGCGTACCGTGACATCGACGCCATCGTGATGCCAGTATCCACGCTCATTGTTTCACCTTCCGGTGCGGGGGCTTATAGTCCCGGTGTCTCGACCTGCTCGCCCCGGAGACTGCCGTCGCGGTCTCGGCCCGTGGCGCGGTGAGTCGTCTGCCCGCCGGCCGCGCCGTCGTGACCGGTCAGACGCCGTCGAGGCGGGTCAGCGGTAGCCCTGCTCGCGTTCCCAGGCACGCACCAGCGCGGTCAGGGTCGCGTTCACCGGGACCGGGTCGTCGGCCTGCTCGAGCACGTAACCGTTGATGGCGTCGATCTCGGTGCGCTCGCCCGCCAGCACGTCCTGGTGCATCGACGAGCGGTTCGTGGCGGTGCCATCGGCGATTGAGACGGTTCGCTCGGGTGCATCGGGGATGTCGACGCCGACTGTCGCGGCCACCCGTGCGGTCTCGCGGGCCGCGTCGACAGCAACGGCGCGTGCCGGCCCGTCGACGAGGTCGCCGTTGGGAACCCGGGCCAGCGCGGTTGCGGCGTTGATACCCGCGTTCACCGCGAGTTTCTCCCAGAGCCGGCGGGGCATATCGGCTGCGACGGTCGTCTCCAGCCCCGCGGCGAGCGCCTGGCCGACACGGTCGGCCGGTTCGGACATCCCCCCGTCCCACGGTCCGACGGTTATCTCGCCGGTCCCGGTCGAGTCGACCACCCCGGGTTCGGCAAGACGCGCCCCGTACGTGCAGGTGCCAGCGAGCACGGGCGCGGAGAGATACGCCGCGAGCAGTTCCTCGTTGCCCATACCGTTCTGCAGGGACAGCGCCACGTCGACAGATGACCCGCCGAGTGCTCGCGCTGCCGCCCCCGTGTCGAAGCTCTTGACGGTCACGATTGCGAGGTCACATTCGGCCGGTGGGTCGGTCGAGGCCGACGGGTGAACCCGGCGGTCGAACGCGCCCGTCAGCCCCAGACCCTGCTCGCGCACCGCGCTGACGTGTGGCTCCCGGCCGACGAGGTGCACCTCGTGCTCCGCCGCGAGCAACCCCCCGACGAGGCTACCCAGACTGCCCGCACCGAACACGCAGATATCCATAGTCGACGCTCGGTTGTGGAGCCATATCGGTCTGTCGGCACGACTCGGGGGTGGTTCACCCCGGTCGGACCTGCTCGAACCCGACTACCCCGAGCCTTTGCCCCGCTCGTACCCGATCTCCTCGGTTTCGGTGTACCGGACCGAGACGTACGCGACAACGAGACCGACAAGCAGGATCCCGAACCCGCCGGCGGCGATGAGCGCGTCGATCTCCGAGTCGAACTCGTCGACACGGAAGCTGATTATCTCGCGGGCGATGGCGATAATCGCGGCACCGATCACGATCCGCACAACCGGCTCGTCACGGGCGTACGCGATCAGCGTCCGGTGGACCTCGACGATAATCAGCAGCAACAGAACCGTATCCAGCAGCTCGACAACAGCCAACGGGTCGGTGAACTCACCGCTCACGACGAGTTCGCCCAACCCGATGAGCAGATCGACCACGCCGATGAGAAACAGAACAATGGTGAAGTAGGCAGCCGCCAGCACGAGCCACTGCATCGCGGCTACCGAGGGCTTCGTGAACGTTGGCAGCTCGATGTCTGGCACCACGCATGTAGCACTGTGCCACCCGTGTATATAAACCCCATCTACTCGGGGGGCCAGGCAAGAAGACAGCGTCAGGCTTCCCGGGTCCGGCCGGTCGGCGGGGGACCGGCTGGGTCAGCGCTCCTCGGAGACCGCGGTCGCGCTGCCCAGGCCGGCATCGAGGTCTGCGTCGGCCATCTTCCCGACAAGCGCGTCAACGACGGCCTCACGACGGCCGGGGACGAAGCTGATCGAGCCCACAACGAGGTGGCCGCCGCCGCTGACGCCCGCACCGGGAAACTCCGCCTGCAGCTCTTCGACCATCTCGGGGATGTCCAGCCGGACGCCATCGGAGCGCAACACTGCAAAGTCGGGCCCGTAGCCGATGGTGATGACGGGATCGCCTGTCGCCTCCACCTTCCGGTCGTGGACAGCACCGGTCGTCTTGCCCGGCGCGGGGTAGGTGAACCGCTTGGCGTAGTTCTCGACGTCCAGGCGGAACAGCGCAGCCCCGTTGTCGAGTTGCTCGTGGGAGACGTGCTGGAGCGCCCCGTCGAGTTGCCGGTCGACGTCGCGCTCGGCGCGGTCGGCGAGCAACGAGACGACAGCCTCGTGGCGGTCGCGGCTGTCGCAGTTGACCCCGAGCACGTCGTAGACGAACTCCCGGCCGTCGCTGTACCGGAGCCAGTGGGTGGCGTAATCGAGCGCCTCGCCGACAGCAGTCAGGTCCGCCCGGTCGTAGTCGGCCTCGCGGGCGAGGGCGAGATATCCGTCCATCGCCTCTGCCTCCGACCGGTCCGACAGGCCGGCCACCGCGGGAACGTGGCGCAGTTCCTCGGTGATCTCGGGGGCGATCATCCGGGCGATCTCGACGCACATCATGCCCGTCGTGACGCGGTAGTCCTCGCCGTACAGGTAGGGGTTGACGTGGGCCTCGACCAGCCCCTCCAGTGCGTCGGGGTCCGGGTGGTGGTGGTCGACCACGAGCACCGGCGCGTCGTACTGCGCGAGGGTGCGGTACGCGGGGGTATCCTCCTCGGTCGAGCCGTTGTCGAGCATCAGAAAGACTGGGAGCTTCTGCCCGTGACGGGCCCGACTCTCCAGGGCGTAGTTCAGATCGCGGGTGACGTCCTCGAGTTCGTAGTACGGGGCCTTGCTCGGCAGGCGCTTGATGAGGTGTCGCCCTGCATCGGGGTCGAGCCAGGTCTCCGCGACGAACCGTTCAAGCGCGTACTGTAGCGGGACGCTCGCACACAGGCCGTCGCCGTCGGCGTGGTGACGCATCCGAACTGGCCGCCCGTCGAGTAGTGCCGCACAGACCCGCCGGGCTACGTCCCCGAGATCCGCCGAGAGCCGCTCGAGCACGTCCCACTCCACGAGCGGTGCCACGTCGGCGGGGCCAGCCAGCGTGGCGCGGTCGTCCGCGAGACGCCGGTCGACGCGGTCGGCGGACTCGCCGTCGAGGACGGTCACGTTGTCGGCTTCGAGTTGCGGGTGTCCGTCGCGCTGTTCGACTGTGCCGATCGCACGGACGATATCGTCGCGCCCGACATCGGGGTAGGCCCGCACACCCGCCTCGTCGAAGGCGGCACACGGGAGCACCCCGCCCTCGGCGCGCACCTGGAACACGGTCGGCCCGCCGGTCTGTTTGACCTGGACGACCCGACCCTCGACGTGGACCGTCTCGCCGGCGAACTCGCCGAGGTTGGCGGCTGTCGCACGCGACCCCGGGCCGACACGACGGCTCTCGTAGGCGTCCAGCTGCACCTCGACGAACCCGATGTCACCGTTCGGGCGCACCTCGTCGAGCTCGACAACGAGCGTGTCGCCGACCTCGTAGGTGCCCGCGAGGTTCGAGCTGTGAACCAGCCCCGACACGGATGTCGAGAGATCGACAAAAACGCCGTAGTCGACGACGCCGTTGACCGTCGCGCGGTATCGCTCACCGTCCTCAATATCGTCGACGGTACACGCCGAGGCGAGATCGTAAACGACCGGCAAATCCTCGTCGCCGGCACGCTGCTGTGACATACGCGGTTCGTACGGCTGTCGGCCGCTTGTACCCTTCGACATCCGCCGCCGGGCTCAATCGGCGTCGATGGCGTCGAGCTCGCGTGCGAGCAGGGCGCAGACATCGCCCTCGGCATCGAAACAGTCCGGGCACTGGGGCGCCCGGTTGATGATGGTGTCGAGCCGCTCGGCGACCGTCCCGTCGATGACTGGCTCTAGCTGGCCCGCCTCGGTCCGGAACTCCTCGACCTCGAGCACCTCTACCAGAAACCGCTCGATGATGCAGTAGTGCCCGAGCGCGTCACGCGCCCGGAGAATCCCCTCGTCGGTCAGGTCGACACCCTTGTACTTCTCGTGGTTGCACAGCCCCTGGGACTCGAGTTTGCCGATCATCTCGTTTGCGCTGGCCGGGCTCACGTCGAGTTGGTCGGCGATAGCCCCCGTCGACGCCGGGCCGTCCTCGAGCTCCTGCACCAGATAGATGGCCTTCAGGTACTGGTCTGCTGTGTTCATGTCGTCTCGTGCTCCATCAGTTCGGTGATCTCCTCGACACCCGCCTCCTCCTCGGCACGGATCTCACGCAACACCCGGAGGACCCGGTCGCGGTCGATACTGAAAGACACCTCCGATGCCTCGATGGCCCCGATGAGGTCGTCGTAGAACTTGTATGCGGTCTCCTCGTTGCACAGCTGGTCGTAGAGCACACCGTCGAACTCCTGGTCGGCCTCGTACTGCTGTTCGACGAGCCTCTGGATCTCCTCGAAGCCGATTGTCTCGGCGTTCAGCTCGGCGACGAGCTCGGCCAGGCGCTCGCGGTGCTCGGCTGACTCGTCGGTAGCCGCCTCCAGCATCGCTCTGACCTCCGGGTCGAGCCCGGCGGCCTCGCTCGCGTGTTTCGCCGCCCGTGCCTCGACCACCTCCTCCAGCACGACACCGATCTGGAGCATGCGCGCGAGCTGGTGGTCCGAGGCCAGCGGCGGCTGCAGGCTCATACCACACGCTGGGGTTGGGAGGGACTTAGCCCTGTCGGGGTGGTATGCAAAAGCCCGTACGCCAGTCTTCCGGTGCCCCGGAACAGCTAAGTGACCACTCTCGTTAGGTATCAGTATGTATCTCCGGCACGTCTGGCACTGATTCGTCACTCTCCGGTGGTCGTTCACCCGTAGTGACGCCACTCCAGGCGAGTCTGTCTTCCACACTAACAAGCGACCGCTCCGGTCGTGACGGGTGTGGCAGGGCTCGGTTATGAGTATCTTAGACAAACCACCAATGACCAACAATACAGACACGAACGAACCGACTGCAGCAGACCGTACCGTGCCCGACGAACTCGTGGAACAACTCCAGCACAGCAGCGTCGAACTGGCGACAGCTGACCCCACCGCCGAGCAGACAGACCTCACGCCGGTCGGTGACACACTCGCCGACCCACGCGTCATCGGCCTCGGTGAGGCGACACACGGCACGAGGGAGTTCTTCCAGCTCAAACACCGTCTCATCAGATACCTCGTCGCGGAGGCGGAGCTGCGACTGCTCGTGATGGAAGCGAACCTGCCCGAGACGATGGCGCTCAACGAGTACGTCGTTCACGGCGAGGGCGACCCACTCGAAGCGCTTGCGGGGACGTACTTCTGGGTCTGGCGAACCGAAGCCGTCCTGGCGCTGGTAGAGTGGCTCCGTGAGTTCAACGCCACGCGGCCGCCTGACGACCGGGTCCGGCTCTACGGTATCGATGCGCAGTACACAGCCGGCGCTGTGCAGTATCTCGATGCGTTTCTGGTCGAGGCCGACCCGGGGCTCCACGAGGAACTGCGTGCGGACCTCACGGCGACCAGTGACGATGGCGATACCACCGACCAGCACTTGACATCCTCCCCGCGCTAAAGCGCGAGGATTCCAGCGCGGGACAGCGGGCCGG
>OBKM01000310.1_pt1 | contig 24524 bp, 19 predicted proteins | sample 1519691 | NCBI WGS metagenome assembly OBKM01 (sample SAMEA37050418, study PRJEB22526) | metagenome | biome: saline pan; feature: lake; material: water | place: Egypt | collected 2015 | depth 0.5 m | reverse complement strand
TGCGCTTCCGCCGGCAAGGGGAAGGGAAGCAGGAAAGCAAGAGACAGGACAAAGAGCGCGGGAGCGTAACGGTGGGCGATCATAACGGCGCGGTATTTCCAAAAGGTGATTGGCCGCCCTGCCTAGAGCCCAACCATCATTCCACGTGGTGCACCTTTAGGCAGCGCAATAGATTGATATCTTTTGAGTAATATTTGGAAAGGTAAAATAGGTCACAGCGACCGTAAAGGGGGTGAAGAAGTTCCTTTTGTAGAATATGCTGAAAAGTTAACTTTCGAGATCGCGGTTTGTTGTTCGGTTTATTGGTTTCGAAACGTCATGGAGCGGGTAGAAACGTAACTGCGGGTTTGCAACGAGGGATGGCAACGAGAAGCCATTTCTGGCAAGCTAGCCTGGAGACGAACTCTTGCTCCTGAAACAAATACTGATACCTGCTGCCTTGCATCACTTCATCTTGCAGTGATTCATTTGAGTCCACCTCGATTTCTTTTCCCACACACCTACTGAGTCATGGAAGATTCCGACACGATTCGCACATCCAAAACAGCCGATACGGACCACGAAATTCTGGACATCCTGGCACGACGATGGAGTCCCCGTGCCTTTGCGGATCGGCCCGTCGAGCCAGAGAAGTTGCGCCATATTCTAGAGGCTGCGCGCTGGGCCGCCTCGTCGTACAATGAGCAACCCTGGCGATTCGTCGTGGCCACGAAAGAGAACCAGGATGAATACGACCGCCTGCTTAACTGCCTAATCGAGTTCAATCAGTCATGGGCACAAACGGCGCCGGTTCTCATGCTGTCGTTTTACCGGGAGACGTTTCTACGCAACGACAAGCCTAACCGGTGTGCCCCCCACGACGTCGGAGCAGCGGCCGCGCAACTGACGGCGCAGGCTACGGCACTTGATCTGTATGTGCACCAGATGGCCGGTATTCGCAAAGATGTGATCCGGGAGACCTACGACGTGCCGGACGAGTTCGAGCCGATGGCAGGCCTTGCTGTAGGATATTTGGGAGATCCGTCGAAGCTTCCAGAAGAGCTAGAGCAGCAAGAACGGGCTGAGCGCACGCGCCGCCCGCTCAGCGAAACAGTATTTAGCTCATCATGGGGCGAGACGGCAGAAGTAGTGCAGGGGTCGCAAAAGGAGTAAGAAAGAGGAGAGTCGCCTTGCCGATCGTTAAGTTGCTCGGTTTGCCGAAAGGTGAGGCGTCGAAGCTGTTCGCTTCACCCGCAGCTTGGTTAAAAGCTGTTTGTGCGTGATCAAATCTGCACCCCGGTGTGTGAGAGGAAACTCGAGGCATCGGTAGAGCTATATGTTGCGCATTGTCGCCCATAAGGAAAGACCGGTCGGTCGTGCGTTTACCCTAGACCTTACCCCTCCGCGCCTGTGTTCGCCCCTGAAGGATATTCCATGATCGGCCTCGCCGGACTAGTCGCTGCCGGGCTGACCCTCGTCGGGTTTTTCGTGCCCCTCGCAGTCGGCATTCCGCTGTGGCTCCTTGCTGCGGGCGCCCTCGGATTTACGCTGTATTTCTTTCGCGATCCGGATCGGAACCCGCCGCCCGATCCCGACCGGGAGGAGTTGCTTCTCTCGCCCGCTGACGGGACCGTCGTCGAGATCGTGGAGGAAGAGGAGCCTACCTACCTGCAGGGCCCGTCGACGCGGCTTTCCATCTTTCTTTCGCCGCTCGACGTGCACGTCAATCGCATTCCCGCCGACGGCGTCGTTGAATACGAGCATTATCAGCCCGGCGAGTATTACGTGGCCTGGCACCCGAAGGCGAGCGAGAAGAACGAGCGCTCGGAGATTGGCGTGCGCCACCCCAGTGGCCGACGCGTGCTCTTCAAGCAGATTGCCGGAGCCATGGCGCGGCGCATTGTCTATCATGTAGTAGAGGGCGATACGGTGCGAGCCGGCGACCGGTACGGCATTGTAAAGTTCGGGTCGCGCATGGATGTCCATGTCCCGCCGGATATTGAACTCGACGTAGACGTTGATGATCACGTGCAGGGGGGAAAGACTGTGCTGGGCCACTTTCCAGTTTCGGGCGTGCAACCGGCGCAGGCCGACATAGAGGCTAAGCCAAAAGGTTAATCGTCTATACATTCTCCCGCCTCATGAGCACGTCTCGCTTCTTGGTTTCTGCCTCGACAAACGGCGCCTCCGAGCGTGTGGTGCCGCGCCGCGAGCAGCTGCGCCGGCGGCTGCGGGCCTATCGGCAGGCCCGCGACGGTTCGGAGCGGCCGTCTCCGCGAGTAGCCGTGCCGTCGTTCTTTACGCTGTTGAACCTGCTGTGCGGGTTCCTGGCGCTTACGCAGGTGCACGAGGGTGCCTACGCCCTGGGGGGAGGCTTCATCGTGCTGGCAGCGCTGTTTGATGTCTTCGACGGATTCATGGCTCGGCTGACGGGCGCGCAGAGCCCTTTCGGCGTCCAGCTCGACTCCCTGAGCGATGTGATCTCCTTCGGCGTGGCGCCGGGCTATCTTGCTTACGCCTACGGCCTTCACGAACTGGGCGTTCTGGGCATGATCGTAGCTGCGCTCCCGGCAATCTGCGGAGCCGTGCGGCTGGCGCGCTACAATGTTAGCTCCGACGGCACCGGAAAGTCTGAGGCGTTCAGCGGCCTGCCCATCCCTGCGCAGGCGATTATCATTGTAGCGCTGATCCTCAATGTCGGAGAGATCGAATGGTTCACCCAGTATACAGTCGCCGACCCCACGGTGCTGGCAGCGATCGTCGTGGGCCTCGCAGTGCTCATGGTGTCGACCATTCGATTCGACGCGCCGCCGATGCCGACGGTAGAGTACGTGCGCGCCCACCCTCGAAAGACGATCGCCTACGCGATTGGATTTGTGCTGCTCCTCGTTTTTCAGCAGGTTGGCCTGCTCGTAGCCCTGAGCGCTTACCTGTTGCACGGCATGGGACAATCGGCCTACCGCCTCGGCACGGCGCTCCTGACGCCTGTTTCCGACGACCGCTCGCCTCCCGACAACGTGCCGAAGGGGGCGGCAAACTAGGATCGATCCATTCCACTCTTCTAGCGACTATTTCAACCATGTACAAAGCTACCGTAACAATTCGCCTGCGCCCGTCGATCCTCGATCCTGAAGGAAAGACGGTTCATCAGAGTCTGACCAATCTTGGCTACGAGAGCATAGACCAGGTGCGAATGGGCAAGCTGGCTGAGCTCTGGATCGATGCGTCGGACAAGCACGAAGCCCAGAACGTAGCTGAGGAGGCGTGCGAAAAGCTGCTGGCCAACCCGGTCACGGAGAACTACGCCATCACCCTTGAAGAGGTGGAGGAAAAGCCCTCTCCTTCAGATGGCGGATAACAGATGGCGGTAACGGTGGACCCAGTGCCTTGGATCAGCGAATATTGGAGATGGAACCCACACTCGGCAAGACAAATAGACCTGAACAGGTGCTTGGGCAATCATTTAATTCTACGCGACTTGCACCAATAACTCCCTTTGACAGCGAGGCGCTGGTGAATCTCACCGGAAGCGCTCACTGCGATCATCACGCCGACCTCTGACCTGCGGCACTTATCTGTATCAACAATTCTAGCGCGATATGACTTTCTACCCGTCTCATCCAGCAAAACTATCGGAAACGGCCGAGCCTGAACCGGCTGGACCAGAAACCGACGTCCTCGTCGAAGAAGAGGAGGACACGGACGAGGGGATCGATGAGCCCTGGTTCGTGATTCTCTACAACGACGAGGTTCATACCTTCGACGAGGTCATCACGCAGCTCGTCAAAGCCACGGGTTGTAGCAAGGCCAAGGCCGAGAAGCTTGCGTGGAAGGTCCACACGGAGGGGAAGGCCACCGTCTACGAAGGCGATTTCGAGGAGTGCTTTGAGGTGCAGAGCGTCCTCCGCGAAATCCAGCTGACGACAGAAATCAAGGGTTGATCGAGAATACCGGCGCGGATCACATCTGGCCCGCGAGCGGACATCTTACGCCTGGGCTGCCTGCACGGACGGGTCGGCCTTCGGGCGAATGAACTCAGGCATCCACCGCCGTATCCGCGCCGAGGCGCGTGTAGCCGTTACGTAGACGGCCGGAATGAGCACCAGCGTGATAAGCGTCGAAGCCGCCAGACCGCCGATGACAACGCGAGCCAGCGCGGCCTGCATCTCAGCGCCGGCTCCGATGCCCAGTGCCAGAGGGAATAAAGCCAAGATGGTGGTCAGAGCCGTGATGAGAATAGGACGCAGGCGCAACCGGCCGGCCTCGACCACCGCATCCATAAGCTCCATCTCGCGGTCACGCCGCATGATATTGATATAGTCAACAAGCACAATTGCGTTGTTGACCACAATACCGATCAGCATGATGATTCCCATAATGCTCTGAATGTTGAGCGACGTGCCCGTGATGAGGAGCGTAGGCACAATGCCGACGATGGCAACCGGCACGGAGAACATCACGACCAGCGGATCCATGAAGCGCTCAAACTGGCCGGCCATGACCATGTAGGTGAGTAGAAGCGCCACGATGACGGCGAAGTAGAAGAGGTTCTGCGCTTCTTGCTGCTCTTGATATTCACCGCCGAAGACGACCGAGAAGTCGTCGGGCAGCGACATCTCACCGATTTCGGCACGCGCTCCCTCGACCGCATCGCCTAATGCAGCTCCGCTTTCGAGCGTGGCGTAGACATACGTCACCCGCTGGCCGTCCACCCGGTTAATGCCCGTAGGGCCGCGCTCGCGGCTGCTCTCTACCAGGTTGGAGATGGGCAGGTTTTCGCCGTCCGGGGTCCGCACCGCAATGTTATCCAGGTCCTGGGTGCTGAACCGATCCTCCGGCCGGAGGCGCACCGTGATCGGATGCTCATCCCCGCCATCGCGGAACTGCCCAGCCTGCAAGCCGCCTACGTTGGTCTGGACGGCCTGCGCCACATCTTGCACGGACAGCCCGAGGGACGCGATCTTGTCGCGGTCAAATCGCAGGTTCTGCTCGGGCTGGCCTTCTTCTTCGTCGGCGCGCGCCTCGGCAATGCCCTCAACAGTCTCCATGCGCCGGGCGATCTCGCGGCCGAGTCGTTCAGCCTGGTCCAGATCATTGCCGCGAAGCTCCAGCTCGATCGACTCGTCCCCGCCACCGGAGCTGAAGACCCGTCGCAGAATCCAGAGTCCAGTTGAGGCGCGGACTCGAATTTGTCCTCCGGGAATACTTCCAGTTACCTCGCGGCGAATCTCGTCGGCCAGCTCATCAATGTCGACCGAGCGCTCATCGGAGCTCACCATGCGCACTTCCACGTCAGCGCCCCAGGGGCGAACGCTTTTAGCGACGTTTTCCACGTCGTCCATAGGCAGGACCTCGCGCACATTGCCCTCGAGCTCCTCGAGGTATTCCATGGTGACGGCAATGTTTGTACCTCCAGCCATGCTCAAGCGAACATCGATCTCATCGGAGTCCGTCGGCGGGGCGAGTTCGACCGGAATCATGGGCCAGAGGACGAGCGTGCCGGCGAGCGCGGCGCCCGTCACGCCGAATACGACGTAGCGATGCGACACGACGGTGCGCAGCTTCTCGCTGTACCAGTTTTCAAAAGCGCGGAAGTAGCGCTGAAACAGAGACTGGGTTTCGCCAGACTGGGTCTCACCATCGGCTTCGTCAGAGGACTCTCCGTCGGCCGAAGCATCTGCCGCCTGCGCATCAGCTGCGGCTTTCCCAGGAGCAACCGTGAGGAACCGGCTCGACAGCATGGGCACCAGCGTGAGCGCCACGAGCAGCGAGCAGGCCAGCGCAAAGACCACGACCAGCGCAAGCGCCTGAAAGAGGGCAGCCGTGGAGATGTCGGCGAAGACGAGCGGGAGAAAGATAACCGAGGTGGTCAGCGTCGAGGCGATGATCGCGCCCGCAACCTCGCGCGCGCCAATCTCGGCCGATTCCATGAGCGATTTTCCTTTCTCCTCCCGGTGCCGGACAATGTTCTCTAAGACGACGATCGCATTATCTACGATGAGCCCAATGCCGAGAGCCAGTCCCCCAAAGGTCATCTGGTTGAGCGTAAGCCCGCTGAAGTAGAGCAGGCTGAAGGTCGCAATGACCGAGATCGGGATCGAAAGCCCGATGATAAACGTCGTCGACACGTTGCGGAAAAACATGTAGAGCACCAGCACGGCCAGCAGAGCCCCCCAGATGGCCGCGTTCTGCACGTTGTCGATCGAGTTCTGGATGAACGTGCTCTGGTCTCGGACGACCGTCATCTGGAGGTCGCTGCGCTCGATGTTGATGCGCTCCGCTTCCGCCTTGAGGTCTTCCGCTACCGCAACGGTATTAGCGCCGGTCTGCTTGCGGATGTCAAGTTCGACGACGGGCAGGTTGTCAAGCTCCGTGAGCCGACTGATGTCCTGGTAATCGTCGACAACCTCCGCAACATCGGCGACACGCACGGGCGTGCCATTCTCGTAGGCGACGATCGTATTAGCGATCTGCTCAACGGATTCATACTCGCCGTCGGTGCGCACGTTAAGGTTTGCCAGACCGTCTTTGACGTCGCCCCCCGGCAGTCGGATATTCTCGTTGGAAATAGCGGCGTGCACGTCGGTCGCGGAGAGGTTGCTGGCCTGGAGGCGGTCCCGGTTCAAGTTGACGCGGATCTCCCGATGAACGCCTCCGCGCACGTCAATCTCGCCAACTCCGCTGATCTGCTCGAATCGAGTTCTAATATCGCGCTCTAAGATTTGGGTGAGCTCCGGAAGCTCGCGGGGCGACTCGACGGCAAAACGCACAATGGGCCGGTCGTTCGGATCGAACTTCCGCAGTCGCGGCTGGTCGGCTTCGTCGGGGAGAGAGCCGCGGAGGCGATCGAGCGCGTCTCGCAGGTCGTTGGCCGCGGCGTCGAGATTCGTGTCCTGAGCAAACTCGACGGTCACTCGGCTGCTGCCCTCGCTAGAGCTGGAGCGCACCTGCTCCATATTGGGGACGCCGGAAACGGCATTCTCAATCGGCTCCGTGAGGAGCGATTCAACCTCCTCCGGTCCGGTGTTCGGGTAGGACGTAATGACGCTCACCTGCGGGTACTCAATTTCCGGGAGCAGGTCGATGGGCAGAAAGCGGAAGCTCAGGACGCCGACCATGACGACGATCAGAAAAAACATGGACGTGGCAACCGGGCGCCGGAGCGAAGTGGAGGTGAGCGAAGCCATGTCGGTTAGCGCGTATCCTCAGTGGGTACAGTTGCGAGAGAAGAGGGAGTTAGGAGTCGTCGTCCGACTCGCCGGAGCCGAAGCGCGTCTCAGCGACCCGCTGGTGTTTCTCCATGAAGCTATTCAGCAAGTCGCTACCTCGGAGCGCCTGTAGGGACAGAATGCGGTTCCAAGACATGGGCCGCACGCGTGCCTCCGGCTCGTCCGCCGGATTTTCGTACAGCAGGTCGTGACCGACCGTGACCACCCAGTCGCCCTCGTCAATACCTTCGATGCCGACCAGCTCACGGCCTTCTCCAACGATATTAACCTCCCGAAACTGCATCGGCACGGGAGCTGACATATCGTTGGAGGGCGCCTCTCCGAGCTCGTCAGGATCGGTATCGGGAGTGGCCGGAAGGTCGGGCGCGTCGCCCACATCTTCATCCATGTCACCTTCGAGCGACGACGTAAAGAAGACGCCGCGATTGCCCGTCTCTGGATTTTCAAAAAGCGCACTCTTGGGAACGATGGTCGCGCTTTCCGTTTCGCCGTAGGCAATATCGGCGGTCACAAACATGCCCGACCGCAAGAGATTGCCCGGATTGGGCACGTCGATCTCAGCGCGCGCGCTATAAGTGCCTTCCTGGAGGAAGGGAGATATGCGCGACACCTCGGCCGTAATGGCTGTGTCGGGAAGCGTTGGGGCTGTAATCTGAGCCGTCTGGCCTGTTTCGATCTGGCTCAGCATGCGGTCGGTGATCGACACCTGGACGCGCATCGTGTCTAGATTGCCCAGCGTATAGAGCTGAGTCGAAGGGCCGGCCTGCATCCCAACCTCGGCATTCCGATCGCCCACGTATCCGCTGATTGGAGCGCGTACTACGGTCTGGTTGAGATCCTCTTGGCGCTCTTCAACTGTGGACTCTGCTCGGTCGACGGTGGCTTCTGCTTGCTCGACGGCCGCTCGGGCAGATTCGACTTCGGCCTCGAGCTGCTCCAGCTCCTGGCGACTTTCAAATTCGCGATCGGCCAGTTGCTGCATCCGCTCCAGGCGCGACTCCAGTTCGTTCAGTTCGGCACGCGCGCTTCGCGCGTCGGCTTCGGCAATTCGCAGGTCGGCTTCAGCCTGGCGCAGCTGCTGCTGAAAGCGCGTGTCTTGCAGGCGAACCAGCGGCTGGCCGCGCTCCACGAACTGGCCGTCTTGCGCGAGCACCTCAACGACGGGCGCGTCGATCTCGGGGTAGATCGCCACCTGGTTATCGGCGCGCACGACTCCACTCAGGCGCTCTTGCAGCGGAAGGGCCCCATACTCGGCCTGGACCGCCTCGACGGAGACGGGATTGCCCGAGCCGCGGTCGAAGGGGGGTCCACCGCCGTTGTCGTCCGAGCCCGTACAGGCCGCGAAGACAAAAACGATTCCGAGAACGAGGAGAAAGCGGAGGCGCATCATAAAGTTGGAGGCGCGATGAAAACTAGCGGACGTTTGTAGCCGCTGTTGTAGTTGGAGGTCCGACAGGGAAGTAGAAATTTCCAGTTTGTTGTTTTTCGAGTGGATCCCGGTTCGAATTGCGGGCCAAGTGCTACACTGCTCAACACAATACAACCTACCAAGACGCCAGATCCGGCCATATCATGGACGTCACGTTCGTGTGGCGAGACTCACCATAACGTCACGAACCCTCAACCGATAAAGAGGCAAGCGAAGAGAAATCCTACACAACGCTTGGTGAGGCGATCAGCCCGCCATTTGTGTACTCACTATGACTGGAAAGATGTGTTCGGAAGATACCGACGGCATCAGATCATCCGGTCAGACGTAGGGTGATCGAAGATTGCTGACAGTACCATTAAAGGGCGAAATCCCAGAAGAGAAATGCATCTCGGTGCCTAACGGGTGCGACTTCGACTGTGCCACTGAGCTCGAGTCGCTTTCTCAATTCGTAATTGCGTATCGCACCTTAACGGTGAAGGTGTTCTGCGGAAAGACGTCGAACACATCTGCCATGCGATCCGGGGTTGGGGTAGCAAATGGTGAGCTTACCGGATCGTCGAAGAAAAACGGATCGTCGAGATTCTGCCGACGCGACTGTGACCAGACGGCGAAAAGTTCAGATCCCGGCCGAAATTCCCATCGGAGGACTGTGTTCGTCAGGAAGCTACTGATCGCGAAGTCGTGCCGCTTCGGATAGGCCTGGAAGGGCGCCAACTCGTCCGGGGTTTGAAGCGCTTGAAAGTCGCTATATTGGCCGCGCGCTGCGAAGAGCTGGCCAAACAGCTCGACTGACAGCGTTGGGGAAAGGGTCACATCACCGCTGAGTTCAACGTCGAGCGTTCGCGTGTCGCGTGCACCATAGATAGGAAGCACGGCTTCGTTGTTGCCAGAAAGGCGGGGAGCTAAAAGATCGTCGAGATGACCGGTCGAAGCGTTGAGAGGTCGCAGGGAGGAGCCATCCAGCATCCATTGCCCATTCTGGTGCACAAACGTCTCATTCGATGCCCACTCGACGAATTCGTCTTCCTGCTCGTACGAGACTGAGCTGGAAAGGGAGAGGTGCTGGTTCACATCCCAGCTGCTGTTGAGTGACACGTCATATCCGACACCTCCATCGGCGCGATAGGTGACCGAGAAGCGAGGGCGCAGCTGCCAGTCGCGTCGCGTGTCGGAGCGGAGTCGCAGGCCGATATCGAACTCGCGCGGACGAGCACGCGGCCCTTCACCACGTGTCTCGAACACGTCATATCCGCCGAGCAGGTAGTCGGACGACGTTTGGAGCCGGATCCGGGAAAAGTTGCGAAAGGTCCAGGTGGTGCGAGCGAAGTGCCCTAGGCCGCGGCTCAGGCCCTCGTCGTACGTCCAGCTTTGACTGAGCGTCAACCGAGCGCGAGCGCGCTGCCATTGCCCAAACGACTGCCCGTCGTTGAACTCGTGACTAATGCGACCGCGGACACGCATATAGTTATTTTGGCGAAGCCGTCCCAGGTCGTTCAAGTTGAACTGATCGTCGAGAATGCGTCCTCGCACGCGGTACGTCGTCGCTCCTTGCACGCGAGCTAACCGCGTGGAAGCGGAAAAACCGGTGGAGGGGTCCGCATCGGGCGAGCCAATTGGGTTGCGGTGGCTGAAACTCGTGTGGCCGCGAATCTGATAGGTGTTATCGGCAAGACGGAGATCCCAGTCGGCACCGCCCGTAACAGAGCGCTGCTGCGATCCACCACGCGGTCCGTCGAACGCCGTGAGCATGCCCCCGAAGTCCGAATACGTGCCAATCTCTTGCTGGAGGTTGACGACGCCGTAGTAACGCTCCGGGGAAAAGTCATCCCCCTCGATAGCAGTCATGCCACCGACAGATAGCCCGCCGGTCGTCCGCCCCGTGAGTTTGGCAGCGGTGATAATTGGGGCATCAGAGCCAATGCGCCGTGTATAGAGCAGGTTGCCGCCCTGCTGATCGAAGTCGAAGAACTGGGTACCTTCGGTGAAGAACGGGCGCCGTTCAGAAAAAAACGTCTCGAAGGCCGACAGGTTGAGCGTGGCCGGATCGGATTGTACCTGGCCGAAGTCCGGGTTGATGGTGGCGTCGAGGGTTACATTGGGACCCAGCCCAAGCTGAAAGTCCGCGCCGGCATCAAGTCGCTGATCAGCGCGCAGTTCGCCGGGTTCCTCGCCTTCATAAGTATCGACCTGTGAGGTGAAATACGGAAACGCCTGAATATTGCGCCGGGGCGACAGGTCTTCGAGCCCCTCCAAGGTGCCATACTCAGCAACAGGTCGGCCCCCGCGTTCGGTGCGAGGCGTGAAGGCCCATTGGAGGCGCTCCCCGGTACGCGCGATGCGGCGTTCGAATTGAAGACCCCACCGCTGGGTGTCATCCCGAGAGAACCGGATCATCGAATACGGAATGTACATCTCAACGCTCCATCCCTCATCGGTAATCTGCACCGCTGAATCCCAGATTGCGTCCCACGACGTATCCGTCCATCGCCGTTCCAGGCCGTCACGCTGGACACCGGCTGCATTGATCGCAAAGGTGAAGGCGGTCTGCTGGTCGAAGCGCGAGTCGATCGAGACGTCGAACCAGTCCGCTTGATTGCGATTGTTACGCCGCGTCAGACGATCCTGGATGCGTTCGGGCTCATCATCATAGAGCATGGCGCCGATGTAAAGTCCCGACTCACCGTAGAGGATGCGCACCTCAGTGCGCTGGGAGGGAGGATCTCCTTCGTTGGGCGTCGTCTGGACAAAATCCGTTGCAACAGGCGCCTCCTGCCACACAGGCTCATTCAAGTGTCCATCGATGGTGATCTCGCCGGTGGCCGGATGGCCGAACAGAGCTGGCTGGTCTCGATCTGTGGGAGCCGAGTCGTCAACAGATCGGTCCTGACCCACAGATTGTGAAGCAGATCCCGCAAAGAGAGAAGCTGCGAGCAGAAAGGCGATCCACTTCATGAGTCGGTTTGAGAGAGTAGGTCAGAATGAAAGGGGTTCCAATGAATGAGGTTCACTAGCAAGAAGATTCCCGATTTGAGTGGACTTCACGGTGAAGTGGCGAGCGTCACCCTCGCATGACGGCTTTGAAGCGAAGGGAAGCGGAATCCTGCAAGATGGACTTCACTTCAATGGATGGGAGAGAACCATCTGCGCATAAGGCGACGTTTGGATGCAAGAATCGTAGCCATCAGATCTAAGCTGAGATATGGGCGATACGTTTGCAACCATCGATGAGAAGGCGCGCGTTGACCTTAAGGTTGAGGATTCGCGGTTTATTGCCGAGGCCTATCCGATTGCGACGGAGGAAGAGGCAGAAATGCAGATCGAGTCCGTTCGCAAGCGTGAGCACGGGGCAGCGCACCACTGCACCGCCTATCGCATTGGGACGTCTGAGGATGTCTTTCGGTACAATGATGACGGCGAGCCAAGCGGTACGGCCGGTCCGCCGATTCTAAAGCAGATTGATGCGCGCGGTCTCACCGACACGCTCGTCGTCGTGACGCGCTACTTCGGCGGCACGAAGCTTGGCACGGGTGGGCTGGTTCGCGCATACGGCGACGCAGCTGCCGCCGCGCTTGAGGCGGCGCCTGTTGTCGAGAAAGTGCGGCGCCAAGCCGTGCAGCTACGCTTCGATTACGACGACACTACGCCCGCTGAGCAGGCGCTTCGGCAGTTCGACGTCGAAGTCCAAGAGCGCACCTACAGCGAAGTAACCGAGCTGGTCGTCGGCGTGCCCCGGTCCGACGTGGACGCCTTCCTGAGCGCCTTCACCAACGCGCTCGGTGGCCGCGGCGAGGCAACCCCGATCAACTGAGCATTCTGGTAGCCCCTTTAAGGCTTAGCCGCCGATCGAACGGGATGGGGGGTGCTGCGTCCCTGCGGAGGCCCATGCTGTTGCCAGTTTCCAGGCGCGAACGATCCGCCCAAATCGGCATTTCAATTCCTTCCTTCTTCTCCTTTTCCTCTTCTCCACTTTTCCACCATTCGCTACTCACGGTTCACCACTCGCCATTCGCCCCTTACCTACCATTCACCTCTCACTTGTACGGCTCCATAGCGGCGACGGCGAGCTCATCGGCGAGATTATTGAGCTCATTATCCGCGTGACCCTTTACCCAATTCCACTCGATGGTGTGACGCTCGTCCATCTCTAAGAGGTCCTGCCAGAGTTCTTTGTTTTTGACTGGCTTCTTCGAAGAGGTCTTCCAGCCGTTATCCTGCCACTTGTCAAGCCAACTCTCGTTGAAGGCGCGCGACAGGTAGGAGCTATCGGTATACAGCTTGACGCGGGACGGGTCGTCGAGCGCTCGCAACGCCTTCAGCGCGGCTGTAAGCTCCATCCGGTTGTTGGTGGTCTGAGGAGCCCCTCCCTTGAGCTTCTGCGTGTTGTTATCGTCCTCGCGGATGATAATGGCGGCCCATCCGCCCGGTCCTGGATTGCCGCTGCAGGCGCCGTCAGTGTAAATAGTAAATGTCTCCATAAGTATGTTTGGAAATCTGTTTCGAGTGGGTGGGGGATATAGCGGATAGTAGGTGGGATGTCCGGAGGGTTTGGGGAGACGCCGCGAGCTGGGGACTGGTTCAGGTCCGGCTGACTGAAAACCTTGGGTCGGTGTAGACGTTCATCGTTCAACTAATGATTGCTTTGAAAGAGGCGTCTCCTCAGGAAATAAATTCGACATAGCAAAAACGACGTCCCGACATGAAGTTCCTCGATCAAGTAGAAATTAAGGTGCGAAGCGGCGACGGGGGCGAAGGCCTCGTCACGTTCCGCCAGGAAAAGTATGTGCCACGCGGCGGACCGGCCGGCGGGGACGGCGGGCATGGGGGATCTGTGTTTCTCGAAGCCGACCCGAACCTGTATACGCTCATGGACTTCCGCTACAGCGAGCATCATATCGCTGAGGATGGAGAGCCCGGCGGCAGTGCCAAGCAACGAGGGGCCGACGGGGATGACGTCGTGCTCCGCGTGCCGCCGGGTACGGTGGCTCGAGACGCCGACACGAACGAGACGATCGGGGAGGTCATCGAAGAAGGCGAGCGAATCATCGTGGCCGAAGGGGGGCGCGGAGGGCGAGGCAACGCCTTCTTCAAATCGTCCACGAATCAAGCGCCGCGTCACGCGCAGCCAGGCGAGCCCGGCGAGGAGCGCCGTCTCATTCTCGAGCTCAAGTTGCTGGCGGATGTCGGGCTCGTCGGATTCCCAAATGCTGGCAAAAGCACGCTACTGGCTGCCGTCTCGGCCGCCGAACCGGAAGCGGCGGACTATCCCTTCACGACGACCCAGCCGTCCCTTGGCATGGTGTATTTGAACGAGTTCAAGTCGTTTGCTATGGCCGACCTGCCGGGTATCATCGAAGATGCGCATGAGGGCAAGGGGCTCGGCACGCGATTTCTGCGCCACATCGAGCGCAACGCCGTGCTCCTCTTCACCATCCCCATTACCTCCAAAAACCTGGCCGGGGATTACAAAGCATTGCTCCATGAGCTACGTGAACACGATCCGGCACTGCTCGACAAGCCGCGCGTTGTGGCGCTTACTAAGATCGACGTGCTTCCGGAGGAGGAGCAAAGCCTGCTCCCAGAGATCGTCGCCGACGATTTTCCGGATGATGTCGAGATCGTTCCGATTAGTGCTGTGGCCCATGTGGGCGTCGACGAGCTGATCCAGACGCTTTGGGGATATGTGCAGTCTGCCGAGCGACCGAAAGAAGCCGTTACTTGACGCAATCACTACATGACGCGATCACTGTTTCAGGGAGAGGGGCCTGAGGTTCAGGAAGGGGCGCACGAGCAGCGCGCACTTATTGCGCTTTCACTGGTGCCGGGCGTAGGTGCCAGTCGAATGCGAGCGCTGCTCGCGCGATTCGGATCGGCCGCGGCGGTGATGGGCGCATCGTCACCGGCCATACAGCAGGTCCACATGATTGGGGCAAGCACAGCCTCGGCCATTGTGCAATTCGACGACTACGCGGCCGTAGACAAACAACTCAAGCGCGCCGCACAGGTCGGCGCTACGCTCCTTACGCCGTGGGCCGACACCTATCCGCGCCTGCTGCGGCAAATCTATGATCCGCCCGGCATGCTCTGGATGCGCGGATCGCTTACGGAGGCAGACGCCCGGGCTATCGCCGTCGTCGGCACCCGTCGCTGTACCGACTACGGGCGCCACCAGGCGCGTCGCTTCGCGCGATCGCTGGCGAAGCACGGATTCACGGTAGTAAGCGGACTGGCGTACGGGATCGATGGCGCCGCTCACCGCGGAGCCTTAGAAGCCGGCGGGCGCACCATAGCTGTCCTGGGGTCAGGGGTCGATCGAATCTACCCGGCAAAGCACACCAAGCTCGCCCGAGACATCATCGAGCAGGGCGCAGTGCTGAGCGAGTACCCGCTGGGTGCCAAACCGGACGCGTCGAACTTTCCCGAGCGCAATCGCATCATCAGCGGGTGTACGCATGGCACGCTCGTCGTCGAGTCGCACCAGACGGGCGGTTCGCTTATCACGTCACGCATGGCCGTTGAGCAGGACCGGGAAGTCTTCGCAGTTCCGAATGCGCTGGGGCGCGACGCCGGCATCGGCACGAATCGAATGATTCAGCGCGGTCATGCCAAACTTGTGATGAACGTAGAGGATATCCTGGACGAGCTCAGCGTCGCTCCTGTCACAGGCGCGGATGACCCGGAGGGATCCCCCGAACCGCTGCCTGATCTGAATGCCCTTGAAGAACAGTTGCTGGCCGTTATCGGGGAGGAGCCGGTTCATATCGACGTGATCTGCCACAAAGCCGACCTAGACCCGTCAACGGCGCTCGTCTACCTGCTCAGCCTGGAGTTCAAAGGATGCATTCGACAAATGGCGGGCAAGCAGTTTTATCGGGTGTAGCACACGCCAACTGCTCTGGCTCCTACACCTGTTTACAGGCAAGGCCGATCCTTTCATCCTGAGGCTTCGAGCTCCGTAGGGCCACCTCGTGCACCCTCCTACCCTCGGCTCCATACGTCGCATCGCTTGCATCTCTGCGCTTGTGGCAGGGCCGTTACGTTTCGGCGCGTGAGCTTACAACTTGGTTGAACTATATGGTTGAATCCGGGCGTAACCTCCGGTAGGCTTTATAGCAGGTATCCAGCACACAATGCCCGCGTGGCATGTCTCCCGTTTCAACCAAGCAGCAGATTTTCGACGCCGCCCTTGTCCTCTTCGCCCGCCACGGCAGGTCAGGAGCCCGCATGCAACAGATCGCGGACGCGGCGGACATCAACAAGTCGATGCTGCACTACTACTTCAGCACCAAGGCCGACCTCTACGATGCCGTGTTTGCCCATGCCATGGAGCAGTTTATGGCATCGTTTGATCATCGGGCGCTGCACGAGGCCGACTCGTTTTCCGAACTGCTTCATCGTTTCATCGCAGGATATGTGGCGTTCTGCGCATCGCACACCGACGCCATGCGCCTGATTGTCAGCGAAAACCTGCGCGGGGGACCGCTCTTGGGCCGACACCTGAAGCAGATGGCTGACGACGGCACTGACACGCCGCTGCGCATCTTCCAGAACGCTATCGAATCCGCCATCGCCTCCGGCGAGATTCGGCCGGTCGATCCCGACCATGCGCTGCTCACCATCATCGCGAGCTGCATCTTTCCCTTCGTGGCGCGCCCTACCGTCGAGCAGATGCACCCGGCCTCGGCCTCCGACTGGGACGCCTTCGTTGAAGCGCGCAAGGCTCAGGTGTTCGACATGGTGTACCACGGCCTAATGTCTCCCGATGTCTCACCGCCCCCGTCCTCAACGTAATGCGCCCTTCGCTCCTACTTGTTTGGTGCGGCCTTCTCGCTGCAACCCTTGCGCTTGTCAGCGGCTGCTCGCTGGCCCCGCAGATGGACACGCCCAGCGCCGAGTCTGATCTGCCGGCTGCCTACGACACTCCGCTCCTCGAGGACGGGCCGCTCTTTACCGAAGACGACTCGACGCGCTTCGACCCGGTCGACTGGTGGACGACATTCAACGATCCGGCCCTGAACGCGCTCATCGACACAGCGCTCGTGCGCAATCTCGACTTAGAGCGCACCCGCGCGGCTGCCGACGAACTCGCCAGTCAGTTTCAAATTGCTCGTGCGCCCCTCTTTCCGCAGGCCGACGCTGAGGGCGCATACACGCGCCAGGAGCAGCCTGCCGACGTAGGCATCGGAGGAGTCTTGGGTGGTGACGCGCCCGAAAACGGCGTTCCCGATCGGTTCACGTTCGACACGTACAGCCTGTCACTCGGACTCTCGTACGAGCTCGACTTCTGGGGGCGTCTTCGGAACCTGAGGGGCGCGGCACTGGAGCGGTTCATGGGCTCGGTCGATGCAGTGCAGACCGCTCGCCAGCAGGTCATTGCTGAAACGATCGCGACCTACTTCGAAATAGCCACCTTGCAGCGGCAGATATCCATTGGCGCGGAAACGATCGACGTGCTCCAGGAGCGCGTCGAGCTGGCCGAGGAGCGCTACGACCGCGGCCTCGTGCCTTCGTTTGAATTGTACGCGCTGCGGCAGGAGCTGCAGGCAGCAAAAGCCAGTCAGCCGCAGCTCGAGAGCCAGCTCGCCGACGCGAGGGGCCGCCTGTCTGTTACCCTCGGGCAGTTTATTGGCGACGCCGATGAGGCCGTGATGGACGCCGCGCGCACTGCTCCGGACGAGGAAACGCTGGCCGCGCTGGCGCCTGTGCCCCCTGGACTTCCCTCTGACCTGCTCATGGCGCGTCCCGACGTTCGGGCAGACGCGCGCGACCTGGAAGCAAGCCGCCGCGAGATTGGCGCCGCACGGGCCGAACTGCTGCCGCGCTTCTCGCTCACCGGCGAAGCCGGCGTGCAGAGCGGCACCCTCGACGACCTGCTTAGCCTTGACCAGCGCTTTTCCAACCTGATTGGCTCGATCACAGCCCCGCTGTTTCAGGGGGGACGCATCCGCGCAGAAATTAGCGCGGCGGAGGCGCGCTACCAGCAGCGCCTCGCTACCTACGAGCAGACGCTGCTCACTGCATTCCAGGAGGTGCACGCCGCACTTGCCGCCTACGAGAAGCGGCAGGAACAGTATGCGCTCGTCCGCGAGCAGCTAGCGGATGCCAGAGATAACGCCACCAACCAGATGCGCCGCTACGAACGCGGCGTTGGCGACTATGCCGCTGCCCTCGATGCAGAGCGCACGCGCCTCCAGGTTGCCGAACGGCTGGCCGCTTCGAAAGAGGCGTTGGTCGGAGCGCGCATTGCAGTGCACCGCGCGCTGGGCGGCGCTTGGGTCGCTCCACCCGAGGAAGATGACCCCCGCCTGCTGCGCGACACGTACCGCCCGCCTACGGCGGCCGACGCCCCTTCTGATTGATCTATCGCTCCCTTTCTCCCTCTCACTCAGGCTGCTCCGGTAGCTACCCATCCTTTGCTATGCATAAACACAAGTCCTACCTCGTTGGCGGCGGGCTCATCGCAGGAAGTCTGGCGCTGGCGGCGCTTCTCGTAATGTTGCGCAGCACTCCGCCGCAAGAAGAACCCGCGGCTGAGGCGCCCATCGTGTCCACAGTGCCTATTGAGGCGCGCTCAGGTGCGCTCCGTGTGCGTGGGACGGGCACCGTTCGTCCTCCCCGAGAGATCGACCTGACCGCTGAAGTGGGCGGCCGCATCGTCTCGGTAAGCGACGATTTCGTGAGCGGCGGCTCCTTCAGCGCCGGCGACGTGATTGCCCGCATCGACCCGTCCGACTACCGCAACCAGGTGCGCCAGGCGCAGGCTGCGGTCACGCAGAGCCGGTTCGAGGTGTTGCAGGCCCGCGAAGAGGTCGGCATCGCGAAAGAGGAGTATGAGCGCCTGCGCCGCCGAGCCGACGAAGCCCCCGAGCCCGACAGCACCGAACTGGGCCGCCTGCTCTTCCGCGAGCCCCAACTTCGGGCCGCCGAGGCCAACTTGGAGAGCGCTCAGGCCCAGCTTGAAACCGCCGAAACTAATCTGGAGCGCACCGCCCTCCGAGCGCCGTTTGACGGGCGCATTCGCACGACCACGGCCAACCAGGGATCGTATGTAGCGCCGGGCACGCCCGTGGCCCAGCTCTTTAGCACCGAACAGGCCGAAGTGATCGTCCCACTGGAGTCGCGCCGCGCGGCGCTCATCGACGGGCTCTGGCGCACCAGCGCTCGCCAGGCCGATCAGTCCCGCGCAGCCGAAGTGACGCTCACCTACGGCGATGCAGCATACACCTGGGAGGGCTATGTGGATCGCGTAGAGGGCGCCCTCGACGCGCAGACGCGCACCGTAAACGTGGTTGTGCGCGTGGATGACCCCTATGACGCGCCCCCTGAGACCGATGCCACCGACAGCCCACCGCTCGCAGTAGGGTCGTACGTCGCTGTCGACATCGAGGGACGCTCGCTCGACAGCTACTACTCCGTGCCACGCCGCGCCGTGCGCAATGATGGCACCGTGTGGACCGTCGAAAGTGACACGCTGCTTGTGATGCGTGACGTAGACGTGGTCCAACACGTCGACGACCAGGCGTTTGTGACGGGCAACCTGGCCGACGGGCGCCCTGTCATCACCGAGGACTTGCCCGTAGTGAGTGATAGTATGACGGTCCGACGCGCCGACAACTGACGCGTCTCGTCCTCCTTTCCGCATTTCTTTTTCGTTCGTTCCCGCGCACCCATGACCCGCATGATCGACTGGATGGCCCGCAACAACGTGGCCTCCAACCTACTTTTTGTTCTAATCTTTCTGGTGGGCATTATCAGCGCATTTGCGGTGGTGCAGGAGGTGTTTCCGGAGTTTAGCCTGGATGCCGTTCAGGTGCGCGTGGAATACCCGGGTAGCACGCCCGAGGAGATCGAGGAATCGATCGTGCAGCGCATTGAAGACCGGATTCAGGGCGTGGAGGGTATCGACCGGATTCTGGCGACCGCCTCCGAAAACTTCGGCATTGTAACGGCCGAACTGCAGCGCGGCACCGACGCCGATCAGGTGCGCGACGAGATCAAGCAGGAGGTCGACCGCATCACTGCGTTTCCGGAAGAGGCAGAACAGCCCACCGTGACGGAGCTCTCGAACCGGCGCCAGGTTTTGCAGGTGGCCATCTACGGTCGGGCCAGCGAGCGGTCGCTGAAGGAAGCCGCCAAGCAGCTTGACCGCGAGCTTACGCAGTATCCTGAAATCTCGCTCATCGAACGGGCTGGCATTCGCGACTACGAAATCTCGATCGAAGTCGATCGTCAGACGCTGCGCACGTACGGGCTCACGCTCCCGGAGGTGGCTGGACTCGTGCGCGAGGGAAGCCTGGACCTGCCGGGCGGCGAGATTGAAACGGCCGACGAGCAGATTCTCATTCGCACCCAGGGGCAAAACTACACCCAGCAGGACTTCGAAGACATCGTGCTAATTAGCCGTGATGACGGCACGCAGCTCCGTCTAGGCGACATCGCTACGGTGGTCGATGGATTCGAGGATACTGATCTCATCACCCGGTTCAACGGCGAGCGCGCGGCGTTCTTGCAGGTTTTCCGCACCGGCAATGAGCAGGTGCTCCGCAACGTGGAGGTTGTCGAAACGCATCTTGATACCGAGTTCCGTCCATCGCTGCCCGACGGGATTCAGGTCGGCATCTGGCAGAACCAGGCTGAGGACCTGGAGAGCCGCCTCGATCTGCTCGTGCAGAACGGGCTGCTGGGACTGCTGCTTGTTATTGGTGCGCTCGTGCTGTTCTTGAATCCGCGCCTGGCGTTTTGGACCTCGGTGGGCATCTTGCTCTCGTTTGTGGGCACCTTTGGGGTCATGTACCTGCTTGGCGTCTCCATCAATCTGATCTCACTCTTCGGCTTTATCCTCTCGATTGGTATTGTGGTGGACGACGCGATCGTCGTGGGGGAGAATATTTTTGCCGAGCAGGAGAAGGGGGCCGATCCGACTGAAGCCGCTGTGACGGGCTCCACGCGGGTGGCGGCCCCCGTCATCTTTGCCGTGCTCACGACCGTCGCCGCCTTTGCCCCGCTGCTCTTCATTGAAGGTACCCTCGGTAATTTCCTGGGCGACATCCCGTTTATCGTGATCGTGGTGCTCTTGCTGTCGCTGGTCGAGGTGCTCTTCATCTTGCCGAATCACCTTTCGGCTGTCAAAAAGACGCCTGCTGAGGACGATAACGCGTTCGTCCGCGGCCTCAAATCCGTTCAGCAGCGTTTTGCAAACGCCTTGGCCCGCTTCATCGACGGACCGCTGCAACGCGCGCTGCAGTACAGCACGGCTCAGTACGGGGTCGTGCTCTGCGCGGGCATTGCCGTACTCATTGTAATAAGCGGTCTGATTGCAGGGGGATACGTGCGATTCTCGTTCCTTCCGAGCATCGAGGGCAAGCTCGTGACGGCGCGCCTTGAGCTTCCCGTGGGCGTCACCGCTACGCAGACGCAGCGCATCACCGATCAGCTGGAGGACGCCGGGCGCGAAACGGCGGACGACCTGCAGGCGGATCTGGCTGCCTCGCATCCTGATATCGTAGCCAACGTGTTTACAAGTATCGGACAGCAGCCGCAGGCCAATGCCGGCCCGACTGATGCCGGTCCTGAGCTCGTAGATCCCCGCTTGGCCGAGGTCTCGTTTGAGCTGATCGATCCGGGGGACCGCGACGTGACCGCGCGTGAGTTTGAGCAAGCCTGGCGCGATCGGTTTGAGGAGCCTGCGGGCGTCCGCTCGCTTGCCTTCTCGGCCGATGTCGTGGACCTGGGCGATCCGGTCGCTGTCGAGCTTGCCGCTGGCGATCGGGAGACGCTTGACAGTGCCGTCGACGCGCTGCAAGACTCGCTGCGTCAGTTCGCTGGGGTCTTCGACGTCGAGAACGATCAGCAGGCCGGTAAGCGCGAGGTGCAGTTGGCCCTGCGCCCGGAGGCGCGCACGCTGGGCCTCACCCTGAACGACCTCGCTCAGCAGGTGCGCGCAGGCTTCTTTGGCGCCGAGTCGTACCGCCTGCAGCGGGGTGAAGACGAAGTGCAGGTGTTTGCGCGGCTGCCCGACCACGAGCGTCGTGCGATCACCGATCTGGAGGAGTACCGCGTCCGCACCCCTGAAGGCGCGTTCGTTCCGCTTGGCGACGTTGCCACCGCCGACATCGGGTTCGGTCCGTCGCAGATCAACCGACGCGGGGGGCGCCGCGTCATCACCGTCACCGCCGATGTGAACGAGGAAATCGTGACAGGGCAGGAGGTGAACGGGGTGCTAGAGGCGCGTATCCTGCCGGCTATGCAGGGCACGTTTCAGGGGCTGGACTTCAGCTTCGAGGGCGAGCAGCGCGAGCAGCAGCAGGCGCTCGGATCGCTATTGGTTGGCTTTGCGATCGCATTGTTCGTGATCTACGCGCTGCTGGCTATTCCCTTCCAGTCGTACGTCCAGCCGCTTGTCATTATGAGTGTGATTCCGTTCGGCTGGGCAGGGGCTATTCTGGGCCATCTCTTATTGAATATCCCGATTGGACTCCTCAGCATTTTCGGGTTCGTAGGACTCAGCGGCGTAGTGGTAAATAACTCGCTAGTCTACATTGATTTTGCCAACGAGGAGCATGCCGGCGGGAAGTCATGGCCCGAGGCGCTGGTGGCCGCCGGGCAGTCGCGCTTTCGCCCGATCTTACTGACATCACTCACTACGTTCTTGGGAGTCTTCCCAATCATCATTGAAACTAGCGTGCAGGCACAGTTCCTGGTACCGCTGGCCGTGAGTCTGGGGCTCGGCATCCTGTTTACGTTGCCCGTTGTGATGTTCCTGATCCCCGCGCTCGCGATGCTGCAGCACACCCTCACGGCCTGGTTCTACAACAGTCTGTTGGATCGCCCCATGCCCGGCACCTACGGCAGCCACACGCCGGCTACCGATGGCACTTAATCTTGTCCGCTGTGGGGAGCGGCATCGCTAAATGCAATGGCGCATTCCCTCGTGGAAGCAGCAGGAGGTTACGGGTCGAGACCCATTATGATATGGGACAACGAACCCGTAAAGCCCTAGCCCTTCCGGACAGGGCGCTAATCGCGTCCTCGCAGCGCCCCGCTTGCGCCCGATGGCGGCGATCGCCAACCAGACGTTCATCGCGCGCGCTGCTTCTACAGAAGGCACTGTGGAAGTCGAAGGCTTTGAGGCTGTAATGGAGAAGGCCCGGGAGCGCATCGATGACCTACCTAATCCGGAGCAGGCCGATGCTGTGCAGGAGCAGCTCGAAACGATGTTTAGCGAAAGCGCGATGCTAGAGGCGCTGGAAGTCGGCGTTCGCCTGCACCGCGAGGAGCCGGGCGAAAGGGCTATGGCGTTTAGAGGCCAATGGATGGTTGAGCATCCGTTTCCCTGATGGGTGCCTCTCGATTCGCTCAGCTCGGCTCAACGATCTCATCGACCGGCTTTCTCAGAAGGTACTTGTCGTCATCCATGAAGTACATCTCGCCGTCCGATATGTCTATCGACGTCGCCCCATTTTCTACCGCGATATCGGCGACCCGGTCCCCATCGCCGTTGAAAACAAGTATTCGGTCTCTAAGGGACGACATGGCCGGACCGGGTCTGACGAAGAAGTGATTCTCGTATGCTGCCGCGCCCCCTATCATGGTTTCAATGGGGAGACCGTAGTCGTCGTGCGCCTCAGGCTCATGTTCATCTTTTTCGGGTAGATCAAATAGCCCCACGCTTTCCCCCTCCTCAAAATCTAGTATTTCGAAATCCCCCCTCCATGAATATGCATATATCCCTTGTCCCCCTTCATCAATACGTATAATTCCTGAGTTTTCCGTGGTGTCATCGGCCCGATGTTGACCTTCAAGCTCGATATGCGGCACAAATTCGCCTCCCTCCCTCTTCCTGATCTCATACACAACATCTCTGTCTTCCACTTGGGCTGTCGGGACAAACATTGTCCTCTCATGAAACGATAAATTTAAAAATGCCCCATCCGTGTGTATTGTCTCATAGGGGTCCAAATCCTCGTCGTACGCATTTATGCGTCGCGAAGAGGGCATCTCACCAACATACACGTTGCCCCCAGATGCGTCAACGGTAAGGGGCTTTTCAGAAAACTCTCCAGGTCCTTCGCCCTGCCGTCCTATGGTGCGGACGGGCTCTCCGCTCTCGTCGAACATCCGAATGCGCCAGGCGCCGTGATCTACGATGAATATATTTCCTTCATCGTCAACTGACAGTCCGCGGTTGTCGATACCTTCGACATGAGATAGGGTATCGCTATCTATGCTTACAACCGGTACGTCTTGATTGTTAGAATCGCCTGATGTAGGATTGTCTGATGTACACGAGAGGAGTACAATTAAGACACAGAAAAGGAGGGTACTTATTTTCATCCGCTTTTGCTATTTCGAGCAGTATTAATCGTTCTGACGACCCTGCTTTGCGTAAAAATATAACAGTCAACTGTATGTCAATGTGATTTGCAAAGCGTGAGGATCAGAATATACTTGTTGCCACGCAGAGGGTAAAATCAAGGTCGCACCCTTTAGTCTGCGCATACAATTTATCACCACTCCCATGATCCTCATAGTTTTCTACTGCATCTTCGAGACATTGTTCGTAACTGTCTCCGCAGGAGGCACTTGAGGTCATGGGTACGGTTGAAAACAAAAAGTGATTACCATAACCGATTCTTCTTGAACATCTTCTTCGCTTCCGCTCGCGCGCTTTCGATACGCCGTGGGCGTGTGACCCGTTTTGTTTTCCGCTTGAACGTCTGGGAAAACGCATTGGGGGCCGCGTAGCCCACGGTCAGGGCAATGTGAGCAATCGACGCGTCCGTGTGCTCCAAGAGTCGCTTCGCCAGCGCCATGCGCCTCCTGAGCATCCACTGCTTCGGCGTCGGCGAGTATGGCCTCTTCGGGCTCGTCTTCCGCGCCGAACGTCT
>OBKM01000309.1_pt1 | contig 24557 bp, 24 predicted proteins | sample 1519691 | NCBI WGS metagenome assembly OBKM01 (sample SAMEA37050418, study PRJEB22526) | metagenome | biome: saline pan; feature: lake; material: water | place: Egypt | collected 2015 | depth 0.5 m | reverse complement strand
GTGGGTCGTTCGGACGGCTGCCGTCCGCGAGCCGACTCTCGACGCCGTGTTGCCGGCTCTCTCGTCGTCTCTCGTCTCGTCGTCCGTCATAGCGCCTCTCTGAGGGCTGCGAGCGCCTCCGTGGTGTCGTCGGATACGCTGACGCCGCCACGCGTCTCGGTGCCCCAGCCGTCGCCGTCGAACTCGCGGGCGACGCCGCGGCAGACCGCTTCGATCCCCAGCGGGTCGACCGCGCTCACCGCGATCTCGCCGGCCGCCTCGTCGACGGCGATCGCGACCGGCTCCGGCGACCTGAAGTCGCGAACGAGCCGGGCGATCGTCGGCAGCGTGGCCGAAGTGGCGTCGATGCGGGTAACGACGCAGCCGTCGTATCGTCCCGTTGTCGCTCCGTCGAGCGCCCGATGGGCGTCGACGCCGTGCGTCCGCCAGACGTCAAGCGCCGCGCTCCGGAGCTCGTCGCTCGGGTCGTCGGCGAGCGCGAGGGCGACACCCGTACCGGGCTCCTCGTGAGCGAGCGCCTCCAACACGTCGGCGTAGCCGCCGACGGTCGCGAACGGCGCGGCCGGCTCGACACGTTCGATGGCGTACGGTCGAAGCGCACGCTCGACTGCCGAAGCGGCCCGGTCGCTCGCTGACTCCGCGCCGACGACGTCGACCGCGACCAACGACGCGAGCCGTCGATGCGCTTCGTCGTCGAGCGACGCGGGGAGTCCGAGCTCCGCGAGCGCGGCGCGAGTCGCCTCCGGATCCCCGGAGTACGACGTTCGGACGAGCGTCGACGCCGACACTCCGTCGGCGGGATCCGCTGTCGGGATCGCGACGCCGGGCCGTCGACGCACCACGTCGCCGCTCTCCGCGACCGCGAGGGCATCGCCGGAGCCGTCGGTGCCGGGGACCGACCCCGCGGCGACGACGCCCGCCAGCGCGAGGACGGGATCCGGATCGTCGCCCAGTTCGCGAGCGACGGCGAACGCGGTCGTGCTCGCCGGACGGTCGACACCCGGGACTGCGTGGTCTCCGGCCATCGTACCGATCCGAATCGCGGTGTCGTCCGGCTCCCTCCGGGCGTCGGCCTGGCCTCCCTCGGCTCCGTCGGGACCGGGGTCGCGGTCGATCCGGACCTGAAACGGCGTGGCATTCGTGCGGAGCGCCTTCGCGATCAGCCCGGCCGCTGCCAGCGAGTCGCCATCGTCGCTCGCGACGAGCCGAACGAACGGCGCGTCGGCGAGCACGCTGGCGAGCGCGTCCGGGGCAGCGTTTCGGGTGGCAGCGGTTTCGGTCACTGGATCGTGGTGTGTCGGCGTGGTCTCTCGGTCGCGTTCGGACGGTTACTCCTCGAGCAGCTCGACGGCGTTCTCGTAGGTGTACGTGAACTCCTCGTCGAGTTCGTCACCGCGGTAGTAGTTCACCAGACGGCGGATCTTCGACTCCGTGTTCTGGAGCGCGCGCTTGTTCTGGTGGTCCTGTCCGTTCTCCGCCATGTGCTCGCGCAGACGGATCGCGCGGGCCATGAGGTTTCGAAGGTCCTCTGGGAGCTCCGCGGCGGCGTCGTGTTCCTCGAGGATCTCGGTGAGCTTCTTCCCGGTCGCTAGTTTGACGTCCGGGATCGGGGTGCCTTTGACGCCCTCGTCACGGAGCTTGAGTCCGATGACGCTGGGGTCGTGTCCCTGTTCGGCCAGTTCGACGACGCGAGACTCGATCGCCTCGGCGTCGACGTCGCTCCACTCCGGGTTTTCGTCCGTCGCCGGCTTGTCCGAACCGGACGAGCCGCGACGGCGCGTGTGCATTCGTGCCATTGTCTGAGATTGGAACGGCACAACCGCAAAACGTGACCGCGGCTCCGCGCGACGCGGCTGGCGACGAACCACCGTTTGGCGGTCCGACGGCCGCGCCGCCGGAGGCGTCGGTGCACTGCTACATTCCCAAGCCGTGGGCGAGCGCCCCGGCGAGTCGGATCTGCAGCTGTGCTGTTCCCGTCGAAACGGTCGTCGTCGCCCCTCTTAAGCGTGTTCTTGTCGCCCCGTCGGCCGGTGCGTGGGCGGCCGCCGGACGCCTCGGCTATCCAGGTGCCTTGGCTACCACGACACCCCGGCTACCACGACTACTCCTCGGGATACTTCGGCTCCCGGCGCTCCGCGCGCTCCGTCGCGCGCTCGATGACCGCACGGACAGTCTCGCCGTCGTCCTCGCGGTACACGTCGCCGTGGCCCGGATACATCGCGGAGACCGTCTCCGGAAGTCGGTCGAGGATCTCGTGGAGGCTCTCGATCAGCTGCTCCCGGGACTGCCCGGCCATGTCGGTTCGGCCGAACGAGCCGTCGTCGAACGCGCCGTCGTTGTACACGACGACGTCGCCGCTGTACAGCCGCTCGTCGCCGATCAGCGCGACGTGGTCGGGGGCGTGTCCCGGCGTATGCACGACTTCGCAGGCCTCGTCGCCGACGAGGATCTCGTCGCCGTCGACGATCGCGACATCGCGGCGCGGATGGTCGCCGTGGGCGAGCACACGCGGCTCGAACCGGTCGAGGACGGCGTCGAGCTCCGCGACGTGGTCGCCGTGTTGGTGGGTCAGTACGACCCGATCCAGCTCGTCGACCTGCTCGGCCACCACCTCCTCGACGCCCGGCATCGCGCCGGCGTCCACGAGAGTCGTCGCCTCGCCGTCGACGAGATACGCGTTGCAAGTGAACGTCTCGGCGCTCGCGGTGACGGCTATCGGTTCCATACCGCCGACATGGCCGCCATCGTTGAAAAGGATGTGTCTCATCGCCGGGGTCGACGTCGCCGTCCGACTGCGGTCGAGTGGCGTTCGCACTTGACCGTGCATTTATCCGTCATGATCCCTAATATTTAGGTGAATATGGGCTTCGGGAGCTACGATGAATCCGAACAGGAGAACCAAGACCTCGACGCGGACTTCGACGACGAGGACGGCGTCCGCGCTGCCCAGGAGACCCACCAGGGGTCCGTGGAGTACGAGCCCGGCGCTTCGAACGACGAGCTTCTCGACCGGCTCCAGGAGATCAAAAGCGAGGAGACGTAGCGAGGCGGCGTAGTGCAACCGGGGAGTCGCACGCTCGGCATCGCCTTTTCAGACGACGATCCGACGAGCTACATCGCCGGATCGGTCGTCCGCGCCGACGGCGTCCTCGACGGACTCGGCTTCGAGCGCTGTACCGTCGGCGGCGTCGATGCGACCGACGCGGTCATCGAGCTGTTTCGCGAACTCGGCCGCGAGGACGTCCGCCGGGTGCTGTGTGCCGGCGTCGCCCCGGCCTGGTTCAACGTTCTCGACCTCGACCGACTGCACGAGACGCTGGATCGGCCAGTTCTCTCCGTGAGCTACGAGGCCAGTCCGGGGCTCGAGTCGGCCCTTCAGCGAGAGTTCGACGGCAACGAACTCGAACGCCGGCTCGCAATCTATCGATCGCTCCCGCCCAGACGCCGGGTCGACATCGCCGACTCCTCGCGAACCGCCGACTCCTCGCGAACCGCCGACTCGCTGTTCGTCCGCGCCGTCGGACTCGAGACCGACCGTGCGGTCGATATCGTCCGGCGACTCACCCGTGAGGGGTGTCGTCAGCCCGAGCCGGTCAGGATCGCGTCGATCGCCGCAAGCGCTCACAGGGCCGCAATCGCGGACTGAGCGTTCCCTCGTGAGCGTGCGAGCTGGCTGGCGAGCCGCGTCGATCGTCGCTACCGGCCCGATGTCGAAAGGCCGAGCGAAGTAGGGAGGGATCGGTTACGCGTCAGCACCTTCGGCGAGACCGGTGACGATCCGTGACGGGTTCTTCGCGAGCACTCGACGCATTAGGTCCTCGGAGACGTCGAGCGTTAACACTTCCATCACGCCGACGTTCGGATGGACGTCCGGCGCGCCGGAGCCGAACAGCACCCGGTCGGGATGCTCCAGCACGCCGCGTTCTAGCACCTCACGGTATCGGACGGCGCTGGTGTCGACGTACAGTCGGTCGTACTCGCCGAGCAGGTCCAGCGTCCGGTTCATCAGGTCCGCGTTCAGCGGATAGCCGCCGAAGCTCGCGAGCACGACCGGGAAGTCGTACGACAGTAGCTCCCGCTCGACCGCCTCGGGCGGAAACCGCTCGCCAGCATGAACGAGCACGGGAAGATCGGCGAGCTCCAGCTGTTCCAACACGTCCTCGTTAGGGAGCCCGTCGTACGGCGGTACGAGGGTAAATCCGTGGAACCGGTCGTCGTAGGAGTACTGCTCGACGTCGTCGGGACGGGCGTGGTGGTCCTCGCGCTCCGCCCGGAGATTTCGGAGCGTCGCGATGGGGTGATCCCTGGGATCGCGCGGTCCGTTGAGTCGGGCGAACGCGACGAACGGCCGGTCGACGGAGAGCCGGGCGACGGCGTTGTTGGCGCGGAGGTAGCTCCGTCCGGACGCGCGACGGCCGGGGCTGGCGACGGCGCGAACGACGCCCGCCTGATGCATCTCCCGTTCCAACCGCTCCGGCGTGATGTCCCGGCCGTGCGCCGCGACGGACTGCTCGTCGGGGTCGAGCGTGGTGTGGATGTCGACGATCCGGAACCCGTGTTCCAACCCCAGCATCTATCCGTACCTCCAGTTCATCACGGATGTGCCTGTCGGTCCGACCGAGTGACCGACCGCTCACGATCCACCGCCGTTTCTTCCGCCAGTTTTGATCGAGTCGGAACAAAACATATATATAGAACCGCAAACCATCTCTCGGATCGAGTATGGCGTCTCGTATGCAACAACCCATGTACGTTCTCTCGGAGGACAGCTCGCGAACGCGCGGTCGGGCCGCGCAGGAGTCGAACGTGTCGGCCGGCAAGGCCGTCGCCGAGGCGGTACGCACCACGCTCGGCCCCCGAGGAATGGACAAGATGCTCGTCGACTCGACGGGCGACGTCGTGATCACGAACGACGGCGCGACGATCCTCGACGAGATGGATATCGACCACCCCGCCGCACAGATGATCGTCGAGGTCGCGGAGTCACAGGAGGATGCCGTCGGCGACGGAACGACGACCGCGGCCGTGCTGGTCGGCGAGCTGCTCGCCCGCGCAGAGGACCTCCTCGACGACGACGTCCATCCGACGACCATCGTCGAGGGGTACGCGGAGGCCGCGCGCCTCGCGAACGAGGCGATCGACGACGTCGTCGTCGACGGCGAGCTCGACGACGACCTGCTCGCGTCCGTCGCGGAGTCGTCGATGACCGGTAAGGGAACCGGCGACGTGGCGGCCCGCGACCTTGCGGAACTCGTCGTCGACGCCGTCCGACGCGTCGCCGACGAGGACGGCGTCGCCCGTGACCGGATTCACGTCCACCCGCGGGCCGGCGCCGCGGCGGCGGCGACGGAGCTCGTGGACGGCGTGATCGTCGACGAGGAGCCCGTCCACGACGAGATGCCCCGGCGCGTGAGCGACGCGACCGTCGCGATCCTCGATGCGAAACTCGAGGTCCGACAGGGCGACGTCGACGCCGAGTACTCGATCAGCTCCGTCGAGGGGCTCAACGCGGCTATCGAAGCAGAGGACGCCGAGCTTCGCGGCTATGCGGAGACGCTCTCCGAGGCCGGCGTCGACGTGCTGTTCTGCCGGAAGTCGATCGACGACCGTGTCGCCGGCTTCCTCGCGGACGCCGGGATTCTCGCGTTCGAGAGCGTGAAATCTTCCGACGCGGCCGACGTCGCGGACGTCACCGGCGCGAAGCGGCTCGGCACTCTCGACGAGATCGAGGCGGATGATCTCGGTCGGCTCGAGTCGATCGAGATCGAGGCGTACGGCGACGACGAGCTCGCGTTCGTCCGCGGCGGCGACGCCGCCCGGGCGGTGACGCTGTTCGTCCGCGGATCGACCGAGCACGTCGTCGACGAACTCGAACGCGCGATGCACGACGCCGTCGACGTGGCTATCGCCGCGCTCGATTCCGGCGGCGTCGTTCCCGGCGCGGGTGCGACGGAGATTGCCGTTGCAGCCCACGTCCGCAGCGAATCCGCGGGCGTCGAGGGACGCAAACAGCTCGCGATCGAGGCGTTCGCCGACGCCGTCGACGCGATCCCCCGGACGCTCGCCGAGAACACCGGCGCGGACCCGATCGACACGCTCGTCGACCTCCGGGCGCGCCACGACGCGGAGGGCCGTGCCGGCGTCATCGCCGAGGGACGTGCCGCGCGCGTCGGCGACCCCCTCGACTCCGGGATCGTCGACCCCGCGGCGGTCAAACGCGAGGCGTTCGAGTCGGCGACGGAGTCCGCGACGATGCTCCTCCGCATCGACGACGTTATCTCCGCTGAGTGACGCGGCCGCGCGCTTCGGGCCGTAGTCGGGACCGCGACTCAGTCCGTCGGAAACTCCGTCGGATCTCCCGTCGGCAGCGACGGCGGATCCTCGAACGCCTCGAAAAAGCGCCCGGAGACGAACTCCGCGACGACGTCCGGCAGCGACTCGTCGTCGGACACCGTCTCCAGGATGCCGAGGGGGACCTGTGCGCCCGCCATGTTCGCGTGACCGCCCGCGGAGCCGACCGGGTCGAGCGCCTCGCGGAGCAGCTCGCCGATATCGACGTCGGCCCCCCGCGAGCGGGCGGAGCCGTAGATCACGCCATCCATGTAACCGTACACGAAGGTGATGGACGCCTCCTCGGAGTCGAGCAGCCGTTCGGCGGCCTGTGCGAGCGCGTCGCGGTCGGCTATCTCGCCGACACAGGAGGCGACCGTCGACCCGCGAACCTCGCGGTTCTCGATCGCGCGGGCAAGCACCCGCAACGTCTCGCGGCTCACGCTCGGGCTCTCGACCCGCTCGAGCACGTCGTCGGCGGCGTGTGGCGTCAGCTCCGCCGCCGCCTCGAAGTCCGGGATCGACACCGCCCGGGTAAAATCCCGCGTGTCGATCCGGATCCCGTACACCAGCGCGGTTGCGAGCGTCCGACCCGGCTCGACCCCGAGCCGGGAGAGGTACTCAGCTATTAGCGTACTCGTTGCGCCGACCTCCGGTCTGATGTCGACGAACGACCCCTCGACGGGGCCGCGCGGCGGGTGATGGTCGATAACGACGTCGACCGGGTGTCCTTCCGGAAGACTGTCGTTGATTCCGGCCCGGGAGTGGTCGACGAGGGCCACGCCCCCGTACTCCTCGATGTCGATCTCCGCCATCGTCCGGAGATCCAGGTCGAGGAGGTTCACCAGCGCGCGGTTCTCCTGATGGGCGACGTCGCCGCCGTAACAGGCGTCGGCCGGAACGCCGACCAGCTCCGCGATCCTGACCACGCCCAGTGCGCTCGCGATGGCGTCCGGATCGGGGTTGTCGTGGGCGACGACGAGAAGCGGCCCGGAGAGCGATCTGAGGGCGTCGAGCAGTCGAACCGGTCGCTCCTGTGCGTCCGCGCCGGCCGCCTGCAGCGCCCGGCCGGCGATCGCCTTCACCGGGTCGACGACGCGGTCCGCGGCCGCCTCGATCCTCGCTCGCTGGTCGTCGGCCGGTCCCTCGCCGACGTGTGCAACGATCAGCGCTGCAGGAAACCTGTCTCGCGCCGCGGCGGTGGCGGCGGCGTTACACCCCGGATCGTCGCTCGCGACGATAACGACGGCGACGTCGTCGGGATACGTCTCCGGGTCGGTCGGGTCGGCCTCAACCGTGGAGACGTTGCCGTCACGGAGCGTCGACGCCCAGCCGGGATCGTCCGTGATCGCGTACAGCTCGCCGCGTCCCTCCTGTGCCCGCTCGACGAGCGTGTATCCGACCGAGCTACAGCCGAGGAGCAGGCGTCGAACCATGCCGGCACCTGTGGGGCGACGACTCAAAACGCTGCCGTCTCCCCGAGTGACCGGGTCGAGATTTGCCGACCGCCACCCGCCGGGGTCGGCGACTGCTCGACCGACGACGGTGATGGCTACTCGACCGACGACGGTCGATGACTACTCGACCGACGACGGATCCATCGCGGCCGCGACGACGTCGATCGCCGCCCGGTTCTCCGCGACGTCGTGGACGCGGACGATGTCAGCGCCGTTGGCGGTCGCGACCGCGGTGCCGGCGACGGTCGCGTGCTCGCGGTCGTCCGGGCCGCAGCCGACCGCCTCGAACAGCGACTTGTGTGAGTGGCCGATCAGGACGGGACAGTCGAGCGCCGCGAACTCACCGGTCCGTCCGAGCAGCTCGAAGCTCTCGACGGCGGACTTGCCGAATCCGAGCCCTGGGTCGACGATCACGCGCTCGCGGTCGATACCCGCCTTCTCGGCCAGCAGGAGCCGCTCTTGCAGATCGGCGATCACGTCGGCGACGACGTCGCCGTACTCCGGATCGTTCTCCGGGTCGACGGGCGCGTCGATGCTGTGCATGACGACGACCGGACAGCCGGCGTCCGAGACGACCTCGCGCATTCGCGGGTCCTCCAGCCCGGTCACATCGTTGATCACGTCCGCGCCCGCGTTAAGCGCCGCCTCCGCCACCGCCGGCTTCCGCGTGTCGACGGAGACGAGCACGTCACCGTCGGCAACGGCGTCCGCCTCGTTGACCGCCTCCACGACCGGGACGACCCGGTCGATCTCCTCGTCGACCGGCACCGGCTCCGCCCCGGGTCGAGTCGACTCACCGCCGACGTCGATGATGTCGACGCCGGCCGCGACCATCCGTTCGGCTCCGTCAACCGCGTCGGCGAACGCCTCGTGACGCCCGCCATCGTGGAACGAGTCGGGCGTGACGTTGAGTACGCCCATCACCGCCGTCCCGTCGCTCCACGGGTACTCGTTCGTCGCCACGTCTTCCGGTTCGTCGGGCTCGGCGAGTCCGAGCCGCGCCGCGATGTCGGCCGCGACTCGCCGAACTCCGTCGTCCTCGCGCGCCAGTCGGTTACGGAACTCACGGAACTGCGCGATCGTTCCGGCGAGGGTGACGGGGACGAGCTCGCCGCTCTCGACGCCCGCACCGCCGACCGCGCATTCGCCGTCGACCGCGCGCATCGTCGCCGCGACGCGTCGCGCGGTGTTTCCGCGAAGCCGGAGCGTCACGAGCTGATGGTCCATACCATCCCGTACTCGGTCTGCGGTCACCGGATCGACATCCTCGTTTTCGAGGACGCGAACGGGTCCGCTTTGACTTCGAAGCGATTTCGGCGTCACCGTTCGGGTGTACGTGGTTCGCGCCTCGGCAACCGCGAAAAGCGACCCGGCGAGCAGCACGCAGTCGGCGTCGTCGGCGCGCTCGAACGCGCCGGCGAACGCGGCGGCGACGTCGTCGCCAACCGTCACGTCCGACACTCCCGCCCGGCGTGCGGCCGCGGCCAACACCTCGGGGTCCTCGGCGCGGTCGAGATCCGGACGGCACGTGACGGCGCTCGCGGCGTCGGGCAGTGCCGCGATCGTTTCCGCGTGGTCTTTGTCGTGCATCGCCGCGTACACGAGGTGGAGCTCCTCGTAGTCGTACTCCGCGAGCGTTCCCGCGAGCGTCTCGCAGGCGGCCGGGTTGTGCGCGCCGTCGAGCACGACGAGGGGATCGGTTCCCATCACCTCGAACCGGCCGGGCCACGTCGCCCGCGAGAGCCCGTCTGCGATCGCGCGCTCCGGAGCTTCCGCACCGAGCGCTTCGACCGTCCGCAGCGCGAGCGCGGTCGCGACCGCCGCGTTCGTTGCCTGGTGTTCCCCGACGAGAGGGATCCGATGGGAGCCGGTCACTGCACCGTCGAATCCGACTCCTGCGTCGGTCGGACCCACCCGTCCCTCGTACGTCGCCACGAGCGCGTCGTCGCGCTCCTCGCCGCGGTCGACGCCGGGGCCCGCAACCGTCGTCACCGGCGCGTCGAACTCCGCTGCGACCTCGCGAACCACGTCGAGCGCCTCGCCGTCGCAGGCGGTGACGACCGGCGCACCGCCGGCGACGATGCGGGATTTCGTTCGAGCGATCTCGGCGATCGAGTCGCCGAGGACGGCGGTGTGTTCGAGCGAGACGTTCGTCACCGCGGTCGTGATCGGAGCGACCGCGCTGGTGGCGTCGTACTCGCCGCCGAGCCCGACTTCGAGGACCGCGACGTCGACGTCGCGCCGCGCGAAGTCGCGGATCGCCATCGCCGTGACGACCTCGAAGAACGTGAGCGGCTCCCCGGCGGCGGCGCGGTCGACGAGCCACGGTTTCACCGCCTCGATGAACGACGCGACCGCCTCGTTCGTGATCGGTCGTCCGTCGACGCGGATCCGCTCGGCAAGCGATTCGAGGTGGGGTGAGGTGTACAGGCCGACGGAGAGTCCTGCCTCGCGGAGTATCGACTCGGTCATGCGTGCGGTGCTTCCCTTTCCGTTCGAGCCGGCCACTTGGACGAACGGTATGTCGTCCTCCGGATTGCCGAGATGTTCGAGTAACGCCTCGACGCCCTCGGTTCCCGGCTCCATGGAGAAGCGACGGAGGTCGAACAGGAACCTCGCCGCCTCGTGGTAGTGCATATCACGTTGTCAGTGCGGCGTCGCTTAGGCGTAACGAAGCCGGTCGCTCGGGTGGGTGGCAGGCCGGTCGCTCGGGTGGGTGGCAGGCCGGTCGCTCGGGCGGGTGGCAGAGAGACGAGATCACGTGCGCGCTTGCGAGCCCCCATCGCGTCTCCGACTCCTCTTTTTCAACCATGATAATTAGATGACCACCGTTTTATTCGTGTCGGTCGGTCGTTCCAGCATGCACGACCGGCACGACGCGTTCACGCTCCTCGATCTCACCCGGGAGCCGATCGTCGTGCTGGACGCAAGCGGACGGTTCCGCTACTGCAACGCCGCGGTCGAGGAGCTGCTCGGGTACGATCCGGACGACCTCCTCGGCGCCGACGCCGTCGAGTTCATTCACCCCGACGACGCCGACGAGTTCCGCCGCCGGTTCGCGGACGGCGTCGCCGGGAGCCGAGAGCCGTCGAGGGACCGGATCGAGTGTCGGGTCGAAACCGCCGACGGCGGAGTGGCGAGGCTCCGGTGCAGGCTCTACTCGCCGGACGAGACGGGGCTCGACGGGTATGTGGTGAGTGCACGCGACGTCACGCAGGAACTGGAGACGAGACGGCGATTACAAGAGATCGCGGCGAGCGCCTCGGACGTGCTCTGGATGTTTACGGCCGACTGGGAGGAGCTGCTGTTCGTCAACGACGCCGCCGAGACCGTGTTCGGGATCACGCCGTCCGAACTCGAGCGCGACCCGACCGCGTTTCTCGACCGCGTCCACCCCGACGATCGTCCGTACGTTGAACGAGCGATGGACCGTCTCTCCGCGGGCGAGTCCGTCGAGATCGACTATCGGGTCGATCCCGCAACGGAGTACAGCCGATGGGTCCGGGTGCCGGGCGAGCCGATCCGCGAGGACGGCGAGGTGGTCCGGATCGCCGGCTTCGCCCGCGACGTAAGCGAGGAGTACAAACGCAGTCGCCAGCTCACCGTGATGGACAACCTTCTGCGGCACACGCTCCGCAACGACATGAACGTCATCACTGGGACCGCGGAGCGGATCGCCAGCCAGGTGGCGACGGCTGACGCCGCGGGCTCCGGCGATGCCGACCGAGAGACCGGGTCCGATCGAGAGACCGGGTCCGACCGAGCGGTTCACTCGGACGGCGGTACGCGTTCGGACGAACCGGATGCCGTTCGTGAACGGCCGGACCTGGTCGAGGGTGGACGGCCGGACCCGGTCGAGGGTGGACGGCCGGACCCGGTCGAGGGCGGGCGTCCGAGTGCCGACGTGAACAGAGACGCGATCGCGGACCATGCTGAGACGATCCGTCGGGTCGGAGCGGAGCTTCTCGACACCGCGGAGAAACAGCGCAACGTGATCGAGATGTTGAACCGCGACGGCTCGCTGACGTCGCTCGACGTCACTGATATGGTCGCCGACGTCGTTTCGGCGGTTCGCGACACCTGTCCGGAGGGGCGGTTCGTCGCGGAGCATCCACCGGAGGCGATCGCCGCGACGCATCCGGAGATCGAGTACGCGCTCGCCGAACTGCTCGAAAACACCGTCGAACACGCCTCCGAAACCCCGAACGTCCGCGTCGAGGTCGACAGGCTCGAAGACCGTATCGAGATAGCGATCCGGGACAACTGCCCACCGATACCGGCCGAGGAGACGCAGATCGTCACCGACCGGCGGGAGATGACCGACCTGTATCACCCCGTGGGGATGGGGTTGTGGCTGGTGTACTGGGTCGTCGACCGTTCCGAGGGCGAGCTCGCGTTCGACACCCACGCGAACGGGAACGTCGTCACCGTCTCGCTTCCGCGCGCGTCGGGCGAGCGCCGTCGTTCGGCACGGAACCGATACACGGCCGAGAACGCTGATCATGGGCGTCGTGACCCGTTCACATGATTGACTCGACTACTGAACGCCATCCCACCCGTTTTTAAATCAGCGCCTCGCGTAGTCGTACGTTGATGGGTACGCTCAACGAGATGTTCGACCCGGACCGGGTCGCCGTCGTCGGTGCGACCACCCGAGAGGGTGCTGTCGGTCGCGCCGTCACGTCGAACCTGCTCGACGACTTCGACGGGGAGACGGTTCCCGTCAATCCGAACTACGACGAGGTGCTCGGAACGCCCTGTGTCGCCGAGATCGACGAGGCCGACGCCGACGTCGCGGTGATCGTCGTCCCGCCCTCGATCGTGTTAGACGCCATCGAGGCGTGCGGCGAGGCGGGCGTCACGAACGTCGTCGTGATCACGGCCGGGTTCGGGGAGACGGGAGAGGAGGGCGCGACCCGCGAGCAGCGGCTCGCAGAGATAGCCGACGAGTACGAGCTGAACCTCGTCGGCCCCAACAGCCTCGGCATCATGTCGACGCCGTCCGGGATGAACGCCACGTTCGGCCCGGAGAACGCCCTGCCGGGCGGGCTTTCCTTTATGAGTCAGTCCGGCGCGTTCGTCACCGCCGTACTCGACTGGGCGAACGACAACGGCGTCGGCTTCAAAGACGTCGTCTCGCTCGGCAACAAGGCGGTGCTCGACGAGACCGACTTCGTCGACCACTGGGGCGACGACGACGGCACCGACGTGATCATCGGCTACCTCGAAGGGATCGAGAACGGCCGGGAGTTCATCGAGACCGCCCGCGAAACGACACAGGACACCCCGATCGTCGCCGTCAAATCCGGCCGCACGAGCGCCGGCGCGCAGGCCGCCTCCTCACACACCGGCACCCTCGCAGGCTCCGAGAAGGCGTACGAGGCGGGTCTCGACCAGGCGGGCGTCATCCGCGCGGAGTCCGTCGACGAGCTGTTCGACGCGGCGGGGATCCTCGGGAGCCAACCGCTGCCGGACACCGACAGCGTCGCCATCGTCACCAACGCCGGCGGCCCCGGGGTGATGGCGACGGACGCCGTCGGTGACGCCGACCTCGACATGGCGTCGTTTGCCTCGGCGACGACCGCGGCGCTCCGCGAGTCGATGCCCGACGAGGCGAACATCCACAACCCCGTCGACGTGATCGGCGACGCCGACGTCGACCGATTCCGGGAGGCGCTCGAGATCACCGTCGAGGACGACGGCGTCGGCGCCGCGCTCGTGCTCGCCGCGCCGACGGCGACGATCGACTTCGACGAGCTCGCGGACGCGATCCTCGACGTGAGCGAGGAGATGGATGCGCCCGTCGCCGCCTGTCTGATGGGTGGCGACCGGACCCGGGAGCCGAAACAGCGACTGCAGGCGAAGGGGATCCCCTGTTACTTCGATCCCGCCCGCGGGATCGAGAGTCTCGCGACGCTCGGTCGCTATCGGGATATCCGCGAGCGCGAGTACGCCGAGCCGATGTCGTTCGACGTCGACCGCGAACGCGCCCGTGAGATCCTCTCGTCGGTTCGTGACCGCGACGACAACCGCCTCGGCGTCGAGGCGATGGAGCTGCTCGACGCCTACGGCATTCCGACGCCGGAGGGCGCGATCGTCGAGTCGCCGGCGCGCGCCAGCGCGGTCGCAGCCGACATCGACGGCGACGTCGTGATGAAGATCGTCTCGCCGGATATCCTGCATAAATCCGACATCGGCGGCGTCGCGGTCGGCGTCGCCGACGAGGACGTCGCGGACACCTACGAGGATCTGATCACCCGAGCGCGCAACTACCAGCCGGACGCGACGATCCTTGGCGTCCAGGTGCAGGAGATGGTCGAGCTCGACGACGGCGTCGAGACGATCGTCGGCATGAACCGCGACCCGCAGTTCGGCCCGCTTTTGATGTTCGGACTCGGCGGGATCTTCGTGGAGGTGATGGAGGACACGACGTTCCGCGTCGCGCCCGTCTCCGAGCCGGAGGCCCGCGAGATGACCGAGGAGATCCAGTCGTCGCCGCTGCTGCGGGGTGCCCGCGGACGCGACCCGGTCGACATCGACGAGATCGTCGAGACGATCGGTCGACTCTCACAGCTGGTGACCGACTTCCCCGCGATCTTGGAGCTGGACATCAACCCGCTCGTTGCACTGCCCGACGCCGACGGGGCGAACGCCGCCGCCGTCGACGTACGACTCACCGTCGACCCCGAACGACTCGAGTAATTCATGACAGACACCACCACCACACTCGTCACCGCGACCGGAGAACACGCCGGAAAGACTGCCATCACCCTCGCGCTCGCGCGGCTCGCCGCCGAGCGCGACGAGAGCGTCGGCTACATGAAACCGAAGGGCACGCGTCTGCAGTCGAACGTCGGCAAGACGCTCGACCAGGACCCGATGCTCGCCCGCGAGGTGCTCGGCCTCGACGCCGAGATGCACCAGATGGAGCCCGTCGTCTACTCGCCGACGTTCATCGAGGGTGCGATCCGCGGCACCGAGGACGTCGACGCGCTTCACGCGCGCGTCCGAGAGGAGTTCGAGGAGCTCGCCGCCGACCGCGACCAGATGTTCGTGGAAGGCGGCGGTGACTGGACGACCGGCGGCGTCGTCGATCTGACCGACGCCGACGTGGCCGACCTGCTCGACGCGCGCGTCGTGCTCGTGGCTGGCTACGAGACGCCGGGCGACCTCGACGAGGTGATCGCGGCCGCCGAGACGTTCGGCGACCGGCTCGCCGGCGTCGTGTTCAACAAGGTGTCGGACACCGCGTTCGAATCGCTAGACCAGGACGGTATCCCGTTCCTCGAATCGGAGGGGATCACCGTGTTCGGCGCGATCCCGCGGCAGCGCGAGCTCGCGGGCGTCACCGTGGGCGACCTCGCCGACGAGCTCGGCGCGGAGCTTCTAACCGACTCCCCGACGGACGCGTTCGTCGAACGATTCCTCGTCGGCGCGATGGGCGGCGACGAGGCGCTTCGCCACTTCCGTCGCGCTCGCGACGCCGCCGTGATCACCGGTGGCGACCGCGCGGACGTACAGACTGCGGCGATCGACGCCTCCGGCGTGAAATGTCTCGTGTTGACCGGGGGCCACCGCCCCTCCGGTGCCGTGCTCGGGAAGGCGGCTGAAGCCGGCAAGCCGGTGCTCGCGCTCAACACCGACACCGTCACCGCGATAGACCGTGCCGAGTCGGTCGTTCGCGGCGGGCGTACCCGCGACGCGCGAACCGTCGAGACGATGCGCGGGCTGCTTTCCGACCACGTCGACGTCGACGGAATCGTCTGATTCACGACGACCGCGGGCGTCGTTGCTCGCGGGAGTTCTTTGCCGGAAACCGAGAAGCGAGATTGCCGGAGATCGAGAAGCGAGATTGCCGGAGATCGATGAGCGGGAGATGCGGAAATATTTGGGGGTGTAGCTATCACCGAGGCCCGCCGAACTCCGCACGGGGGCCGAGGCACACGGTATCCCGTACACACCCCGCTCGCACGTTCCTTCCTTTCGGCGGCACAGGCGTCGACGAGCAGGTTTTCAGTCCAGTAACCCGACAAGCGGTGCCGCGATCGCGTCCGGATCGGCCGCTTTCAGCGGCGGGCGCACCCTGGCGCTCTCGATCACGTCGCGCTCGCACAGCGCGGTCTTCGTCGCTGGCGCGAACCCGTACTCGAGGCAGGCGTCGAACAGCGCGCCGATCCCCTCGTGTAACTCCTCGGCGCGAGCGGCGGAGGACTCTCCCTCGCTCGTCCGTGCGAGCCGAGAGAGCTCCGCGAACGCCGACGGGACCACGTTCGAGAGTGCGTGCACCCCGCCGGTCGCGCCCATCCGAAGCGACGGGAGGAGCAGCGCGTCGAACCCCTGCAGGAGCACGAACTCCTCGGGCGTCTCGCGAAGCAGCCGGCAGAACCCGGCGAAGTCGCCGCTCGAGTCCTTCATTCCGACGACGTTCGAGTGGTCGGCGAGCGCGACGACCGTCTCGGGCGACAGCGGATTCCCCGTACACGAGGGGATGTCGTAGACGAACACGGGGAGGGTCGCGTCGTCGGCGATCCGTTCGAGAAACCGTCGGTTTCCGCCCTCGCCGGACTCGGCGTGAAAGTACGGGGGCGTGACGACGACGGCGTCGGCACCGGCATCGGCCGCCCGGTCCGTATGCGCCAGCACGTCCGGGATCGCGGTGTCGGCGACGCCCGCGAGGACGGGGCGACCGCCGGCGTTCGCGACGGTCGTCTCGACGACGGCAGCGCGCTCCGCGGCGGTAAGGCTCGCGAACTCTCCCGTCGTGCCGTTCGGGAACAGTCCGGCGACACCCCCCTCGACGGCGTGCGTGACGACGTTCGCGAGCGCGTCGTGGTCGACCGTCTCTCCGTCCGGTCCGTCGAACGGCGTCACGAGCGGCGGCGTGACGCCACGAACTGCCGATCCGAGCTCCATGCCGGCCCGTCCGACGCCATCCACCTAGCCGTTTCCCTCGCGGCGAAACGCGGCTCGTCGGCCAACCTCCATGGCTTCGGATGCTCACCGCCAGCCGCGGTCGGTCGTGTTCAGACGTTCGACGCCGTCGGCCGTGACGACGACGAGGTCCTCGATCCGGCAGCCGAACTCGCCGTCGAGATACACGCCTGGCTCGACGGAGAACACCATCCCCGGCTCCAGCTCCCGGTCGTTACCGGCGACGAGATACGGCTCCTCGTGGACGTCGAGCCCGACGCCGTGGCCCGTCCGATGGATGAACGCGTCGCCGTAGCCGGCCTCCGCGATGACGTCTCGGGCGGCGCGGTCGACCGTCGCCGCGGGAACGCCCGGATCGACCGCGTCCACCGCGGCGGCCTGCGCCTCTCGGACGACCTCGTGGGCGCGGCGGTACGTCTCCGGCGGTGTCCCGCCGAACGCGAGTGTGCGCGTCTGGTCCGAGGGATAGCCGTCGACCCGGGTGCCGAAATCGACGACGACCGGCTCGCCGGTGCGGATCGCCGTGTCTCCGGGATGGTGGTGTGGCTTCGCACCGTTCTCGCCCGCGGCGACGATCGTCTCGAAGGCGGGCTCGGTCCCGCCGTGTGCGGTCAGCCGGTCGTCGATCCAGTCCGCGAGTTCGGCTTCGGTCCGGCCGACCACGTCGGCTCCGAGCTCCCGCAGCTCCTCGACGACGGTGTCGGCGATCCCGGCCGCCTCGCGGAGCGCCGCCAGCTCCGTCTCGTCCTTCCGGATGCGGAGGTCCGCGAGCGCCTCGCTCGCGAGTCCCCACGTCGCGTCCGGCGCGGCGGTCCGGAGATCCTGCGTGAACCGCGCCCACATCGTATCGTCGACGAGGAGGTGACCCGCCCGCACGCCACGGTCGGCGAGCAGTTCGCGAACCGCGACGACCGGATCGTCGCCGTCGCTCCACGTTCGGATGTCATCGACCGACGTGGCGTCGCGAATCCGGGCGGCGGACAGCTTCGGAACGAGGAATCCCGGGTCGCCGCCGGCGGGGACGACGAGAAGCTGGTGGCGCTCGCCGGGCTCTTCCGTGTAGCCCGTAAGGTACTGGAGGTTCCGGCTCGGGAAACAGACGATCGCGTCGGCCTCGGTCTCGCGGCACCGCCTCGCCGCTCGCTTTCGTCGTCTCACGTACACATCATCGGACATACAGAAGATCCGTCCGACACGGATATATAAATGAAGGTGTCGAGCGGGTCGTATAAGCAGCGCGTTACTATATGCTCGGATGCGCTATTCGTACTCATGGCAGCCCAGGATTCAGCGACGTTTAAATGTCCGAAATGTGAAACTACGGCGCCGTCCACGTCGGTGCCGTACGACACCCTCGGCTACCCCGTCTGCCCGCGGTGTAAGTACACTCCCGGACCCGATACGGAGGGTTGACGCGGTTCGACGGACCGCCGAGCGGAGCGTGGAACCGCGGACCCGCACGCTTATCCCGACGCCGGCGACCCTTTCGAGTATGGAGTGGACGCGTTCGCGTGCGGACGATGTCGTGACGGAGTGGGAGCGGTCGGACGGGTACGCGACGGTGCGGCTTCGCAGACGAACCGACGGCGGTGCCGTCGTTCGCCTCGACGTGATGGAACAGGCGGCCGACGGGCGCGTGTACGAGCGCGAGCGCTACGACGACCCCGCCGACGCCGCCGACCGAGCAGTCGAGTGGCGCGAGTCGTACACGCACAGCGAGTGATCCGCCTCGGCCTGTCGTTTCCGTAGCCAAACGACCGATCTCATCCAATACGAGGTGGAGGCCGCTTCGGTCCGTTCCGACCGGTCAGTCGTACTTTCGAAACCCCATCTCGCGGGCCAGCTCTCGGAACGACTGTCGACACAGCCAGATATCGTACGCCCCAACCAGCCCCTGTTCCCGTCCGGTGTCACGACAGACGCGTCGCTGCTCCGACCGTCGCGTCTCCGCTCCGTCCGCATCGGTACTCGGTTCGCTCGCGGAGCCCGTCGCCCCGTCCGTGGGAGTCGACGCCTCGCGTTCCGTCATGCCAACGTCTCCGCTCTCCGTCTCAGCGACGGGTCGACAGTTTGGTCCTCGGCGAGCTCCTCGAGAGTCGCCGCGGCGTTACACCCGGCGAGTCCGTTGAGGGCGCGTCGGCGGAACTCGCCGGGGAGCCCGTCCATTCGGACGAGGATCGCGAGGTTCGTCGTCTCGCCCGCTTGTGCGAGTTCGTCGATCGCTTCGTGGCGCTTCGTCGGCGATACGTGCTTGTTGACCGCAGTTTGAAACGTCGTGGACATCGGTTGCTTGGAATGGTGATGTGTTACCGTCGCTCCTCGAGCGTGCAGTACGAGCCTTCGTGGGCCGACAGCCACGCCGTCACCAGCGAGTCCTCGGAGGCGATCGAGTAGATCGTACACAGATCGCCTTCCGAGTCGGTCGATTCGACGACCGCGAGACACTCCGGTGTCGGCTTTCTTCCTGCCGGTGGGGTCGTCGCTTCCGGCCCGCGATCGGTCACACGGCCGCGTTCAGTCCGCGATTCCGATCTCTTCTTGTCCGTCATTTTCGGGAGACTCCGTCTCGTCCTCGGTCGCTTCCTCGGCAGCCTCGAACGTCGGGAACCGGTCGTCGAACGCCTCCCAGTCGGCCTCCATCTCCTCGGCGGTGAGGAGACAGCGCTCGAGGCGGTCGCGGATCGACTCGTGGTCCATCTCGGTTCCGATGACGACCAGTCGCGTTCCGCGATCCCCCCACTCGTCGTCCCACTCCTCCGCGAGCTCGGGGTGTGTCTCGAACTGCTCGACGCGCTCCTCGGCCGGTAAGGCAGCGACCCAGCGTCCGGCGGGTGCCACCCGGATCGATCGCCCGGCGACGTTCAGCATGAGCGCCATCTCCTCGCGGCCGGCGAGCCAGAAGTGGCCTTTCGACCGGACGACCGTCTCGGGGAACGCGTCGAGCAGGTCGGCGAACCGCTCGGGGTGAAACGGTCGCCGTGCCTCGAAGACGAACGAGGTGACGCCGTGTTCCTCCTCGGCAGACTCGTGTGGCTCCTGCAGCTCCCGCATCCAGCCGGCAGATCGACTCGCTTCCTCGAAGTCGAATCGGCCGGTGTCGACGATACTGTCGGGGGCGACTTCGCCGTGGGTCGTCCGAACGATCTCGGCCCGTGGCTGGAGCGTCTCGAGCGTCGCCTCGATCTCGGCGAGCGTCTCCTCGTCGACGAGGTCACATTTGTTCAACAGGAGGATGTCACAGAACTCGACCTGCTCGACGAGCAGATCGCCGAGATGTTTTTTCGTGCCGTCGTCGTCGAGGATCTCGTCCGACTGCATCGCCTCCATGAACTGATGGGCATCGACGACCGTCACCGTCGTATCGAGGTGGCAGTTCTCGAGCGGCTCGACGCCGGTTTCCTCGTAGAACTCGGTCGGATCGAGATCCGACTGGTCGAAGCCGAGCGTCAGCGTCTGCGCGACGGGAAGCGGCTCGGCGACGCCCGTCGACTCGACGACGACCGCATCGAACTCGCGGTCGCGTGTGAGTCCACCGATCGCGTCGAGCAGGTCGCCGCGCAGCTCACAGCAGATACAACCGTTCGAGAGCTCGATGAGCTCCTCGTCATCCGCCGAAATGTCGGAGGATTCGGCGACGAGATCCGCGTCGACGTTGACTTCGCCCATGTCGTTGACGAGGACGGCGAGGTCCCGGTCGCCGCTCTCGCGGAGCACGTGATTGAGCGTCGTCGTCTTCCCGGCACCGAGCGTCCCTGACAGCACCGTCACGGGTATCGTCTCTCCGGCCATGTATTGCTAATGTAGGCATACAAAGTAATATATCTTATTATCTTATCCAAAATTCTTATTAACACCTGCGGGCTGGTTTCGAGTACGGATGCGACGCATCGTATGACGACACGCAACTCACCCCGACGGCTCGATTGTGCGATCGTTGGAGGCGGAGTCCATGGCAGCTACCTCCTCCAGCGGCTTCTCGAAGACACCCCGGTCGACAGATCCGACGTACGCATCATCGATCCCCACGAGCGACTGCTCGCCTCGTTTCAGGAGAAGGCAGCCGCCTGCGGGATGGAGCGGCTCCGATCGACGTTCGTCCACCACGTCGGTACGGAGCCGTTCGGTCTCGAGAGCTTCGCCGAGGGGCACGACCGAACGGACGAGCTCGTTCCGACGGTCGATTACCCGGCGCGGCCGTCGCTCGAGCTGTTTTCCGACTACGCCGAGGCCGTCGTCGAGCGGAAGGGGCTCGACACGCTCCACCGACGCGCTACCGTCGAGGCGATCCACGACCGCTCCGGTGCGGCCGGGCTCCGGCTCGAGACGACCACGGGACCGGTCGTCACGAACCACTGTGTTCTGGCGATCGGCCACGGCGACCGGTACCGATGGCCGGACTGGGCGAGCGGTCTCGACCGCATCGACCACGTCTGGGAGGGGTTCGATCCCGCGGCGTCGGTCGACCGAACCATCGTCGTCGGCGGGGGTATCACGGCGACACAGCTCGCGTGCGAGCTGAGCGAGAGCCAGTCGGTGGTTCTGCTCACCCGACACCCGCTCGAGTGGGAGGTGTCCGAGGCGGATCCACCGTGGATCAACTGGTCGCACATCGAGGAGAACCTCCACGTCCACCCCCCGGGGTCGCGCGAGCGGTTCGAGGTGGTCGAGAACGCTCGGCACACGGCGACGGTTCCGCCGTACCTCTACACGGAGCTCGACGAGCGAACCGCAGACGACTCGATCACCCTCGTTCAGGGATGTGTCGAGTCGGCCGCGAGCGACGACGAGTCTGTTCGGCTCGCGCTGGACCACGGGATGGAGCTGCTCGGCGACCGCGTCGTGCTCGCGACCGGGTTCGAGCCGGTGTTCGAGCATCCGTTCGTCGACACCGTCGCCGAGGCGCTCGACCTCGGTCGGGGGTACCGGGGCATTCCGATCCTCGACGACGACACGCTCGCTTGGCGGCGCTCCGACGGCGGCTCCGCCCCGCTGTACGTCACGGGAGCGCTGGCCCTCGGCACGGTGGGGCCGTACGCGCCGAACATTCCGGGTGCGAGACGCGCGGCGGACCGGATCGTGCCCGGTATCTCCCGCGGGATCGACCGGCCGGCGTCCGACGGCACGACCGAGCGACTACCGGAACCGGACGCATCCGACTGAGCCCGACTCTTCGCTCCGTCCGACCCAGCCGGGTCTCTCGTCTCGTTCACTCGCCGATCGCCCGTCGATCCTCCGCATCAAAGACGTCGAGGTAAAATTCGACGATTTCGTGTCGCTGCTCCGTCGCGTGGAAGACGATACCCGTCATGCTCGGTCGAACGGTCTAAGAGTGATAAAGGCGTCGGGGTCACTGATGCAGCGGGATGAAACCGAGCGACGTAGGCTCCGCGACGCTGAGCCGGCGTATCGTCGAACGGCGCTACGATGCCGACTGCACCGCGTCGCGAAGCGCGGCGGTGCGTTCCGTAATGTCGGCTGCGGCCGCCTCGAGGGCATCGAGTGGGTCGCCGGACTCGGCTTTCACCGTCAGGATCGGCTCGGTCTGTCCACCCGACTGCTCCGGATTGACGTCGTACGTCGCCGCGGCGACCGCGTCGGTCTCCAACAGCGCACCCTTCAACACGTTCATGAACGTGTGATCTTCGCCGGCGATCTCGATGCGGAGTTCCGCGTCGGTTTTCTCGATGACCCGCAGTTCCATACCGTCGTTCCGCCCGAGCGGCGTTTCAACCTTTCGTCTCCGGGATTCCCGGGATCCCGACGGTTTATTATTATTGATTCGTTGTGTACGGCCGTATCATGACAGACGGTGACGGTCAACTGGAAGCCCGACTGGAAGAGCAGGCGGTGTTCGAGCCCCCGGCGGCGTTCGTCGAGGGCGCGAACGTCTCCGACGAGGGAATCTACGAGACGTTCGAGGAGAACTGGCCGGCGTGTTGGGAGGCCGCGGCCGACCTTCTCGAGTGGGAGACGGGGTACGACCAGGTGCTGGACGACAGCAACCCTCCGTTTTACGAGTGGTTCACGGGTGGCGAGCTGAACGCCTCCGCGAACTGTCTCGACCGTCATCTCGACGAGCGCGGCGACGAGGTCGCGATCGAGTGGGTCGGCGAGCCGGTCGACGAGGCGAACCGCACGTACACGTACGCGGAGCTTCACCGCGAGGTGAACGAGTTCGCGGCGGCGCTGCGCGCACAGGGCGTCGAGGAGGACGACGTCGTCACGATGTACATGCCGATGATCCCGGAGCTGCCGATCGCGATGCTCGCGTGTGCGCGCATCGGCGCGCCTCACAGCGTCGTCTTCGCCGGGTTCTCCGCCGACGCGCTGGCGACCCGGATGAACGCCGCCGACTCCGCGTATCTCGTCACCTGCGACGGCTACTACCGACGCGGCGATCCGCTCGACCACCTCGAGAAGGCGAACGAGGGGCTCGACGGCGTCGACCACGACACGACGACGGTCGTCGTCGACCGCCTGAGCGACAACGGCGATGACTTCGGTCACGCCCTGACCGACGACCAGTCCGACTACGACGAGCTGGTCGCCACACAGGAGGGAGCCGAGGTCGAGCCCGTCACCCGCGACGCCGAGGATATGCTGTTTTTAATGTACACCTCCGGCACGACTGGGAAGCCGAAAGGCGTGAAACACACCACGGGCGGGTATCTCTCGTGGGTGTCGTGGACCTCGCAGGCCGTCCTCGACATCACACCAGAGGACACGTACTTCTGTTCCGCCGATATCGGCTGGATCACCGGCCACTCGTACATCGTCTACGGGCCGCTCGCGCTCGGGACGACGACGATGATGTACGAGGGGACGCCGGATCACCCGGACCGCGACCGCCTGTGGGAGATCATCGACGCGTACGACGCCACCCAGCTGTACACCGCACCCACCGCGATCCGCGCGTTCATGAAGTGGGGGACCGACTACCCGGACCGACACGACCTCTCCAGTCTTCGGCTGCTGGGCACTGTCGGCGAGCCGATCAACCCCCGAGCGTGGAAGTGGTACTACACGCACATCGGGAACGAGGAGTGTCCGGTCGTCGACACGTGGTGGCAGACGGAGACGGGCGGGATGATGGTGACGACGCTGCCCGGCGTCACGGCGATGAAACCGGGCTCCGCCGGGCCGCCACTGCCGGGCGTGGACGTCCGGATCGTCGACGCCGTGGGTGAGGAGGTTGACGCCGGCGAGGCGGGGTATCTCACGGTGCAAAAGCCGTGGCCCGGCATGCTACGAACGCTGTACTGCAACGACGAACGGTACATCGAGGAGTACTGGGCGGAGTACTCCGACGTCGACAGCGACGACCCCGACGACTGGGTGTACTTCCCGGAGGACGGCGCGAAGATCGACGAGGACGGCTACATCACCGTCCTTGGCCGCGTCGACGACGTGATCAACGTCTCCGGACATCGGCTCGGGACGATGGAGATCGAGTCCGCGATCGTCGGCGTCGATGGCGTCGCCGAGGCCGCGGTCGTCGGCGGCGACCACGAGATCAAAGGCGAGGCGGTGTACGCGTACGTGATCACCGAGGACGGCTACGAGGGCACCGACGAGCTGCACGACCGGATCGTCACCGGCGTCGAGGAGGCGATCGGCCCGTTCGCACGGCCGGAGCAGGTCGTTTTCACACCCGACCTGCCGAAGACGCGCTCGGGGAAGATCATGCGTCGGCTGTTGGAGAACATCGCCGACGGCGACGAGCTGGGCAACACGAGCACCCTGCGGAACCCCGATATCGTCGAGGAGATACAGAGACAGGTTCAATAATCTCGGACTTCCGTTTCAGCTTCTCGTCCCGCTTGCGGCGATTCTCGTCGG
>OBKM01000308.1_pt1 | contig 24611 bp, 25 predicted proteins | sample 1519691 | NCBI WGS metagenome assembly OBKM01 (sample SAMEA37050418, study PRJEB22526) | metagenome | biome: saline pan; feature: lake; material: water | place: Egypt | collected 2015 | depth 0.5 m | reverse complement strand
CGACGAAAATCGCGACGATCGACAGCGAGACAGGTCCGACTGTCACATCGAGCAACGGCGCAGCCAGCCAGATACCGAAGCCCAGCGTCGTCACGAAGCCAAACGTCGTCAGCGCGTATCGCGAGCCGATCCGATCCGAGATCGCACCACCAGGATACGGGTAGACTGCACCGATAATATTCCCAAAAGTGCCATAGAGCCCGATCACGAGCGCCGTCGCACCCAGCGCGCTCATGTACTCCGCCATATACCGACCGGTCATCTGAAAGCCGAGGCTGAACGCAAACATCGCGAGCGAGAGCACGAGGACGTCCCGTTCGAGCGAGAAGAACTGTTTGTACGGGTCGAAGACGTCCGGTTCGGCCGTCTCCGTTTCGTCGGCTGTCATTCGTTCGCCACGTTCTCGAACATGACTGAAGTGGTTTCGCCCAGCGGCAAGGGCACAGGAGCGACCACAAGAGGTTCAAACTAGCACGACGCAGGAAGGGGTGATGCGCCTCGCGGACCGCCGTTTCGTCGCCGTCGCCGTCCTCGCCGCCGTCCTCGTGGCTGCGCTTGTAACCTCGAAGACGGCGGTTATGGGCGCGGCCGAAACAGTCGCTGGCGAGCCACTGCTGTTCGCGGTCGCGGTCGTCCTGCTCTACACACTCCGCCCGCTGGTGCTGTGGCCGACCACGCTCGTCGCGGTCGCGGTCGGCTACGGCTTCGGCATCGCACTCGGGTTTCCGATCGCTCTGGCCGGGGCAGTCTTCACCTCGATCCCAGCCTACTACGCCGGGCGCTGGGTAGCCGCAGGGTGGGACTGCGGTGTCGCCACACGACTGGCCAGCGCCGGGAGCCGGTTTTTCGACGCGACCGGTGATCTTCGCGGCGTCGTTGCCGGGCGGCTCGCACCGGTTCCCGCGGACGCCGTGAGCGCCGCCGCCGGAATGGGTGGCGTCCGCCTCCGCACGCTCACGGCCGGGATCCTCGTCGGCGAACTCCCGTGGACGATCGCCGCCGTCGTCGTCGGTAACTCCCTCCATACGATCTCGACGGCGGGGCTCGGCGGCGTCGGAACGCGACTTGGCGTCGTGACGACACTCGCCGCGCTCGTCTTGCTCGCCGGGCCGGCCTACGAGTATGTCGTCGACAGGAGAGGGACAGTCGGTCAATAAAACGTGTCTGCACAGTCGTAGACGACGCCATGGTGCGGGCAGACGTACTTGCAGTGACGATGATACATCGGCGTTTCGCAGTGGGGACAGGGACGACCACCCTGTCCGTCCGCGTCGCTCCCGTCGGCGTCGTCGGTCATACCCTTCTGTATCGTCTCCGGTGTCAAGGCTATTGCCCTCCAGTGTCCGATCCCTCAGTCCCGACTCGGCAGGCGCGTCACTCGCCCGGGCGTCGTGTTGAACCGCCAGACGCGCCGCCCCTCCCGTGCCGGATGGACGCGGTCGATCTGCCGGAGACCTTCCTTCACGCAGTCCCACCAGGTTTCGCTCGTCTCGTAGCCCGCCGGATACTCCCCGTATAGTACGTCGACGAACTCGTTGCGCTTTGCCTCCTCGCGCTCGCGCAGGAAGACCAGCGCCGCGCCGACCGCGATCCGGCGGCGCTCGATCAGCGTCTCGTCGTGGCCCGGCACCTCGATGGTATCGAGGTCAGTGATCGCCTCGCCCGGTCGTTCCCCGTCGTCGAGGTCAGTCGGTAGCTCGTAATCGATCCCGCTCTCGGGGCTACCGTCGAACGACTCGCCCGTCTGCCGGACGGCCGACCGTGCGAAGGCGTCGAGACGCTCGTTCTCCACCCCGGAGAGGTCGGTCGCAAGCTCGTTCACCGTGTCGTCCTGTATCCGTGCGGTGCGCGGTTCTCTGATGGGGCCCTCGCTGTCGGCACTGTCCTCGTCCGAGGACCCCCGCGACAGTGTCTCCTGTCGCGTCGAATCGGGCTCGTCGAACACGGTTGCAGCGTCGTCACCCTCGTCGAGTTTCGCCTCCAGTTCCTCGACGCGCTCCGTGAAGGCTGACAGCACCTGATCGCGATCCGAGCCGACCTCGATGTCGGTCCGGTGGTCGACGATCCAGTGGAGGTACGCCTCGCGCGTGTCAAAGCCCAGCAGCTCCCGCTCGGTATCGAGGCTCTCTGCAAGCGCGTCGGAAATCTCCAGACGGATCGTCGGCATCTACCGGCCGTATGTCGGCGGAGTACAAAAAAAGCGCGTCAGACGTGGTCAGTAGCTCTCGATGTCGACGCCAAGTCGTTCGAAGTCGGATTCGTTTCGCGTCAGCACGGGTTCGTCGACGATCTGTGCCGTTGCAGCGATAATCACGTCACCGTCACCTATCGGCGTTCCGTCGTTCGCCAGTTCGCCCGAGAGACGACCTGCCTTGCGCATCACTGCGGTATCCGCGGGATGGATCGGCTTTGATGCGAGGACTGACTCAACCGTTTCCCGCTCGTTCTCCGATCGGCTCGCACGGGCGACACCGTAGTACAACTCGAACAGGGTCATCGCGGAGAGGCGCTGCTGGACGAGGTTTGCCTCTAGCTCTTTGGCCTTCTCGACGGCACCCTCTTGGCCGTTCATCAGATCTATCAGAAAAGAAGTATCGAGCAGCACGACTACGCGTGCTCCAGTTCATCCGCGATGTCTTCCAGTCCGTCGGCTCGCCGCTTTCGCCGCTCCGCGACCGCCTCGCGGAGTTCGTCGGCTTCCTCGTCGCTGAGAACGCCAGCGATTTCGAGCAGTGATCGCTCGCCAGCGAGGCGCATGACGACATCCGAAAACGTCTCGTCCTCACGTTTGTGTGCGGCGAGACGCTCGTAGGCGTCCTCCGAGAGCCGGATGCTCTTGGACATATGCATACAGTTGTATGCAGACCAAAATAGCTCTTTTGCCGGGGCGTTGCGATCGTGGGAAAAAAGGGCGTCAGACGATGCTACGTCAGCACTCCGACCAGCCGCAGGACTCACAGGTCTTGCAGCCTTCGGAGTAGTACAGCGACAGCGAGCCACACTCGGGACACTCGGGGCTCTCGCCCGCGTCGATCAGGTCCTGTGAGGCGTCGGACTGCTCGGCATCGGTCGTGTCCGGTGCTGCTGCCGGGGCGTCCGGCGTGCCGACGTCGATGTCGGTCCCGGTCTCGGCGCTGACGCCGCCGTCGGTCTCGGGGGCCGCGTCTTCGAGTTCGCTGAGACTCTGCTGTTGTGGGTAGGCTTTCTCGATCTCGCCGTCGAGATACCGGCGCATCGCGGTGCCGATAGCGTCCGGGATCGACTGGATCTGTTCGCCCTTGTCCCAGGCGACCTTCGGCGAGCGGATGCCCTGCAGTTCGTCGGCGATCTCCTCGGGGTCGACACCCGAGCGGAGCGCAGTCGAGATGGTCTTTGCCAGCGCCTCGGTGAAGGAGGCGGTGAAGCCGCCGGAGTTGCCGATGTTGGCAAAGAGCTCGAACGGTCGCTCGGCCTCGGGGTCCTCGTTGATGTTGACGTAGAGTTTCCCGTAGCCGGTGTCGATGCGCTGGGTGACGCCGTGGAGCACGTCCGGGCGGGCGCGCTTGCTGGCGTACTCGGTGTCGAGATCCTCGCCGTCCGCAACGGAGAGTAGCTCTTCGACCTGCTGGTCGAGCGCGGCCTGGACGTCCTCGTTCTCGAGGAACCCTTCGAGGCCGCCGAAGACCTCCTCGATCTGTTCGACCAGCGCCGCCGCGGCCTCCTGCTCGTCGGCGAACTCGGTGTTCTGTGCACGGGTGGTCAGCACCTGTTTCGAGCGGGTGCCGTCACGGTAGTAGGTGACGCCTTTCCCGCCGTGCTCGTAGACCCACTCGAACACTTCCTTGGCGTCCTCGGTGGTCGAGTCGTTGGGCGCGTTGACCGTTTTGCTGATCGCGGAGTCGACACCCTTCTGGCAGGCACACTGGATCGCCGCGTGCTGTTTGGCCGTGAGGTCGCCGGTCGTCACGAACAGCTCGCCGATGGCGTCGGGGACCGTCGTCAGCCCGTCCACGCCGTCGAACTCGTTTGCCGCCATCTGCTCCTGGGCCTCCTCCTTGACGGCGTCGACGTCGATGCCGTTGTCCTCCAGCGTCCGGAGGAAGTAATCGTCGAACTCGACGAGCATCTCGTCGCCCTGCACGTCGCCGGAGACGTTCTTGTAGAAGGCGACGTTGTAGATCGGCTCACAGCCGCCGGTCGTGTTGCCGATCATCGAGGTCGTGCCGGTCGGCGCGATCGTGGTCGTGTTGTGGTTGCGCATCGGGTAGCCATCGGCCCAGTCGTCGGCGTCCTCGCCGGTCTGGCGCTCGAACCACTCGCGGTACTCGGTCGGGTTGGCGTACTTCGACTCCTCCCAGTCGGCGAAGGTGCCACGCTCGGTCGCGAGCTCGTGGGAGGCGGCCTTCGAGCCGTGGTTGATGCGGGTCATCAGCTGGCGGGCGACCTCGTTGGAGGTGTCGCTACCGTAGGAGACGCCAAGCTGGATGTACAGCTGGGCGAGCCCCATGATCCCCAGCCCGATCTTGCGCATCTCGCGGACCTTCTGTTCGATCTTGTCGACGGGGAAATCCGACATCGTGACGACGTTTTCGAGGAACCGGGTGCCGTACTCGATGCGGTGATCGAGCTCCTCGAAGTCGATGGCCTCGTCGAGGAAGGCGTCGATCGCCGCCGCCTGACTCTCGTACTCGTCCGCGTGTTCCTCGGACCAGACACGCCAGTCCGGGGCGTCCTCGGCGGCGAGCGTCGAGAGGTTGATGTGGCCGAGGTTACAGGCCTCGTACTCTTCGAGGGGCTGTTCACCGCAGTTGTGAACGTTGATGCTCTTTTCACCAGATGCACTCACAAAGAAATTGTGAGTGTTCTCCACGGTCAGGTCGTAGACATCGGCATACCCGTCGGGGTCGATACTTGTAACTGTCTCAGTCATTGTCTCTTGGACCGGCCCCTGTGGTGTCGCTCGGAGCTCCGAGAGAGACATAACTTTGTCGCCGGTGTCGAGATTTTGAGCTTCGACCCAAGTACCGTCTGCTCTTCTGATCTTGTGGTCGGGAGTCACACGGACAGCGTGATCCGACTCAGTTTCAACTCGAATTACGCCTGCATTCTCTTTCGTTTTAAATGCGGTTGCCTTACAGGACGTTACTTTGCCGTCATCAAGAGACTGAACCGCCACAGTATCATCCTCTTCAGCCAGTTTGCCGATCTGTTTTGTTGTCCCGTCTGCTAACTGCACTTCCATCTCTCCCGTAACGCACGGGTTCGTCGCGAGGATCTGATGGTCGGGGTGTTCCTCGACATCGAAGGAGTGGCGTTTGTTCACCCGTTCGAGGTAGATAACGCCCGGTTCGCCGTTCTCGTGGGCACCCTGGATGATCCGCTCCCAGAGCGCCTCGGCCGGGATCGACAGCTCCTCGCCGACCTCGACGTGCTCGCCGAGGTCGAACATGTCGTACAGCTCCTTGGTTTCCGGCGTCGCGATGTGTGGTTCCTCGGTGCGGGGGTTCGTGAACGTGAACTCCTCGCCCGCCTGCAGGGCGTCCATGAAGTCGTCGGTGATGCCGACTGAGATGTTGAAGTTAGAGAGGTGACCTTCGACGGCGTTGCGCAGGTGCTTGGGGACTTTCCCCTCGTCGTCGATCAGTTCGCGGGCCTCCTCGAGCGCCTCGGCAAAGGAGTTGTGCGTGAAGTCGTCGGGGTCGTTCAGGCGCAGGGTTTCGGCCAGCGAGACGTCCTTGTTCTTCGCGTGGATGAACTGAATTACGTCGGGGTGGGAGACGCGCATGACGCCCATCTGTGCGCCACGGCGTGCGCCACCCTGTGCGATCGTCTCGCACATCTGGTCGTAGGTCCGCATGAACGTGATCGGGCCGCTGGCGATGCCGCCGGTCGAGCCGACCGGATCGCCGTACGGGCGGAGCTTCCAGAACGCATAGCCCATCCCGCCGCCGCTGTTGTGGGAGACGACGGAGTTTGCAACGTACTCGTGATCGCCGTTGACGGTCACGTCGTAGACGGTCGCAGTGCCCGCGTCCTCGATGGTTTCGACGGGGACCTCCCACGTGGAGCCACTGATTGTGCCCACACTCGGCCCGTTCGAGTCGATACTGGCCAGCGTTTCCGACATCTTGTCGGTCCGTGAATCGACGAAGCCGACGTGGTCGAGGAACGCTTCTAGCCCCTGTTCACCGGTCGGGCCAAGGTTGTAGTAGTCACGTTCGTCGGTATCGTACTCCCACTTGATCGCTGGGATACCGATGCCGAGGAGGAGCTGTTGTACGTCGTCGATCAGCTCCTCGGACGAACTCCAGAGGCGCGGATAGACGTCTTTCTGGAGGCTTCCGTCCGTCGAAAAGAGTCCCCGGATAAACGCCCCGATCGTTTCGCGGTCGGCTCGCCGGATAACGTCGGGAACGCTTGCAGTCGTTGCATCAGGCTTTGCGTTACCGAAGTTTGCCAGCCACCAGCGTTTGATTTCGTGACTATGGAGTACGGCATCGTAACAGCCGTCCTCCCAGCGCCAGTCGAGTCCGACATCGAACAGGTCACGACAGAGCCGATCCGCGTGTTCGAGGTTCTCGTCGCGATTGAGGTGGAACCGGATCCCATCCTCGTGTTTTGAGCCGTCACCGACCCACATGCCGACGAGTTCGGCGAGATCGGTCGAGAGCTCCGATGGCTGGCGCACCGTTTTCACGGCCTCGCCGTTGGCCTCGAGCGAGTGTTGCTCGCGGTAGCGGGCCACAGAACGCGTCGAGACGCCAAGATCGCCCGCGATCTCGCCATCGGACTGACCGTCTCGGTAGAGGGCTTCGAACTCGTCCTCGTCGAACTGTACGGTTCCACCGGAGCGACCTCCAGAGCCGTTTGGATCCAGTCCGAGCTCCAGTGAACGCCGCCGCTGGACCGTCGATGCGGAACAGTCGAGTCGGTCGGCGATTTCGTAGTCACTGTGACCGTCGGCGTACAGCCCGAGGATATCCTCGTTCGCTACGGAACGGTGTTTGGACCACTGTGCGCCGCCAGCGACGCTCGTTAGCTCGCTCGTGGCGTCCTCGGAGCCGATCCATCCAAGACGTAGCGACAGGGTGCTATCGGAGTTGATCCGGTCGATTCTGGTCCACTCGTCGTCGACGAGCAGTTCGTGGTTCGGCGTGCCAGTCAGTTCGATTCCTGCTTCCGTGACAACGCGGTGGACGGGGGAGTCGTCGTACGCGTGCGTCTCGTCCACGTTCTGAGTGCGGTGACTGTTGGCGTTCCGCTGGACGATCGAATCTCCAGGTTCGACTTCAGCAATGGAGACAACCCCCTCGCCCTCCACATAGACGTTTGTATCCTCGGTCAGACACTGGAACACCTGTGCGGCCTCCTTTGCGGTCTGGTGGATGTCGTCGATGTCGTCGGCGGGCGAGTCGACGAAACACGCCGAGAGCTGCTGGAGCTCGTCGCCCGCGTTCATCAGCGTCGGCGAGTTCGGCATGAAGTCCAGATACTCCATCATCTCGACGAACTCGTCGGCGACACCTTCGACGTGCTCTCGGATCTCGTCGGGGAGTTCGGGAACGATCGTCTCGTAGGCGAACTTGTTGACGTTGTACACCGAAAGCGCCGTCTCGACGTCGTCTCCCGCAGTCGTTCCTTTCCCGAACACTTCCTCGGCTAGCTCGTCACGACGCGGATGGTCGGGCTTGAGCTGGTCGGGCGTGACGGTGATCTCGGTATCCTGCTTTTCGGCTTCGAAGACGGCCTCCGCCAGCGCGACGTTCTCGCCGACACGCTCGAAGAGATCCTCGGGCGTCTCGACGAGCTCGCCGTCGGCGTCCTTGCGGAGGTAGCGAGCCGGGAGAATGTTGTTGTACGCGTTCCCTGTGAGTCGATCCTCAAGGGAGTCGCCGACCGTCCGCTTGATCGGCAGTGAGAGGTCGTCCGCGGAGAGTTCCGCGTCGCTCATAGCGCACTCACCACGGTCGAATGACGATGCTGTCCGGCGTTTGTGTAGTTTGTATGCGTCATAGTTTGGGGTAATCGGTGACGGACCATTCGTACTGATTCCATCCTCATAAAACGACTGAATCAGGCTGGGCTTGCACTAATGCAACTCTGTTTTCATAGATGTATCTGTCTCGTGTACACATGCAAACTCTCCCCTGTCAGCCGCCGGTCCGGATCTGTACGTACACTCGTGGGCGGGCATATTAATACTAGGTCATTCGGAGTGAAAGTGATTTCCTCGTCGTCGATCGCCGTTCCCGCTTGGAATTTTACTTTCGACTGGTGGTTCGTATGTGTGCCTGCAGGTTATCTCCCACAAAGATTATCATGCGTGCCTGACTGGTGACTTTCATGCCTAGTTCGATTGCCGCCGCTTCGGTGCCTCTAGTTGTCGACGCCCTGCCCTCGGATCCACTCGCGCAGGCTCTCGTCGGCCTCGTGCTCCTTGCGCTCGTGACGATCGTGGGACGGTTTCTGCTCAGTCTCGCCTGGAAACTGCTCGTGTTCGCCGCAGTCGGCGTCGCGATCCTCTACGGACTGACGCTTCTGGGAATCTAGAGCCCCGAAAGGAAGTTCTCGATCAGGTCGTGGCCGACTCCGGTCAGGACGCTTTCCGGATGGAACTGCACGCACTCGAGCGGATACTCCCGATGTCTGATACCCATTACCAGTTTCTCGCCCGAGTGGTCGGCGGTCGCCGTCACCTCGAAACACGCCGGCACCTCCGTTGCGATCAGTGAGTGATAGCGTCCACCACGGAACCCCTGATCGAGCCCGGCGAAAACGCCCGAGCCGTCGTGGTCGACAGACGACGCCTTCCCGTGGATCGGCGATGGTGCGCGGCCGACCGTCCCGCCGTACTCGTAGACCGCGGCTTCGAGACCCAGACAGACGCCAAGCGTCGGCACGTCGGGGCTGATCTCGCGGAGGACATCCATCGTGACGCCGACGTCCCGCTCGTGTTTCGGATGGCCGGGTCCCGGACTGATGATGATCGCATCGGGCTCCTCGGCCCGCACGTCATCCAGCGAGGCCGTATTCCGCAGGACCGTGGTATCCGCGTACTCGCTGACGTACTCGACGAGATTGTAGGTGAACGAATCGAAGTTATCGATGAAGAGAACCTTCGGTCGGTCCTCGGTGTCGGCAGTCGCAGCCGACTCTCCGGCTCCGCTCATCGGCTCACCTCCGAAGCCGGATTGGGTGTCTCGATCTCCTCGATCGCCGCAAGCACGCCGCCCATCTTCTGTTCGGTCTCTTCGTACTCCGCAGTGGGTTGGCTGTCGGCGACCAGTCCCGCCCCCGCCTGAACGGTAATCCGGTCTTCCTCGCCGTGTTCGATCGTCGCCGTGCGAATGACGATCGCCACGTCGGCGTCGCCAGTCCACGAGAAGTAGCCGACACCGCCGCCGTAGACACCCCGCGGATCGCGTTCGAGATCGTCGATGATCTCCATGGCGCGGATCTTCGGCGCACCCGAAAGCGTCCCCGCCGGGAACGAGGCGCGGGTGGCGTCGAAGGCGTCCGAATCAGCCGCAAGCGTACCCGTGACCGTACTCTCGATGTGCTGGACGTGTGAGTACTTGAGGACGTTCATGAACTCCTCGACCCGGACCGAGCCGGGCTCGCTCACCCGGCGGACGTCGTTTCGCGCGAGATCGACGAGCATCGTATGTTCGGCCCGCTCCTTGTCGTCGGCGAGCATCTCGCCCGCCAGTCGGCGGTCCTCGACCGGACTCTCGCCCCGGTCACAGGTCCCCGCGATGGGGTTCGCGGTGACCGTTCCATCCTCGACCGAAACGAGCGTCTCCGGGCTCGCACCGACGATCGTCAGGTCGTCGTAGCCGAGCAGATACATGTACGGCGACGGGTTGATCTCCCGGAGCGCGCGGTAGAACCCGAGCGGATCGATCTCGCCGTACAGCTCTCGCTTCCGCGAGACGACTGCCTGATAGATGTCACCGTCGAGGACGTGTTCTTTGGCCGCGCGTACCGCGTCCTCGTACTCCTCTTGCGGTCCGGCAACCTCCCGGCTCCTGACGAACGGTCCGCAGGTCGGCTCGCTCGCGTGGGCGAGCAGCCCTTCGACCCGTTCGGCCTCGGCCACGAGGTCGTCGTAGATCGCACCGGGGTTGTCGTCCGCACGCACGACCGGCGTGAAGACGAGCGAGAGCGTCCCGGCAACCTCGTCGAACACCAGCGTCTTCGTGTTCAGCACGAACTGTGCGTCGGGGAATCGGGAGTCCGGCCGATCGATCCCCACGTCGTCGAGCCAGAGATCGTAGACCGCATCGTACGCGAGGAAGCCGACCAGTCCACCGTCGAGCTGGCGGCGGTCCCCGTTCTCGAAGCCCGCGAGTTCGGCGTCGGGGAGCGCCGACCGCAGCGTATCAGCCGTATCCGCGCCCGACGGATCGATCAGTTCGTCGTAGCGCTCGTCGCCGAGTACCTCGACTGTCGTGTCGTCGGGGTCGACAGTTACGACTGCCGCAGGGTCGTAGCCGACGAAGGAGTAGCGGGCGTGCCGATCCGCCGACGCCGACGCTGGCCGGAAGGCCCCGTCTGGATCGCTGGACGCCGTCTTCTGGGCGCTCTCCAGAAGAAACGCGTAGTCGGCTGGTGGTACGTCGGTTGTCCGACCGGTCAACGCGGCGTACGCCGACAGCGGGGAGACGTCGAGGTCGAGCTCGATTGCCGTGCGTACGACGACGGCGTCGGTGTCGTCCGCCGCGTCGTCGACGTACTGGTTGAACCGTGTTCGATCGGGTGTGAGTCCGGTCATGCTATCCGACCTCTCGGATCGGCCGTGGTCGCCTGTGCGACGAACTGCTCGACAGCGTCGGCATCCTTCCGCGAGCCATCCGCGGCCGCAGTCTCGCGCTCGACGCCGCTTGCGACATCGACGCCATACGGCACGACGGTCTCGACAGCGCCCGCCACGTTCGTTGGCGTGAGCCCGCCGGCGAGAATTACCGGTGTGTCCAGGTCGGCAGCGACAGCCGCTGTGCGCTCCCAGTCGTGGGTCTCGCCCGTCCCGCCGCCGCCCTCGCCGTCCACCGAGTCGACGAGCAAGGCATCGACCGCGCCCGCGTAGCGCCCGCAGCGTTCCGGTTCGTCGGCGTCGACCGCCTTGATCGTCGTCGCCGGGACCTGCTCGGTGACGCTCGCGGCCGCCGACGGCGACAGCTCCCCGTGTAGCTGGATCGTATCCGGCTGGATCCGGTCGACGAGTTCGACGGCGCGATCGACGCTCTCGGGCATCGTCACGAGCACCGTCGCAGCAAAGGGCGGGACAGCATCGACGAGTTCGATGGCGCGGTCGACTGTCAGCTCCCGGGGCGTGTCGACCGGCACGTCGACGATAAAGCCCAGCGCGTCGGCCCCGACGTCGACGACCGTCTCGACGTCCCGCTGGCTCGTCAGACCACAGATCTTTACCCGCGTCATACGCCCGTCCGTAGCTGTTCGAGTTTCTTTGCCGCAGCGCCGGACTCGATCGCCTCGCGAGCGGCGTCGACACCTCCTTCCAGCGAGTCGGCCTCGCCCGCGATGTAGATCGCCGCCCCGGCGTTCGCGAGGATGATCGCTCGCTTTGCACCCTCGATCTCGCCCTCGACGATCCCGCGCATGTCCGCGGCGTTCTCGCTCGGCGTCCCGCCCGCGACCGTCTCGATCGGATAGCGCTCCAGGCCGAGATCCGCCGGCGTCAGCGTGTACTCCGAGATGTCGTCGCCGGAGACCTCCGCGACCGTCGTCTCGTCGTGGACCGTAATCTCGTCCATCCCCGCGCCGTGGACCACGAGCGCGCGCTCGACGTCCATCCGTGCGAGCGCTCTGGCGAGTACGGGTACGAGTTCGGGGTCGTAGACGCCGACGATCTGTGCGTCGGCCCCCGCCGGGTTCGTCAGCGGGCCGAGCACGTTGAAAACGGTCCGCATCCCCAGCTCCTTGCGTGGGCCGATCACGGCCTTCATCGCCGGGTGGAACACCGGCGCGAGCATGAAGCCGATTCCGTCGCCTTCGATGGCGTGCTCGACCGCCGAGGGCTCGGCCTCGACGTCGACGCCGACCTCCTCCAATACGTCCGCACTCCCCGAGTTCGAGGAGACCGAGTAGTTGCCGTGCTTGGCGACGGGCACACCAGCCCCGCTGGCGACGATCGCGCTCGTCGTCGAGACGTTGATCGTGTCGTAGTCGTCGCCGCCGGTGCCGCAGGTGTCGACCAGCGGCGTCCGATCGGGCGTGATCGTCCGCGCGGCGTCTCGCATCCCCTCGGCAAAGCCCGCGATCTCGGTCTCGGTCTCGCCTTTCGCCCGGAGCGCGCTCAGCAGCGCACCGATCTGTGCCTCCGTCGCATCCTCGAACACGGCGCTTGCGGCCGCCCGTGCCTCTGCCTGTGTCAGATCCTCGCCGTCGGTCACCCGTTCGATATAATCCTGCATTAGCGCTCACCAATGAACTGTTTAGTGTTACAATGTACAAATTCGTACACTAACTTAAGCGTATCGCCCGACCTGCGTGTGGGGAACCCGCAACCGGCGGCCGAATCCGAAACCTTCAATTGTATCCCCGGGATATCTGTGAGTGCAGCAGAACGCACCAGACCGGGTTTGTGGTCTAGTCTGGTTATGACACCTCCTTGACATGGAGGAGGCCGGCAGTTCAAATCTGCCCAAACCCACTATTCTGTCGCGAGCAACTCCGCGAGCGACAGCATCGTTATGTTGGCAGATTTGAACCAGAGAGTGAAGCGAAGCGGAACGACCGTGGTTCACAATCTGCCCAAACCCATTGTTCTGTCGCGAGCAACTCCGCGAGCGACAGCATCGTTTCGTTGGCAGATTTGAACCAGGAGAGTCGCAGCCCGGGAAGCGAACGAAGTGAGTGACCCGGACCGTCTCTGCGTGGTTCACAATCTGGGACCCACTATTCGGACTCGCTGATCGACTCTCCCACGTTCGGGGTAGGCAACGCCGACGATGGGTCCTCAATGTCGGTGAACTCCTCCAGCGTCGTCTGCCGCATCCCCTCTGTCTCCCCGCTCAGTACGAACGGAACGAGCACCGACACCGCGTTGATCACGAGAATCAGCAGGATCGGCGCGAGAAAGAGCCCGTAGAAGCCAAAGACGACCGGCCCAACGACGTAGGCGACGAGCAACATCCCGGTGTGGGTGGCGTCGCCGCTGATATGGGCACGGATGAAGAAGTCGGGGATAAAGTCGACGACGACGGCGCTGACGACCAGCAGGCCCGCGACCGGGACGAGCAAGGAGAGATCGCCAGTCGACCACGCGGTCGCGGCAAGCAGACCGACCACGGGGATGTAGACAAGTTTGATCCCGACAACGGGAATCAAGCTCCCGATCCCGGCCAGTGCGGCGATGAGGCCCGGATAGGGGACAGCCACCGTTGCGGGCGCGAGCAGGTTGTACGTGTAGAACGTGAGGACGCCCGCGATCGCGGTGACGAACACGTTCACGATATTGCCAAAGAGCGTCATCGAGAGCTCGGGGTCGACGGCGCGGACGTACCGGCGAGCGACACCGGACTCGTCGTAGGTCGCCAGCAGCCAGCCGACGAGTCGCGGACCGTCGACCAGCATGTAATAGGTCAACACGACAAGCACGAGAAACTGTACGAGTGCGTCGCTGACGAGCCCGACGATTTCCAGCAGATTCGCCAGCAGGACGCCAAGCGAGTCCGGGCTGGCGACGTCAGTCACGACGGACTGGAGCTCGCCTGGATCGAGCGTTGCGAGGTCCGTCCCCTCCAGCAACTGGTCGACGAACGCCGCCTCGATGTCGTAGGCGTCCAGGAGCTGCTGGGTCTCGATCGCGATGACGGCGAGCGTATAGCCCAGCAAGAGTACGAACGGGATGCCAAAGAGGACGATCGAGAGCCCGGCCCGAATCCGTGTCGGGAGGCCAAACCGGGTGAGCGAGTGATGGATCGGCCGGACGGCGTAGTAGAGAAAGACGGCGAACACGAGCACCGCGAGAAACGAGTAGGCGATGTAGGCAACGAGGGCGAACAGGGCGGCGACGAACGCGCCGACAAGCAATCGACGCCCGAGTGCGTGATCGTACTCCATCCGTTCGAGATTTACCGGGTGGATACTTCAGTCCCACGCCGGGTGCAGAGCGGCCCTCAGACGATGCCCCGTACCAGCGCGCCGAGCAGCGGCAGGCCGAGCGCGCTCGCAGCGGTGATGTAGACGATCGGCGTCATGGCTGGAAGCCGACCGGCGGCATCGCCCAGCGAGAGCGCGAACACGACCAGCACGAGTAGCCCGATCGCGACGCCGTATGCGAGCCCGCGGCGGAGCGACGGTGCGAGCACAGAGACCAGCGCGCCGGCGACGACCAGCCCGAGCCAGTGAATCCACGCGACCGCGAGGCCCCCGAGCGCTGCAATGACGAGCGCGAGGGCGTGGAGTCGGGGCTCCGTTCGGAGGCGCTGAAGGTCGTCTACTGGGACCGGACTCACGAGGACTCACCCCGGAACTGGGTTCGGAGCGCCCCGCTGACCGTTAGCTCCATCGGTTTCTGATCGTTGGCGAGCCAGCGGTCGAACTGGTCGTCGTAGTGTGTCGAAAAGTAATCGCCCGAGTTCCCGCCCGGCAGGATCGCCGTGGCAGTCTCACCGGGGCTGACGACCATCCGCCAGCTGGAGCCGACCGCCGACTCCACGCGGAAGTTCTTGACCGTCGCACGCGAGCCGTCAGCCGGACGGGTCCGGTAGTCGAGAAAACCCGCTTCGACGCCGAGCGGGTGGGTAATCGAGCGCGTGGAGTTCCAGTCGCCGTAGACCGACCAGCCCTCCTCGTCGATCTCGTCGAGGGCCTCCGCGAGTGCGTCGACCATCATCGACTCGCGTGATCGGTCCTCGAACAGCGAATGATCGCCCGGGAGCGTGGCGATTACCCAGTCGTTCGGGTAGTACGACTCGTCCAGATCGGCGTCCTCGAACGTCTGCTCGACGATCTGGCCGCGAAAGGCCGTAAACCAGCGGGCGAACACGAGCGCGGCCTCGGATTCGGGCTCCATCCGGTACTCCCACTCGTCGAGGGTGCTGGCCGCGTCGACGATGCGGTCGGCGGCGGCCCCTTCGTCGTCTTCCTGAACCGCCGCAACCAGCTCCGGAGCAAGCTGTGCGGCGCGCCCGTCCAGGACGTCGTTCTGTAGTTCGCGGTGGAACTCGGGATCCGTGTCGCCGACAGCATCGGCGAGTCGTTCTTCGATCCGCATTCCACGATAGGGCGTCGCGTAGCTCACGCCGATGTAGTGGTCGGGGTCGTCGATGACTCGCTGGTTCGCCGTCGCGAGGACGTCCGGGTCGATCGCGTGGGGCTTCTCCTCGAACGGAACGAACCCGTCCCACGAAGACCGGCCGAACGGCTCGAAGCCGTCCCACTCGCCCTCGCCCGCCGAGCCGTCGAAGATCCGATCGGCGGCCACGACCTCGCCGTCTACCTGCCGGATCGGAAGCTTCCCCGTGAGGTAGTACATCGTCCGGCCGTCAGCATCGGCGTAGACGAGGTTCTGCGTGGGGAGATCGAACTCTCTGGTCGCCTCGCGCACGTCGTCGAGGCCGTCGCTCCGGCCGAACGCGTCGATCGCGACCGTGGTCCGGGTCGCCGTGTGGCCAGTCCAGGCGACGCCGACACGCCGGTCCTCCCGCTCGATGAGCGGGCCGTGGACGGTCTTGCGGCGCGTCAGCGTTCGATCGTCGCCGCCGGAGACCCGGATCGTGTGTTCCTCGCGCTCGAACTCGCGCCACTCGCCGCGATACCGATACCGGTCGCCGTCCTCGTCGATCTCGTACCGGTAGCAATCGAGGACGTCCGCGCCGACGTTCGTAAACGACCACGCGCCACGGTCGTTGGCCCCGGCGATGACGAACGGGACGCCAGGAAACGTCGCACCCCGTACCGACCGCTCGGGCGTCTCGACGTGCTGTTCGTACCACAGCGGCGGCGTCATCAACGAGAGGTGTGGGTCGTACGCGAGGATCGGATCGCCGCTCTCGGTGTGTGCCCCCGAGACGACCCAGCTATTCGATCCGACACCGTGTGGCGACTCGAACGCTGAAAGGTAGCGGGTTAGTTCGGCGTCGAGCGGTTCGGATCTCGACGGGGTGTCGGGCGATTCGTGGGTTCCCAGTTGGGCCATGGCATCCCCGTCTACCGCACCACCCCCGAGAATCGGATACTCGTGGTCGAGACGCCGGGGGAACAGCGTCTCGACCAGTTCGTCGTCGAGGCGGTCAGCAAGCAGCGCCCGCCGTAGCTCGCTGAAATCGCCAGTGAGGTCCCACGAAATCTGCTTTTCCATCAGCATCGAGTCGACGGGCGTCCACGGCCGGGGCTCGTAGCCGAGCAACTCGAACTCCAGCGGGAGCTGACCCTCCTCGATCACCGTGTTGACGCCGTCGGCGTAGGCTTCGACGAGCGGCCCCGCCCGGGTATCACTGACCAGCTCCCACGTCGCTTCGGCTGCGCCCGCGAAATCCATCCGGACGTGAAACTCGTCGTCCTCGACCGTCGCCTCGCCGATCAGTTCCGAGAGCTGACCGCGCATTACCCGGCGCTGGAGGTCGAGCTGAAACAGCCGGTCGAACGCCTGGACGTAGCCCACCGCGAAGTACGCCGCAGTCTCGTCTTCGGCCTCGATGTGGGGCACCCCGAACCCGTCGACGTGGAGGCTCGCATCGCCGTGGGGGCTCTCGACGGTCTCGGGCAGCGAGCGGTCAGCCGCGTCCCACGCCTCGCCCGATAGTGGAGCAAACGAGTCGAGCAGGTCGCTCGCCGACGTAAGCGCGAGCCCACCGGTTCCGGCGGCAACGAGTCCTGCGAGGACGCCACGACGCGTCGTATCCGCTGGCATTATTCACCCTGAGCAACCGTATTATAATGATAATTCCGGTATGATTGCTGTCGGGGAGTCCAAGGTACTGTCACGCAACCAACCCGTCATCAAGCCGTACAGGTGGCGAACAGATTAATATACTATGCGTATCCACCACTGGGTAGGATGAGTCTCGACAGCGAAACGACGGCATGGATCTCCGGGTTTGCGTCGGGTGTCGCCGCCTGTTCGGTCGGCGTCTATCTACTGCATCGCCGTGCAAAGCGGCGGTCGGAGCCGGCACTGGTCGACGACGACGGAACGGTAATCCCGATCGAGTGACGCTCCCCGTCATACGTTCGTCTGACAAAAACTTTTATATATCCACCCTGACGGTCGGAATATGGGAGTGACAGTGGGGGAAGTAACACAGAACCGTGTCGTCGAACCGATCGCCGAAGGAGTGGCTGCCAGTACGGCCGTGATCGAAGCGATCGCAAAGTTAGAGTCGACCCAGCCGATGGCGCTGGACATCACATTATACGACGCCGTGGATCTCGACGCGCTGGACGCACTCTGTGAGGGGCCAGCCGGCGAGGTCGGCGTGAGCTTTGTCACGGATAGCTACGCAGTCGAAGTCAGCAGCGATACCGTCATCGTCAAGCGCCGGTAATCAGTCGACGACCTCGTGGAGCGTCTCGTGGAAGGCGACGACCAGCGAGGGGACGACGATCATGAAAATGTGCTCTTCGATCGGGACGCCGAGGAAGTCCCGTCCGGTCCGTAACTCGATATCGAAGATGCCGATTTCGAGGGTATACCAGTCCCAGACGTAGGCGATCGGGTAGAGCGCGACGATTGTTTTTGCAGCACGTCCGAGCGCGCCAGCTCGCCTGAGCAAGAGGAACGCGATTGCGCCCCAGAAGACCTCTGTTGCGAGATACGTGAACCGGCCGAAGACACTGATGTCGGGTCGCATGACCGTGCTAGGGAGCGATGGCCTATCAAACTACTCCCACTCCGAGCGGCGACGGTAGGCACTGGCCAGTCCGAGTACGCAGAGATACGCGGCCAACCCGCCGACGAGAAGGCTCACGACGATCCGCGAGGTAGCGACTGCTGCGAGCACGGTAACGGCCAGTGCACCGGCGAGCGCGCCGGCCTGTACCGCGGGCCGTTCCCAGAGCGCCCGCACGGCTTCCCGGTATCGCATCGCAATCGCTTCGAGACCGACCGTACCGAGCGCCCCACAGAACAGCCACGCCAGCGATAGCGCAACGTCTGCGAGTACCGCCGCGCCGAGTGCGCCGAACAGGGCGACAGTCGCCAGCGCGCCGTCACGCCGTGCGGTCGTCACCGGTAGACGGTGGGCCCGTCCCCGATCCGGGTCTGGTAGGCACGGCTATCGACGCCCACGTCGTCGAACGCGTCGAGCATCGCCCCGGCGATCTCGCTCCGGTCGGACTCGTAACACGCGGCGATGACCCCCGGCCCCGCCCCGCTGACGGTGACGCCCGTCGCACCGGCGTCGAGTGCGGCCTCCCGGACCGCGTCGTAGCCGTCGATGAGTTTCGCCCGGGCGGGTGTCACGACGGTGTCTTCCATCCCCCGGCCGACCATCGCTGGATCCTCCCGGTGCATTCCGACGGTGAGCGTCGCCGCACGGCCGACCGTATCGACCATGTTTTCGACGGACGTCGATTCGGGGACGACCCGGCGGGCGTCCCGCGTCGAGACGACGATATCCGGGAGACAGACCACGAGCGGGATCGAGCTATCGACCTGCGTGACGCCGTCGTCGGCGGCGATGGTAAAGCCGCCCAGCAGCGCGGGCGCGACGTTGTCCTGATGGGCCTCCCCGGAGACGAGCGCCTCGCCCTCGGCGGCGATCGGGACGAGTTCAGAACGGGAGAGCCCACGGTCGTACAGCTCGTTGAGGGCGAGCGCTGCCCCGGCGGCACTGGCGGCCGAGGAGCCCAGCCCCGAGGCCGGTCGGACGCCCTTGTCGATCTTGATCCGTGCGGGCGCGTCGAGCGCCTCCGCGACGGCTCCGGCGGTGTTTTTCGCCGGGTCTTCGGGAATGAACTCGCTGCCAGCGCCGCTCATCTCGATCGTCGTCTCCTCGGCGCGCTCGACGCGGACGATGTCGGCTGGGCGTTCGAGTGCGGCACCGAAGACGTCGAAGCCGCTCCCGAGGTTCGCGCTCGTCGCGGGAGCCCGCACTGTAAGCATACCCGAGGGGTAACCGGACCGCGGCTAAAAAGCCAGCGGAAAGCAGGCTCCCGGGTGATCACAACACACAATTCGGTTGCACGCCAACGATTGCCCATGATCGGCGTCATCGGCGGCGGGATCGCGGGACTGACGGCAGCCCACGCAGCACAGTCCCGGGGCCACGAGGTGGGAGTGTTCGAATCCGACACGCAGGTCGGCGGACGGTTCGCTCCCGTTCGGACCGCGTCGGACGCCGTCTTGCCGCGCCAGCCGCCGGGGCTCTCGACAGCAGGGGCGGCCAGTCAGGCGCTCGCGCGAACACTCGGGGTCGAACTCGACGCTCACGCAGCCCGCACCGGCTACTATCACGACGGCGTCGTCTATCCCGTCGACCGCCGCCGTGAGCTACTCGCCTTTCCACCCCTGAGCCTGCGTGATACGTCGTACTTCCGATCGCTCGTCGATGATGGCGGTGTGCCCCCGTTTACCGTCCCGGACGACGCGCTGGAGGAGCCGGAGTCGCTGGCGGACGTCACGGCCCGGTCCTTCGTCACCGAGCACGCGACCGAGTCGGTGTACGAGCAGGCGATCGAGCCACTGCTGAGCGCTCGGTTCGGTGACGCCCCGGATCGGGTAAGCGCGTTGTGGCTAGTAAACAGGGTGACACGCCAGCGCACTGGCAGTACCGAGGTCGTCGAGCCGAGATCGCTCGTCGACGCCCTCGCTCGGTCGATCGGCCGCGACCGACTCCACACCGACTGCCGCGTTACCGCAGTCGGGACACGCCGCGGGGCGGTCGATCACCTCGTCACGATCGAAGACGGAGCGCGCACCGAGCATGACGTTGACGCAGTTATTTTCGATACGCCGCCACAGCGATTGGCACGGCTGACGGGCGACGACTGGGGCGGTCAGACGGCGGCGACAACGACCGTCTGTGTCGGGCTCGACGAGCCGCTCCTGTCGATCGACCGGGTAACTGTCGTCGACGAGACACCGATCGGACGGCTCGTTGCACTGCCCGGGCCGACAGGCGGGGTGGAACAGGCCCTCTACGCGATCGTGGCCGACGAGTCAGGCAAGCGGGAAACCGAGTCACAGGTTCGTCACGGGATCGAATCGCTGTTCCCCGACTTCGATCCCGGAACGATCGAGTGGTCGGTAGTTCACACGGAGACGACGCCCGTACCGGCCGTCGATTACACCGAGCACGTCGTCCCACAGGATGGGACGGAGCCGTCGGGCTGTTTCTACGCCGGTGGGGCAAGTCGAGAGCGGTACGCGGATCGCTCGCTGGACGCCGCAGTCCGGACCGGTCAGGCAGTCGGAAAGCTCGTCGCCGGGCGAACGGAATGAAGACACGACAGAAGATCTCGAGTTCCATGCTATCTATCTGTCACGGCGGGTCGAACCGCCGGTCGACCGAACGGGCGAGCACGGCAGCTGAAGGAGTTTCGCCCCCTTAAGCCCCTAGTATAATATATTTGCTCACCCTATTTTACAATGAGGTACAAAACAATGACCCATACACGGAGAACGTTCCTGAGCGTCGTTGCAGTCGGAGCAGTAGGGCTGAGCGGCTGTCTCGACGAGGACGAACCGGTGGAAGAAGAGCCAGTGGACGACGACGAACCGGCGAACGACGACGACCCGGAGGAAGCGGAGTACGACTTCGAGGACCAGCCCGAGGATGCATCGCCCACCTTCGAGTCACCGGAGGATGGCGCTACCGTCCAGTCGCCGGTCGAATTCGTCGTGTCAGTCGAGGGAGCGGACCTGATCCCCGCCGGGGAAAACGAGGTCGGGGCCGGACACCTGCACATTCTCGTCGATCACGACGTGTTCGAGCGAGGAGAGACGATCCCCGGACCGAGCGAATCCGCGGAGGAAGACGGGATTTACCACTGGAGCGACGCCCAGACGGAAGATACTCTGGAACTGGAGCCCGGCGAGTACACGATCGCCGTACAGCTCGGTGACGGAGCACACATGGCGTTCGGTGAAACCGACGAAATCACCATCACTGTCGAGGAGTGAACGCCACCTTTTTTCGGAAGTTCAGGCTCCGGCTTCGTGATCGGCGTCTTCGACGTCTTCTTCGGTGAGCCCCGGTGCCTCCGCGGGGTCGACCTCGTCGGGTTCTTCCTGTCCGCCAACGCGGAGTTCGCCGTCCGGCCCCTCGACGTAGACGTCGTCGGCAAAGCCTTCCGCCGCGTGGGGGTGCTCGGGATCGTCGAGTTTTTCGGGCGTCGAGGGCGCGTCGGGAACGTCCCGGGTCCGGAACTCGCCGAGCGGATCGTCGATGCTGATGTCGTGGGCCTCGAAGAACTTCCCGTAGCGCTCGTAATGTGCTTCGAGTTCGTCGGCGGGGAACTCCATCATCTCGGTCCAGCCGTGGTTGTAGAAATCGAAGTTCGCCTGGATGTGGGTGATCTCGCGGGCCTCGGCCTCGGGATACCCCGCTTCGAGCGCTGCGACGTACGTGTCCATCGTGCAGTCGAAGAAGGCGTCGAGATGGTCGCGGCGCTCTTCCTGGTACTGCTCGTCGGCCTTGTCGACGAAGATCCCGGTGTGCAAGTCGACGAGTTTGTCGTTGGCAATCTCGCCGATGACTGGGGCGGTCAGTGCCTGCTTCGCCGCGAAGTGACGGATGTTCTGCCGGAGTTTCATATCCCGCCATATGGCCGTGAGATCCTTGAACCTTCCCGAAGCGGCCAGGTCGGTGGCGTCGGCAGCGAAGCATCGCCGAGATAGCAACCCACTTTAACCCGGGCAGCAAACTGTTCCCACATGACCGAGTCGTACGTCATCATCGGTGACGGAATCGCGGGCAGTTCCGCGGCCGAGACCCTCCGCGAGGAAGCCCCGGAGTCCGACATCACCGTCGTCACCGATGAAGGTGAGGCGTTGTACAATCGGATCCTCATCAAGGAGTTCGCCAAGGGGAAACTCCCCGAAGCACCGGTTTCGATTCACGAAGAGGACTGGTACGCCGAGCGCGACATCGACCTCGAACTGAACACCCACGTCACGGATGTCGACCCCGACGCCCACGAGGTCTACACCCACGACAGCGGGACGATCGAGTACGACAAGCTGCTGATCGCCTCCGGCGGGACACCCACCAAACTGCCAGTCAAAAACGCTGACGGCGAAGGGATCCACCACTTCTGGACGTTTCAGGACGCACGCGCGATCAACGAACACGCCAGTCAGGCGGATACCGGCGTCGTCATCGGCGCGGGGCTGCTGGGGATCGACCTCGCGGCGATCTGTGGCGCACAGGACGTCGACGCTCACTACCTGATGCGCGGCGAGTGCTGGTGGCGCTACGCGCTCAGTCCGGAGGGGGCAGAGATCATCCACGACGGAATGCGTGATGTCGGGGTCACACCCGTCTTCGGCAGCGGCGCGGACGAGTTCGTCCTCGACGAGGACGGCCACGTCGAGGCGACCATCGACACGAACGGCGAGCGCTACGAGAGCGACTTCGTCGGGATCGCGATCGGCCTCGATTTCAACGTCGAGTATATGCAAGACACCGATCTCGAACTCGACGACGGCGTCGTCGTCGACGAGTACATGCAGACCAACCTCGACGATATCTACGCAGCGGGCGATCTCACCCGCTTTTACGACACGATCCTCGACGAACACGCCCAGAACGGCTCGTGGGGGTCGGCCAAAGAGCAGGGCCAGGTCGCCGCGACGAACATGGCCGCCGATGACGAGGCCGAGGCGTTCCGCTGGGTCTCCTCGTACTCGATTACCCACTTTGACTTCCCGTTTCTCTCCTTTGGCCATCCGACGCTCGGCGACGACGCCGTCGAGAAGAAGTACAGCGACACCGAATGGCGACGGATCACGTTCAAAGACGGCAAGGTGATCGGCGGCGTGCTGATCGGCGATCTCGCGCCACAGACCACGTTCAAGAAGCTCATGCGCGAGGAACGTAACGTCTCCGGGCAGAAGGAGCTGCTGCTCGAAGAGACGGTCGACATCGACAAACTCGACGCCCCAGCACAGTAACGCACGCGAATCTTTTTGACCTCGGCGAACCGATATAAAGACGGATGTCCCCGACAGTCGCGGGTGACGGGCTCACGGCGTCCGACGAGTACACCGTCCTCGTCGCAGTCAACAACCCCCAGAACGCCGAGCAGCTGATGCGCACGGCAGTCGACCTCGCGGTCGCGAACGACGGCCGCGTTCACGTCGTCAGCGTGGTCCACAAACACCACACCTCCCCGTTCTTGTTGTTCGAGGACGAGTACATTCGCGAAGAGTTCTCCGGTGACCGAAAACGGCTACTGGAACGGGCGACGGACGTCGCAGTTGAGGCGGACGTTCCCGTCGCCGACAGCCTGCTGGTCGGCAGCAGCGTCTCGGGCGTGTTACTCGATGCGATCGACGACATCGAGGCAGATGCTGTCTTGCTGGGCTGGCGTGGCGACACGACTGCCTCGGATCGGGTACTGGGGACGACGATCGACCCGGTGGTTCGGCGGGCGCGCTGTGACGTGCTGATCGAACGCGTCGGACTGACGACGAGCACGGTCGAGACGATCCTGTTGCCGACCGTCGGCGGTCCCCACGCCGAGCTGGCGACCGAAGTCACCGAGGCGATCGCGGCACGGAACGACGCCACAGTCGACGTGTTGTCGGTCGTTCAGCCGGATGCGGACGACCGGACCCAGGACATCGCCACGGGCCACATAGAGCGCAGTCTCGAACTGCTCCCGGACCGCGTCGAGACCGATCGGCTCCTGGTCGAGTCCGACGATATCACGGAGACGATTCTCGAGGTCGGCGAGGATCACGACGTGATCGTGCTCGGCGCGACCAGACGGGGCGTGTTGACACGCCGGATTGCAGGAAGCATTCCACAGCGAGTCGGGACCGAGACCGATCGACCGTTCGTCATGACCAAACGACGGCCGGACCGCTCTCGGCTGGGCGAGTTGATCGCGCGCTGGTGGCCCTGAATCGGCCTCCCGCCGGGATCTCGGCCTGATCGAGGAGGTACGTCCGGTGGCAGCAAGACCGAAGCGGTTTTGCACGCTCCCGGCCGAATAGGTGGTATGAACGGCGGAGGGGACGAGGATATGACTTTGGCGTTCGAGTTGACCGCACTCCAGGCGCTCGCAGAGCCCAGTCGGGTGTTCGAGGACGCGCGACGCTGGAGCGAGTACGTCGGTGTCATCTCGGAGAAGCCGACCTATGTCGTGACGAACTTCACGCGGAAAAACAGGATCCGACAGGATTTCTTCTCGGGCCCACGCGGACGTGAGGAGAGCCTCGAAAGCGTCAAAGAGCAGTTCGACACGGGCCGTCACGTCTTTGTCGGCACGAACGAGGAAGACGGCCAACTGGCGGAGGAAGTTGACTGGGAGTACCTGCCTGTCGAGGACGCCGCCGAGGCGGCCGAGTGGACCCTCGCGGAGGACGCGACCGACGAGGGAATCGAGGCCGAGACGGGACGGGACGACTGGCCCTGAGGACGGCGGTCGTAGCCTTGTCACGAGCCGAGGAGTTTATTCGTCGGTAACGCCGAGATAGATGTATGCCTGAGCCGCGG
>OBKM01000307.1_pt1 | contig 24678 bp, 13 predicted proteins | sample 1519691 | NCBI WGS metagenome assembly OBKM01 (sample SAMEA37050418, study PRJEB22526) | metagenome | biome: saline pan; feature: lake; material: water | place: Egypt | collected 2015 | depth 0.5 m | reverse complement strand
AGGTGTTCCCGCTCTTCCTTATCCAATTGGGCCTTCGACGGTGACGGAAAATCGCTTGACATGGGGGGTAGACCGTATAACCCCACCAAACCACACGAGTGACTTTAATGTTGGCAATCCTCCAACCCAGCTTTAGAAGTTTATCCAACGGAGTCTCGTACTCGATTCGGCTGTGTCGGCTCTTGGGGGTCTCGGGTTCGCTCCGTCTGCACTAATCGAGCTGATTCCAGCCTTTTCTGCCTCTGCCGACGTAATATATTACTCTGTCACCAAAATTTATTTCCCGACCAGATTCAAAGGTGCGTACACGCATGCTGGACGAGATTGAAGACGACAATAACCCGGTTGACACGGGTGGTGAGACGGACTGGCCCGACCACTGGGACAAGCGTGATCAGGTTCGTGCAGTTGCCAGGACCCTCTCTCAGCCGCGTGATGCGGCGTGGATCGCCAAGAGAGCAGATGTAACGGAAAAAACTGCCCGCAAGCACTTGAACAGGCTCGCTGATGACCAGGTGCTACGCACCGATATCAGTGATAACGGGCGGAAACTCTACGAGTTAGACCCGAGAACGCAGGTATTCGATCACCTCCGCGAACTCAGTGAGAGGGATGACGCCACACTGAGCGACGAACTCGACCGCATTGCTGCGGAAATCAACGAGTGGCGGTCGGAGTTCGATGTTGACACACCGACGGAACTTCGTGCATCGATCGACGAAACCATGAGCCCGGCCGAACGCGAGCGCCGTCTCGATGCTGCCTCCAACTGGGAACACAATCTCCAGTCACGGACACTCATCAGAATCGCCCTCCGGACAGGTGCAGAGATCGATGCCGTCGTCCGCACATACGACTCGTCGGAAGCCCCAGTACCGTAGCGAAATGGCTTCGTATATTGGCGACCCGCCGCACACGAGCGTTACCGAGACGCACAAAACCATTGCAGACTGGTTTCAGGGGCGTGCATATGTGCGGGATGTCTACATACAACCGTCTCGACAGCGGGCGCAGAAGGTATTGATTGTCACGGACCCCGGTGAATTCTTCGAGGGGCCGTACAGCGCTGATATCGGGCATATCGAAATCGAATTCCGGCCGGAGGAAGAGTTCCGGGACAAGATACGGATTCAGTGGGTCGAGTCAGCTCCCGAGGGCATGGAGGACCGATACCCGAGCAATGACGACCTACTTCCGCCGCCCGGGTTCAGCATTTCCGTTGGCCTCCATCAGCACAGAACAGACCACCACGAAGAGTTGGACGAGCCCATCCATTTTCAGGTCGAGCGACCGGATGATGGGGCTGCAGCGGTGGCTGGGTATTCGCCCGAAGCAGACACGGCTATCGGTCTTGTCGATGAGTTCCTCCGGCATGTTCCATACCTCGTCTCAGAGATTCGTGAGGAACTTGGGGGCAACCGCGTCGATTGAATTGGTCCGCGGGTTCACCTCCTGCCCCACTGGTCACCGTACTGCCCCGTCAGAACCCGGTCGACCCTGTATCTCGACCTTCGGACTCCCGCGTGTCGATTAACACAATGTCTCCGTCGTCGAGTGCGTCCAGTCGTCCGTTCACTGTCTCCGCACGCTCCAGCACGGTTCTGACTCTGGAGAGCAGTTCCGCTGCACGCTCCTCAGTGGGTCGTTCTCCGACGTCCACGACATCCGTGACATCGTCAGTGATCTCCGCATTCGGAAGTTCCTGTCGCAGCCGACCGGCTATCTGCTGCAACTCGGCCCAGGCTTCGCCATCTGCCTCTTCCACCTTCGGATCCTTGGCCTCCTCGAGCAACTGAACGACTCTGGCTTCCGTCGGCGGGTGCGACCCATCGAGGACCGTCTGGACGGACTCCGTGGTCGGCGAGTTCGAATGCTCCGCACGAAGTTCTTGCCCTGCCTCCTGTAGTTGCGCCCAGAGGCTCACACCATCGGTATCGTCGAAGAGCGTGCGAACCTGCTCGTAGGTCTTGGCCTGCTGGACAGCACCCAGGTCGACGATATCGCCCTCCGGCGGTATCTCACCAGCCCAGGCTGTCTCGAACACGTCCTGCAAATCGCTGGACACGATATCGTCGAACTCCTCGGTGGCTTTCCCGACGACGGTTCGGACATCGTCCTCGTTCGACTGGAGCCACGTCCGTAGCTCCTCACGGATGGCGTCCGGGTCGGACCCGAGAGCCTGATCGCCCGTGATACGGTGATGCTGCGCCGAAATCTCGTCGACGCGATGCCCCTCGGCGTCCTCGATGCGTGACCGGACCGTCGCTGCACTGGGGACAGTATCACTGTCTGCTGTTGTCCGCATGCGGCTCGTGATCGTGGCATTCGGGTAGAGCGACGTCATCGTGTCCAGCGACTCGCTGAAACGCTCCCAGAGCGTCGTGCCGTCGTCCTCGACGCCAAACAGTTCGCGAGCAGCTGCGAAGGTCCGCGCTTCCTCGAGCAGTCTATCGAGGTCTTCCTCGCCTCCTAGGTCGGACGTGGAGAGCTCTTCACCGCTGAGCGCTGGGTCGATCGTTGCCTCGAACGCATCGGGCGTGACGCCGAACTCTCTGTCCGCTCCTTTCAGCGTACGTTTGACTGTTGCGCTGTTGCGCGCGACTGCCTGTCCGAGTTCACGCAGCCATTCGTCCGGCCCCTCGCCGCTCGGCTCCTCGTCGAGTACCGCCGTGACGAACTGTTTCACTGTTGGTGGGTCGACGATGTCGACATCGAAGCGAACCTGAAGTGACTGCAATCCACCTTTGGTCCGTACCTGGCGACCGATGGCTGCGGAATCTGCAGCGGTCATATACTCGGTATCTAGCTTGAGTGCGACCGACTCGTTGGAGGTCGCGAGCGTGATGAGGAGCGCAGCAATCGACTCCTGTGGTGTCCCGCGGTACTTACCGTTCGCAGTCCGGGTCTGCTGGAGGAGTGTCTCGACATCGACCGCCTTTTGTGACTCGTATGTATCGATGAACTCCCGACACCAGCCGTAGTCAGCAATTGTGGCGCTGTCGGTGTCGACGCCAAGCATTGTAGCATCCACATCTGAGAGCGGCCACTCGCCGCTGCCACGGAAGAATGTCGCCATCGCTTTCGCGTCGTCGACCTCGACGAGCGGCCGCGAAAGTGTTCGCCGGGATGAACCGAACACGGTGTTGACCTGATCCGCGATGACATCCTCAAGCACGCTGGAGCGTGCGCCGCGATGCTCGTGAACCGTATACACCGATGCATCCTCCAGAATCTCGTTCACCGATGACTCGAGGCGACGTTTGTCGGCACGGTGTTCACGCTCGAGTTCCTCGTGAGACTCGGTTTCTTCATCCAGGACCTGGCCCATGCCGATGACGTTCCGAATCCGCTCGAGTGTCGTCTCAGGGACTTCGATCGTAATCAGGACGTGTTCACCACCATCACGGCCGTGATTCACGTCCTGCCAGGTTTCGACCTGCTCGGAGACCGTGTCGGGGTCGTCGGCTAGCACGCGAACCCGAAGGGAATCGTACTCGGGCGAGGGAGCCCTGTCGACCGGTTCGAGAATCGAATAGCCGTATCGAAGCGGGACGAGGCGTTCCTCGCCGATATCGACCTCGTGGCGACTGCCGTCGCTCCGGAAGAAGTCGTCGTTCTCGCGAAGTCGCGTTTCGAGCCACGCGGACAGCTGGTGAGGGGAAATCTTCGCAGCTTTATCCTGCGCACGACTGAGGATGCTCTCCTGCTCCTCGGAGACGAGCGTGTAGACGTGATCCCCTTCGTCGTTCGTCTCGGTGAGCGCTTTCTGCTTGTCGACGAGTGTCTCCAGGCCAGATTCAGTGCGCTCGACAACGTCATCGACAAACCCTGTAACATCGTCGATCATTAGCCGACCGAGATTCTCGGGCGTGGAGGGGACAGCGGGCACTTGATTTAACAGGTACAGTCCCTTTGCGAGGCGAACCTCCCAGGCGTCCTCGCCGTCGAACGTCGGCACCAGCGTATTGTCGATCATCTCCTGGACCCACAGCGGGAGGTACGTCGTCTCCTCGACCAGCAGATCGAACAGGACGTCCCACGTGACAAGCGAACCCTCCGATTTCGATGCCCACCCAAACTTGGTGAACAACGACCTGACGAGCACGAGCAACGCCCGGCCCTGGATATACTCGTGGTCCGTCGACCGCCCTTGCGTGATGAGTTCCTGCATCACCGTTCGCAGGAGCGGCAGGTCGTACTCGCGGAACGGGTACGACTCGACGGGATCCGGGTCTGCACTCGTCACTGCTGAGTAGGTCTCGAGTGACAGCTCGGGCGCCGTCGCGAGCAGCGACTCGACACGCCGTTCGCCACGGGGAGACTTCCGTAGCCACCGCTTTCGGACGATGATTTCGGTGTCTGCACCCTCGAGTCGAACCTGGCGGCGTGTCCAGTGCTCCCCAGGCGGTTCACCGACGAGGGCCTCACGGGTATAGGGCAGTGAATACTGCCCGGTCGTGACAACGACGGGGTTCGGACCGCGCTGGAGCGCTTCCATCGTCTCCTCGAACTCCCGGTAGCGGTGTCGACTGTCACCGACAAAGAGCGCGACCTCGTCGAGACCGAGGAGCAACTCGGTTCGCTTGCTCCCGTCATTCAGAGCGTCTGTCACGGTTTCGACCCGAGAGACGAGGTCCTCGGGCGCGAACCTCTCGGGCTCGACCTCCTCTTCGGCAGTTTCGATCGATGCTTTCACCCCTGCACTGCTATCGAGGTCAGTTCCGGTGGTCTCGGGCATCGCCGGGAGCGCATCGTAGAGCCAACTGCGGATCCGGGCACGTTCCTCGAGAACCTCGTCGAACGTCTTCCCGTCGTGTTCGAGGTCCTGCAGTGACTCCCAGATGCCGTCGTACTCCATATCGAGCTTCCATACCCACTCGAGCAGCCAGTTCGGGTCGGTTGGATACCCGAGTTTCCGGCCAATCGCCTCGAAGATGAGAAACGGGAGCGGCGGTTCCTTCGACGCGTCGCGATCCAGCAGATTGAGAAAGACCGGCGTGAGTCGGTCGACGTGCGAGTCGGTGAGTGACTGCTGGAGGTCGTCGAAGCCAGGCCACTGCTCGGCCAACCGATCGCCGAGAGACGCGAACTCGGACTCGTCATCGACGAGAAGACCCACGAGCTTCAGCAGATGTGTCTTTCCCGACCCGAACGTCGCGTGGATGTAGAGAAACCGCGTGGCCTCACTCGGATACGTCTGGACGACGTCGCCGAGTTCCTCCAGAACCCGTCTTGCGCTGTCTGTTTCGTGGAACTCCGTGACGTCGGTTTCAGCCCGTTCCCGGGAGTTGATCTTCTTGACCTCCTCCAGTTGTCGCGTTGGGTCTCGCTCGAAAAGATCACTGATTGTCATTGGAGGTGCACCCCCTGGATCGGCGCGTCGATCTGATGGGCGGGGTAGTAGTGTCTCGACTCGCCGCCGAAGAAACTCAGCTTCCCGCCGACGACATCCCCGGGAAACGGAATCCCGACTGTCGATTTGACGTTCCGCCGGTCGAGTTCGTCGAGCAGTTCTGACGCCCGGGTGAACGGGTACAGGCTGCCGAGATTGAGCAGCACAACGACGTGGCTCTGTGTCTCCGGTTGTTCGTTGCCGAGTTCGTCGTCGAGCATCCGCTGCACGAGTTCCCGTGCGAGTTGGTCCTGCATCGTCTCCTCGATCCGCTCCCCCGACGACACGTCGTCCTCGAGCCCCGCGAGGGGCTCGCCGATATCGACGAGGAGCTTGTACACGTCGGTCTGCGGGAGGAGTTCGTCGAGCCAGATCGGTTGGACGGTGACACCATCGGTTATCTCTGGTTGTTCCATTCGACCATCCGACCAGGCATCCAGTCGATCTGCAACCCGATGTTCGATCGCCGGGTCGACAGCGGCGATTACGAACGGATTGCGAATGCCGTGCTGTCCCTGCGCGAACGTCAGCAGTTTCTCTTTGAATTCACGGTACGGCGACGAGCTGGTCTGACTCATTGAATGATCACCCCCTCCTCAGTCTCGACAATTTCGAGGTCCTGCTGTTCGACGAGTCGTTCCAACCGACGATTCAGGTTCTGGCGGTCGTCGGGAACGATACCGATCTGGTCGATGTCGTCGGGTTCGCGGTCGCCAACAATCGACGACAACTCGTCGAGTCGGGCATCCAACTCGAGCAAGTCGTACTCGATGGCCTGAGCGAGCCGTTCCAACTGCGCCATATCCGCAGTCACGTCAATGATCTCGTCCGTCTCTGCATCATCTGACAGCGCTGTGACGGCCTTCTCAGTCGTTTCGTACCACTGCCGGAACTGCCGCGTCGGTGTGATGTACTCGCTCTCGAAGGCGATGTGGATACCCGCTGGGAGCTCTGGTGCTGGAAGAACCAATGGATGCTCCTCGATACGGGTAGCCAGCTCACGGAGACCGTGTTCATCGACAAAGGACTTCCACGAGCGCTCGAGTTCTCGAGCGAGATCGGTGACCAAGTTGCCGGAGAAGGTACTCCATCCATCCGTCGTCCACCACTCATCGTTGAACGATGAGACAGCGGACGAACGATCGGAGATCGATGACTGTGTCTCCTCGTCTACCCAGTCGAACTGGCCGTGACCGATTGTTAGCACCGCGTCCAAGTGTTGTAGCGCAGATAGACGTCGGTTCCATACATCGATGACTTCCGCAACCCACTCTTTGGCCTCGTTCGTCTCGGTGATAGCACCCTCGATTCCATCGCCCTGGGATTTCGCGATCCGAAGTCGGTCATCCACGGCTTCGATCCGCCCGGATAGTTCGTCCGCGAACATCTCGAGTAAGGTTGTGACTTCGTCGCTTCGAACGTTGGTATCACTGACGATCTGGACATCCTCTCGAAGCCCGGTGAGTTTCGAGCGAATTCGCTGATTGGCCTGTTGAAGATTGATCAGGCCGTCCGCGACGGTCTCTGTTGTCTGCTTGAACCCACCGTCTTCGAGAAGTTTTCGGAGTGGCTTTTGCGGGAGTAACTTCAGTCGCGTGGTCGACAGCGCGTCTAAATTCAGGACCGCATCGTCTACCAGCGTGTTACCGTCTTCATCCATTGGAACCAGCCGTCCATTTCGACAGAATCCCCATATAATGGCGCAAAGGGCCGGGCGAGCCTCATCGTAGAATGGCTTCTCCTCAACGATACCGTCGAGGACCGTATTCATATTGAGCCCCTCATCACGGTCTTTCAATTGCCGCCCGGTGAGCGAGAGCACGTTCGTTTGAATCGTTTGTTTGCCCTGCTGTTCCGTCTGATCCGACAGAGGGACCTGTATTGTTTCCGCCCATGGCGGGATTGGAGCATCGCTATCGAGTTCCCGTAGTTCCTGCAGTCGACTCTCGTTGACCTGGAGCATCATCGGGTGGAAGTCATCGGGATATTTGACATCAACCGCCACCCGAACCGCCTTTGAGAGGCCGCTAATATCCGTTTGATCCTTCACGCTGAAGGATCCACCCATCATCGCACTAGTCAATTTACTGCGGACAGAGCGTGCACGCTGTTCAAGATCCCGCTCCACTGCCGGAGGGACGTCGCGAGTCGCAATCGCGTCACGAAGCGCCCACCATTTGATCAGTTGCTTGCGCAAGTCCTGGAGACCATCGGTGTGGATCTCCCAATAGAGCGTGTCCTCACCCGTCTGATCCGGATCAGCGTCCGGGCGAATCCCCTGAATCGCAACGTCAATATCTAATGCTGCGTCGGATTCAACACTGGTCTCGAATGCTGTGCCGTCGACCTCGAAGTGGTATGAGACGGGATACTCGTCACCGGACTCACCGTACGGTACTGACTTGGGGAGCTGCAAATCTTGGATGATGCGATTCCAGAGGTGGTCGTCCAGTGCATCGACGACATCGTCCCAGTCCGGATTGGCTTCGTTTGCCTCTGTCTCGTCGTAGATGAGACGCTCTTCCTGCGTTGCAAACCGATAGCGAGGTCCACTTTCCTCCTGCGTTGGTCGAATGAACTTCTGCAATCGGCCCAGTGACTCCTCAACACGATTTGTCGTGCTAATCCACGACTGGCCATTCAGCTCGGACATCACCGCAACCGCGATGTTTCCCTCGCTCAAGGGAACCATGTCGTCGACGTGCTGCAGCAGAAGTACTGCCTTCGCAACGTCGAGATCAAACTCCTGAATCTCGCTGTCGTCGTCCTCAACCTCGTCAGCAATACCGGTTGTCTCGTCGGTCCCCTCTACGACACGCATGTCCTGCGGGAGAATCTCGCGCAATTCTGGCTTGATCAACTCGAAAAAGTCGACAAGCGAGATGACCTGGTCTGCCTCGCCTTCTTCAACCCAGTCGACAAGCAACCCATGCATGAGCGCAAGAATGGCTCGGGCAGTCCCCGAGAAGATCGACTTCGCCGGGTCAGTTGCCTCTCGCCGGAGATTAAACAGAATCTCAAGGAACAGTGGCGCATGGTACGGTAAGAACGGGTAGAACTCAACCAGCGCTTCGTCGTCAATCGCGTCAAGTGGCGGCTTCTTGTTCTGTTTAATCTCGTTGTAGACGAGCGATTCGGACGGTTTTATCGCTGCGTCATTAAGCACCTGCCGAACCGCCTGTTCACCAGTTGCTGACTTCTGGAAAAGCCGCCGTTTGGCGATATCGCCGACATGCTTGCTCGGGAGCTGGTACCGATGAGGGAACCGGTCTTTGACGATGCTGAAATCGGCACCGTGCGCCGCAAATTTCGGCTGTACGTCTTCGATGTTCGCCTGCGCTGTTGCGACGAGGTAGATATCACCGGCCCCGGTGTCGTCGACGTTTTCGGCCAGCGTCTGAAGCTCAGTGAGACGCCCGAAGTCGGTGCCGATGAACAGACTCACCTCGTCAAGCAGGAGGACAAGTTTAATCGGTTCTCCGAGCTCTTCCTCGCGCTCCTGCCGCAGCGATTCCAACCGACTGACGACCTCTTCCGGGTCAATATCCGACGGTTGGAGATCAGTGTAGCCATCACGTGTGCCCGTCACGTCCTTGAACAGCTGTGGAAGTACAACATCGGACAATGCACTGTACTGCTGAACGTCCGTCCAGAGACCCTCAGTTTCCCATTCATACCGCGGTGTCCCCGATATCACGTCCTCGACAGCTGCTGCGGCTCGCTCCTGTCGTTCCGGCCACGCATCGGTCGTCTGGTACCAGTCCTCGAAGTATGCAACATCAAGCTGCGAGGACAACCCAGTAGAGACGTCATCCTCGACCCCGGTGAGAATTGGATTCTGATGGGCGTGGCGTAGCACGATTTCGCTAAAGCTGCGTTGCTTCTGGCCCTGGTATTTCAGCAAGTTCACGGAGACGGGGATAACATGATACTCGGAATGGACTGCCTCCCACTGGGTCCGGAGTTCATTGAGATCGCCACTCCTCGATGTATCCGGGACGAGGTTCGTCCAGACATCGTCAGAACGGCCTTGCAGCCATTGGGAATCCATCAGCCCATCCAGGACTGTCAGCAGGTGGCTCTTCCCACTCCCGTAGTAGCCATAGAGCCAGTAGTTCGATCCCGTCCGCATGTCCTCGGCGTCGCCGAGCAGTCTGGTAACGAAGTTCTTGAGGAACCGCTGTGAGTCAGCCGTGACGTGATACGATTGGATGGCCTGTTTCCTGTGTCGTCTTTCATCTGCAGACTTGTCCTCGCGGTCGATACGGACCGATTCCTCGAAATCCTTCGGCAAGTCTTCAAACCACGTTGCGTCGATCATTGGTTAGCCCCCTCACTGGTAATCGACGAGTACGGTCCGTTTGTCGGTCGCAGCTGAAGGCTGCCGTGAAGTTCAACGAGTTTCCACGCATCCGTCTTCGCTGCCCTATTGTAGAGCTCCTCCCAGCGGTCATTTGGCTGGAAGAGGTACTGGAGACCGGTTGGCGATTCGAACCATCCATCATCGCCCTCCTGATACGAGTACCCCATTGCGACAAGAAGAGGTGTCTCTCCCACCGAGGGTGGGTCACCAACGACCGTTTGTTGACTTTCCAAAACACCGATGTCACGCATGAGTGATCGGAATCCTTCACACCACCGCTCAGTGGTGGAGTCAGCGTAATCAAACGGTGTCTCATCAACGTACTCGAACTCGTCCAAGATACCTGTGAGAGTTTCATTGGAGAAGTCGAGAGCATCAGGGTGATCCACAGCAAGACGTCTGGCGTATTCGTGGACAACATATTGAACGAGGGCATCGTCGGCAACCAGATAGAGATAGAGCACTTGTGCTTCGTCACGCGACGAAGAGCAGGCATCCAATACGTCGGGTAGAGTGCGTGGGTTCGGAAGGCTCGCAGGAGCGTTTTTGAATCGTGATGAGAGAACCCGATAGATCTTCTGTGAGCTCCCCTTCGTGCTGCGATTCGCAAGTCGCTCCTCGAACCAGACTTCCTTGACCTGATTCCAGTTCCCGTACTCGCGATACAACCGAGCGAGTTCTTCAGCTCGATCCGGCAGGAGGCCACACATGGTCAAATCCATGTTGACCTGCGTGTGAGAGAATGTGCGGGAGAGAGACGGCAGTCCATCACCGCCGTCCGGGTGAGTGTGCATACGACAAGGAAGTTAACCGACTTACTTTAGTATTGGCTCTGCGGAAAACAGTAAAACGGGCGTCGTCACCTCAGGTTGATTCGTCAGCAAGTATCCGACGTGCTTCAGATGCTAACGTAGATAGATTAGGAGACTGATTTGATTTGAGGCTGATTCGAACACCACTGCGACCACTGCCACGCATATCTTCCTGGACTGATACCGAATCTGCATCGATATCGAGGGCTTCGGCGATCTCGGTAGCGCTCAGTGCATCAGTATCAACATCGTACAAATCGATATGAAACAGCGTTCGTTTTGTCCTGATTGCGATACGGCGTTTCCGACCCTTGTTGAATGCGACGTAGTGCTTCTGACCCCATTCCGGTCCATCGAGGAATTCTAGTTCCTGCAGCGCAGCTGTGACATCTTCCAGCAAATCGGCCGTTTGTTCGTTGGAACGCTCGTTGAGATGCCAACTTTGTCCGTCTTCCTTCCACGGTTCGTCAGAGGTGTCTGGACTCACATCCGTTATGGTGTGTTCTGGCGTCGGAATTGTTTGCTCCGCATCAAGATACAATCGGTCGCCGTCTTTGAGGAGTTGGAACTCAATGACGGAGATGTCAATCGACCTGTCGCTGAGCCACCGGAGTACAATGTCCAACCGCTCACGGACGGACTCACCGACGAAGACGATTCGTTGATCTTGATTGAGTGTGTAGTCCTCGTTACAGAATTCGTCGAGCAACTCCGTGAACGTGGTCTCCTCCTCATAGAGTGTCCGACCCCATGTCGTGGATTTGAACTTCTGGAACTGATCGCGGAGTTTAGCGTAGTCCCAGTGCGAAGTGTACGCAGCGTATTTGAGCCCCTGAAAGTCGACTTTCGGCTTCAGTACGCCTCGTTTTAATTCGATGGCAACCACGTTGGCGTCACGGTCAATGGCAAGAAGATCGATTCCGTCGCCAATCCGTTTTACTGAAACTTCCCGCCCGATGAGTAGGGAGTCCTCCCCGGGGATGCTTTCCGGGCTGTTGATGATCCACTCCCGGAGATCTTCTTCACGAAACCCCTCGTCCTTTAGCGAGACCGTTTCCAAGGTGGAAACGTCTTCTTTGTCTCCGACTCTAAGCATACCATTCGAATAAGGTCGTAGACACAATATAACTTTTATTGAACTTGGATTATGACCACGGTTTACTTTGAAGACGCAGTCTGCTCATTCACGTAGAACGAACACTAGAGGAAATCTTTCACTGGTCGTTGACCGGAAAGGTATACGTGCTGTTGATGATTAGTCTCTTCGCGACGGTTGCCTCTGAAGATTATCGTAATATCAAGCAAGGAAACCCGCACACAGGTACGAGTTCAAAAAGTACAGCAGTTACGCACAGACTGTGCGAAAACACCCGTTTTCGGGCAGATCTTCTTGGGAGTTCCAGACACGAGGCCTTACCCAATGCTACGACTCTCCAAGCTTGACCCCTCTTATCAATTCTCGTGCTTTTTTATCGCATCGCTAAGGTCCGCTATCCGTTCGTCGAGGTTCTTAATTCGTTCTCCAATCACGCTTCGGTCGTAGCGCTCTGCAAATATAATACCCACGTGGAGAATCGGCCGTTGTTGTTCAATGTCCTCCAGAATGGCTCGGGTAGCATCCAGTCGGCCAGCTTCGAGATGCTCTTCAGCTTGACTGAGATCCGTTGCAATTGAATCTAGCTCCGTCTCCAGATGCTCGGCCAGCGAATTGACGGCCGAACGACCTGTATTTTCAGCATCCGTTATCGCATCCTGTACTTTTGCCTTATTATCCAGGGCCGATACTTTCGTAAGCTCTTCCAGCTTCATTTCACTTCTAACCAACAGGTTCAGCATTTCGCGGTAATCGCCCTCGGCAATGAGAGTATCGACAGTATTGAGTTGCGATTCTATCTCTTGCAAGTGAAATTTGACCTCGATAATAGACTGAAGTTCGGTGAGATTTTCTAGCGTGGCCGCTGGATTCGTGTCGGCACTCGGTTCGTACTGGTCGATATCGATCTCCAGGTCAACCGATTCAACTTCTTCACTCTTGTGACTAACATACGTGTTTCGAATTTGATCGTACTTCTGCTTAGCCCTAACCCAGTTATGTTTGTATTCGTTGGGCACTACTGCATTGTTGTGGTATGTTTTGGAAAGTGACGACAAAAATACTAGAATGACAAAAATATATACGACCGAGAGGTAGATACTTCCCAGTGAATACCCTCCAATCTGATTACCAGCAATATTGAATAGCTGACCCAACCAGAGGATCCCTATGCCTATCGCTCCGAGCCCAAACAATAGACCAGCATTGGATGTGGGACTCTCTTCGGATGCCTCAGACACCAGGGGCCTAAATACGAGTGCATGAGTAATACCAACAGCAATCGATATTGCGAGAATAAAGAAGCCAAATTCTCTGAGCCCAAATAATAACGCTGTCGATAACTCACCCTGACGTAGTTGTACCCATTCAAGCGGCCCAAGCGCAACGAGGAGCAAACCCCAGGTCACTCCGAGCAATATACTAGCCATAAGATAGGCACCCACAGTATGCTTAGATGAAAAGAGAGGGATACTCACGTTCTCAATGTCGGGTATTTGGTCAGTGATACTTCCTGTGTGGTCGTTCTTTTTCCCCTCTGCGTGGGTCAGTTCATGCTGGGAAGATGCTGATATATCGGCTTCTGAATTGTATCCTGCCGATTCAAACCAATTGTCATTATCTTTCACAAACCTTCTTATTTCACTCAATTCCTTCCCATCCAGCCACTGATATGTATTCCCGCCAGTTTGTTTGGCATTGGATTTTGACACTGATTTCTTATCTTCACCACTCTCTTGATATTCAATTTTGCTGACTTCAGAGCAGATACGAACAGCCAGCTCTTGGCCGATTCCCTCAACGGATGTAAGTTCCGACTCCGACGCCGTCCTGACGTCTTCAATCCTAGCAAAACCCTCTGCTCGCAGTTTCTCAGCCCTGGTATCACCGATACCAGAGAGATCAGTAAGTTCCGTGATGTTCGATTCAGCTGTTGTATCTGTACTCCCAACTATATCCTCACTTGGATCCGTCTTTTTTCTACCTGAGTTTCCTGGAATGGGTCTACTAAGATTTTCCTCCGGGCTGACCCAAACATTCCCATCCCATGATACTGATTTCTCACTATTTGTTGACTGTGTTGCGTCGCCGTGTGACTCACTATTTGTTGAGTGTGTTGCGCCCCCGTGCGAGTATGACTTTTTTGTTGAGGGGATCGAATGTCCGTGTTCGTCTTCGTGGCAGGAGCGGCATACGGCTATAAGATTATTAACACTATCTTTTCCGCCTTTCTTTTTTGATACTATATGATGTGCATGTAGCTCAGCAGGGCCAAACTGTCCTCCTTTTCTACCACATTTCTGACACTTCCAATTGTCTCGCTTCTTGGTCCTCTTACTTAGTTTTGGTTGATCTGAATAGTCCGGTTCCATTCGATTCTCTGGATTTCCAAAGTTCGTGTAGGCGCTCGGAAGTGGATCAATAATACCTTCCCTTAACTTAACATATAGTATATGTTTACATCCGCCGTTTGGTTCTCTTTTCTGCCAATCGGGACATTCACAGAAAGGGATACGATAATCAACTTCGTAATCTCTATCACGTGATCCGCTTACCAGATATTTACCCCTTCCAACCGACTTTTTGATAGCAATCTCTTGATTTTCTGCCCGCCACTGTCTCCGCCGATCAACCATCTTGCTTGGTTCTGTCGTGTTTTGGGTACTTAATTATGTGGGCGCTGGGACTACCGAACGCAGACGTTTTAGATTCTCTATCGCATTCAGCTAGAGACCCTCAAAGTCGGTTGCTTAATAATCAACAGCAACAGAACAGATTGTATATAATTCATCTGAGAGTAACTCCCGATCAGTCCGATTCCAAAGGAAGGATTCGGTGCTACTAGCATCAGTAAATCGAAGATTGGCACGCACCTCCCGGTTATGATCGTGCTCCAAGAGTGCCAGTGCGTAACTCATCATCTGCGGACGATAGTGTTCAGCCAGATTTTCGGTTGTCCGTCTTCCCAGGCGATTCGTCTTGTAGTCGGTAATGATGAACGACTCCGGAGTCACACGCAGGTGGTCGATATCACCTACGATTCGGAAGTCGTCGACATCGACCGAGACAGAGAGTTCCTTATAAACTCTAGAATCCCCATACACAGCGGCTTCTGCATCAAGGAACTCTTTTGCATCGAGTGCGTGTTCAAGCACCTCTGAAACTGCCTCACTGTTGATGTCAAAGCCGTTCACGGCTGCTATACGGCGGGCCAGTGCCGGCCACTCCGATGGCAGCCGTTCGAATTCGAGCATCCGGTGCACAATCGTCCCGAACTCGTTTCGGGGCAGGTCGGTATCGTCTCTTCCATCATAATCTTTGTCTGACATAAAGTCGCTCCCAGTATTGGCTTCCTGATCAGAAGAGTACTCCGAGGCTGCTTTGACCAACTGCGTAGCCGAAACCCGCTGCTTCGCGTCCTCGGCCGTTCGTTCAGGAATCTCGATGGAAGGGAACGGCTTCGCGGACCCATCGGATGATTCATCACCATCCCGCCATCCGACCCCTCCACCGGGTAGTTGCACGGAGTATGTTGCATCACCAAGCTCTCTCCGAGCTCGTCCCGTTTGTACAAGGTCTTGTATGAGCCTGTTTCGTTCAAGCAAGATTGGTTGTATCCAGTCCCGCCAGGAAGATGCTTCCTCAGGATCGTTTCCCGCAGCGAAGACTAGCCCGTCGTCCGTTTCTTCTACTTCCTGCGTTCCACAGAGAAGCAGGTGGTCTCGGGACCGCGTACAGGCCACGTACAACAGCCGCTTTGCCTCGGCTCGCTCACGTGGAATCTCGATATCGTCTGCATAGCGATGGGCGGTCGTCTTCTCAACGTCGAAGGAATCGGTGGGCGACGGCCCTCCTACAGCAAGGAACGGGTCGTCATCGTGGTCCGTAATGAGCCGCACATAGCCGTACTCGTCAACGCTCCGACCGAAGTTCAGGTCACTCCCGAGATCGGGAACCACGACGATTGGGAATTCGAGTCCCTTGGCGGCGTGGATTGTCATGATGCGTACGCCCTCTGTCCCCTCCGGAACGTCGGCATCGCCTTCGCGAGGGTCAAGCTCAGTTTGGCGGTCAATCCGTCGAAGCATACTCGCGACCGTCCGAGTTCCACCTTCCGACCACTCCCGGATTTCGTCGCGGAACTTCTCGACGTTGGCGATAGCCTGCTTCCCGCCTTCATCGGCACCAACGCTCACGAGATAGCCCGTCTGCTCGAACACTCGGGTGAGAACGCGATTCCACGGCAGTACCTCGCTCTCGTCACTGTGGACACAACCGGCCAGCTCACGCCAGCCAGTCAGCAGGTCTGCCGCATCCCGTAGCTGCTCGTCGTCGGTTGTTTGGAGTGCTTGCCAGAGCGAGTCATCCCTTGCAGCAAGCGGGGCCAGTCTATCATCAGTAAAGCCGAACAACAGCGAGCGCAGGACACCATAGAGGGAAATCTCGTCCGTCGGATCGGCAAGGACGCGAAGGAGGTTGATGAGTGTCTGCACTTCCGGCGTGTCGTAAAAGCCTGTCCCGGAGACAACAGAATAGGGAACATCGTGTGCGTCGAGAGCGCGTTGATACCGATCAAGATGGCTCCGCCGACGGAGAAGGATGGCAATATCATCGGGTCGTGCGTTTCGTGGCTCATCGGTGTCGGTATCGTACACCGTGGTGGGCTTGGCGAGCAGCCGAGATAACCGTGCCCCAAGTGCCTCAGCTTCGGCAGCTGTGGCGTGTTCGACGACAGCGTCCGTCACCGGATGCTCTGCACCCAGGAGTGCTGTCGAACTCTCTTCGTCTTCCGGCACGACCAAGTACTCCGCTGAACCGTCGAGGGTGTGTACCTTCTCAATCCGATCGCGCTCGAACGAGAGTGCCTGTGGCTCCGCTTCGTAGTCCGCATAGTCCTCTTTTTCGGGCTGAAACACGGTCTCGAACAGTTCGTTCAGGAAGGTCAGCGGTTCATCCAGTGTCCGGAAGTTCCCGGACAGTTCCAGCTCCGTAGGTGACTCCTGAGTTCCATCCGGAATCGAATCTCTACCTAGTGTCCGGTTTTGCTGTTTGAGCTCCTCTTTGGCTTTGTCGAAGGTTGTGACCTCCGCACCACGAAAGCCGTAGATGCTCTGTTTTTTGTCCCCCACGAGAAACACATTGTCCGTCTCAACGTCGTCCTCAGCCAATTCGGCAAGCAGCGAAACCAGCTCCCATTGTCGACTATCGGTGTCCTGAAATTCGTCGACCATCAGCGCATCGAACGATTTCCGCAGCGAGGAACGGACATCTTTGTTCGTCTGAAGGAACTCGATTGTTGTCTCTATCAGGTCGGGGAAATCGCGCGCCTCTCGCTGTTCCTTTTCGCCCTCGTATTCCGCCAGTACATCCGCGAAGACCCTCGTCAGTGCGAGCACATAATGGGCACTGTTTCGCTCCAATTCACCGGGTGTGGTCTCGAGTTCATCCTCGATGGCTGATAACCGATCGAGAAGCGTATTGAGGGCGTCCTTGCAGTCGCTGTATGCCTGAGTCTCGTCGTTCCAGTTCGATTTCGTGCCGACCAGGTGATGACTTGCACTCGAATAGAGGCCGCCGGAACTCGTTTCCAAGCGGTCGTACAGTTCCCTGCAGGCGCGCTGGTAGGCGCGATTGTCACCTGCCTCCAGTCCATCAACAGTTTCGGCGATATCGCGAAGCACTCCAATCCCGTCGGCACCTGACTCGACTGCGAACTCCCTGCGAGTAAACTGATGGGCAGTCTCGAGGGCTGCCTGTACCTGCTCGTCCTCGAAAAACTCCTTTGCTGTCCCCAGGTCAAGTTCACACACTTGGTCCCAGAGATAGTCCTCATACTCCTCGACGGTACGTCCCTGCCAGGCGTCGAGCCACAGCTCACTGTCGGGACGCTCGTCCAGCAGTCCAGTCAGGATGTCGACAAGGCGTCCGTGTGATCCGAAGAGACGGGAGAGTAACTCCACGTCTGGATCTGTGTCGTTCGCATCGATGAACTCCACCACAATCTGTCGCTGCAGGTCTGCTGCGTCGTCCTCGTCGAGGACATCGAACTCCATCGGGACCGGTGCCTGAACGGCGTTTTCACGCAACAGTCGAGCACAGAAGGCGTGGATTGTGTGTGTATACCCCTCCTCGAGTTCGTCTAATACTGTGCGCCACCGATCGTATTCACCGGCCGAGTCGACCCGCTGCAACTCGTCGTATACTTCCTCCCGAACACGGGTCTCCAGTTCCGCAGCGGCCTTTCGGGTGAAGGTAATCGTCACGATGTTCTTCGGCGTCGCCTCCGGGTTCGATCGCAGGAACTCGAGATACCGGTGGGTGAGTGTCATTGTTTTCCCTGTCCCTGCACCTGCCGTGATGGTCACGTTGCGGTCCAGAACAAGCGCATCTCGTTGCTCGTCGGTCAGCTCCACCTCGTCATCAGCAGCGGACTGGCTCTCACTCGAGGCCGGGCTCTGCTCGTCAGTCATCTGTCTCACCTCCAAATTCGTCCGCAAAGTCACGAGCAGTGGCCCGAATCGGAATATATGTCTTCGAATCATCCTCAAAAGCATCGACGCGATTGCGACGCTGATGCGGGCGAACGTCACACGAGCGTTGATACGCACAATATTCACAGCCCGCCTCTCGCTGAGGGAGCACCGTCGTGTGGAACCGCCCATGCTCGATAGCAGTCGTGAGCGTCTCCAAGCGCTCGGGAATGACCTCATCAAGGAAGCGCCGGAGTTCCTGATGGGAATCGAACTTCGACTCGATACCCCGAGGCTCCTTGAGTTTGTTCGGAGGCTTGGTCTGGTAATACGTTGCCGAGAGAGCAGTCACGTCGGTCCAATCCTGCGCCAGCACCTGCTCAGCAGCGAGCAGGTAGAGTGGCAGCTGGAATTTCGTCCCCCCTGTGGTTTTCGTCATCGAAGGCGCATAGCCCGTTTTATAATCGAACAGTTGAATTCGGGTCCCTCCCTCCTCGATACCGAGATCCACGCGGTCAATATATCCTCGGAACTCAATTGTATCGCCACTCGGAAGCTCGATTTCGAAGGCTTCGACACCGTCTTCGTCACGAAGCCCTCTACCGAACGGTGGTTCAAACCAGGCCGGCAATGCGTCCCCATCTCGATTGTACTCTCGTTCGACGAACCGCGCGAACAGACCGCGTTCAACACCTTGGTGTGGACGTGGCTCTCCATAATGCGGGTTCTTTTCGGGCTTGGCCAACCCTGCGAAGAGTTGTTCGAGCCACCTGCGATAGAAGAGACCGGAGTAGTCCAAGTCGGCACTCTGTAGCTCGTCGAGTGCCACGGATAGCATGTGTGCTTCGAGTGATTCGCGGTCGGAAGTACCGAGGTCGACACTGTCCCCGGGTTTGGACTGGAGTTCCGCATAGAACCGCTCGAACGTATCGTGGACGAAAGTGCCGGTCTCCAATGGGTCCGGCGCCCGCTCGACATCCTCGCCGTCCTCAATGCCCAGCACGTGCTCCATGAAGAACTGGAACCCACAGTTCACATAGCGTTCGATCCGACTCGCACTGTATGGTTCCCGCTCCGATTCAGGGTAGACCTCTGTCACAGTCTTCGGATCAAGCAACCCATCATGTGGGGAGAGATCAGGCTTGGCTCGCTCAGTCGCACACTGAATACCTCGGTCGGTCCGAATCGTCTGTTCGACCGTGAAATCATCCCGCTTTCCGGCCGCATCGAGTGCTGCTCGTCGCTCCTCCAGCGGGGATATCGCCCGCTGGAGATCCTCACGTGAACCGATACGCTCATCAACGCCAGTAGTTGGCTCGATGCCGGTCACCCGGCTCAGCTCGTCCAGCACGGGCGAGCGAACAACTGCCGTCGAATCAGGATCTGTCGACGGTGTCGTGAGGGTCACAGCGTCGGCGTTTGCGAGGAGCGTAGCGAAAATGTACCGATCTCGGAGACGATCATCAAGAACGTCTAAAATCGGATGGGCCTCAACCATCTGCTCGAAGAACGCTGGATGCCGTCTCACTGACGTGAAATGCTCCGTCGTTAGTCCCACCACGTAGAGACGATCGAATGCAAACCCCTTCGCATCACGAAGATTCAGAACAGTCACCTGCTCCGAGGAAGTCGAATAGCCACTGAGCGATGCACCCTGGACCGCTCGACTGAAAGCTGCCGCTGCCGAGAGTTCACTTTCCGGAATACCTTGCTGCTCGAATGAAGCGAGCAACGCTCGAACCTGATGAAGTGCCGCTTGCTCTTGGGCAGTATCTATTCTCGAGTCGGCACGCTCGACTGCGTCCGTGATCTGTAAGCGCTCCAACTCGGCTCGAAGCGTTTCGGCTGCGTCACCGAAGTTGTCCACTCGGAGCGACGCTACCCTTTCGAATAGTGTTTTCACCTCTGAGGCCAACTGGGCGGGGAGCTGTTGCTGAACAGCTTTTGCACGGACGGAATCAATTCGGCGCTCTGCGGTGACGACAGCCTCCTCCCCATCTGCCTCAAAGAAGTCGACGACAGGGTTCGTCACAAACTCCGTAAGATCAGATGCGCGAGGCTCGTCATCAGATAGTTCAATCAGGTTTTCGACTGCACTTCCTACGAATGTATCAAGGAGTGCACCATCGGTTTCGACGTTGTACTCGAGTTCAAATACGTCGAAGACATCTGCGAAATACTCTTCGTAGGCTCTAAATCCCGGAACCACCACGCCGACGTCCGTCGCTGAGGACTCGCCGGCTAGGTGTTCGCGAATATCGCGGGCGACATATCTGACCTCTCGCTCTGGCGTCGGGAGTTCCCGCCATGACAGATACTCTGGAACGGTTCGTTGTTCTGGCGGCTGATTGCGATATAGTGACTGCGCTACTCGTTGGAGTGATTCTGAACCGTGTGTCCCACCAATTCGCTCTATTGTGAACTCAAGGTCATGATATAGTGTTCGCATTGTCGCTGTCGCAGCGTCAACACCGTCGGTTTGCGACGAAGAGAACATCGGGAGGATTGCAGCAGTCGGGAAGGCTTCGACGAGTGACTCCAAAACTAGCTGTTCGATCTTTCCCGGGTCCAGAAATCCCGAGACGATGATTGCATCCACATGCGGTTCGAGTTCGGTAAAGTCGGCCTGTGAGACCGTCTCGAATGCATCACTGTAGGTCACGTGCCACGGTTGGGAGACGGCCTCTCGTTGCTTGTAGTATGCCTCATACGCATCGACAGTTGTGTCTCTAATTCGGGGAGGCAACGCTGAATCCCGAAACTCCTCCTGCACTCGCTCTGGGGTATTCAGGCCAACGTTTTGGAAGCGGGCAAAGCGTCGATCGAACGCATCGACAAGTTTGGCTGAAGCGTGAGTCTGAGTCGAAAGCCACGAACGATTCGCAATGACTCCGTCGAGACTGAACTCGAGGGCTCGCCGATCCGTTTCATTAGGAAGCTGCTCGCTTGGTCCTTCTATCTGCTCGTAGCAGTCATAGACGAGGCTGGTGAGCGTTTCTGTCCGAAGAGCGAGATGGTCGTATGAGGTGCGCCATCGTTCTTCAATGCGGTCATGTCTATTGCTTGTCTCTGAGATATAGAGTACACGTCCGATCCCCTCTTCAGCGTTGGAGTGGGCGTGAGCGAACGCCTCTGTTTCTAATGTTCGGTGATTTGCACCGACGAATACTGTTCGCTCTTTCATTGTTACTCCCCCCGCTCCTCAGGCACTTCATTGTTTCTCTGTACAAGTGATTTTCAGATCTTCGCTAGATGAGCTGACTGTTCTCTTTCCACTAATGTTCTCAGACTGAATAGAACTTCGGTCAAGCACCCGCAACCAGCCAGCACCAATCACAGACACCATTGTCGGCTTCCTCCGATTTCGGAAACTCCTCACCGCAGTCATCACAGACGAACACGTCTACGTCGGTCATTGCAGGCAATATCGGGTCCGGTGGTGATTAGTCTGTCCCCATACCGGGAGCAACTAGTCGGAGGTTACTGGACACCAGCCTACCGACCCGAACGTTCATTATTCCCGCCAAATCATTCACAGCCATGTCGACCGAGGCGCTCTCGGAACCCCGTGTCCTAGCTCACACCAAACGCCGCCTGTTCCCGGACACGGGCCACTCGAACACCTACGCAGTCACGGACACCCAGTTCGCGACCGAGGAGTGGCTCCCCGGGACGACTGTCCCGGAGGATATCCGGTCAGAACTCGCGCCGTTCAACCACGTCCGGGTCGGCACGGGATACCCGGACCTCGTCGGCGTCCGAGTCCTCGAGTCCGAGTTGCTCGCCGTTGAGCGTCTCGGCGACCAGCCACCGCTGATTGCCGTCGAAGCGAAGGGACACGCCGAATCAGTCCCGGTCGATGTCGAGCGCGGTGTTGTCCAGGGCTATGACCGACTTCACGAGGCAAACGCAGCCTACGTCGCCGCCCCGGTCGCCGCCATCTCGGAATCAGCACGGACCCTTGCCCGGGAACTCAACGTCGGCGTGCTGGGGGTGGCCGAGGCCGGAGACGTGACGGCGTTGGAGGTCCCCCGCGTCGTCGGAAACCATACCTCGGACGATGCAACCGCGATCAGATTCCAGGCGACCACACAGGGTGTTGCCGACAAGTCCTTCGGACTGAACCACCCGAAGAACTACATCGCGTACCCGCTCGCCCTGTACCATCCCGACAAGACCTCGGATGTCCTCTCAGAGCACGTCGTTCGGGCAACTGATGCCGCACGCAAAGGCGCGGCCTTTCTCGGGCTGATCGAGGAGCGACCGAACGGAGAGACACTGACGTCGCTTGGCGAGGAGGTCGTTCGCTTCGCGCTGGATCGGTACACCTCCGTCGAGGCTGCCCTGCTGGAGTTCGAGAACTGGAAGCGCAAGCGAACGCGGTTCTCCGAACTCGCGCCGGAGTGGGGGCTGCTGACGAGGCGTGTCGTCTGGTCGTACCCGGCCACGAAACTCCTCGTCGAGGAGCTGCAGACGATGCACGAGGACGGCATCAGAAATCCGTCGATCGTTGAACTCGTCGAGTGGCTCCACGTCCATCATCCGACGTTCACCATCGAACTGTTCATCAAAGGTTCCGAAAACGTTCGTGGACGTGTCCTTGACGACGACGGCAAACTCCAGCCGGATGAGCTAAAAGACGGCACCGTGTTCCACTCGCCGACAGTGTTCCACTTCAAGGCCATGCTGTACCACAGTGGGATTCTCACCGACAATGGGACCGAGCCAGCACATTTGGAGCCGGCTGAAGACCGCTGGGCCCTTAGGGTACTACTGGATTGAATGCCGCAATCACGTGTCTGCCCACTTCTCATTAACCCAGGATGGGGACGCAGCTATAGATCGATACGCCTGTAGCCGGTCACACCCGGCGCCTGCTCTGAACATGGGGGTAGCAGTAATCGTGGTGATAGCCAGGGAATCTATATCTGGCAAAGTCTCCAAACGACTCTCTGTATGACCGCCGTGAAAGACCCAGAGCTGGAGTTTCTCGGAGAACAGAGCCTCGAGCCACTCAATCACAAGCAACAGATTCTGTACGCAGAGAACTGGCAAGGGCTTGTACACTGGCTGCGCACCGAAGGGAAGTGGCCAAATAAAAACGTTGGCTACAGCGAGTCTAACATCCGACCACTCGCGCGACGCATCCACCAAGTATTCGAATACGCCTGGGAGAGCGATCGATTCGTGCTGGAGCTGTCCACAGAGATAGCTGACCAGTTTGTTGAGGAACTCAGACAGGATGAGATTACAATCAAGAGTGGCGACCCATACTCTGAAACCAGCAAGCGCAAGCACCTCGATGCGATCCACATTTATTTCAGATTCATCGGCCGGGAGTGGGAACCCGAAATTGCGTTCGTCGATGACAAACCGACGGCGAGCTCGGATCCAATCAACAGACGTGAGCGGGAATTACTGATGAACGCCGCTCTTGAGTACAAATCGCCGCCGAATTATGGCAACCTCACACCGGATGAACGCGACCGGTGGAAGGCGCAGATTGCACAATACCTTGGGAAGCCCAAAGAGGACGTTTCACCGTCCGATTTTAACGAACTGCGTCGCACCTGGAAGTACGCCTCGCTCATCTCGACGACGCTGGACGCCGGCTGGAGAGCGGGAATGGTTGGAAGGTTGTTGACTACTTACGTGGATCTCGAGAACGGGGAAATACACATTCCAGCCAAAGTTGCGGTGAAAAACGACGAGTCATGGACAGTTGCCCTCTCAAAACGATCTGTGAAGTGTCTTGAAAAGTGGCTCGATGAGCGTGAAAACAACGTCAAATACGATGCCAAGGACAATATCTGGCTGAACCGGCATGGAAATCCCTACACGTCGGCGAACCTCAACAATTTACTGGGTAACCTTCTGGAAGAGGCAGATATCGACGCTGGTGACCGGAAAATAACGTGGCACAGTCTTCGACACAGCACGGGGATGTATATTTATGAATCGGAGCGTGACCTCGGATTAGTCGCCGAAATCCTTAGGCACAAATCGATCGAGGCAGCCCGCAAATATGCCCATCCTACACCGGAGACGAAAAAAGATGTCATTGAAAGAATCCAGGGGGGCGGGATATAACGACGCCCGGTGTTGGCCACCAGGAAACTGAGAGTGCCGCGAAAATACACCTCAATCACAAGGGGATTCAGCAACAGTTTACGTCATCGGTCACGAGAGTCGGTTAAGCGCCCAACCGGCCTGCTCCCGAACCTGTGCGTCGGGGTCGTTGTCGCGAAGATCGCGCAGTTCATTCTTCGCGACGGGGGCATGAGCATTCCCGACGAGCGTGCACACGTTTGCCCGAATGCTGGGGTCGGTATCCGTTAGAGCTGCTTCGAGCTGGTCGTGTTGGGCCTCAACAGCTTCGGGATCGGCCTCACCGGCACGGAGCAACGTAAGGGCGGCGTTGTGCCGCACATCGGCTGACTCGTCGGTGAGACACTGTGCAATCGCCGACGCATGCTCGATCACCCGGTCAGGATGTTCCTGTGCGATGTCCCCGAGCAGGCCGACAGCGTTCTTTCGGGTCCCCGGCT
>OBKM01000306.1_pt1 | contig 24696 bp, 24 predicted proteins | sample 1519691 | NCBI WGS metagenome assembly OBKM01 (sample SAMEA37050418, study PRJEB22526) | metagenome | biome: saline pan; feature: lake; material: water | place: Egypt | collected 2015 | depth 0.5 m | reverse complement strand
CCAACCGCAGGGCCAACCGCCGAACCAACCGCAGGGCCGCCCGATGGGTGGACGAGCCGCCAACCAGCAACGGCGCCAGCCCACAGCCGGGGCCGAGCTGGACATCGACGTCAATTACTTCCAGGAGTGGGCAGTGTACGTAACGGCGCTGTTCGGCGTCGCGGGAGTCGGGACAGGTGTGCTCTGGATACTGTTCGGGGTCGTCGACGAGCCGATACTCGAACCGGATGGGTTTGAGGCGCTGTTCGGCCTGGTGGCCGCACAGATAATCCTCTTTGCGATGCTACTGGTCGTCGCTGTGACCGGTGTCTTTCTCGGCGCCTGGCTCGGCCGGAAACTCGAGACAGGCGAGCAGGAGGCGCTCGTGATTGCGGGTGGATCCGTCGCTGGGGGGGCAGCCGTATTCTTCCTTCTAATCTCGGTTTTCCTCTCGGTCGGACTCGATGACCTGTCAGCCAATTTCGTCGGGATTCTGGTCAGCACCATCCTCACCGCCATGCTTGCGGGGGTCACAGCGGGCGGCGGGGCCGCGGTGACACAGAACCTCGCGCCCAGGGACCTCTAGCTCGTCGGATACTCGGCGTCCCCCAGGGCGGTCAGAACCGCAGGTGTGAGGTGGAGTCCGGCACGTCGTCATCGTCGTCGGCGGGGCCCTCGTGGAGGAACCGGGCGTCGTCGTCGGTCAGGTAGACCTGGCCGCTCTCGACGGCGATGTCCACGGGGAGTAACGTCGTGTCGGCGGCCGGGCCGTTGTCACAGCCACCCGAGCAGGCGTCGAACACGGACCCGTGTTTCGGGCAGACGATGTCGCCGTCGCGCAACACCGCACCCACCCCCTCCCGGTGGAGTCGCTGGTCCTCGTGGGTACAGCGGTTGACCCATGCCTCGACCGCACCGCCCTCGCAGGGCACGAGCAGCACCTCCCGATCCTCGCCGTCCGCCCGCACTGTGAACAGCCACGAGCCCGCCGACCGCACCGTCTCGACATCTGTCAGCCTGTACCGCATACCCCGTGTTGTGCCCGCGTGCAGTTGAGCCCGGCGGTTGTCCGGTTTCTGTCCGCCTGCTGTCGGCCCCGTTTCGGTGTCCAGACCGTCGTCTCCGGGGCGACCCGGGGGCTCGACAGCTAACAAACAGTATTTGAGGGCAGGGCTCTCAGGGTCCGGTATGCCACCGGTCAAGCGACTCGTGCTGGACGTGCTGAAGCCACACGACCCGAAGATGGTGCCGTTCACACAGGAACTGTGCAAGGAGGACTCTATCAAGGGTGTGACCTCGAAGCTGGTCGAGATAGAGGAGGACGTCCGGACGATACGCATCACAGTCGAGGGTGAGAACCTGGATATGGAGGCCATCGAGGCCCGGGTCGCGGAGCTGAGCGGGTCAGTCCACTCCGTCGACGAGGTCTCGTGTGGCAAGGAGATCATCGACGACCGCTGGTTCCCGAACTGATGAACCCGCGCAGGCGACTCGCGGACATCCGGCGGATCCTCGGGCAGCCGGATGTCCGGTCGCTCGCCCGGCGGTACTTCGTCGCCAACGGCTTCGACGGGACGCTCACCTGTATCGGCGTCGCAATCGGGGCCGTGCTCGCAGGCCAGGACGACGGTCTCGCGGTCATCGCTATCGGGCTCGGCGCCGCGGTCGGACTCGGCACGTCGGGCATCTGGAGCGTCTGGGAGATCGAGCGCGCCGAGACGAGTCGCGAACGCGACCGCATCGAGTCTGCGATGCTCACCAGCCTCGCGGACACCCGCTACACGAACGACCTCCGAAACGAACAGATAGTGCTCGCGCTCGCCGCCGCCATCGGCCCGGTACTGGGTGTGTGTCTCACGCTCGTGCCGTTCCTGCTGGAGGGGGTGATACTCTCGATGACACAGGCGGCCATCGCCTCGGTCGGGGTGGGCGTGGTCCTGCTCGGTGGTGTCGGAGCCTACATGGGCAGCATCTCCCGGCAGCGCTGGTATGTCGCCGCCGTCCGGATGGGGCTGGCCGGCATCGTCGTCGCCGGTCTCACCATCCTGCTGCCGGGCTGACTGCCCGGTGTGAGCCCGGCGCACCTGCACGGTCGAGCGCAACGCTTTTTCAGCGGCCGTATCAATGACACATATGAGCTCGGAGCCCCACACGCGGCGCACCGCCCGTCAGCCTCCGACCACGGGCTTTGGCTTTGTTCTCCCGCGGTGAGCGGTGGACCTGTCACCTGTCCACACCGGGCGGGGACGGCGAAACCCTCACAGTGCGGGTCCGTCACAGACCCGTCGATACACACGGCCGGATTCGAGTGAGAACCGTTAACTGAGCGACCTGCGGTGTATGCACCAACCAATGGAACTCCCCGAAGCACAGGTGGCGGTCCTCCGGGCCGCCGACGCACAGGAGGACAGACCGATAACCGACATCGCCGAGAGCGTGGGCCACAAGCCGGAGACGGCGACCGGCGCGGCCTTCACCCTCAAGGCAGACGGCCTGGTCGCGGTGACCGAACAGGAGACCGAGACGCTCGAACTCACCGACGAGGGGCGAGTCTACACCGAGAAGGGGTTGCCCGAGGTCCGGCTGTATCGGGCGGCGCGCGACGCCGATAGCGGGGATGGCGTTGCGCTGGGCGACGTGATCGACGCCGCCGGCCTCGACGGCGAGGCCGTCGATATCGCGCTGGCGAACTTCGCGCGGAAGGGGTACGGCGAGATAGATGGCGGCGAGGTCCGCCCCAACCCGGGGGCCGATCCCGAGACGGACCCGGAAGCGGCGACACTGGCTGGGCTCGCAGACGAGGGCCGGGCCGAGGGCCCGGTCGACCGTCTCGTCGACCGCGGACTTGTCGAGCGCCACGAGGGCACGACCAGGCTGGTTCGTCTCACCGACGAGGGTGTGACCGCGCTGATGGAGGGCGTCGAGTCCGCCGAGCGGGTCGACCGTCTCACCCCCGAACTCCTGACCAGCGGCGAGTGGCGGGAGGTCGAGTTCGCCGAGTACAACGTCGCAGCCGCGGCCGACGACGTCCAGGCGGGGCGCAAACACCCGCTCCGGCAGATGGCCGACCGTGTGAAAGACGTGTTCGTGGGTATGGGGTTCGAGGAGATGCAGGGGCCGACTGTCGACGCCGACTTCTGGATTCACGACTGCCTGTTCATGCCACAGGACCACCCGGCGCGCACCCACTGGGACCGCTTCGAGGTGTCAGACCCCGAGCGGATAGACGAGTTGCCCGCCGACCTGGTCACGCGGGTGCGGCAGGCTCACCGCGAGGGGGTCGGGCCGGACGGTGAGGGGTATCACTCGCCCTGGAGTGAGGCGTTCGCCCGGAAGCTCGCGCTGCGGGGCCACACCACCTCGCTGACTGCCCGCCATCTCGCCGGCGAGGCGCTGGGCGATCTGGAGCCGCCACAGCGGTTTTTCAGCGTCGAGAAGGCCTACCGTAACGACGAACTCGACGCGACACATCTGCTCGAATTCTACCAGATCGAGGGCTGGGTGATGGCCGAGGAGCTGTCGGTGCGGGACCTCATGGGCACGTTCACGGAGTTCTACCGGCAGTTCGGGATCACCGACCTGGAGTTCAAGCCGACCTACAACCCCTACACGGAGCCGAGTTTCGAGCTGTTCGGCCGCCACCCCGAGACCGACGACCTCATCGAAATCGGTAACTCGGGGCTGTTCCGGCCGGAGATGCTGGAGCCGCTCGGCGTCGAGGCAGACGTGATGGCCTGGGGGCTGGCACTGGAGCGGCTGATGATGCTCGCCACCGGCGCCGAGGATATCCGTGACGTCCACGGAACGCTGGTCGACCTGGAGTACCTGCGGACCGAGGAGGTGCTCTACTGATGCCCGTTATCGAGATCGACACCGAGGAGCTACGGGAGCTGACGGGCCGCACACCTGACGACGAGGCCCTGCTCGCGGACCTGTTCGGGCTCGGCATCGAGTACGAGGGTGAGACCGACGACGGCAGGGTCAAGCTGGAGTTCGAACCCGACCGGCTGGACTGGCTCTCCGTTGAGGGGCTTGCACGTGCGCTGCAGTACCACTACGGCGAGGCCCGTGGCGTCTACATCCCCGACGCCAACGACCCCGAGTGGACAATCGAGGTCGAGGACACGCCGCCGGAACGCCCCTACGTCACAGGGGCAATCGTCCGCGGGCTCGACCTCGACACGGAGATACTCGACTCGCTGATCCAGCTCCAGGAGAAGCTCCACGCCACCATGGGCCGGGGCCGCTCGAAGGGGGCGATCGGTGTCCACGACCTGACGATGCTCAAGGGCGAAGCCCCGGCCGGTGACAGCACGGGACGGGGCAAGTCTCTCAGCTACGCGTCGATGGACCCTGACGACGAGCGGTTCGTCCCGCTCGAGAGCAACGAGGAAATGAGCCCACGTGCGGTGACCGAGCGCCACCATATGGGACGCGAGTACGCCGACCTCGTTGCCGGGATGGACCGGTACCCGGCCATCTACGACGATATCGGGCTGTTCTCGTTCCCGCCGGTCATCAACGGGCGCCGGACCGAGGTCACCGAGGCGTCCCGGGATCTGCTCATCGAGATGACCGGCACCGACCAGTGGACAATCGACCGGATGCTCGCCATCGTCTGTTACGCACTCACGGCACGCGGTGGCCGCCTCGAACGGGTCGAGGTGGCCTACGACGGGGACGCCCCCGGCGAGTACGCTGGTACCCGGCTTGCCCGGCCCGACCTCGAACCCCGGCGAAAGACCGTCGCTCACGGCCGCATCGAGTCGGTTCTCGGGGTCTCACTCGACCGCGAGACCGTCGTCGACTGTATCGAGCGGTCGGGGCTCGACGTCCTCGGCGGGGGCGACGGCCACGAGGGGGGCTACGAGGTCGAGATCCCACCATACCGTGTCGATATGTTGCACCCGATAGATATTGTCGACGACGTGGGGCGGGCCTACGGGTTCAGCGAACTGGAGCCGCGGTATCCCGACGTCTCGACGGTCGGGGGTCGTCACAGTCGGTCCCGCCTGGAGGATGCGGCCCGGGAGACGCTCGTCGGACTCGGGTTTGAGGACCTGCTGAACTTCCACATGACAAACGAGGTGGAGAGCTTCGAGCGGATGCGACTCGACCCCGCCACGGATGCCGTCGGCGCCGCCGATCCGGTCACCATCGAGGAGCCGTACAGCGAGGCCTACACCAGCCTGCGAACGTGGGCACTGCCCTCGCTGGTGCAGGTGCTGGAGAACAACACCCACCGGTCGTACCCGCAGCACCTCGCGGAGATCGGACTCGTCGCCGCGTGTGACCCCGCCGAGAACACGAACGTCACCGAGTACCGTACCGTCGCGGCGGTGCTCGCCGACCCGGAAGCCTCGTACGAGGGCGCCCGCGCCCGCCTGCAGGCGCTTGTCCGGGCGTTCGACGCCACCCTGGAGACGCCGCCGACCGACCACCCCTCGTTTATCAACGGCCGGAGCGCGTCGGTCGTCGTCAACGACCAGGCCGTCGGGGTCATCGGCGAACTCCACCCCGAGGTGCTTGTCGAACACGATCTCGAACTGCCGGTCGCGGCCTTCGAGTTCCGCCTCGACGCACTTGAATAGCCTCTATATCCGGGAGATAGCTTCAGGCTGTTCCCGACCGAAAACGCGGTTGCCGGGCGAGCGTATCTCTAAAACCCGTCGAACCCCGGACCGGTTTTGCCCCCCCGCGGTCCGGTCGGTCGCGTGTCATGCGCGTGACGCCCGGCTATCGCTTCCGCCCCCTTGAGTTAGCCCGAACCCCTGTCATCACCATCCGTCCAGGCGATCTCTCTTGTCGCCACCCGCTCGACGAGCGCCGCCAGGCGGTCGCTCGCACGGTCGTGCAGGCGCTCGCCGAGCTCGGGCGACCCCTCTCTGGGGTCGCCGACGACGCCGCTCTGGGTGAACTCGGCGCTGTCGTACGCGAGGTTGACACCGGCGTGGAACTCGCCCCAGCGGTCGCTCGCCCCGTCAGCGGCCGCCTTGAACTGAGCCTCCTCGACCAGGTCTGGCCGGAGATGCCGGACGAGACTCGTCTCGACGGGGCCGCCGTGACCCATCCCCCGCTCGAGGTCGTCGGTGTCGATGGCGTCGAACCAGGTGAACGGCACCGCGTACGCAGCCTCGTCGCGGGTGAGCCGCGCACAGGCCTCCCGGAGCGGGGCGACGTTGCCGCCGTGGCCGTTGACCACCACCACCCGGTCCCAGCCGTGGTGGGCGAGACTCGCCACCGTCTCGCGGACGTACGCGCGAAAGGTGTCCGGGGCGACCCAGAGCGTCCCTGCGAAGTGGCGATGCTCCTCTGCGACACCGACCGGAACCGGTGGCGCGACGGCGACCTCGCGGTCGGCGCGGTCGACGCCCTCGCGTGCGATGGCCTCGGCGGCGAGCGCGTCGGTGCCGAGTGGGGCGTGGGGGCCGTGTTGCTCGGTGCTCCCGACCGGGAGGACAGCCAGCTCCGTCTCCAGCCTCGCCGCCTCGGTCCAGGTCGCCTCCGTCAGGTGCATATCTGACCGTCGTGCCGGCCGAATATAAAGCCGGCCCGTGCGGGTCGCTCACCGCACCCGGTCGAGTGCAACACTCGCTGTGTCGGTCGTCTCGTAGCCACGCTCGCCAGCGACAGTCACCTCCGTGACGAGGTCGCCGGCCTCCAGCACGGCCAACAGCCCGTGTAGATCGCTCTCGCACAGCTCGCCCACGTCGAGCAGCCCCCGGACGGGGGTCGGGCCGCGCTGGTCGAGTTCGATCACCAGCCCGAGCGCACGCCTGTCGGGCACGCCCGTCAGAAGTGCGACGACCTCCGGGGGAAGCCCGTCGACGGCGAGCCCGAGCGAGGAGCCGCCCTCGACGGGGTCGAGGTCGGCGTTCGGGAGGTGCCGCCGCTCGCCGGTCTCGGGGTCGCGCACCCGGCTGCTCTCCGCCGAACGCTTCTCCAGCACGTACCGCTTTCCGTCCCCGTCGCGGACGATGCGGGTCACGGTGTCCCGCCCCCGTCAGCCGTCTCCGACGGCGAGGGGCCGTCCTCGTCGGCCCGGCTCACGCCGTCGTGGAACTCACCGCTGTCGATGCGGTCCTTGCCGCGTTTGGTCTCGTACAGCGCGTACCCCAGCATGACGAGGCCGCCGGCAAGCAGTTCGGTTCCGACGGCCGGCCCCCGGTCGAACACGAACAGCAACGCTCCGAGCGACGTGGCGAGTATGCCCACCTTGTACAGCAGGACCAGCCTCGCGAACAGCACCCGCAGCTCCCGGTCGGCGTCGGCAGCAGCGGCTGACCCCGGGCTGTCGGGGGTGGGACCCTCCGGCGGGTCGATCTCGGGGGCCGCAAGCCCGTCTGTCAGGTCGGCAGCCGCGGTCGTGTCGAACTCCGACAGCCGCTCGGCGCCCTCACCAGCCCCGTCGGAGTCACCCACCGGCGGGTTGGGCGGATCGCTCACACAGTCTGGTACGCGTGGGAGGCCAAAATCCGTTCCGCTTTTTCCTCGCGGGCCGGCTCAACAAGGCGAGTGACCGCTGGGGGCCGACCAACTCGACCGCCACGCCCGGCCATCCTGCCCGACGATGGCGGCCCGGGGAACCAGACCGCGCCGCTCGATGGCCGGCTGCCGGCCCCCGACGCAACCGCTCTCTCGACTGGGATGGTCCCCGTCCGGCCCGACCCCGACCGTCCGGTCTGCGGTGACTCCCCCACCGTCGACGGTCCCGCCGGACGGACCGAGCGGGGGTCCCGGCCGGTGTGTGCCCGGCGGGAGCCGGCACAAAGCGTTTTGAGGCTCTCGCCACGAACACGAGCCATGCGCGGACTCGACGAGACCGACCGCGAGATACTCCGGGCGCTCATCGAGGACGGCCGCCGCCCGTACAGCGATATCGCGGAGCTGGTCGGGCTCTCCCGGCCGGCGGTTTCCGACCGTGTCGAGCGCCTGCACGAGCTGGGCGTGATACGCCGGTTCACCGTCGATATCGACCGGAACCTGCTGCGCGAGGGGACCGCCACACTGGTCACAGTCCGGGCGCACCCGGGTGCGGGCGACCGTGTTCGTGATGCGCTGGCCGGCGCCGATGCCGTCGAGCACCTCTTTTTGACCGCCGACGAGACAGTCGTCTGTACGCTCGTCGCCGAGGACGTGCGGGCGGTGCTCGACGAGCGGGTGCCGGCGGATGCCGTCGCCGACTACCAGGTGCGACTGCTCGCCGACTCGGTCTGGACGCCCCGCTTCGGCCAGCCGGAGCTCGCACCCGAGTGTGTCGAGTGTGGCAACCGCGTCGGCGGCGATGGGGAGCGCGAGCGCCTCGACGGCGAGGTGTACCACTTCTGCTGTTCCTCCTGTCGGGAGGCGTTTCTCGACCGGTACGAGCGCCTCAGCGAGGGGGCCTGAGCGGGGGGGTCGCCGGGGCTTGTCCGACCTCCGCCCGGCCGGCGGCCCCAAGACGCGGTTCCGGTATCACCCTGGGGGCGTGTCACCGCTCTCCGGTGGCAGATCCTCGCCGGTGTCGCCACTCTCCGTGCCCCCACCGTGTGGCGACGAGCGGTCCTCGACCGCCGCCCCCGGGTCCCCCGAGGTGGTCGCCGGTCGTATCTTCTCGTCGAGCTGTTTCTCCTTGATCGTCTCGAGTGTCGCCGCGAGAACGCCGATGAGAATCGGGCCGACAAACAGGCCGACAAAGCCGAAGGTGAGGATACCGCCGAACACGCCGACGAGGATGACCCCGGGGTTCAGGCGCGCCTGCTGGTCGATGACGAGCGGACGCGCGTAGTAGTCGATCATGCTCACGATTGTGATGCCGTACAGAAACAGAAACGCCCCCTCGAGGCTGTTGCCGGTGGCGACGAGCCAGACCGAGGCCGGCGCCCACACGAGAAAGGCCCCAATAAGCGGCAGAAAGGCGAGAATCGCCATCACGACCGTCCAGAAGACAACACTGCCGACCCCGGCGATCCAGAGGCCGATTCCGGCCACCAGCGCCTGGACGAGAGCCGCGAACGTGTGGCCGATGACCGCCCCCCACATGGTCCTGTGGACCTTCCCGAACAGCCGCTTGGTGTCCGATGTGGGAAGCGGGGAGAGCTCCTCCAGCCACACGACGAAATCCTCCCCCTCGACCAGCAGATAAAACACCAGAAAGAGCACCAGCGCGACGCCGATGAAAAACTGCAGTGCCGTCGAGAGGATGCCCGTCACGCCGCCGAACAGCACGTCGATGAACCCGTCTGCGGTTCCGGTCACCCGGTCGACGAGGTCGACCTCGACCCCGGTGAGCGTCTCGATGCGCTCCTCGATGAACCCAACCTCGACCTCTGACTCACCGGTGGCGATGGCCGTGAGGTCCCGGACGAACACCCACAGGATGTACGCGACCGGGACCACGATGGCGACGATAGCCGTCGCGATGAGCACGAGCGCCGAGGGGTAGGTGCCGATGTACTCCCGCAGGCGGGTGTGTACCGGATGGAGCACGTACGCCAGGATAATCGAGAGGAGCACGTACTCGAGCACCGGCAACACGACAAACAGTGTGAGCAGAGAGATAACGACGAGAACGACAAGCAGAAACCGCTTATCACTGTTCATGCGACCTGTTCGGTCCCGGGGGGTGTCAATGTTTGTGTTAGTCCTCGGGGGACAGGCCACACACAGCGGGGACCGAACGCCCGGTCAGACCAGTTCGAACTCGATGCGCTCGATGTCGGCACCCTTCGAGGTCCGGTTGGTGATGGAGATCTGTCCGATCTCACCGAGGCTGTCGACGTGGGTTCCCCCGCAGGGACACATATCGAACCCCTCGATCTCGACGACCCGCAACGGGTCGACCGAGTCGGGGATGAGATCGAGCAGTGCCCGGCCCTCGTCGACCTCGCGCTCAACCTCGTCGCGGGGCCGGTTTGCCTTCCGGACGGCGGGGTCCTGCTCGATGGCCTCGTTGGAGCGGCGCTCGATGAACGCGACATCTGTCTCGTCGAACGAGGCGGGTTCGAAGTCGATGCGCGACCGGTCGGGGTGGACCTGGTTCCCCGCCGTCGTTGCGCCGTACTCGTCGAGGACGACCCGGGAGACGACGTGCTGGGCGGTGTGCATCCGGCTGAGTCGCTCGCGCCGCTCGCCGTCGATGTGTCCCTCGACAGTTGTGCCTGCCGCGGGCGGCGACCCCGCCATCGAGCCCGCGATGTGGCGGATATCGCCGTGGTTCTTGCCGACATCCTCGATGACGGCGTGGCCGCCGTCCCATTCGATGCGACCGGTGTCTGCCGGCTGGCCACCACCCTCCGGGTAGAAGTACGTCCCGTCGAGAACGATGTACTCCGGGGTGGCCTCGGTCACCGTCGCGGTGAACGTCGTCACGTCGTCCGCGTCTGGGAGGTACAGCTGGTCGGTCACGGACAGGCGTTCGGGTTCGAGCTACATATAGGCTGGCGCTCGGGTCGGGGCCGCCGGCTGCGGGATCGCCCCGCTCAGTCGGCCTGTGCCGCTGCGGCGCGCTGCTTGCGTGTGATGTAGCCGGCAATGCGGTTGCGGACGCCTTTGGACTCGACGTTGGTGAGTTTCATGACAAGCTCCTTGTTGTGCTCGAACTCCGGGCCGAACGCGTCGGGGTACTCCTCGATGAGCGTGGTTGCGGTCTTTTTGACGTATGCGGGCTTGATAGCCATGTGAACAAAGGTAGCCGGGACGCTCCCTAAAATGATTCGATACTGTCGGTCAGTCGCCCGGTCTGGAGTCGTCACCCCGGGAGTCGGTCCGTGGTGTGTGTCGTGTCGTGTCCTCACCGGGTGACTCCGTCGGGAGGGCACCGTCGGAGTGGCGCCCGGTGAGGAGACGGAACAACCGCATGAGGTCGGTTCGGGTGACCATGCCGGCGAGGCTCCCGTCCCCGTTGACGACCGGCAGGCGACCGGTATCGTTCGCTCCGAGCAGCTCGAAGGCCTCCATCACCTCGGCCGACCGCTGGACCGTCGCCAGCTGTTCGCGTGGTGTCATCACCGTCTCGACGACCCTGTCGGTGTGGTCTGTCGACTGCACGTCCTCCAGGGTAACGATACCGACGAATCGGCCGTCTCTGAGCACGGGGTAGCCGACCGTGGTGTCGGTCGTGACCGTCTCCAGCTCGTCGGCGGGTGTCATGACGGCCTCGGCGGGGGCGTTCTCGAAGGCCGCATCGAGCAACATCCGACGTGTCTCCGAGGCGGCGGCGTTGTAGAACAGCGCGATGGCGACCAGGATCGGGTCGAAAAGCAGCAGGCCGGCCAGCCCCAGCAGGACGGCAAAGCCCTTGCCGACGGCGCCGGCCTGCCGGGTCGCCCGGATACGAGCCGCTGCGCGCGAGCAGCGCCCGCAGGGCCCGTCCCCCATCGAGCGGGAACGCCGGCAGCATGTTGAACGCCGCCAGCGCGACGTTCAGCACAGCGAGATACAGAACCAGAGCCCAGCGGGGCGACCGCCACGACCAGCCCGCAGCCGGCCACGATGGCGACGTTGACCAGCGGGCCGGCGACGGCGACCCCGCCGAGCAGCCACAGCGTGATGGACTCCATCTCGTAGCCGAGGGCTCGCGCCGTCACGGCGTGACCGAGCTCGTGGAGGGTCACGCAGGCAAACAGCGCAACTGCCGCGCCCAACCCCAGCACCCACGGTCGCTCACCGGCGGTCAACGTCTCGGCGTCGATCCCCGTGCCGAACCCGTCGTTGAACAGCTCGATGACCTCGCCGAGCTGGGCACCCACAGCCACGCGAACACCGGTAGAACCAGCAGAACAGTCACGTCGAGTCGAAACGGCACCCCCGCGAGTGTTCCGACACGGTTCTGAGCATCCTACGCCTCCGGGACGACCTCGTCACGGAGCACCGCGAGGAACTCCTCGGGGTACTCGGCGTGGGGCAGCAGCTTCGCCCGGTCGAACACCACGAGCTCTGTGTCGGCGCTTTCAGCGAGCGCCCGCCCCTCGGAGAGCGGCGAGAGCTCGCTGTTCCGGCCCCAGACAAGCGTCACCGGGGCGTCGACACCCGCCAGCACGTCCTCAAGACCCCGCTCGGGGTCGAGAAAGCCAGCCACGAACGAGGCCGGCGCGAACCGTGCGCCCGGCTGGTGGGCGGTCAGCCACTCGTAGGTGACGACGTCGTCGGGGATGGCCCCTGGGTCGTAGTAGCCGTGGTCGGCGTTGAAATGCCGGATGCCACCGCTGCTGACCAGCAGGTTGAACGCGGCCTCGCCGAACAGGGGCGCACGCAGCAGTGCGCGCAGCCACGTCCGGCGCTGGTCGCCCGTCGTGTCGGTCGGACAGACAAGCACGAGACGGTCAACAGCCACCTCACCCGCGGCCATCGCGGCGTAGGCCCCCGTCAGCGAGGGGGCGACCACCAGCGGCCTGTCGTCGGTCAGGTCCGCGATGGCGTCGGTGACAAACGTCTCGTACAGCGACGCCGAGTACAGAAGCGGTGGCCGGTCGGAGTGACCGAACCCCGGCAGGTCCGGCGCGATAACGTGGTGGTCCTCACTCAGCGGCCCCGCGATACGGTGGAACTCGTGGCTCGAGGCGGCCGCGCTGATGCCGTGTAACAGCAACACGTCGGGGTCCTCCGGGTCGCCGAACTCCGTGTAGCCGATGTCGAACCCGCGCCACCGGTAGGTCCCCTGCTCGCCGTCCAGAAACGGCTCGAACTCGGCCGCACGGGACCTGACATAGCGGTTCGCCAGCGCCGTCGCCCCCACGGTGCCCGCCACACCGAGGAGTGCGTTCCGGAGTTTCATACCTGAGACAACGACCGGGTGGCGCTTATACGTGGCGCCTGTTGGCGGGACCACCGGGTCCGGCCGTCACCCCACAGAAACCGGACCCCCACCCCACCCCACCCCACCCCACGGCCCCCCTATCCGGTTCGGAAGGAGAGGTCGAGCGCCGGCGCGGAGTGTGTCAGCGAGCCCAGCGAGATGATGTCGACGCCGGTCGCGGCGTATGCCGGCACCGTCTCGAGTGTCACCTCGCCGCTTGCCTCCGCGAGCACGTCCGGGTCGAGCATCTCGACGGCCTCGGAGAGTTCCGGTGGCGTGAAGTTGTCGAACAGGACGATATCGGCCCCCGCGTCCGCCGCCCGGACAGCCTGGTCGGCGCTCTCGGCCTCGACCTCGACCTGTGTGGCGAACGAGCTCCGCTCGCAGATGCGCTCGACGGCCCGCTCCAGGCCGAGTTCGGCGATGTGGTTGTCCTTGACCATCGCCATCCCGGAGAGGTCGAGTCGGTGTGTGTCGCCGCCACCGGCCGCGATGGCCCGCTTTTCGACCCCGCGCAGCCCCGGTGTCGTCTTCCGGGTGCCCGCGATCCGCACCCCGTCGTCGACGGCCCGGGCCGCCTCGACCGCCTTGCGGGTGCGGGTTGCGACCCCGGAGGCGTGGGCGGCGACGTTCACCGCGACGCGCTCGCCACGCAGCACGTCCCGGGCGGGTCCCTCGACACGCAGGACGGGTTCGCCGAGCTCGGCGGCGTCGCCGTCCGCAACACGATCGACGACCTCGACCCCCAGCGTGTCGAAGACGGCAGCCGCGGCCTCGACACCCGCCGCGACACCGTCCTCGGTGGGGACGAGGCGACCGGTCGTTCGCCCGGGAACGTCGTTGGTCACGTCGTGGTGGCCGATGTCCTCCCGGAGCCACCGCTCGACCTGGCTGTCCGTGAGCATCTACGCCTCCACGAGATGGTGACAGCCGGCCGACTGCCCGTTGCCGGCGGCCGCACGGGTGACGAGCAACGCGACGACCGTCGCCGCCCGGAGTTCGTACAGCGACCGCGAGGTACGGGTTCGGACGTAGGCGTCGACCTCGCCTTTCAGGCGGCGCAACACCCCCTGGGCGCGCGCGAGGCCGTCGGGCGTGCGCTCGATGCCGACCTGCTCGTCCATGACCCGCCGGAGACGGTGGAACTTCTCGTCGGCAAAGCCCGACGGCAGCGCCGGGTCCCGGTCGAGCAACCCGGGAGCCTCGACAGCCTCGGGGCTGTGTCCGGCCGCGTCACCGCCGGCGCGGCGACCCCAGACGAGCCCCTCTAGCAGCGAGGTACTCGCCAGCCGGTTGGCGCCGTGGACGCCGGTTCTGGCACACTCCCCGACGGCGTACAGCCGGTCGAGCGAGCTCCGCCCGCGGCCGTCGACGGCGACACCCCCACAGAGGAAATGCTGCACCGGCGCGACCGGGATACCCGTCTCCGGGTCGACACCACGCTCGGCACACATCCTGGCCAGATCGGGGAACCGCTCCGCAAACGCCAGCCCGGACACGTCGAGAGAGACCGTCCCGGTGGCCTGTCGCTCCGCCCGCACGGCACGCGCCACGACATCGCGGGGCGCGAGGTCGGCGTCCTCGTGGTACGCGGGCATGAACCGCTCGCCGTCGGCGTTGCGCAACACCGCCCCCTCGCCGCGCACCGCCTCACTGACGAGGAACCGCCCCGACCCTCCGGATTCCGCGGCAGCACCCGCTGGGTCGTACGCTGTCGGGTGAAACTGCACGTACTCCATATCCTCGGTGTCGGCCCCGGCAAGGGCGGCCATCGCGATGCCGTCACCCGTGGCGCCCTGGGGGTTCGTCGAGTGTGGGTACAGCGCGCCGATACCACCCGTCGCGAGCACCGTCGCCCCCGCGAACGCGGGTGCCCACGCGCCATCACGCTCGAGCATCGCGCCGTAGACCCGGCCCTCGTGGCTGATCAACTCCAGCGCCGCCGTGTCCTCTAGCACCGTCACGCCCGTCTCGTCGGCGACGTGGTTGAGAAAGGGCACGTGAATGTGCTTGCCGGTCTCGGCGTCGACGTGAAGAATGCGGGGCCGGTCGTGTGCGGCCTCGCGGCTGTAGTCGTAGCCGTCGCCGTTCGTGTCGAAGCTGATACCGACTCTGTCGACGAGCACCTCCTCGACAGCCGCGCGCGCGTTATCGACGAGCAGATCGACTGCAGCCTCGTCTGCGGTGTCGGCCGACGCGGCCATGATGTCCCGTTTGAACCCTGCAGGGTCGTCACGGGAGACGGCGATACCACCCTGTGCCCACCACGTCGAGGCCTCCTCGGGGCGCTTTGCCTTTGTCGCGAGGGTGACGTCCGCGCCCGCACGGTCGGCCGCAAGCGCCGCCGAGAGCCCGGCGATACCCGCGCCGACCACGAGCACGTCTGTCTCTGTGCGCTCCATCGTCACACCTCCAGCATCCGGTCGAGGGCGACCTGTGCGAGTTCCTTCTCCTCGGGGTTGACCTCGATGACGTTCCGTTCGCGACCCTCGAGAAGCTCCTCGAGCACCCAGGTGAGGTAGTTGGGGTCGATCTGTCGCATTGCGTTGCAGTCCATACAGGCGTCACCACACAGCGGCAGCACCTCAACCTCGGGGTGCCACCGGTCGAGGTGGTTGGCCAGGTGTATCTCGGTGCCGATAGCCCAGGTCTCGCCGGGGGCGGCCGTCTCGACGGTCTCACAGATCGTCGAGGTGCTCCCGACCACGTCGGCGGCCTCGACCACCTCGCGGCGACACTCCGGGTGGACGACCACGTTCGCGTCCGGCCGCCGCTCGCGCAGGTCGGTGATGTGCTCGGCGCGGAACCGCTCGTGGACCTGGCAGTAGCCCTCCCAGAGCACGATATCGGCCTCCGCGGCCGTCTCCGCGTCGCTCTCGGGGTCCCAGGGGTCCCACTCCGCGAGCGAGTCCTCCATCCCGAGTCGGTGTGCCGTGTTCTCGCCGAGGTGCTTGTCCGGCAAAAATAGCACCTTGTCACCCCGCTCGAAGGCCCACTCGAAGGCCCGGTGGGCGTTCGAGGAGGTACAGACCAGCCCCCCCTGCTCGGCACAGAACGCCTTGAGGTCCGCGTAGGAGTTCATGTACGTGATGGGGATGATATCCTCGTCGGTTGCGGCGGTGAGCTCTGCCCACGCCGCGTCGACCTGGAGGGCCTCGGCCATCCCCGCCATCGGACAGGACGCCTCCATGCTCGGCAGGATCACCGACTGGTCGTCGTCGGTGATGATGTCAGCCGACTCGGCCATGAACGTCACGCCGCCGAACACGACGTATGGCGCGTCGGCGGCCGCGGCCTCCTGGCTCAACTGGTAGGAATCGCCCACGAAGTCGGCGTGTTTGACGATCTCCCGGCGCTGGTAGTTGTGGCCGAGAATGACCACGTCGTCACCGAGCGCCGACAGCGCCGCCTCGATGCGTGCCGTCCGCTCGGCCTCCTCGAGATCGCGGTACGCCGGCGGCAACTGCTCCAGGTTGTCGTACTTGAACAGACTCAGGTCCGTCTCGAAGGTCGCTGTCTCCATCTCGGGCATCGGTGTCAACCTCGTGTCTCTCCTTCTAAGGAGTGGGACTTTGAAAAGAATTGTCCTTCAATATTCGATGCAAGACAGTTTTTCTCTCTGAAGTACCGCCGTGTCAGATTACTGGCACAGTGAGGGCCATCCCGGTGTGTTGCTGTCGTTGATCGACCGTTCAGATGAGTCCGTGTGACCAACGTCTTTCATACTGGCAGGCCAACAGCCGCTATGACAGTCACACTCGACGCGCTCGTGGTGCCAGCGTTCGACGACCTCGACGGGTTGCCCGGCGAGACCGACCCGTGGCACGAGGCGTACGACCTCGACAGGCGCATCGAGATCGCGGGTGTGCCGGAGCCGCTGTGTCATGACGGCCGTCTCGGCGTGGTGCCGACGGGCGTCGGGAAGGTCGCGGCGGCGACGACGGTCACCGCACTCCTGTCGAGTTCCGACCTCGCGGTGACCGGGCCGGTCTGCTCGGTCGGTGTCGCCGGCGCGCCCCCCTCGACGCCGCTGGGGTCGGTCGTCGTCGCCGATACGGTCGTCGACTGGGACGACAAGTGCCGGTTCGACGGTGGGGAGCTGACGTCGAACCCGTACACCGGTGACCAGGGGATCAAGCGACTTGACACCGCCCTGGTCGAGCAAGCGCGATCAGTCGGGGGCGAGGTCGACCTCTGTCGGCCCGGTGACGGCGCCGGACCGACCGGTGCGCCACCCGAGGTGCTGGGCGGGGTGAACGTCTGTGGTGACGAACTCTGGCACGGCCAGGGGATGGCTGACCAGGTCGAGTGGCTGCTCGACGAGCGCGGTGTCGGCCCCTACCGCGTGACCGAGATGGAGGACATCGGTACCGCGGTTGCGCTCGCGCGGTTCGGGAGGCTCAATCAGTATCTCACGGTCCGGGGCGTGTCGAACCACGACCGGCCACGCGGGGAGCGCCCCGCCAGAGAGAGCTTCGCCGACCCGGCGTTCGAGGCTGGCTTCGGCGTCGCCGCCGAGAACGCCGTCCGCGTCGCCCGGGCGGTCATCGAGGCGCTCGGCTGACAACCCGTGTTCGGCCCGCAACGAGGGCGGCGGTGACGACCCGTGAATCTGCTGTTCGGGCCGTGACACTCCCTCCCAGGGGTGGGGAGGCGGGCGCTCTGGGCAGGGGGTTTGTATCGCTGCCCAACGGCTCCCCCCGGCGAACGCGGGCAGGCTACCGTGGGTGTACCAGAGGACGGTGCGCTGGCCGGGAGGAAACTCGCCTGGACTGTCTCCGGTCGCGCTGTGTCCTCTCTCAGTCACAGCACGTCTCCGCAGACAGGAGCGACACGGGGAAGTTGTGTCGCGTGTGCCACAGAAGTGCGCTGGCCGGAATTTGAATCCGGGTTAGGACCGTGGCAGGGTCCTGTGATACCACTACACCACCAGCGCGCAGTATTTACTACCGACCAAGATGGATAAAAGCGTTCCGAAAGCGGTGAACGACCCTCGGACCGAGCCACACAACTACTTTACTGGTGGTACCCGTTGTGACACACATGAGCGGGACGCTCGACGAGATCGACGAGGTGTGCTACGAACCCGACGAGGCGTTTCTCACGGGGAGCAACGTCCACACGTTCATGAACGAGTACGGCATCGAGAGCTTCGAGGAACTGCACCGGCGGTCGACGACCGACATCGAGGGCGTCGAGGCATCGGGGCTGGACTGGTTCTGGGACGCGGTCGTCGGCCACCTGGGTCTGGAGTTCGACGAGCCGTACGATGCTGTCCGGGAGGAGACCGACGGCCCGCAGTTCACCGACTGGTACGTTGGCGGGGAGCTCAACATCGCGCACAACGTGCTGGACAGACACGCCCGGCCGGACTCGCCGACCCGCAACCGGGTGGCGACCATCTGGGAGGGCGAAAACGGCGAGGTGCGGGAGGTGACATACCACGAGCTCCACCGCCAGGCCAACCAGGTGGCGAACGCACTCGAACAGCGGGGCGTCGGGACCGGCGACACCGTCGGGCTGTACATGCCGATGGTCCCCGAGGTGGTTCCGATACTGTACGGCTGTTTCAAGCTGGGGGCAATCGCGGTCCCTATCTTCTCGGGGTTCGGTGTCGACGCCACAGCGACCCGCATCGAGGACGCCGAGTGTCGCGTGCTGTTCACCGGTGACGGCTTCTACCGTCGCGGGGAGGAGATCCTGCTGAAAAGCTCCGCCGACAAGGCAATCGCGGCGGCCGGCCACGTCGAACACACCATCGTCTACGACAGGTTGGGGGCGGAGGTTCCCTGGGACGAGGGGCGCGACGAGTGGTGGGACGAGGCCGTCGGGACGGCCGCGGACAGCTACGAGACGAAGGCGCTGCCCGCCGACCAGGAGTCGATGCTGCTGTACTCCTCGGGGACGACCGGCAAACCGAAGGGGATCGTCCACACCCACGCGGGTGGGCTCGTCCAGCCGGCCAAGGAGATCTACTTCTCGTTCGACCACAAGCCCGCGGATCGGTTTTTCTGGGTGTCGGATATCGGCTGGATGATGGGGCCGTGGACCCTCATCGGTAACCACGCCTTCGGCGGTACTGTGTTCATCTACGAGGGGGCACCTGACCACCCCGATCCCGGCCGCTACTGGGAGATGATCGACCGCCACGGGCTGACGGTTTTCGGCATCTCGCCGACGGCCATCCGGGCGCTCCAGGGGCACGGGGAGGACTGGCTGGCGGGACACGACCTCTCGACACTCCGGCTGCTGGGGTCGACCGGCGAGCCCTGGGACCCCGAATCGTGGCGGTGGTTCTACGAGCACGTCGGCAACGGCGAGACGCCCATCATGAACATCAGCGGGGGCACCGAGATCTTCGGCTGTTTCCTCCAGCCGCTGCCGGTGCACTCGCTCAAGCCCTGCACGCTCGGCGGGCCCGCACTCGGGATGGACATCGATATCGTGAACGCCCGCGGCGAGTCGATCGCCGACAGCAACGAGCGGGGCTATCTGGTCTGCAGGTCCTCGGCCCCCTCGATGACGAAGTCGCTGTGGAGCGGTGACGAGCGGTACCTCGAGGAGTACTGGAGCCGCTTCGGGGACCTGTGGGACCACGGTGACTGGGCACAGCAGGACGCCGACGGCTTCTGGTTCCTGCACGGCCGCTCTGACGACGTGCTCAACGTCGCCGGCCGCAAGGTCGGCCCTGCCGAGGTCGAGGGGGCGCTGATCGACCACGAGGCGGTCACCGCCGCCGCCGCAGTCGGTGCCGAGGACGAAACCACCGGTACCGCCATCGTCAGCTACGTCCAGCTGGAGCCGGGCTTCAACGAGACCGAGCAGCTCCGGGCGGAGCTGTGCGACCAGGTCGGCACGATGCTCGGCAAGCCGTTCCGCCCCCGCGAGGTGCTGTTCGTCGACGAGTTCCCAAAGACACAGAGCGGGAAGATCGTCCGCCGGCTTATCGGCTCCGTCTACGAGGACGAGGAGCTCGGGGACCTCTCCAGCATCGAGAACCCCCACGCGCTCGAGGGGATCGCCGACGCCCGGTAGCTCACTCCCCGGCCGGTTCGACACGCACGACCGACATGAGCGGGTAGCCGTCCTCCATAGTCATCTCGGCGAGGACCCGGGTGCCCGCCCGCTCGACGAGCACTGTCACCTCCATAAACCGGCCCGTGAGCTCGGTGTACGAGGCTGGGCCGTCGGCGATGGCCCCAGCCAGCGTGTCGGTGTCGATGTCGACGGTCACCGCCTCACAGTGGGGCTGGTTGGCGATCGCCGCCTCGATGGCCCGCGCAAGCGAGTCGGCACTCGCCGGGCTAACCGGTGTTCCCGCGAACTGGTGGTACAGCGACCCGAACTTGATCCCCGTCTCGAAACAGGCCTGCTGGGCTGCTGTCGGCGTAGTGCCCAGGGGCGCGTCCGTCAGCTCCCCCGTGTCGTCGGAGTCGGACCCATCGCTGCTGTCTGTGGGCTTCATACCACACCCTGGACCGCCAGGTACAACGGTCCGTCGGTCGCGGCAACCCGGGTGGAGACGACTGAGGGCCTCTTCCGCCGAGATTATAACCACCGGATGGCAACAACCCGTTCGTGATGAGACCCCCACGCGAACGGTGGCTCCCGCGGGAGCCACACGGGGTCACGAGTCCGGCCGGACCGCGCCACTCCAACGCATGATCGGATTCATAGAGTCGTTCCCAGAGACAGCCCAGACCTGGGCCGAGATCCTCGGCCTGCCGGTACTGTTTCTCATCTTCGTCTCGAAGGGGATGCTGGTCGGCAAGATATTCCCCACGAGCGTGTTCCTGCCGGGCTATGTTATCGCGACGAGCGCCTCGAACACGAGGGCCATGGTCGTCGCCGTTGTCACCGCGGCGGGGTACATCATCGGCCAGTACGTCATCTTCCGGGGGACACGGACCTACGGCGTCACGTTCATCGGGCGGCTTCCCTACGCGACTGTCGACCCCGACGACGAGCGCTTCGAGCAGTTCGACGGGTGGTTCCAGACGTACGGGGGAGCCTCGATTTTCGTCACGAACTTCGTCCCGTGGATCCGGGGGCTCGTGACCATCCCTGCGGCGACGAGTTCCTACCCGGTCGGACGGTACCTCTTTCATACGGGTTTCTCGACAGTACTGTACCACGTCGTCTACGTCGCGCTCGCGCTCGCCGGCCTCGAGGCCGCGACACGGGCCCTGTGACCGGGCCCCGTCGGGAGTGCCCCGACCCGACGGCGAACCGTGTGCTACTTATCGCCGCTCGTGTTTGTACCAACCGAATGCGGGTACTGCTCACGGGCGCGGGCGGACACGTCGGCCGCACAGTGTTCGAGGGGCTCAGAGAGGAGTACGACTGGCGACTGCTGTATCACAGTCAGCCCGCCGAGAAGCCGGACGTGCCGTACTACACCGGCGAGGTGCAGGAACTCGCGGACCTCCGGCCGGCAGTTGCGGATGTCGACGCCGTTGTCCATCTCGCCGGTGACCCCCGCCGGGACGCCCCCTGGCGGAGTGTCCTCACGAACAACATCGACGGCACCTACACGGTGTACCAGGCTGCCGCGGAGGCCGGCGTCGAGCGGGTGGTGTACGCCTCCTCAAACCACGCTGTCGGCGCGTTCGAGACCGAGCAGCGCACGCCCGAACTGTACCGCGCCGACGACCCCGCTCGTCTCGACGGGACCGAACTGCCCCGCCCGGGCAACGAGTACGGCATCAGCAAGGCGACCGGCGAACTCATCGGCCGCTTTTTTTACGACGAACACGACATCACAGTCTGTAACATCCGCATCGGCAACCTCAACGAGGCCCACCCGCCGATCGACTACGAGCGCGGCCAGGCGATGTGGCTCTCGCCGCGTGACTGTGCCCACATCCACGACCGCGCCCTGCAGGCCGACTACGAGTTCGAGATCGTCTACGGCATCTCCGACAACGACCGGCGGTTTTACTCGCTCAAGCGCCCCAAGGAGGTGCTTGGCTACGAGCCACAGGACAACTCCGCCGAGTGGGACGGCGCGGAGAGACGCGCGTGACCCACGGCGGGGGGCGCCCAGCCGAGCAGTCGAGCGGTCTGTGAAAGGACGCTGGCGGGGCGTGCGGTTTCCGTCCACAGCAGCCACGTCGAGGGGGGCGACCACCGCCTCAGACGGGCGGGAGTCGAGACGGGCCCTGTCTGGACCCGACAGGGACAGGCCGGGGTCGCGTGGAGCTGTGGCTGACAGTCTCCCCGGCAAACGTCCCGTCTGGATAACGGGGGACGAGCGATCGGGAGAGGCTAGTCGACCGCATCGACGGTCCGGAGCTGGGTTCACGTCATCCGTTCGGATTGTTCGTTCTCCACGGGGCGCGTATAAGCGAGTGTCGTGCTGGTCGTGCTCGCGGGCGTGGCGGGGGTCGACCGGTGTCTGCTCACGGGGTGCGGGTCAGAGCCAGCCGAGGACGGCGGGGATGGCGGGTAAAACACCGTTGACAACGCTTAAGCGTGCGTCGTCGCTACCCTACAGCGATGAGAGTTGTCGTCTCCGTCGGGGGGAGCGTGCTCGTGCCGACGCTGGATTCGCCCCGTGTCGAGCCTTACGCCGAGATGCTTCGAGGGCTGGTCGCCTCGGGTCACGAGGTCGGCGTGGTCGTCGGCGGCGGGCCGGTCGCACGGGAGTACATCGGGACCGCACGCAACCTCGGGGCCGACGAGATATCACTTGACCGGCTCGGCATCGGGGTGACACAGCTGAACGCGCGGCTACTCGGCGAGGCACTCGGTGACGTGGCCGCTGGCGCCCCGATCGAGGCGGTCGAGGACGCCCGCGATGTCTTCCGCCGGGGTGACGTCCCGGTGCTCGGCGGCACGGCCCCGGGACACACGACCGACGCCGTTGCCACGGGCGTCGCCGAGCACACCGGCGCCGACCTGCTGGTGTTCGCCACGAGCGTCGCGGGTGTCTTCGACGCCGACCCCCGCGAGGACGAGACCGCCCGGAAGTTCAACCGGCTCTCGCCGGCGGAGCTGGTCGAGGTTGTCAACCAGGTCGAGCTGGCCGCGGGGAGCAACGCGCCGGTGGATCTGCTGGCGGCGAAACTCCTGCAGCGCTCGGGCCTGCGTGCGGTCGTACTCGACGGGTCGGACCCCCAGCACGTCGCCGACGCCGTTGCTGGTGACCACAACGGCACCGACATCGTCCCCGAGTGAGACGCCGGGTGTCCGTGTCAGACGCGTCTGGGTTTCTGGTTGGCAACTCTTAAGCCCGCGTCACACCTACGGCTGAGCGATGCGAGCCGTTGGTTCGACACGATGAGCCCGGACGATATCGGTGTGGCGCCACACCCGGACCCGTACGCCGTCGTCAGCGACACGGACACCCCCTTCTGGGCCGATGCTGTCGCCGACGCCATCGAGGCCCGCGAGCCCGCGGAGCCGGTCGTGCTCAAGGGTGGTGTCTCGCCCTCGGGTATCCCCCACATCGGGCATTTCAACGAGATCTTGCGCTGTTATTTTGTCGCGGAGGTGCTTCGCGAGCGTGGCTACGAGGTCAGGCAGGTGTTCACCGCGGACGACCGCGACCGCCTGCGCAAGCTCCCGCGCAGACTCGCCGACGGGGACTGGCAGGTTGTCGGGCTCGACGAGGTGGACGCGGGTGCGCTCGGGCGCAACCTCGGGCGGCCGTACACCGACGTGCCGGACCCGTTCGGCGGGACAGACTCCTACGGCGACCACTTCACCGACCTGCTCCGGCGCAGCGTCGAGCGTCTCGACATCCCCGTCGAGTTCGTCTCCAACACCGAGTGCTACGAGACGGGGGCGTTCGACGACGCCATCCGGACGGTGCTCGCAGACCAGGGGACCGCCCGCGAGGTGCTCGCCGGGTATCGGGACGGCGTCGACGAGACGTACGTGCCTTTTTTCCCCATCTGTGAGTCCTGCGGGCACCTGACAGAGACGGTGACCGACGTCGACCTGGACGCCTGGACGGTCTCGTATGTCTGTGCGGACGTCCAGGCCGGCGACGAGGTGATTGCGGGCTGTGGCCACGAGGGGACGACATCGCTGCGCAACGGCAAGTTACCCTGGCGGTTCGAGTGGCCCGCACAGTGGGAGCTGCTGGATGTGGACTTCGAGCCGTTCGGCAAGGACCACGCCGAGGGCTCCTGGCCCAGCGGCGTCGACATCGCCCACACCGTCTTCGGGAACGAGCCGCCCGTGCCGATGGTCTACGAGTGGTTCACGCTCGAGGGCGAGGCGCTGTCCTCCTCGACGGGCAACGTCGTCACGGTCGACGAGGTGCTCGAACTGCTCGAACCGGCGGTGTTGCTGTACTTCTTCGCGAAGCGGCCGCTGAAACAGCGGGACTTCTCCATCGAGCAACTCGACCAGCTCGTCGACGAGTTCGACCGCTTCGAGCAGGTGTATTTCGGTGAGCGCGAGGCCGACGAGCAAGCGCAGGCACGCGCCGACCGGGTGTACCCGATGCTCACCGAGCCCCGCCGGGAGCGCGTGCGGATCCCCTACACGTTCGCGGCCGTGCTCGGAATGACCGAAGACGCCGAGATACGCGAGGAGATCGCCCGCCGCGAGGGACACATCCCTCCGGATGCGCCGGACTGGGCCGTCGAGGAGGCCCTCTCGCGGGTCGAGCGCGCGCGGGCCTGGGCCAGTCGCACCGGCAACGCGTTCGACTACGAGCTCAAGCGCGGCGAGCGACCCGAGACGGCATTCGACAGCGACACCAGGCAGGCACTCGACGAGCTCGCGGCGTTCGTGGCGGCGGGCCACGACGGCGATGCGATCCAGAACCGCATCTTCGAACTCGCCGAGGAGCACGACCTCGACGTCGGCGACTTTTTCGGCGCGGGCTACAAGCTCTTTTTCGACGACACCGAGGGACCGAAGCTCGGGCCGTTCCTGGCCAGGCTCGACCGGGAGTTCGTCGTCGACCGGCTTCGACGCGAGCGGTA
>OBKM01000305.1_pt1 | contig 24775 bp, 24 predicted proteins | sample 1519691 | NCBI WGS metagenome assembly OBKM01 (sample SAMEA37050418, study PRJEB22526) | metagenome | biome: saline pan; feature: lake; material: water | place: Egypt | collected 2015 | depth 0.5 m | reverse complement strand
ACGACGTGCCCGCGGCGGACGTCCACCTCGTCTGGGGAGCGAACCCCGCGGTCGCCCATCCGGTGTTGTTCCGGTGGATCGCGGACTCCGCGGCCGGTTCTGACGGCGATCTCGTCGTCGTCGACCCGGTCGAAACCGCGACCGCCGACCGCGCCGACCACCACGTCCGTCCGGATCCGGGCGGCGATCTCGCGCTCGCGAGAGCCGTGCTCGCACGCATCGTCGAGACCGGTCGAGTCGACGAGGCGTTCGTCGACGCGTACACGGTCGGGTTCTCCGCGCTTCGGGAGTCGCTTCCGGACCCCGAGCAGGCAGCCGCCGAGGCGGGCGTCCCATCCGAGATGGTCGATCGCCTCGCGGGGCTCTTCGACCGACGGGCGCTCGTGTACTGGGGGATGGGCGTCAACCAGAGCGTGCGCGGCACCGCCACCGCCGGCGCGCTGATCGACCTGTGTCTCGCGACGGGCAGTCTCAGCGAGGGGGAAGGGCCGTTCTCGCTGACCGGTCAGGCGAACTCGATGGGAGCGCGGCTCTGCGCGTCGAAGGGCAACTGGCCCGGACACCGCGAGTTCACCGACCCGGCCCACCGAACCGCCGTCGCCGACGCGTGGGACGTCCCCCGCTCCCGACTCCCGGCCGACCCCGGACCGGGACCAGTGGGGGTGTTCGACGCCGACCCCGACGCGGTCTGGACGGTCGCGACGAACCCGGCGGCGGGGATGCCCGACGCCGGCCCCGTGCGGCGGACGCTTGCCGACGCGTTCCTCGTCGTGCAGGACGCGTTCCGAACGGAGACCGTCGAACTCGCCGACGTCGTTCTTCCGGCCGCGACGTGGGGGGAGACCGAGGGAACGACGACGAACATGGAGCGGCGTATCTCTCGCGTCCGAGCGGCGACGGCTCCGCCGGGCGATGCTCGGTCCGATCTCGGCGTCATCGTCGCGCTCGCGAACCGGATCGCGCCGGAGCTGTTCGCCGAGACCGGTGCCGATCCGGTCGCCGTGTTCGAGGAGTTCACCGCGCTCACCGCGGGGACGCCCGCGGACTGTTCGGGTATCAGCTACGACCGGCTCGCCGACGGAGCCGTCCGGTGGCCGGCCCCGACTGCGGATCGGGACGGCGGATACCGGTATCGCACTGACGAGCCCGCGGAGGCCGAATCTGGCGGCTCCGACGACGGCTGGTCGTTCCCGACGCCGACCGGGCGAGCGGCGTTCTCCGCGCACGACGCGCCAGCGGATCCGGACCCGATCGACGGGACGTTCCCGCTCGTGTTGACGACGGGGCGGCGGTCCGACGCGTACAACACGGGCGTCCGATCGCGAGACGGTGGCGAGCAGCTGACGGCTCGAATCGCTCCGGAAACGGTTGTGGACGGAAGCGTCGCGGCCGAATCCGACGACGGACCCGTCGACCTCGTCACGCGCCGCGGTCGGGTCCGTGCCCGACTCGAGATGGATCCGGCGGTTCCGGCCGGCGTCGTCTGGTTGCCGATCCACCATCCGGCGACGAACGAGCTGACCGTCGCCGCCACGGACCCCCACTCCGCGGAACCGCACTACAAGTCGTGTGCGGTTCGGATCGAGTCGGTGGAGGGGTCGTCCGTGTCGGAGTGAGTCCGGACGCCTCGGTTCCGATTGAGTGTTTTATATCTGACACTGCAAAAAAACAGTCAGTGAAGCAACTTTTATGACCTAGGCCTTGGTAAAGTTGCACATGCCTGAGGTGGGAGCTGGGGGTACTGATCCACTAACGATCAGTGTTGACAGTATCCCAGCCGTCGTGTACAAATTACTCCTGCAATCAGCCGATGTACCGGTTAACAGCGATCCCGTCACAACACGATGACCACTTCACGGAGGTCCACTGCAATCGCTGCGAACGTTGCAGTACTTGTTCGCAGTCGCCGTGATCGACAGCATCTCGCCGACTGGCTCACCGATAACACCCCGTACGAGGCAACACCAGTTTCCGAACTAGACCCGGAAGTTGGATCTCCGTTCGACTGCTATCTTCTTGACGCGTACAATCTGGATCACCACGCCGAAACCCTCCAGTCGATCAAGAACTCCCACTCCGCGTTTATTCCGTTCCTCCTGTTTGTTCCGCTCTCGCGGGTTGATCAACTTACGGTGGATGTGTGGGATCGAGTTGACGAGATCATCTGGCACTCCGCCGACGAAACATCGATGCTGGATAGCAGGCATCTCAAATTCGAGCTGCAAGGGCGACTGCGAAATCTCATTCAACAACGGGAGACGACCGCCGATCTCGATCGGCGCAAGCAGGTCACACGCATTTTGAATCGCATCCTGCGACACAATCTGCGAAACGATCTCAACGTGATTCAGGGCTACGTGTCGATGCTTGCAGCAGAGTTCGATAGCCCTCCGGAGTATTATACGGTGATTACGCGAAACATCGAACAGTTGCGGAGCCTAACGAACAAAGCACGCATCTTCGATGAGGCAGTCGAGAGAACACACGACACCGAGACATATTCGATTCTGGAACTGTTCAACACGATCGCTGCCGACGTCAGATCGGAGTATCCGGCGGTCACTTTCAGGCTGGACGTGCCGGACGACGCTACGGTCCAAGCGCGGCCACCGATCAAGCGGGCACTGCTGGAACTGATCGAAAACGCTGCAAAGCACGGGGGGGCGGACTCGATCGTCACCGTTTCAGCTTCGCAGTCCGAGACCGAAACCCGGATCAGGATCACCGACACTGGCCCTGGACTGTCCGACCTCGAACGAGAGGCGATGGAAGGGGGGCTCGAAGAAGCGCTCTCTCATGGGGGTGGATTAGGCCATGCAATGGTCAACTGGATCGTTTCGAACCACGACGGAGCGATCGACACGACCGTGAACGACCGTGGAACGACGATCACGATAACGCTTCCACGACGACACGCAGATGAGCCATCCCATGACGTATCAACCCCTTCTCTGTCACCCACGGACGATCGGTTCAAAGCGGTGTTCGAGACAACGTCGGACGCGATCGTTCTCACCGACGACCAAGGCCGGGTTATCGAGGCGAACTCTGCCGCCGGGGAGTTATTCGAGACCCAGGTCCAGGAAATGCATGGGCGACACCTGACGGAGTTCGTCCCGGACGAACTCTGGTCCACCCTCGCCACAGCCACCGGGGAGGAGCCACGAGCTCAGCAAGGCGAAGTGACGATCGGTCGCTCTGACGGCTCCGAACGCTTCGTGTTCTACTCGACGCACGGTAATCTCCACGGAAATCAACGGATGCTGGTCCTTTCAGACCGAACTGAACAGATCCGATACCGTGATCGGATGCGAGAACTGTACGAAACCTCTCTGGATTTCAGTCGGACACAGGACGTGGACGAGGTGGGAGACATCGTCTGCGATGCGATACAGGACGTGCTTGGGTTCCGAGACGGCGGTCTGGCAGTCGCCGATTCGGATCAGGAAGGGACCGTTCCCGTGGCGTTAACCGACGGTATGGGTGAAATTCTTGGTGGCGAACTCGACGTGTTCCCGGATGAGAGCCTCCCGGACCAGGTAATCGAACGCGGTGACGAACTCGTCGTCGACGATCTATCGACGACGGAGTTCCCGGAAGCAGAAACACTGCCCCCGGTATCCTTGATCGGTATCCCGCTCGAGGAGAACGAGGCGTTCGTGGGGTTCGTTGACGACAGATCGGGTGAAGTGTCCACGGTGACGTTGGACCTTGCACGCCTTTTGGCCACGGCAACGGACACCGCACTTTCCCGGATCCGACGGGAACGGGCACTCAGAGAGAGTGAGCGCCGACTTTCGCTTGCGCTCGAAGCGGCGGGTGCAGGCGTGTGGGAGTGGGATATGGAGTCGGACGAGGTACTCTGGAACGAGACGATGGAACAGCTACTCGGGCTTGAACCGGGGGCCTTCGAAGGGACGTTCGAAGCGTTTCTACAGCGGGTACATCCGCAAGACGGCGAACAACTGGAGGCCGAGATCGAGCGGACGATAGCGGCTGCTCAAACGGCATCGTGGGAAGTACGACTCGAACACGCGGACGGCAGCTATCGGTGGTTCGACACGAGAGCTCTGGTCGTTACAGGCTCTGAGGGGACGCCCAGCCGAATGATCGGTGTCGGGATCGACACCACCGAAAGAAAAAAGCGTGAGAAGGAACTGCTGGAAGCCGAAACGATTTTCGAGCAGGCTCAAGAAGCGATGTTCCTTATCGACGTGGCAGCGGACGAGTTCCGCATCAAGCGAGTGAACGAAGCCTACGAGGAGGTGTTGGGTCTGTCAAGAGTGGAACTGAAGGGGAAGCCACCAACGGAACTCGCGGGTAGTGCGGTTGGAGACGAGATTGCAGCGCGGTACAACGAATGTATCCAACGCCGGGAGACCATCACCTATGAGGAGATGATCCCCATCGAAGGGGAGAAGCGATACTGGGAGACGAAACTCTCACCGGTGATTGAGGAGGGATCTGTCGTAAGCCTCGTCGGCACAACACGAGATATAACTGATAGGAAATACACCTAACTACTCTGACAAATATAGGGAGAGTTGGCCGGATTAGCTGATAGCACGCTGCCACGCTATGGGAGCGCTCGCGTAAGACTCAGCCTGCGTATACGGCACGATCCAAAACCCATCAGTTATTGAATGTTTCGTCGATGCCAGCGCAACCGAAACCGTCGTGTTCGACCGGATCCGATCGGTCACCATGACGAAGTGGCTGCACAGCGGACGTCGTCGGGATATCTGTGCGATCCTGTACGATGCCGGAGAGCTGCGAGCACAGTCGCTTAAAAACCGGATCGAGACCCATTACGACGAGCGGATCGACCCGGGATCCTTTTACGGGACGATGTCGGCGCTGGTCGACTCCGGTCACCTCGAGCGTCGGACGGAGGGGATCGCCGACGTGTACGCGCTCACCGACGCCGGGGAACGGGCCCTTCTCGACCACTACGCGTGGCTCTCCGAGCGGCTCGGCGACGCGGACTCGATAGTTAAGAATTAATAATATTCGCGCTATAGGTTATTACATGACGGTCGTCAGCGTCTCGATGCCGGAGGACCTGTTGAATCGGATCGACGAGTTCGCGGACGAGCACGGCTACACGGGCCGCAGCGAGGTCGTCCGTGAGGCGTCTCGAAACCTCCTCGGCGAGTTCGAGGACGCGAAACTCGAGGAAAGAGACCTGATGGCCGTCGTCACGGTGCTTTTCGATTACGAGACGACGAGCGTCGAAGAGCGGATGATGCAGCTCCGGCACGAACACGAACATCTCGTCGCGTCCAACTTCCACAGCCACGTCGGCCCGCACTACTGTATGGAGCTGTTCGTGCTCGAGGGGGATTTAGCGGAGATCTCGTCGTTCGTCGGCAAGGTCCGCGCGACCAAAGACACGCTGTCGATCGATTACAGCGTCATGCCCGTCGACGAGTTCGGTCCCGGGGACGTGGACGCCGAGATGAGTCACGCCCACGACTCGGAGTAGCCCGCCGTTTCCGACGGCGGCACCGGTCGTCCGCGCGGCTCGGTAGAGGCCCGCCTCGTCGCACGCAGTCGCGGGGTTTAATCAGCCGTCGCTCGTAGCGCGCTCGATGGCCGACAGCTACCGAGGCGTGTTCGGAGCGATCCCGTACGCGATCCGACACACGAAGTCGTGGACGATGCGCGTGTACGGGGTGATCGGCACGGTTTCGGCGGCGCTCATCGCCGTCGTCGTGACGCTCGCGCTCGTCGTCTGGATGGGCGAGACGGCCGAGATGGACGGCGGACTCTTCTTATTCTCGCGGTCGCTGTACGTGATCGCGGGGTTCGCTGCGGTCGGGCCGCTTCTCGCGCCGCTGCTTTTGGTCGCGCGGCGACATCGTCGAAACGATCCGGTCGCGGACGGCTACGACCGGATGCTTGCGTACACGGGGTTCCTCTTTCTCGCGTCGATCTACCTCGCGATGGTGATCTCAGCGCCCGCCGACCTGCGAGACCCGTCGGACTCCGTCGTCGTCACTGCGCTGTACGCGTTGCCGCCGCTTGCCGGGCTCGTGCCGCCGGTCGTCGTCGCCGTTCTTATGTTTCTCACACATCGTCGGCTCCGGCAACCCGAAGCTGACGCACCCGCGTCGGATTCCCACGAGACCGACGAGGGGACGCAGGCGGGAGACGACGATCTCTCCGGCTCCGCCGATTGAGCGCCCGCCTCGCTGGAGAGGCTCCTCGAAACCCGGAAAAGCGTCGGCGTTCTATCGGCGGGTAATGACCGACGAGTCGACGCGTCCGACGCCAACCGAAAAGGAGAGCACGTTCCTCGTGACGCACGTCGAGGCCGATTCGGCCGTGATCAAAGACGTCAACGACGGGCAGGTCCACACGCTGAGCTCGAACCCCGATCTGTCGGTCGACGACGCGATCGAGGCGACCGTCGCTCCGGACCCTCCAATGAACGTCACGTATCAGGCCGTCGAAGTGACCGACCGGTGGGAGCTGTCGATCGAGCGGAGCGAGGAGCCGCCGACGGTTCAGGAGCGCGACCTCGCCGCCGACCAGCCGGTCGGGGAGCTGGTCCGCGAGCAGCGGGCCGGAGTCGGCGAGATCCACGTGCTGACGACCCCGGAGGAGACGACCGAAAGCACGGTTACCGAGGTGATCGAAGACCGGGAGAGGACGCTCTCGCGTGCCGCCCGACTCGGCGTCAATCGAGTCGAAGTGCGGTCGGAGCCCGGCGTCGTCAGCGTCCGGTATCTCCCGTGATCAACGGTCATTATACTCCCCATACAGTTCGTTGGCCTATGGTATGAGGTTTACCCTCATTATCATCCACGCGGATGGTAATCCACATTAACCCTCGCTTCAAACGCCCGAACATGAGTGATTCACACGTGATCATCGGAGACGGTATCGCGGGGGCATCCGCGGCGGAGACGCTCCGCGAGCAATCACCGGACGCCGAGATCACGGTTATCACGGACGAAGGGGAGTCCCTCTACAACCGGATCCTGATCAAAGAGTACGCGAAGGGGAAGCTCCCGGAAGCACCGATCTCGATCCACGACGAGAGCTGGTACGACGACAACGACGTCGACCTTCGTCTGAACACCGTCGTCGTCGACGTCGACACCGAAAACGACGCGGTTCACACTCACGACGGTGAGACGTTCGAGTACGACACCCTTCTGCTGGCCGTCGGCGGCACGCCCCAGCAGCTCCCGGTCGAGAACTCGGACGCCGACGGGATCCACCACTTCTGGACGTTCCAGGACGCCCGCGAGATCAAACGAAGCGTCGAGAACGCCGACCATGGCGTCATCGTCGGCGCGGGGCTGCTCGGGATCGACTTCGCGGCGATCTGTGGCGCACAGGACGTCGAGGCGGAGTACCTGATGCGTGGCGACTGTTGGTGGCGGTACGCGCTCTCGGAGGAGGGTGCGGAGATCATGCACGAGGCGATGCGCGAGCGCGGCGTCGAGCCCGTGTTCGGTTCCGGAGTCGATCACTTCGAGGTCGACGACGACGGGCACGTCACTGCCGCCGTGGACCCGAACGGCGAGCGCTACGAGTGCGACTTCGCTGGCGTCGCCATCGGGCTCGACTTCAACACCGAGCTGGTCGAGGACACGCCGATCGAGACGGACGACGGCATCGTCGTCGACGAGTACATGCGTACGAACGTCGACAACGTGTTCGCCGCCGGCGACATCACGCGGTACCACGACGTGCTGCTCGGCGACCGCGCACAGAACGGATCGTGGGGCTCCGCGAAGGAGCAGGGGTCGATCGCCGCACACAACATGCTCGACTACGGCTCGGAGGAGTTCAAGTGGGTTTCCTCGTACTCGATCACGCACTTCGACTTCCCGTTCCTCTCGTTCGGCCATCCGACCATCGGCGATGAAACCGTGGAGGCGACGACCGCCGAGGGCGAGTGGCGACGCGTCGCACTACAGGACGGGCGGGTCGTCGGCGGCGTGCTTATCGGTGACCTCTCGCCACAGTCCGCGTTCAAACAGCTGATGCGTGAACAGCGATACGTCGGCGACCAGACGGATCTTCTCATGGAGAAAGGGTTCTCCGTCGAGGATCTCGCACAAACGACCGAACAGTAATAATCGGTCGCAGCCATGTCGTCTTGGCCGACGCCGGTCGTCGCGGCGTCAGATCAAACCGATCCCGTGGACAGTTCGACGAACGCATCCTCGGCGGCAAGCTTATCCAGCGTCTCGTCGACCTCGCTTCTGACGTCCCGGAGCCGGTCGACCAGCTCGGCGTACTCGTCGGTGCCGTGGTTACCGGTGACCTCCAGCGCGGCCTTCTTCGAGGCGAGCGCGAAGAACTCCTGGCTTCGTTCGTCGAACTCGGCCCGATACCGTAACACCTCGACCAATCCGATGAGATCCTCCTTCGTCACCGGCTTCGTCTTGTAGTCGTCGAACGGCATGTCGACGATGTCGATGTCGGGTTCGACCGCGGTCAACATCGCGATCCGGGCGTCGTACCCCGCCTCGCGAAGCTCCCACAACACCTCCGTGCCCGTCATATCCGGCATCCGGCGATCGAGCAGCACGATGTCGACCGACTCGTCCATCATCGCTAACGCAGTCTCTCCGTCTGTTGCGACTCGGACGTCGTAGGTTGCTTCGAGATAGATGCGGTACAGCTCCGCAAGGTCTGGCTCGTCCTCGACCGCGAGCACGGTGGTGTTATCCCCGCCATCCCGCTCGCTCATGGTCGGCCACGCTCGATGCGGAGAACCGCTATACTCGTTGAGAACACGGCATCACGAGAGCCGGGCTGCTGGGACATGTGCAGGAATACCACGGTGAGGTAGATAAAACCCAACGGTAGATTATCAGATTCGATTCTTTGGCCGACTACGGTCTCCGGATCCGCGGTCACACTCTTCGAAAACGCCGTCACGGAGAACCGAACGCCAACCCACGGACGGCGACGTCATGGTGGCGACACCAGCGTCGTCATCGTGACTCGATCGACGTCGTCACCGTGACTCGATCGACGTCGTCACCGTGACTCGATCGACGTCGTCACCGTGACCCAAAAACACATTTACGCTCGCATCGTAACGTCGGTTAACGAATGTCTCATAGCCCCTCATTGCCCGACCGTCCTCGTCTGGAACTCGATCCGGAGATGAGCGAGGCGGAACGGCTCGAGGCGATCCGCCAACACTACAGGCGGATCGTGCAGGTAAACGAGGAACTGGAGGACCGTCTGGATAACGTACAGGGCCGTCGCGGCGAGCTCAAAACGGAGGTAGACAAACTGAAACGCGAAAACGAGGTGTTGAAGACGTCGTCGCTGTACATCGCGTCGGTCGAGGAGCTCACCGACGACGGCGTCGTTATCAAACAGCACGGCAACAACCAGGAGGTGTTGACGAAGACGTCGACCCGGCTCGACACGGAGCTCCGTCCCGGCGACCGTGTCGCGATCAACGACTCGTTCGCGGTCCAACAGATCCTCGACGATGAGACGGACTCGCGCGCACAGGCGATGGAGGTCACCGCCTCGCCGGACGTGACCTACGACGACATCGGCGGCATCGACGAGCAGATCCGTGAGGTCAGGGAGGCGGTCGAGGACCCACTGGAGAACCCGGAGCAGTTCGAGACCGTTGGCGTCGAGCCGCCGAGCGGCGTTCTCCTGCATGGCCCGCCCGGAACGGGGAAGACGATGCTCGCGAAGGCGGTCGCCAACGAATCCGACGCCACGTTCATCAAGATGGCCGGCTCCGAGCTCGTGCGGAAGTTCATCGGCGAGGGGTCCCGGCTCGTTCGCGACCTGTTCGAGCTCGCTGCGGAGCGTGAGCCCGCCGTCATCTTCATCGACGAGATCGACGCCGTCGCCGCCAAGCGCACGGACTCGAAGACATCGGGCGACGCGGAGGTCCAGCGGACGATGATGCAGTTGCTCTCGGAGATGGACGGGTTCGACGACCGCGGCGAGATCCGCATTATGGCCGCCACTAATCGATTCGACATGCTCGACGAGGCGATCCTTCGTCCCGGCCGGTTCGACCGTCTCATCGAGGTGCCCGAGCCCGATGCGGGGGGACGTGAACGCATCCTCGAGATCCACACCGCGGATATGAACGTGACCGACGACCTCGACGTCGGCGACGTCGCCGCGGAGCTCGACGGCTACAGCGGGGCCGACATCGCCTCGCTGGCGACGGAGGCCGGGATGTTCGCCATCCGCGACGACCGGACGGAAGTCCATCGCGTCGACTTCGAGAAGGCTCGCGAGAAGCTTCAGGACGTGGAGGATACGGACGACCGCGTTATCAACTACCAGTACTGAGCCCTCCGGCGCATCGTTGGAGTCAGTTAACTTCCCGTCGCCGACCGATCTCCTGAAAGCGTGCACGACGGTCCGGCGCGACGGATGCATCGAGCGCGACGGATGCATCGAGCGCGACGGATGCGTCGAGCATGACCAGCTTCGTAACGCCTTAACCCGGACGACGACGAGATGTCGGTCATGAGCACCATCCACGTCGTCGGCGGCGTCGGCGTCGCGGACACCGCGATGGCCTCCTACGACGCCGCGCTCGCGAACGCGAACCTGCACAACTACAACCTGATCGCGGTGTCGTCCGTCGTTCCCGCGGACGCGACGGTCAGGCACGTCGATCGCGCGCCGGATCTCGGTCCCGCCGGCAACGCGCTTACGGTCGTCGAGGCGCGACGCACGGTCGGTCCGAGCGACGAGGTCGACTTCCGGGAGGGCGGACGTGCCGGCGCGGAGGCGGCCGACAGCAAGCGTGCACCACGACGCCGACCGAACGTCGCAGCGGGGCTCGGCTGGACGACGGGGCCGGGGCCCGGGCTGTTCTACGAGGTGACCGGAGCGGACTCCGAGGACGTACGCGAGCGGATCCACGCCGGCCTCGACGACGGAAGCGAGCTTCGCGACTGGGAGCTCCCCGAGCGCGACCTCCACGTCGAGACCGCGGCCGCGGAGCCGGAGCGGTACACCACCGCAGTCGTGATCGCGGCGTACGGTGAGTCGGAGTCGGTGCTCTGAGGCGGTTGGGACGGCCGACGCCTTTTTGAGTCGGCTCCGCGTACGGTAGGCAACTTCAATGAACGGCAACAACCCGTATGCGGGGGGGCCGGGCGTCACGAACGCGGGCGAGCCCGCGGCCGTCGACCTGTCTCCGGAGCAGGAACGCCAGCTTCGGCGCACCGTAGCCGGCATCGTCACTCGAACCGAGTCGTATCTCCCCGACAGCTACGCGGTGGGATCGGAGCTGTCGGTCGGAGCAGAGGGACCACAGGCGACAGTCGCGGTGAATCCGCCGGCCGGCCACCCCGTCTCGGCCGGCTTCACGCCCGACGCCGACGAACTCGAGGCCGGAATCGCCGACGCCGACGCTGACGAGGTTGCGAAGGGGCTCGCCGCCAGCGCCGCGGTGCAGGTGATGAACGCCATCAGTGACGTCACGCCGACGGCTCGATAGGCTCCTTCTTCGTCGGTCGCGGCTACGGGTGCGTGTAGTAGACGACGACGTCCTCACCACCGGTCGGTCCCGCGTCCGCCTCCTGGCTGGGCTCCGGATCGAACGCGTCGATCCGGACGAAGCCGACGCGCTCGAACTGGACGACGGTGTCCACGTCGACGTCGGCGAGTGCGGGCTCCGCGTAGCCGACCACGTCACCCTCGACGGTCCGCATGCGTGTCCGGAGCCCCTCATCGGCCGGTACCCAGTGGACCACGTCGACGTCGCCGTCACGGACGACGGCGATGTCGTCGCCGACGTACTCGAACGCGTCGCGGACGTGTCGGACGCAGCCGAACCCCTTGAGCCAGACCCGCTCGCCGTGGGCGGGAAGGTCGGACTCCTCGAGCAGGACGCGGCCGGCCGGGACGGTTCGGTCGCCCCGCTCCTCGTGGTCCGGATGAAGCGGCGGGTGACCCGTCTCGGGACCGCCGATCACGTCTCGGGCGACCGCGGGGTCCTCCTCGCGGTCGCGCACGAGGAAGTAGCGGTTCGCCTCGTCGTCGACGATGTCGCGATTGTTTGCGTACACGGACGACATCGCGAGGTCGACGTCGGAGGTGGACATCCCCAGCTCCGTCATCGAATCGACGATCGCCTCGCCGCGGATGCCGCGGCGACGAACGGACGCGAGCGTGGGTGCTCGCGGGTCGTCCCAACCCGTCAGCTCGCCGTCGTCGATGAGCCGTTTGATCGTCGACGTCGACAGCTTCACGTCGTACTCGTCGATCTGGACGTGGCCCCAGTGGAGCACCTCGGGGTACTCCCAGTCGAAGTAGTCGTACAGGAACTGCTGGCGCTTCGCGGAGTCCTGCAGGTCGATCCCGCGGATGATGTGGGTGACGCCCGTGAGGTGGTCGTCGACGCCGGACTGGAAGTCGAGCATCGGCCAGCAGCGGTACTCGGACGCCGCCTCGCGGGGATGTGGAGTGTCGACCATCCGGAACGCGACCCAGTCGCGCAGCGCCGGGTTTTTGTGTTCGATGTCGGTCTTCACGCGAAGCACCAGTTCGCCGGCAGCGTACTCGCCGGCGACCATCGCGTCGAACTCCGTGCGGACCGTTTCCGGGTCTTTATCCCGGTTCGGCGAAGGTTCGCCGGCGTTTTTGAGCTCGGAGAACTCCTCGCCCGGAAGGTCACAGGTGTACGCCCCGCCGGCGTCGATCAGTTCGCGGGCGTGCTCGTAGTACGTCTCCACTCGGTCGGACGCCGTGAGCACGCGGTCCGGCTCGAACCCGAGATACGCGATGTCCTCGAGGATCGCGTCGTACGCGTCGAGGTCGGGTCGCTTCGTCTCGGGGTCGGTGTCGTCGAACCGACAGATGAACTCCCCGTCGTACCGTTGTTTGTACGTTCCAATGACGGCGGGCATCCGCGCGTGACCCATGTGCCACGGGCCGTTCGGGTTCGGGGCTGCCCGCATCACGACCTCCCCGGGTTCCGCGTTCGGGAGTTCGGGGAGTACGTGTTCGTCGGCCTCCTCTTCGGCGTCCAGCTCCGCCACGAGATCCGGTGCGAGCTCGGCGAGCCGCTCGCGACGTTCCGTCTCGTCCATCGCGGCGACGTCGGCGACGACGGAGCCGAGCACGCCGGGGATCTCGTCGCCGTGCGGTCGGAACTCGGGATTCTCGCCCATCAGCGGGCCCATGATCGCACCCACGTCCGGGTCGCTACCGTGTTTGAGCGCGTTGAACAGCGCGGCCTGCTCGCCGGCTCGTTCGACGCGCTCGCGGAGTTCGGCGTCCATTGGGCAGTGGTTATCGGCGTCGGGTCAAAAGCGCCGCGGAACGGGCGTCGTGCGGCGGCGCGTCGCGTCGTCCACTGGGTTCATACTCGTCCGTCTCCTCGTACGCTCATGGACGGCGAGCAGGGATCGACTCCGTCGGATGGGGAGGGATCGACGACGACGCGTCGGGGTGAGCCGACGTGGTAGAGCCGATGACCGACGCGGAACGGGAGTCCGGAAACCGAAAGATCCAGATCGGCTTTCTCGCGCTAGTGACGGCGTCGCCGCCGCTGATAATGCTTCTGGGCGATCCGACCGCGACACAGCTGGCGGTCGCGGCAGCCGGCGGGTTCGCGTTCGGGCTCGTGCTCCTGTGGTACCTCCGCGGGCTCGCGGCGGAGTTCTCGACCGGTCCACGGCGGTAGACCGGTCCCGGCAGTTCCCGGCGTGTTTCTTCAAGGCTTTACGTACGGGCGGCAAGCGTTCGATATGAGCCATCGAATCCTGCTTTTGGGTGCACCGGGTGCGGGCAAGGGAACGCAAAGCAAGAAGCTGGCGGCCGAGTACGAGATCGAACACGTCACGACCGGCGACGCGCTCCGCGCGAACAAGGATATGGAGACGGAGTACGGCACGCCGCGATCGTTTATGGAGGCGGGCGAACTCGTTCCCGACCCGGTCGTCAACGAGATCGTGAAGGCAGCGCTGTCCGAGGCGGACGGGTTCGTGCTCGACGGCTATCCACGCAACCTCTCGCAGGCGGAGTATCTCTCCGAGATCACCGACCTCGACGCCGTGATATTTCTCGATGTCGACGAAGAGGAGCTCGTCGGTCGGCTCACCGGTCGTCGGCTCGACCCCGAGACGGGAGAGATCTATCACGTCGAGTACAATTGGCCCGACGACGAGTCGGTTCAGGAGCGGCTCGTCCAGCGTGAGGACGACGAGGAGGAGACGGTTCGCGAGCGACTGCGCGTGTACCGTGAAAACACCGAGCCCGTCATCGAACATTTCCGCGAGTCGGGTGACCTCGTCGAGGTCGACGGCGAGGCCGCACCCGACGACGTGTTCGACCGGATCCGGGACGTTGTGGAGCGCTGAGACGACACCGATTCTGCAAGGTTCTTAACCGTCCACTGCCAAGCCGCTCGTAATGAGCAAGGTCGAACGGCGTGTCCGCTCGCTCGTCCGCGAGGACGGCTCGATGCGGGACGCCCTCGAAGTCGTCTTGGAGCGCGCCGGCGACGGCGACGCGGACGACGGCGAGGTGCAGTGGATCGACGTCCGCGACGAGATCACGAGCGGACAGTGGGGCCGACTCATCGAAAAGGAGATTCTCGTCGACGGCGAGACCGGCTTCGCGCTCGCCGACCGCGAGGGGATCGAGGAGGGGTTGGATGAAGACGAGGACCTCACGAGCGGCGGCGACTTCGAGACGCCGGAGACGACGGACTGGACCAAATGGGACAAACTCGCCGCGCTGGCGACCGTTGGCTTCTTCGTCGGCTACGCGTTCGAGCCGGTCCGGAACGTGATCGCCGGCGCGATCGACTTCGTGTTCGGTCCGCTCCTCGGCATCGTTCCCTTCTACGTCGTCATCATGGTCGTCGCGCTCGCGACCGGTCTCTACTCGACGCTACTTCGTGCCGGCCTGATGGATATGGAGAAGATGAGCGTGTACCAGGACCGAATGAAAGACATTCAGGAACGGCGCAAGGAGGCAAAAGAGCGCGACGACGACGAGGCGCTCGACGCCATTCAAGAGGAGCAGATGGAGGCGATGGGCGACCAGCTCGGCATGTTCAAAGAGCAGTTCCGCCCGATGGTGTGGATCATGTTCCTCACGATCCCCGCGTTCCTCTGGATGTTCTGGGTCGTCGGCTATCGTGGCAGCGAGGCCCAGTACGAACTGGAGACGCTCGTCATTCCCTTCGCCGGCACCGTGGAGTGGACCACCGGCGTGATCGGACCGATCCAGGTGTGGATCGTCTGGTACTTCCTCTGCTCGATGGCGTTCACCCAGGTCATTCAGAAGAGCCTCAACATCGAGATGTCGCCGTCGACGTCGTAACCGACCGTCGTCTCGGACTCGGTGAGGCGCCGCGTTCGAACTACTCGCCGTCCGGATCCGCTTCGGCGGCTGCAACGTTCTCGGCGACGTCCTCGAACGCCGCGAGGATCACCCGGCGGCACGCCTGTCCCTCCGTCGTCCAGTGGTGTGCGTAATCGAGCATGTCGTCGTAGATCTCCGGCTTACAGCCTGCCGCCTGCGGATGTCCTCCGCCGTTGACCTTTCCGGCGACCTCGTGAGCGTGTTTGAACCCTTCGGAGCCGCGGATCGACGCGGAGCCGGCGGGCTTGACGATCACCGCGGCGTCGGCCCCCTGCTCGCGGAGCGTCTCCGCGACCTCGTTCTGTGAGCAGCGGCCGTACGTGACCGCGACGGTCCACTCGCCGACCTCGTGGGTGACCGCGCGGTCGACGGCGGCCTCGATGCGTGCCTCCTTTTCGACCCGCCGGTCGGTGAGGTAGGCGTGGACGACCTCCGGAAGATCCGCACCGTATGCCCCGACCACGGTCGTGTATGCCTCGGCCCCGGTCCAGTACGAGAAGTCCGCCAGATCGTCCGATCGCGGATCCTCTTTGATCCACAGGTCGTGGTCGCGGGTGACCGCCGCGAGCTCGGTCCACCGGTCGTCGAACCCGTGATCGAGCGAGCGAAGCGCCACGTCCGCGGTGCACTCCTCGTCGCTGTCGCCGACCACGAGGTCGACGCCCGCCTCCCGTACCGCTTCGGCCGTGGCGTCGTCCCACTGGTGGTGGTCGAACCACCGGACCGAGTCACACGACGACGCAAGCGACTCCAGCGGCTCGGCGATCCACTCGTACTCGTCGGGACACAGGTCACAGACGAACAGGTCGATCCCGTCGTCCGCGTACGCCGCGACCCGCTCGAGCGCCGCGTCGATCGAGTACGGTCCGGCCGCGAGCAGTCCGACCGGGGACTCGGCGTGCGCGTTCTCCGTCGGGTCGTCATCCGCGGCGTCTTCGTCGCGGTCTCCCTCGTCTTCGTCGCGGTCCGCCTCGTCTTCGTCGCCGTCCTCGTCGCCTGCGACGCGCCGTTCGAGCGCCGCCTCGAAGTCGGCGACGTCGAGGGCGGCGTCGTACGCCTCGCGGACCATCGCGGCACAGGCAAGTCCGTCGGCGTCGCCGTCGGCGACCACGACCGCCTCGGCCCCCTCGATCGTTTCCTTTGCACGCTGTTCCGCGCGCTCCTCGTCGAGCGAATCCGGATAGAAGAACCCCTTGCCGGGGAGCTTCGTGTATCGCGAGCGGGGGATCCCCGCTTCGTCGATGAGCTCGTCGTCCATACCGCGACACCGGGCGGCACCGGGAAAACTCCGCCGTTTCCCGCGGGAGTCCCGGTGGGTCTCGCCGGACCGACGACACGGCGGCTCCGACCTCCCGGTAGTTCGAGTCGAGTCGCTTGGAAGCTCCCACACACTTTTGATGGACCCGGAGTATCGATCATTCACCTATGAAAAGCGACCTGTTTGAGCGAATCTTGGTGCCGATTGCGGGTCCCAAGGACGCTGAGGAGACGGCGCGTGCGGTTCGGCCACATCTCACTCCGGATACGAAGCTGATCGTCACACACGTTACGCCGGGTTCGACCGCCGAGACGACGATCAAGACGGGACGAGACCAGTTTGCAGGAGCGACCTACGAAACCTTCTCGGACATCCTCCACCGTGATGACGTACGGTTCGAGTGGGTGACACTTGAAGGGCGCGAGGTGGTGGAGGCGCTCGTCGATGCGATCGGTATGACGGGGGCGACGCTCGTCGCGTTCACCCCGAGAAACATCGACGAGTGGGCCCGAACGATCGCCGGCGACCCCGGAGGACGGCTCATACGGGAAGCGGACGTACCGGTGATGGTCTTCCCGAACCGAGACCTGTAAACTACCACGGGATCCACGTGAGGGGCCCGTCAGTCACTGCCAGTCAGTCTCCGTGACGGGTCACGCAGTTCGAGAGCCCGATCAGCTCGACCGGCTCGGAGTTGTCCGGCGAGTAGACCACCATCTGCCCCTTCTCCATGTACGGCACCTTCCCCGCCAGATTCGACGGGATGTTCACGCTGTTGATCGCGTCCTCGTCGCCGAGATTTAAGACGACTTTGGTGTTGATCTGTTTGAACACCGACTCCGCGACGTCCTGTGGGTCCTGCGTGATCAGGAAGAGACCGAGCCGCTCTTTCCGCCCCTGCTTGGCCGCCTCGGTGAACGTGTTCACCACCTTCCGTGCCTGCACGTTGTCGGCGTCGGCGAGGAAGTTGTGCGCCTCGTCCATGCCGACTAACAGCGGGGTCTCTTTCACTCGGGCGCTTCGCGGATCGTTCGACAGCTTGTCGCCGACGAGCATCGTCGAGACGGCGAGCACGACGATCTCCTTCTGTCTGGAGGTCGGGAGATGGTACGTCGGGACGACCGAGAGCCCGCCGGGACGGACGAGCGTGTGGTCCAGCTCCGTGATCGGCTTCGCGTCGCCGTCGAACACGCCGCCGGGAACGCCCCGAACGCGTCGTTTCACGGCGTCGTAGGTGGCTTCGTGCACCCGCCCGGACTCGTGAAGCTCCTCTTTGAGCGCCGGATCGTCGAGATACGAGAGGAACTGCTGATACGTTCCGGAGTCGCCGTAATCGCGGAAGAACCGATCGAGCAGCGTCAACAGCGCGGGGTACTGGTTGTCGTTTAATCCGGAGCCGGCGACGAGCCACGGCATGTCGTACTCCTCCACCATCGAGAACGGGATCGTGAACTCGACCTGCTCCGCGCGGTGTCGATCGCCGGAGTACGTCGCCCCGTCCGCCGCGGGGACGAGTGCGACCGTGTCGTCGTGACCGCCGTGCGCGATCCCCTCCCGCTCCAGTCGCCGGGCGTCAGCGTCGTCGAGATCCGGATTGTCGTCGTGCATCTGTGCGTACTCGTCCTGCGGATCGAACTGCACGACTGCCATCCGCGCCTCGCGTCCGTCGGCCATCGGATAACGCCGGTCCGCATCGAGATACTGGCGGAGTACGTTTTTTGCGGCGTGGGTCTTTCCCGACCCGGTCCCGCCGGCGATCAGCGTGTGCCGGAACGCGAGCGGGTCGCCGTCGGCGTAGTCGTCTTTCACGCGGTAGTCGACCGTAGGCGGTGACGCCGCCGTTCGGACCTTCTCGCCGCCGACCGAGAGATGTCCGAGGAAGACGCCGGACTCGGGGATCTTCAGCCCGGTCTTGATCTCGGTCGCGTCCGCCGCCTCCTCGACGACCGCGCCGGGTTTCGGCACCCGGTCGGTCATCCGACGGCGGAGCTCGTCGCCGTCGCGGTAGACGACGGAGACCGGCTCCAACTCCGCCATGAACTTGTAGTCGCGCTCGGTGAACTCGTCGCGGCGCATCTGGCGGCGGGCGTGGATCTCGGTCGCGTCGTCCGACTGGAACTCCTGTGCGTACTCCAGGCCGGTGATCCGACAAAACAGCCGCTCACCGTCCGGGTACGGGACGACGAGGTACGTCCCGAGCCTGACCGACTCCCGGTTGCCCGCCGTGACGAACGCTTTCAGCGTGGTCTCGTCCGCTTCCTCGGCGACGCGAAGGCCCTGCGAGACGGAGACGACGCCGAGCCCCGCGTCCTCACCGGCCGGATCCACGTCGTAGTCGGTGAACGCGTCGTCGGTATCGCTACCGTCGGTCGCGCCCGATTCGACGTCGTCGCCGGAGCCGGCGGCCGACTCCTCACCGGTGAACTCGGTGAAATCCTCCAGCGTCATATCCAACCAACCGAGGGCCACGTGGAAAGCGGTTTCCCCCGGAGGTCCGGACGCCCGCACCCCCGATCTCGCCGGCGACCGATGACGGTCCGCTCGCGCGGGCCTTTTATCCGTCCGACGTGTAGCGGGGCCATGATACTCGTCCGCGGTCGGGGTGGTGGGACGGAGCTCACCGGCACGGTGTTCGAGCGTGGCGAGGAGCCGCCGTCGTATAAGGGTGCGCCGGACGAGAACGCGCCGTACGTTTGGGTCTGCGACTCCTTTTATGAGGTCGAAAGCGGCGGCTCCCCGCTCATCGTCGACGGCACGGAGATCCGTGTGGCTTTCGAGGAGCCGATGCCGCGCGGCTTCGACACCAGATCGCAGGCGGTTACGGCTGCCAAAGAACACGTTCGGACACAGTTCGCCCGGATCGGCGTCGACGGCGACGACGTCGAGATCGAGGTGACGAAGGCGGATCCTGCATGATTTGCGCGACCGAGGAGCCGCAAACCGATGATTTGCGCGACCGAGGAGCCGCAAACCGATGATTTGCGCGACCTAGGAGCCGTCCACGGTCGCCCGATCGACTGATTCGGCGTCGATCGGCTCGCCGCCGTACTCGTCGACGAACGCGTCGACGTCCGCGTCGTCGCTGAACGGGATCAGCTCGGGCCCCATCGCGCCGGCGACGTCGCTGCCGACGACGACGGTGAGCTCGGTGGTTCGCGCGAACGCGTCGGCCTCAACGTGCGAGGAGAACAGCACGTCGTCGCCCTCCTCGAAGGCCTCCTGGTCGACCCGGGAGTAGTCGGTGAGGAACGTGACGCGCGGCTCCCGCCCGCCGTCTTCCGCGTCGAACCGATACGTGTACGTGCAGGTGCTGCTGCAGAACTGCGCCGGGCGTCCCCCCTCCGGCTCGTCATCCTCGAAGTGGATCTGTCCGACCGGCCCGGGGTGGTCCTCGACGATCATGCCACACTGGTCGCAGGCGCGTTCACCGTCCAGTGATACGGGTTCGACGTCGCCGGCCTCGTCGTCGCCGAGACAGCCCGCTGACGCGAACGCCACCCCGCCCGCGACGCCCGCGAGCAGTGCCCGGCGATCGATCGAGGAGAGCTCATGTACTGGCATCGATCGACGTTCGGCGCTACCGGCGTTTAGACCCTTGGGAGCGGTTCACGCCGACGTTCGAGGAATGAACCAGACTCCCTAAATGGGTGTAGAACCAACTGCGTGTGTGCAGTTTTTCGACCCGTACGGCGACCGTTCGCGGTATGTGCTGGTCGCCGTCGGCGTCCTCGTCGCGCTCGCGGCGGTCACGACGGCCGGCGCGTTCCTCGCCGACCCGGCGGACGCGGCACCCGACCCGGTTCGGTACGACGACGCCGTCGAGCTGGGGCTCTCGGCCGAGGCGGACGAGCTGATGGCCGGTTCGGCAACCGTCCCGAAAGCCCAGGTGTTCTACTCGGGGTTCCAGTACGTCGTGGGATACAACGGGATCGAGTCGCTCGTCGACGCGCTCGCCGACGACCGCGTCGAGACGCAGTTCGGCCATCCGCTGGCCGTGTACGTGCAGACGTTCGACGGGACGGATACGACCGTCGGCGGCGATGGACTGTTCGACGCCGAACGCCGACCCTCGTGGACGCCCGCCGACGAGGCCGTCTACGTCGTCGGAAGCGACGCCCGAACACCGGCCGGCGAGACCGTGATCCCCTTCGCGGACCGTTCGGTTGCGGACGCGTTCGTCGACGAGCACGGCGGCGAGGTCGTCGCGTGGGCGGCGCTCCGCGAGCGGTCGTTCGACGTCGACACCGCGAGGACGGTCCGATCGATGGCTCCAGCGCGATGGACGACGGCGGACGACCGGGTCGCCGACGCGCAGCGTCGTGCGGACCGACCGGTCTCGGTCGTCGTCGGCGAGGACGAGCCGACGGTCGCGGCCGCAGTCGAGGCCGCACCGCCGAACACGACCGTCCTCATCCCGCCGGGCGAGTACGCCGAAACGGTCGAGGTGACCAAACCCCTCACGATCGCCGGGGGAGGCGGCATCGACGACGCGCATCCGACGATTCGCGGTGACGGAAACGGGTCGGTGATCACGGCTCGCGCGCCCGACGTCGCGATCAGGAGCGTTCACGTCGCCGGCACCGGGAACCAGACCCGAGACGCGGACGCCGTTCGTGATCCGCCGGGCGGAAACGACGCGAGCGACGACGCCGAGGACGGCAACGAGACCGACGACGGCGACATCACCGCCACGTGGGACACGAACGTGCAGCTGGGGTACGGCCACGGCGACGCGGGGATCCGCGGTATCGGCGCGCCGGGGCTCGTCGTCGAGGACGTGCACGTCGAGACGAACGCGAGCGGCGTCCTCCTTCGGGGCGGCTCGCATGCGACGATCACGGGGCTCTCGGTCGACGGCACCGACGACTGGCGCGACGGATTCATGGGCGTCGTCGGGATGGAGTCGCGGGTGACGCTCACCGACGGCGAGTTCGTCGGCGGACGCGACGGCGTGTATCTCCACCGTGCGGACGGCTCCGTGATCCGGAACGCCACGTTCCGGGAGAACCGCTACGGCGTCCATCTGATGTACACCGGCGACACGCTCATCGCGGACAACGACGCGAGAGACGCGGTGTTCGGCGGGATCACGGTGATGACCCGACCGGAAGGCAACGCGATCGTCGGCAACCACGTTCGCGGCTCCTCCGCCGGGATCCAGGCGTCCGGCACCCGGACGTACGTCGGCTACAACACGCTCGTGGACAACGGGCTCGGACTCTCGACCAGCTCCCGGCAGTCGCTGTACGAACGCAACGTCCTCGCCGGCAACGAGGAGGGCGCACGCGCGACCACGGTCGTCCCGTCCAGTCGCGTCGTGGCGAACGACTTCGTCGCGAACGACCGGCACGCGGGGGCTGGTGCCGGCGCGCTCCGGATCTGGGCGGACGGCGACGTCGGGAACTACTGGGAGGGCGCGGACGCACGCTTCTCCGACGCCGGCGACCGGGGGTACCGCCCGACCTCGCCGGTCGACGCCGCGTTCCACCGGGATCCCGCCGCGGTGACCCTGTCGGAGTCGCCCGCGGCGACGCTGCTCGACCGACTGGTCGGCACCGCCGCCGGATCGCGGACTGGGAGCATCCTCGATCCGGCGCCGGCCGCCGAGCCGTACGCGCCGGACCGGGTCGCCGCGGCGACCGGCGACGCCGACAGTCAGGTCCGTGCTGACTGGCGGTCGGCGCTTTCCGACCCGGCGAACGGGACGGCTACCGTCGATCGCGGAGGGAATACGTCATGAACCACGATACGGCGGCAGACGGTGGCGAATCGCTCGCCGAGATCCGCGACGTAACGCACGCGTACGGCGGCGTCCCGGTGTTGCGGTCGGCGTCGCTTGCGGTTGGTCCCGGGGTCACCGCGGTGGTCGGGCCGAACGGCTCCGGCAAGTCGACGCTGCTCCGGATCCTCGCCGGCGAGACCGCCCCGGTGGAAGGAACTGTCAGATACACCGGCCCGGACGTGCAGCGTCCCGTCGGCTATCTCCCGCAGGACGTTCCGTTTCGCGGGTCGTTCACCGCGCGGGAGACGCTCGCGTTTTACGCGCGCCTCGTCGACGCCGACCCCGACGCACGTCTCGAGACGGTCGGACTCGCGGACGCGGCGGCCCGGCGCGTCGACGCGCTCTCCGGGGGGATGCGTCGGCTTCTCGGGATCGCGCAGGCGACGCTCGGTGATCCGCCGGTCGTCGTTCTCGACGAGCCGACCAGCGGGCTCGACCCCGGGATGCGCGAACGAGCGTTCGAGCTGGCCGCCGACCACGCCGCCGACGCCGCAGTCGTGGTGAGTTCACACGATCTCGGACTCGTCGACGCGCACGCCGACGGGATCGTCGTGTTGCACCGCGGTCGGGTTGCGGCGGCGGGCGGTCGTGCGGCGCTGCTCGATCGGTACGGCGTCAACGACTCCGAGGAGCTGTATCGTGCGGTCGTCGACGGCGACCCGGACCCGGAGGGCGAGGACCCGGATGATGACGCGTCGGACCGCGTGCACGTCGCCGGGGTGTCCGACCGATGACCGGGCGTCGAGCGGCGTTTTCGGCGGTGTTCCGGCGGGAGCTCGCGACGGTTCTCCGGACTCCGGGGTACGGCCTGCTGGCGGTCGGGCTGCTCGCGGCGCTCGGCGGGTTCGTGGTCGTCGGCGGTGGCGGCGCGACCGGATTCGTCCCGGCGATCGTCGACCTGTTGTTGCCGACGGAGGCGCTCGTTCCTCTCGTCGCCGTCGTTATCGGGTATCGTGCGCTGCTCACGGACGCGTCGAGCGGGGAGCTCGCCGTGATCCGGACGTACGGCGTCGGAGCCGTGACGTACGTCCTCGCCGTGTTGCTCGCGCGGCTGCTCGCGCTTGCGGCGCTCGTCGGCGTGCCGTACCTCCTCGTCGGCGGCTACATCTGGGCGGCTGCGGCTCCTGACACCGGGATCTACGCGACCCACACCGGGGTCGACTCGCCGCTGCTTTTCGTTCGGTTTATCGCATTCGTGATGTGTCTCGGCGCGGCGTATCTCGCGGCGGCCGCGGCCGTCTCGACGCTGGCGTCGAGCCGCCGGAGCGCGCTCGCGCTCGGCGGGATCGTGCTCGTCGGTGGCGTGTTTGGTGGGGACCTCGCCGTGTTGCGCTCGCTGGGGGATTCGGTCGCAGTCGGTGAGCTCGCCGGGCTGGTCGCGGCGACCCCGAACGGTGCGTTCCGTGGCCTCGTCTTCGAGTACGTCGTCGCACTCGCGTTCGATGCGGGCGGCGGCTACGTCGCGCCCGGCCGGGCGCTCGCAACGCTTCTCGGGTGGACCGCGATCGGAACCGCGGTCGCGGTCGCCGCGCTCGGCGTCGGTCGCCACGCCGGCACACACGTCGAGCGCGTCCGGCGGCGATATCTGCAGTAGCGGTCGCGTCGCCGTCTCGACACGCCGATGAGCCGTGTGGATCCCGTGGCCTCCGACTCGCCGGCGTCTCCCTTCCGCATCCTTTTAACCTCGTCGTCGGTATTGTTATTTATGGACAACACTACTGTGGAGCGGCAGAGTCGCGGTGGCGTCGCGTTCGGTGGCGTCGACTCGAACCGACTCCCGAGCTCGCAGGGGGCGTAGTCGTGGGGTTTCATACGTTCGACCCGTCGAAGGCCGACCGGCTTGACGACGAGTCGCGGTACCGGTTCCTCTCGCGTGACGAGCTGGTCGCCGCGCTCGGAGCGGACGCGGACGCGACCGTGGTCGACCTCGGTAGCGGGACGGGGTTTTACACCGACGACATCGCGCCGCACGTCGGGACCGTTCACGCCGTCGACGTCCAGCCGGAGATGCACGATCAGTACCGCGAGCGGGGCGTTCCCGAAAACGTCGAACTCGTCGTCGCCGAGGCGGGCGACGTGCCACTGTCGGACGACTGTGCTGACGCCGTGTTCTCGACGATGACGTATCACGAGTTTGCGAGTCCGGAGTCGGCCGCGGAGTCCGCCCGTCTCCTTCGATCGGGCGGCCGCGTCGTCCACGCCGACTGGAGCGCGGCGGCCGACGGCGTCGACGGGCCGCCGGTGGCGGAGCGGTACGCAGCGGTCGACGCCGTCGAGGCGCTCGAGAACGCCGGCTTCGAGGTGCTACGCGCCGAGGAGCGACCGGAGACGTTCCTCGTCGTCGCCGAACGGATCTGATCGACGACCCCCCGTGTTCGATGTCGGGCGTA
>OBKM01000304.1_pt1 | contig 24859 bp, 18 predicted proteins | sample 1519691 | NCBI WGS metagenome assembly OBKM01 (sample SAMEA37050418, study PRJEB22526) | metagenome | biome: saline pan; feature: lake; material: water | place: Egypt | collected 2015 | depth 0.5 m | reverse complement strand
CTCCAGGGAGGAGTTGGGGTGGCATCTTTCTGAGATGGCCTGGCGTCTTTCCCCTTCTCCCTACTCGCCCTTCCCTCTTCCCTACTCGCCCTTCCTTTCTCCCCACTCGCCCTCTTCCCCAACCTCCATGCCTCACACCGTTGCGATTCTGCTTTTCGAGGAGGTTGAGCTGCTCGATTTCGCCGGCCCGTTTGAGGTGTTCAGCGTGGCGGGGCGAGAGGGGGCGTTCGATGTGTACACGGTCGCCGAACGGACCGAGCCGCTCCGCACGCGCGGCGGATTGACGGTAGTGCCGGACCGCGCGCTGGCGAATTTGGGGAAACCGGACGTATTCGTCCTGCCCGGCGGTCAGGGCGCGCGGACGGCGATGCGGCGCGATGCGGTGCTCAAGGCCGCGCGCGACGCTTCGGCGCATGCCGAGATGGTGCTTTCCGTCTGCACCGGTGCGCTCATCCTGGCCGCAGCCGACCTGCTGGACGGGCCCCGCGCCACGACGCACCACAGCGTACTTGACGACCTCGCAGAGATGGCGCCCGGCACCGAGGTGGTCGCCAATCAAAGATTCGTCGACACCGGCTCCATCGTCACGGCCGCAGGCATCTCGGCCGGAATTGACGCCGCCCTGCACGTGGTCGGACGGCTTGAAGGCCACTCACTCGCCCAGACCACCGCCCGCCACATGGAGTACACCGGCACCGACTGGTAGATGCGCGAGCGATACTTTTGCTCACGTCCACACATCCACACTTGCATACCTCCATACGTTTTCCCACTACCCACGCGCCATGCGGTAGATCCGTCGCATCTCCTCGACGACCTCATCGGGAAGTTCAAACGACGTGTCTCCAATTCGCACCTCGGCTCCGCGCCGGCCGATGACATTGAAGTCCGCCTCTTCAAAGAAGATCGTCGTGCGCCCGCCCGGCGCATTGCGATCGGCGGATATCCGGAGCACATCGATGATCTCATCGCCCATGCGAATGGTCACGTCATCTTCGCCGAGCGTGCCCTGGAATGCAAGCACCCACTGCGGGATGCCGTTGCGCTCTCGATAGATGGACCGCACAATCATGCCGTCCGCTTCGGCGATGCGGTGCGGCTCCTCACTCAGATAGGTCACGTCGCTGCCGGAAGTCCGTTCGGTGATCTGCTGTGCAGTTGCCGGCTCGACGAGAAAGACGGCGAACAGTATGGCCAGTATGGGAAGCCAGTAGCGTTTCATGGTGCTCTGAATTTTTCTGTATCAGATGGAGTGTATTTTGTACTCGTAACCGCGTCCTAAAGTGCCGGCTCTTCGCTCCAGAGGAAAATCGTCCACTAATTTGGCCGCGGCGTTCAGTATCTAACGAAGAAGGCCCATAGCCAGCCGGCCTGTGCGCTGTTTGTTGTGCATCTGTCACGCGTGCGAAGACTGTACCAGCCCCTGCTCCTCTAGTATTGGGTGTATTCAACTATAGCTCGAACTTCCCCGTGTAGATCATCGTTTCGACCAGCCCGTCTTTGTCGTAGCATTCGTTCACTATCGCTGCTTGTATGCCTGACGCATGGTCCACCCGCCTCAGTAGCGTCCGGCCCGTCGCCCTGATCGTTTTTCTCTCCGCGCTGGCCGCCCTTACGTTCCTGGTCTATGCTCCCGCTCTGCTGCTTGGGCGTCCCATCAGTCCTTATTTTCCACTCAGCGTGGAGATCCTCGTCGTGGCGGGCGCAGTCGTGTACGCGGCCGACACGAAGGCCTCCCCGTGGGTGCGCTTGCTCGGTGCCGTGGTCCTCTTTTTCTTTCTTGTCTATGAGACGTACGATGCGCTCATCTATATCGGCTTTGACCGGCACGGCATCCTCTACGAGGATATCCAGTATGCCGTCAATGGCCTGTATTTCGCGATGGGGCTCATCACGTGGGAAGTCCTGGCCGGCTTGCTGATCGGGCTCCCGCTGCTATTCGGCGTGGGCTGGATCGTCGTTCGCCTGTTCCGGCTCGTCGAGGTCAGCGGGCGCGACCCGTTGACGCGCCTCCTGCTCTTCGCGTCACACGCGGTGGCCTGGCCGCTGGTGCTGGTCGTCGGTCCAGCGCAGGAGTGGGGCACGGAAAACATGACGTATAAGCGCGCCGTCGACGTAGAGCAGACGCGCACCGTGGCCGAGAAGCTGGCCGCCAACGCGCAGGCGTCCGCGGCGCTCTGGCGGGAGATGCACACGCTTGGCGAGGAGGCTCCCGTCGACTCCACCTACCACCAGTACGACCGGCTCGCCCTCGACCGGCGCCCCGACGTGCAGCTGCTTACGATCGAGTCGTACGGCGAGGTGCTGGCGAGTCATTCGGAGCTGCGCGGTCCGTTTCAGCATCTACTCGAGGAGACGGAGTCCTCGCTTGACGACGCCGGCTGGCACATGGCTACTATCTACAGCGACGCGCCTATCAGCGGCGGCCGCTCGTGGCTCGGTATCTCTACGACCCTAGCCGGAACGGAGATCGATAATCAGCTCATCTACGAGCGGTTTCTCGGGCGCGAGTCGTATCCCAACATGACCCAATTCTTCCGCAATCAGGGCTACGAAACGATCAAGCTGCAGCCTGCCGTGCACGAGCGACCAGGCCTCCCCGTCTCTGACCCCTACGGGTTTGACACCCCGCTCTACATGGACGACCTCGAATACGAAGGCCCCGATTACGGCTGGGGCACCGTTCCCGATCAGTATAGCCTCTACTTCACGCACGAAAACCATATCGCCCCCAGCAATCAACCCACCTTTCTTTTTTTCCACGCGGTGGCCGCCCATGCGCTTTGGAACTACGGCATTCCGCCGTATATAGACGACTGGCGCGCATTCAACACGGCAGAAGGCGACAGCCCGCGGCGCGCGCTGGCCCAGCGCGCAGAGCCAGATCCCGGACTCCTGCCCGACTCGCTGACGAGCCCTATCATCTATGGGCAGGACATCGAAATCCGCTATCTGCGGCATGTGACATACAACATGCGGCTTTTTCGGGACTACCTTCGCGACGACGCCCCGGACGGCAGCCTGGCTATCATCTTCGGCGACCACCAGCCACCGATCATTGAGGGCGAGTCGATGGGCACGCCCATCCACGTGTTAAGCACGGACGAGGAGCTGATCGAGCGCTTCCGCGCGCACGGGTTTGCCCCAGGCCTCAACGTGATGCCCGAGGAACTGAATGATCGCATCACTCATGCCGGTCTTTACTCGCTGCTCGTCCGCGTTCTATCCGAGCACAACGATCTACCTGACGACGAACTGCCCCCGTTGCGCCCGGACGGCATCCCGCGATCGATTCTCGCCCAGTAGTCGAGCTGAGGCGGCCCGGCTTGATGCTAACCGCCATGTGCCGTAGCATGCCATAGATCGCTCTGCGAATTATCTTTGGATTGCCATGCCCCGACTGCTACGCTCCGCTGCTGCCCTGCTCGTTCTTTGCCTGCTCGCCGCCCCGCCGCTGGTTGCGCAGACGCCCGACCTTGACTGGGTCGATGATTACGTTGAGCAGGGGATGGATGACTGGGATATCCCCGGACTGGCCGTGGCTGTCGTCCACGACGATGAGATCGTCTTCGCCGAAGGATATGGCGTGCGCGAGCTCGGCGAGCCCGAACCGGTCGACGAGCACACGCTCTTCGGCGTCGCCTCCACCACGAAAGCGATGACGGCCACCTCGCTGGCGATGCTGGTGGACGAGGGGGAGCTCCACTGGGACGACCCAGTGATCGACCACATGCCGGAGTTCCGCCTCAGCGACCCGTGGGTGACCCGCCACGTCACCCCGCGCGACCTCTTGACCCATCAGGTGGGCGTCGGGCGCATGACGGGGAACCGGCTGCGCTTCCTGCCCGACCGCGAGCGCTCTGAGGTGCTCGAGCAGATGCGTCATCACGAGTTTGAGGAGCCCTTCCGGCAGGATTACGTCTACAGCAACGTCATGTATTCGGCGGCTGGAGAGCTCATCCCTGCTATCACCGATCGCAGCTGGGACGCGTTTATGATGGAAGAGCTCTTCGAGCCGCTCGGCATGGACCGTTCGAATACGAGCATCACGATGCTTGACGACAACGAGAACGTGGCGTGGCCGCATCAGGAAATCGAGGGCGATGTGCAGCCCATCCCGCAGCGCAACTTCGACAACGTCGGCCCCTCGGCGTCGGTCAACACGAGCGTGCACGAGATGGCCCAATGGATGCGCCTGCAGCTCGGCACGCCGGGCGCCTATGAGGGCGAGCGCCTCGTGAGCGAGGAGCAGATGCGCGAGACGCACCACCCGCAGAAGGTGCAGCAGGTGAGCGATCCCCACGAGGAGATGGCCGCCTATGGGCTCGGCTGGGGAATTGGTGAGCACCGCGGCGTTCGCACGCTCGAGCACGGCGGCGCGACCGACGGCATGAACACGCAGCTCACGCTCATGCCCACCGAAGACGTCGGCGTCGTAGTCGTCACCAACACCTTCAACTGGTTCCGCATGGCGCTCGCCAATGAGATCCTCGACGCGTTCGTCGACGCGCCCGACACGGACTGGCACGCGCAGTACCTGAGCAGCTACGAGCAGCTCTACGAAAACGCGATGGAGCGGCGCGAAGCGATCGAGGCGCAGCGGGAGGAAGGCACCTCCACCACGCTCGATCTCGACGCCTATACGGGCACGTACACCGACGATCTCTACCTGAACGCCGAGGTATATGAGACCGACGACGGCGACCTGGCGCTCACGTTCTGGGACAATGAGGAGATGACGCTCGACCTCGAGCACTGGCACCACGACACCTTTCGCGGCCACTGGCGCAACCCCGCCATGCGCGAGAAGTTTGTCTGGTTCGACATGGACGACAGCGGTGAGGTGGCGACTCTCAACGTTCGCTGGACGCTCCGGCCCGTGCTGCTACAGGTGGGCGCCTATCCGACCGACTATTACCGCGTGGTAGAGTTCGAGCGCACTCACGAATGATGGCCCGCGGACGAGGAGGGACGTTCAGCAATCTGTGAGGTGGGCTCGGCCGAGGCATCCGTCGTGCGCTGGGCCTCGCTTCGCCGCTCGCGCGGCACGATGACGAGCAGCCACAGCAGACCGCAGGCCGCCTGAGCGAGCGCAAAGCCCCCGACGGCAAGCGGTAAAGAGACCAGGTCAAACTCCAGCAGCAGCCCGGCCGTGAGGATCGAGCCGGTCTCAGCGAGCATGATGAGGAGCCACTCCGTGGCGAAGACGCGCCCTCGAAAGCGGTCCTCCGTGCGCTTTTGCAGCAGGACGGTCGCGAGGACAAAGTTTGCTCCGCTCGCCGCGTGCGCTGCAGCGATCAGCACGATGAGCAGCGCGACCGACGCCATGCCGCCGGCCCAGGGCGCAAACGATACCGCGAGGTAGCACAGCCCACTGAAGGCGACGGAGGCGCCAAGCACCGTGGGCCAGCGCGACTGGTCGGTAAAGGCCGCGCGGGCCACGACGGGACCGATCCCAGTGCCAATGCCGCGCGCCATGAAAAGCACGCCCATGCCCGCTGCGATGGCACCGGGGGAGACCTCCTCGCCGATCAGTACGAGCATAAACACGAGCCCGCCACCTGCAACCGCCCAGGTGGCCTTGGCGAGGGCGATGCGCCCGATGCGCGCGTTCCGTCGTAGGTGCGTCCAGCCCTCCGCGATCTGCCGGAGGGCGGTCTGCAGAAGGGCCCCGTCTCCTTCCTCCGTGTGCTGCGGGATAACCGTTCGCCACACGAACCAGGCCCCGATCAGATACGTCACGCCGTCGATGATAAAGACCGCCTCGACGCCCAGCCAGGCGGTCACGAATCCGCCGAGTCCCGCCCCGACGGCCAGCATCGTTGACCACGTCGCCGACGAGAGCGCGTTGGCCGTGAGGAGCTCGCGCGGCGTCGTGATGTTCGGGACCGACGCGCTTTTGGCCGGCACGTACACCGATCCCACCACCATCTCCAGCGCGATGAGCACGTAGATGAGCGCGATCGCCTCCCAGGCGGCCGCTGCTAAAAACCCCAGCACGATGACGGCCCGCGCCAGATCGGCGCCGATCATGAGCCGCCGCCGGTTGAAGCGGTCGACGATGAGGCCGGCAACAGGCGCCGAGATGGCCCACGGGAGCATCTTGGCGATGAAGATAGCGCTCAGCGCGAGCGGCGACTGCGTCTCCGTGCTGACGAGCGTTGCCAGGGCGATCAGGTTGAACCAGTCGCCCAGCAGCGACGTCGCGTTGCCGATCCAGAGCCGCCGGAAGTTGGCGTTCGAGCGGATGAGCTCCCAGTAGCCCGCGCGCTCGTCGACCTCAATGTCGTGTTTAGTTTTGCCCCGTGCCATGTCGGTCTGTGACATGACCAACGTGGCGACAAGGTTTCTGGACGTAGCGGCTCAGCAGGCGTTTCCCTGAAAATGTAACAGGAAACGTAGTGACGTGAGGCGTGATGCGTGGTAGCGTGGTGCGTGATGATGTGACACGTGAGGACACTGACCCACTCACGTATTCACGCATCACGCATTCACGCATCATGTGCTCACGCATCACGCATTCACGCATCACGTACTCACTCCTCACGCTCCGGCCGGAGCAGCGGAAACAGGATCACGTCGCGAATCGACTCCTGGCCGGTCATGAGCATGGTGAGGCGGTCGATGCCGATGCCGAGCCCGGCAGCCGGCGGCATGCCGTACTCCAGCGCGCGCAGGTAGTCTTCATCGATGGGCGCGGCCTCCGCGTCGCCCTCTGCGCGGCGGCGTGCCTGCTCCTCGAAGCGCTCGCGCTGGTCTTCCGGGTCGTTGAGCTCGCTGAACGCATTGCAGATCTCACGCCCTGCCGCAATCACCTCGAAGCGCTCAACGAGCCCCTCTTTTTCTCGGTGCTTCTTAGCCAGCGGGCTGAGCTCAATCGGGTAGTCGACGACGAAAGTGGGCTGCATGAGATCGGACTCAACAGCCTCGCCGAAAATCTTGTCATACAGCTTCCCCTTGCCAAGCTCAGTCGGATCCACGTCCACATCGACCTCGCGGGCGACGTCGATAAGCTCGTCGCGCGAGGCGCCGTGCAGGTCGTAGCCCGTGGCGTCTTCGATGGCGCCGAGGAAGGTCACGCGGTTCCAGGGCCGCTCGAACGAGATCGTCGTGCCGTCGCGCTCGATGGTCGGCGTGCCGTGAAGCGCCGTCGCAATCGTTTCGATGAGCTCTTCGGTGAGGCCCATCATCCACTCGTAATCCTTATAGGCCACGTACAGCTCCATCATCGTAAACTCCGGATTGTGGAAGCGGCTCAGCCCTTCGTTTCGGAAGTCCTTCGCGATTTCGTAGACGCCCTCTAGGCCGCCGACAAGGAGTCGCTTCAGGTAGAGCTCGTCCGCGATGCGGAGGTAGAGCTCCATATCGAGCGCGTTGTGATGCGTCGTAAAGGGCCGCGCCGCGGCGCCGCCGTAGACGGGCTGCAACACGGGCGTTTCCACCTCGAGATAGCCTCGATCTTCCAGAAAGTCGCGCATCGTCGATATAAGCTCGGCGCGCTGGCGGAAGACGTCGCGCACCTGGGGGTTGACGGTCAGGTCCACGTATCGCTGCCGGTAGCGAAAGTCCTTGTCTGTAACCTGGTCGTAGACCTCGCCCTCTTTCTCCTTAACGACCGGCATCGGGCGGAGCGCTTTTGAGAGGAGCTTGATCTCCTCAACGCGCACAGTAACCTCCCCCATGTTCGTGCGGAAGACATAGCCCTTGATGCCGACAATGTCGCCAATGTCGAGCAGATCGGTGAAGACCTCTTCGTAGAACTCTTCACCGACATCCTCCTGGCGGATATAGACCTGGATGGTGCCCGACTCGTCCTGCACGTCGAAGAACGCCGATCCGCCCATCACGCGAATCGACATGATCCGCCCAGCGATGGACACATCCAGGCGCTCTCCTTCGTCGGGGTCGTGCGTGTCGTCATCGAAAGTGTCGAGAATGTCTTCGGCGTGGGCATCGGTTTCCCAGGCGTAGGGGTACGGGTCGATGCCACGATCTTCGAGCTCGCGGCGCTCTTCGCGGCGGCGGAGCTCCTGTTCGCTACGTTCGTCGGTCGTAGGCTGAGCCATAATAACGCGTGTGCAAGCTTAAACAGTGTAAGAGGGTGGACATGGGGTAGGCGGCGGAGGGATCCAGCCGCTGCAAACAAAAAGGACGCAGCCAACACGGCCACGTCCTGAGAACAGTGGGAGCGAGTACAGTGATTCCTTTAGACTCTGCTTCGAACATTGAGCCAGCCGAGCGACGCTCGCTGAGCGGTCCTAATCAATCCACTGCTCGGCCTCCTGAAGCAGTTCGTCGTGGTGTGTGCGAAGGAGCCGGGTGATGAGCGCGCTCAGCGTGTGAGCTGGGCTTCCCTTCGGCTGGGCGGAGGTGAGCGAGGCCATGCGCTCGGTGCCCTCCTCGAGCACTTCCATCGCGTCCGTCAATGCAAACCACCAGGATGGCTGTTCGTCGTCGGTCTCACTGCCTCGCTGCTGACTGCAGAGATTCATGACCTTCGCGCCCTGGTCATTCAGCGTATGGTGGAGGTTTGCGTAGGCTCGGTCGGTGGCTTCTTGCATCGATCGCAGCTTCTCGCGCTGCCCGAGTGATAGAGCAGCTTCCGCCGCGCGGCACTCGTATTTCGAGATTCGTCCTAGAATCTGTAGGGCGGCGACGGTCACCGACTGAAAAACCGCTCCCTCGTCGGTATGCTCTTCAGTCAACCTTCGGATAGCCCTGAGCGTCGGTCCATAGGACGACGGATCCTCATCCAGATCAACGTCCGATGCCGGAAACGCATCCGACTCAACAGGCTTGTGCTTTAATTTCTCCTTGTAACTGGAAGCTCCCCGGTTCAACAGGGAGAGCAGCGCCTCTTTCGCCGTCCGCACACTGGACTCACTCATGTATCTCCCGCTGTTATCAAACATACCGAGCAGAAAAACCTCCGTATCTGCGGACAGAATGCCCGCTGGATACCGAAATTTCCCTGCAGGTGGGGTGCAACGAACCGTCTAAGCACATGATCCGTAGCTCGCCTGGATGTGATTTAAGATCTATCTGACTCAAGTTCAAGTTGAAGTATCTTCATCTGTTTGGATGGACTCATGAAGCTGATCTAAAATTATATCTGCATCCTCGGCAGTGATCTTTCCGCCACGCACAGCCGTCCGAACCATCTCGTTGACCAGTGCAGCATAGGCTGGCTTGAGATGGGGAAGATGCGCATCCAGTGTTTCCAGATGCAGGGCAATAGTTTCTTGGTCGGCGCGCGCAACGGGTCCGGTGAGGACGACCTCCGGAGAGCTGTCGAGCAGGTTCTGCCACGTACGCTCCACGAGCGGACGGATGAGAGTGGAATGCTCTTCCACATTGATATTGGCGGTCTCCAGGATCTCGCTCACCACGGCCATCAGAGCAACCAATCCGTTTGAGGCAACTGTCGCCGCCAGGTGGACCTGAGCCTTAGCCGAGGTGGGCACGGTCACGTGTCGCGCGCCCAGGTCGCGCGCGAGTTGGGCGCCGAAAGCGACCGCTTCAGGCTTCCCTTCAACCCCGATGATGGTATCCTCGAATATCGCGGGGGACGTATCCGTGGTGAAGCTTTGAATCGGATGGAAGCTGAGCGCCGTCGCGCCTTCTTCTGCAAGCGGTTCCAACACCTCAGCTGTATGCACGCCTGAGGTGTGCGCTACATACGTGGACGGCCAGTCATGATCGACTGAGCGGAGCGCAGCCGCAACCTCCGGGAGGGCGTCGTCTGGAATGCAGAGCAGTACGAGGCGCACGTCCGCAGGGAGCTCAGAGAGGTCTGTAGAGGCCTGGGCTCCTCCTACGTTCTCGGCCAGCTGCTCGGCCGACGCTTCGTGCCGGCTGATGATTGCGCGTACGGTGTACCCGACGGGCGCTAGTCGGCGGGCCAGTGCCGTCCCGACGGCCCCCGCCCCGATAATCGCCACGCGAGTCGGCTGAGGCATGTCCGGAGAATCTGTGGGCATGTCTGTGCGATCGTCTTATGACACAGGTGTGAACGGTGACAATTTCATGGTTGGCCCGCCCAAAGGCAACGGCGCCCATCAAACTTTTCTTCATCAAGCAGGTAATCTTAAGCAAGCCTCCTGATGCGGCGTCCCAGTGCCGTATGCCCCCTCACCTTACCACAGTAACTTCTCGGCAGACTGCCCCGTAAAGTGCCATACCTAATTCCCGGTAGCAGTAACGATCCTAATCGCGCGATCGCCGACATAATGCGCTGAGCCTTCCTCTATACTCGCACCCACCAATCCTCCCTCCGCACATGGCCAACCCACCGCGCATCCTCTGGGCCGACGACGAAATCGACCGCCTGCGCCCCCATCTCATGTTTCTGGAGGACAAGGGGTACGACGTGACGAGCGTCACGAACGGTGCCGACGCCGTTGAACAGGTCCGCAACCAGGCTTTCGAGGTCGTCCTCCTCGACGAACAGATGCCAGGCATGGATGGGCTGGAGACGCTCTCAGAAATCAAGGGCGTCCGCCCCGAAGTGCCCGTCGTGATGGTCACGAAGAGCGAGGAGGAGTCGCTCATGGAAGAGGCGCTCGGCGGCAAGATCAGCGACTACCTGACCAAGCCCGTGAATCCGAGCCAGATTCTGCTTACCTGCAAGCGGCTCCTCGAGCAGACGCAGCTGCGGCAGGAATCGCTCTCACAGCGGTATCTGCAGTCCTTCAATCAGATCGCCCAGCAACTCCGCCAGCCGCTTCGCCACGCCGAGTGGGTCGATCTCTACCAGAAGCTGGTCGAGTACGACCTCGAGATCGAAGCTGACGACGGAGCGCGTCAGATTCTCGAAGACCAGTTCAGCGACGCCAACCGCTCGTTCGGCGATTTCGTCGAGGAAAACTACGCCGACTGGATTGCCGATGTCGAGGACCGGCCGGACGAGCACCGGCCCGTCCTCTCGCACGAGGTGATCCCCGAGTATGTATTTCCGCACCTGCGCGACGGCGAGCGGCCCGTCGTCTTCTTCGTGATCGACTGCATGCGCTATGACCAGTGGCTGGAGTTCGACGAGCTGCTCCGCCCGCACTTCGATATCGAAACCGATTTCTACTACGGCATTCTCCCAACGGCCACGCCGTACGCCCGCAACGCCATCTTCAGCGGGCTGCTTCCTCGCGATCTGATAGAACGCTTTCCGCAGGTCTGGGAAGGCTCCGAGGAAAACGAGCACAGCCGAAACCAGTATGAAGAAGCGCTCCTCCACGACCATCTCGACCGCCATCACGTCGATGCCAGCATCCGGTACGATAAGCTCATTGCATCGGACGACGGGCGGGATTTTGCAGACGAGGTCGTCAACCTCACGCAGCACGGCCTGAGCGCCGTGGTCGTCAACTTCGTCGATATTCTCGCCCACAGCCGCTCGGACTCCGACGTCATCAAGGAGCTCGCGCCCGACGAAGAAGCGTATCGCGCGCTGACGCGCACCTGGTTCGAGCACTCCTGGCTGTACGATGCCCTTCGCGACCTTTCAAAGCGCGATTGCACGGTCATCATCACGACCGATCATGGCGCCATCCGGAGCCTGCGCTCGACGAAGGTGATCGGCGATCGCGAAACGTCGACGGCCCTGCGCTATAAGTTCGGCCGCAACTTGAAGTGCGACGAGGAGGATGCCATCTTTGTGCGCGACCCGGAGACGTTCGGCCTGCCGCCCCACAACATGAACACGAACTACATTCTCGCCAAGGAGGATTACTACTTTGTCTATCCGACGAACTTCCACCACTACGAAAACCTCTACCGCGATACGATGCAGCACGGCGGCGCCTCCCTGCAAGAGATGATCCTCCCCATCGCGACTATGCACCCCAAGTCGTAAGCGAAGGAACCAAGGATACGACGAGACGAGGAATCGAAGCAGTCTGCTCTCGTTTCTTCGACTCGTTGCTCTTCGTTTCAGTCTGCAGTTCAGCATGCAGTCCGACTTCCCATGCGTACGGCAACACTCATGGATATTCTACCGACCGAGACGTCGTCCGCTAAAGAAACCCTGGCGCTGGGCGAGCAGCTCGCCGATCAGCTCACGGCCGGCGATGTGCTTGCGCTCTACGGCGACCTCGGTACCGGCAAGACGCATCTCGTAAAGGGGATTGCGCGCGGCCTGGGCCTCCCCGCCCGCGAAGTCAACAGCCCAACGTTCGTGATTGTGCGCGAGTACGAGAGCACGCCGCCGCTCTACCATTTCGACGCCTACCGCGTTCAGCATCTGGATGAGCTGTACGAACTCGGCTACGAAGATTATTTCTACGGCGACGGCATCTGCTGCGTCGAGTGGGCCGACCGCATAGAAGCCTTGATCCCGGACGATGCGCTCCGAATCCAGCTGTCCCACCAGGGCGGCGACCGGCGACGCATTCGCGTCCGCAAGGAGGAAACGAAGAGCCGACGAGCCGAGGACCAATAGCCACCTCTTCGATTCTTCCATTCCCCGACTCTCCGCCTCAGCAGTCTTCCCATGCCCTCCGACACCGCCGCCACGTATCTGGAGAACCTCCCCCGGTACATCCACCAGACGGACGCGTACGACCCGGGGCTGGACCGGATCGAAGCGCTGATGGACGCGATGGGCGATCCGCATGAGGCCTTTGCGAGCGTGCACGTGGCCGGAACGAACGGCAAAGGCTCGACCGCTTCGATGATCGCCGCCATCCTGACTGCCGATGACCGGCGGACGGGGCTTCACCTCTCGCCGCACACGCAGCACGTCACCGAGCGGATGCGCGTGAACGGCACGCCGGCCCCTCTCTCCTGGCTGGAGGATGCGGTGTCTCGCTATCGCGACACGTTCGAGCAGGAGCAGGCGACCTTTTTCGAGGCCACCGTTGCACTTACCTTTCTCTACTTCGCTGAGCAAGACGTGGATGTCGCCGTTGTGGAAGTGGGGCTGGGTGGGCGTCTTGACGCGACCAACGTGCTCTCCCCTGAACTGGCACTCATCACCAACATCGGCCTCGACCACACGGATGTGCTGGGCGACACGCTCGCCGACATCGCGGGAGAAAAGGCTGGCATCGTCAAGCCAGCCACGCCCGTGCTGACAGGCGAACGACAGCCGGAGGCGCTCGCCGTGATCCGAGACGTCGCCCAGAAGCGCGACGCGCCGCTCCACGTCGTGCCCGAGGAAGTCAACACGGAGACAACCGACCAGACTGTAGCCGGCACAACCTTCCGCGCTCAAACGCCTGTACGCTCGTACAACCGCCTGCATGTGTCGCTGCCAGGACGTCACCAGCAAACAAATGCGCTGCTCGCCCTGCGTGCCGCGGAGCTGATGGGCGCCGGTCCTGATGCGATTCGCACGGGATTGCGCGACGTGCACGCGCTCACGGGACTGCGCGGCCGCTTCGAAATGCTGCGCGAGGAGCCGCTCATCGTGGCTGACGTCGGGCACAATGCCGCGAGCCTGGAGGCGACGCTCGATGTGCTTCGGCCCGAGATGGCGCAGCGCGACGGCTGCCTGCACGTCTTCTTCAGCCCCGCTCGCAACAAGGACGTGGGGACCATGGCCCAGCTCCTGCGCGAAGCCGGCGCTACGGTCACGCCGATCCCGCGTTCGTACGAGCGTGCGATGGATCCGGACGAACTCTCCGATGTGCTCAGCAGTTACGACGTATCCGTCAAGGCTCCGATGTCCTTCGATGACGCGCTCGACGCCTTTCTGCAGTCAGCCGCTCCGAGCGACGCGCTGCTCATTACGAGCTCCCATCTGCTCGTGACGCGTGCCATTGACCGGTTCGCTTCTTTGTAACTCTTCGACCTCGCCCCCCATGAGTGCTCGCATTCTCCTTTTCACCGGCAAAGGCGGCGTGGGCAAGACCACCATTGCAGCCGCCACCGCCTTGCATGCCGCTCGCCGCGGCTACAAGACGCTCGTCCTCTCCTCCGACCCGGCGCACAGCCTGGCCGACGCCCTCGACCAGGAGCTCGACCCCGAGCCGCAGAAAATCGTCGATAACCTGTTCGCGCAGGAGGTCGACCTCTACTATTCGATGCAGAAGTACTGGGGCAACATGCGGGAGCTCATGCTCACCGTCTTCAAGTGGCAGGGCGTCGACCAGATCGCGGCCGAGGAGCTTGCTGCGCTGCCGGGCATGAACGAGGGCTCGGTGCTCCTGTGGCTCGAGCAGTTCGTGCGCGAGGAGGACTACGACCTGATCATCGTGGATAGCGCCCCGACCGGCGAGACGCTCACGCTCCTCACGCTGCCGCAGGTCACCCAGTGGTGGCTCGCCAAAGCGTTCCCGTTCCAGAAGACGGCCATGCGCTCCCTCGGGTTCGGCGTGCGCAAGGCGACAGGCATTCCGCTGGATAAAGGCTACGACGAGCTGGAAACCATCTTCGGTAAGCTGGAGCAAATCCAGGCGGTCCTAACCGATCCGGAGCAGACCTCGATTCGAATCGTCATGAACCCCGAAAAGATGGTCGTGGAGGAGGGGCGACGGGCATACACCTACCTGCAGCTCTACGGATACGGCGTGGACGCGGTCGTCGTCAACCGCGTGCTGCCCGACGAGGCGAGCAACGAGGGCACTTTCTTCCAAGAATACCGCGAGGCGCAGCAGAAGTATCTCGACGAGATCGAAAAAAGCTTCGCGCCGCTGCCCATCCTGCGCGTCCCGCATCTGGGGCGCGAGGCATTCGGGCTGGACCTGCTTGGTGAGATTGGCGAAGGGCTCTACGAAGATCGCGATCCGACCGAGGTATTCCATGACGAGTCGGCCTATAACGTGCGGGAGGACGGCGAGGCTTACTGGATCGAAATTCGGCTCCCTTTTCTGGACGAGGAAGACGTGGACACGCGGCAGTTCGGCGACCAGCTCGTCGTGCAGGTTCGGAATCAGCGGCGCAATTACGCATTACCGAACTTTCTTAGTTATTATAGACTTACGGAAAGTTTCCTCGAAGACGGCTGGCTGCACACGCGCTTTGAGCCGGGCGACGACGAGGTTGAGTGAGGGCTGATGGTTCGTAGAAAATGGGGCGTCGAACCTCCTCGCCTCTCCCTCACGGTGCTGCAATCAGACAGTGCTTGAAACGCAAGCGGGCCGGGCGCCCCAGCGTGGTGTTCAGGACGACTTTTTGCGCAGAGCCTGGCCGTTCTCAAAACGGGTACATCTGACAACTATCGTACCGACTATGTTTATTCCGAGCACGCTGCTCGAGCAGCTCTACACGTTTGGAAGCCTGGAGAATACGGACCAGGGCGTTCAGTTTGCCATCAAAAACCGACTTAAGGACGCGACCCTCACGGAGCTCCGAGGCGTGGAGATCAATGGCGAGTCTATGCCGCTTGAGCAGGTCCACCTGTACATGGGAAACGGCGAACTGATGCAGGCCACCGAGATCACGCCGGACCAGCCCATTGATTTCCCGCTGCGGCGCACGGTTCACATCGTGGTTGACACCGATCCGCTGGAGCCGGGCAAGCACGAGATCGGTATTGCCTTTCGCAGCAAACCGTTCGGTAAGCTGGATTTCTCGGTAGAAGACTCGATCTCGGAGCAGGACGAGGACATTCCCAAGATTCCGCGCAGCCGCGAGGACGACTATACGGAAGACATCATCGAGCAGCGGCAGGAGTTCGTGGAGGAGTTTTCCGGCTGTGAACTTGAGCACGTGCCCGAGTACTCCTTCGATCCGCGTGTCACAGAGGGTAACATCGAGAACTTCACGGGCGTAGCACAGATTCCGCTCGGGTTTGCGGGACCCCTCACCGTGAAAGGCGAGCATGCCAATGACGATTTTCTCATTCCGCTCGCCACGTCCGAGGGCACGCTCGTCGCTTCGTACAATCGCGGCATCAAGGCGCTCAACCTGAGCGGCGGCGCCGAAACGACCGTCGCGGCCGACGCGATGCAGCGCGCGCCAGTCTTCGTCTTCCACAACGCGCGGCAGGCTCGCGACTTCTCCGAGTGGGTGGATGACAACATCGACCCGATTCGCGAAGAAGCCGAGTCCACCTCAAGCGTGGCGAAGCTGCTCTACATCGACACCTATCTCTCCAACCACTTTGCCTATCTGCGCTTCAACTACGAGACAGGCGATGCGGCCGGGCAAAATATGGTCGGCCGGGCCACCTACACGGCATGCGGATGGATTATCGACAACTATCCGGGCGACATCGAGCATTTCTACCTAGAGTCGAACTTCGCCACGGACAAGAAGGCCTCGCAGGTGAACGTGATGCGCACGCGGGGGAAGCGCGTGACGGCCGAGGCCGTGATCGATCGCGACGTGCTCATCCAGCACATGCGCGTAGAGCCGGAGAGTCTCCACTATCATTGGAACGTATCAACGATCGGCGCCTTCTTCTCGGGCGCCAACAACAACGGCGCGCACTCGCCGAACGCCATCACGGCCATGTTCATCGCCACGGGGCAGGACGTGGCTAACGTCTCCGAGTCGTCAGCCGGCATCCTCTACACGGACCTCACGGAGGACGGCAATCTCTACATCTCACTCACGATCCCATCGCTCATCGTGGCGACTTACGGCGGCGGCACAGGGCTTCCGACCCAGCGCGAGTGCCTGAAAGCTATGAACTGCTACGGAAAGGGCCAGGTCAAGAAGTTCGCCGAGGTCGTAGCAGGCGCCTGCCTAGCCGGCGAACTCTCGCTCGGCTCGGCCATCTCCGCCTCCGACTGGGTCTCCAGCCACGAGGAGTACGGGCGGAATCGGTAAGAGGTGGGAAGGTGTGTATGTGTGCAGGGCTGTAGGTCGCGTCCCCGTTCAAACATTCAACCCTCCACACCTACATACACAAATCAGTACATCGCCTCCGACCGCACGTCGCGGTCGTGTTTGCGGAGGAAGTCGACCATGCGATGGGCGTAGGCGTTGAGCGGCGGGCAGTCGATGCCTGTGCCGTCGAGTAGGCGCTGGGTGTTGGTGTTATCGTAGCGGGCCGGCCAGTCGAAGTAGTCGATCAGCTCCGGTGCAATGCCCAGATATCGGCCGACTCCGGTTTGCATGAGGGCACGTGCAAGCGGTTGCGGGATGGGCACGAAGGCAGCCCGCATGCCCAGCAGGTCCGTAAACAGCTCCATGATCTCCTGGGTTGTCAACGGATGGGGATCCGTCAGATGAAAGACGGAACCGCGCGCCTCAGGCTCTTCCATGAGATGCGTCATCGCCTCGATCACGAAGTCGACGGGGACGAGATTTACGGGATGCTGCCCGGAGCCTACCTTGGTCATGAGCGTGATGCGCGGCAGCTTGCGAAGCGCCTGCAGAATGTAATAGGGCCCGTCGAACTTATCCGTCACGCCCGTCTGCGAGTCGCCCACAACGATGCCCGGTCGAAAGATAACTGTCGGCACGTCGCCCATGCGCTCCTGCACGAGCAGCTCCGCGTGGTACTTCGTCTCCTCGTAGTGATTTTTGAATCCGGCCGCGTGGACCAGCTCATCCTCATAGATCGTGCCGGTCCGCTTCCCCGAGACGTACGCCGTGCTGACGTAACCGAACGCCTCCAGCTGCGCGCACTGCGACAGGAAATCCATCACGTGCCGCGTGCCGTCCACGTTCACCCGCCACCCCACTGGGCGCGGGACGGACAGATCATACACGGCCGCGAGGTGAAAGGCCTTCGTGACGTGCTCCTTGAGCATACTCAGCAGATCGCCTCGAAGCCCGAGGTCAGGCGCCGTGATGTCTCCCGGGATTAGGACCGCGCGATCGGTCAGCCCGAGGGCGCCGAGCGTCCGCTGCGCCTTGACCTCAAATTTAGGCTGGACGAGCAGGGCGAAATCAGCGTCAGGGTGCTGGTCGGCCAGCGCCCTGACAAGACGCGTACCCAGAAATCCCGGAAATCCTGTGAGAAAGATCATAGATGGCAGAAGAAAAGCACGTCTAGTAGAGAGGACGAGCAGATCGCTTCTACGAGCCGCAGACCGTCCCGTTTTAGGTCCTGGGCATTCGATTTGTATATTTGACGAACAGCCGAATGAACGGCGCTAGCGAGCGCTCGTAGGACAGTCGACTACGCGCCGACGGATCTCAGAAACGATTACGTTACTTCATACGCATGCGACGCTGTCAGGCTCCGCCTGCACGCGTTGCTGCCTTCTCGTCTATGGACGATAATAGCTCCGAAACAACGGAACAGTCGAAGCAATCGGCGGAGCCATCTTCCGCGCCTGAAACGCCTTCGACCGACGGGCGCGCTTCCGTCTCCGAAGACGGGCAGGCCCCTGACTCCAGCGCGGATGCTGCTGGGTCGATGCCCTCTCCCGACGGCGAGCCGTCGCCGCTCTCCGATTTCGATCCGCTGGCTCCCTATCGGGGCGCCGTGCGCCGGTACTTTACGGTCTGGCGCCACCTCATCGGACTGCTGGCCGGCGGGCACATCGCGTATGTCCGCGCGCTTCCGGATGTACAGAAGAAGGGCCTGCGCCTTGCCGGGCGGCGGATTCTGGCGTTCGTCCTCCGTCTGTTCGTCAAAAGTGAGCTTGCCGCTCTGCCCTTCCCCAAACAGCTTCGCAGGCGGCTTGAGATCCTGGGTCCCACTTTCATCAAGCTCGGGCAGATCCTGGCGATCCGGGAAGACCTGCTTCCCCCTGCCATCACGAAGGAGCTCGACAGCCTGATGGACCGCCTGCCGGAGGTCCCTTTCGCGCAGGTAAAGGCCATCATTGAGCGCGACCTGGGGCATCCCATCGACGAGCTTTTCTCCGACATCCAGCGCGACCCGATCGGCTCGGCGTCCATCGCTCAGGTGCACCGCGCCCAGACGAAGGACGGCGATCAGGTCGTCTTCAAGGTGATCAAGCCCGGCATCCGCGACGTCATCACCTCCGATCTCAAGCTGCTGGAGATCGTGGGATTCCTTCTCAGCTGGTTTATTCCGCACTACCAGCCTCGCCAGATCGTCGCCGAGTTCAGCAGCTACACGCGCCGCGAAATCGACTACACCTTCGAGGCAGACAACGCGGAGGTCTTCGCTGCCAACTTTGACGACATGCCAGGCGTGGTCTTCCCGACGATCTACCGGGAGCTTAGCTCGAAAAACGTCCTCACGATGGAGTACCTGGAGGGGATTCGTCCAGGCTCGGCCGCCTCTGAGGCGCTAACGGAAGAGGAGAAAGATCGCGTCGTCGACTTGGGGGCTGCTGCCATCATTCGAATGTTGTACCGAGACGGCTTCTTCCATGCCGACCTGCACGCCGGCAACCTGCTCATACTACCGGGCGACCCGATTCGGATTGGCTTTATTGACCTCGGAATGGTAGGGCGATTTGACCCCAGCGTAAAGCGGCGCCTGCTGTACTACTTCCATGCTCTCCTGCAGGGAGACGTCGATAATGCGGCGCGCTACCTCGTCGAGATGGCGCGCGTTACCGAGGGCGGCGATCCGGAGGGATTTCGGCGCGCCGTGTCGGATCTGGCGCGCCACTACATGGTGCGCAGCGCTCACGGCGAGTTCAGCATTGCCCAGCTCATCCTCGAGTCGCTCAGCCTGGGCGATCGGTATCGGGTCTTCTTTCCCGTTGAGATGACGCTCATGGTGCGGGCCCTCGTGACGTTCGAGGGCGTGGGACGCACGCTGAAGGAGGACATTGACATCGTCGAGCTCTCACGCCGACACGTGAGCCAGATTTTCCGCCGGCGCTTCGACCCGCGCGCAATCAGTCGCGAGCTGATCAGCAGCGCGCCCGAGATCGTCGACATGGCCGTGCGGTTTCCGCGCATCGCCGCATCAGGACTGAACTACTACGACGAACGGCTGAGCGACCGCACGCCTGAAAATCCCATGGCGGGCCTGCGAAACGGCATCATCGCCGGAGCCTGTATTATCGGAGGCGTGCTGGCTGTCGTGCAGGGCGGCTCCTGGTTCCTGTGGATCCCGCTCTTCGCCACCGGAATCATTCTGGCCATCTTCGGGCGCAAATCGGTGTGACTTTGTCTGGATGACCGACGGGGCGCTAAGTCCTCCCAAGGCCTAAAACGCGCCCCTCCGAGACACTAAACCCTGCAAAAAACAAAAAGCGCACCCCGCGATTCTACGGGATGCGCTTCCTATCAGCGTTTCTGTGCGAGCGATGCGTCAGCTCATATGCGTCTGCAGGTCTTCGCGGCTGTGGCGCTGGCGTAGCTTCCGGAGCGCCTTTTCCTTAATCTGACGGACGCGCTCACGGGTGAGATCGAATCGCTTGCCGATCTCTTCGAGCGTGAGAGGATGTTCGCGCCCGATGCCGAAGTAGAGCCGCGTGATTTCCGCTTCGCGGTCGTGCAGCCGGCTGAGCGCGCGCTCGATGTCGATTTTCACCGACTCGTCGAGCATCTCATTGTTGGGCGCCTCTGCTTCCTCATCGGGAAGCACGTCGAGGAGGCTGTTTTCATCCTCGTCGCTAAACGGCGCGTCGACGGACAGGTGGCGGCTCGTGTGCTGCTTGGCTTCGCGCACCTTCTGGACGTCGATCTCCAGCTCTTCGGCAAGCTCCTCGATGTTGGGCTTGCGCTCGAGGTCCTGCTGGAGCCGCGCGCTAGCTTTTCGGATCTTCGAGATCGTGCCGATGCGGTTGAGCGGGAGGCGCACCACACGGCTCTGCTCAGCGAGCGCCTGCAGGATAGCCTGGCGGATCCACCACACGGCATACGAGATGAATTTAAAGCCGCGGGTCTCGTCGAATCGCTTGGCGGCTTTAATCAGCCCGTAGTTGCCCTCATTGATGAGGTCGGCAAGCGAAAGGCCTTGCCCCTGGTACTTTTTCGCCACCGAGACGACGAAGCGCAGATTAGCGCGCGTCAGCTTATGGAGCGCTTCCTGGTCCCCTTCTTTAATCCGCCTGGCTAACTCGACTTCCTCCTCGGGCTCTAGTAGTTCGATTTTGCCAATTTCCTGGAGATACTGATCCAGCATCCGCTGCTGGCGAGGAACATACATAGGACTTTCGGCGGTCTAGTGTGTCGGGATTACTGCGGAGGGGGAAAAGAAGAGTGATGGTGCGGGCACCGTGTGCACGTTTATAAGAAAATGTGCACGAGTTGTTACAACTCGCCCATTCACCACGGACGTCTGAAGGGGATGTTCCGTGGAGTTTATATTCGGTTAACGCGTATGCACGGGGATTATCGATTGTTTCTCACGATGCTGAGGATTCCTTCGGCTACGTCGCGCTCCCCGCTCATGCGAGGCACTTTCGTCTGACCACTAATGCTATCCTTGGTTTCCTTGAGCCAGTCATAAAACGTGCCTTCCGGCACTGCTTCCACCTGGGGAGGTCCGAACGAGTTGCCCTCCCGACGAATGCGATAGTGGCGGTTTGCGTCTTGTAGATGGTTGTCAACAATCTCGGCGAACGTCGAGAGATCGCTAGGCGCCTCCTCAAACTCGACGATCCATTGATGCGACGGAATGTCGCCGTTTGCTGGAAGTGGGGCGATGTGGTAGTCCGACACGTGAGCGCCGGTCTGCTCGCAGGCTTCCCGGAGCGCAGCACGCGCCTCGTCGCTGTACACCGCCTCGCCATACTGGTCAATCATCTCGCTCGTCCGCCCGGCTACCATAATTTTAGGCGGGTCGGTTTGCGTGAAGCGAACGACGTCTCCCACGTCGTACGACCAGAGGCCGCTGCAGGAGGTCACGTACAGCGCATAGCGCTCGTCAGTCTCCACATCCGCTACCGTGTAGCGGCGCGGGTTCTCGTCGTTGTACTCGCTCATCCGCACGAACTCATAGAAGATCCCATTATTCAGGTGGAGCAGCATGGCGGGATCGTCCAGGTCGTTCTGGAAGGAGAAGAAGCCTTCCGACGCGCCGTACGTCTCGATGAAGTCAATGTCTTTGCCGATCTGCTCCTCGAGAAGCGAGCGGTACGAGCGAAGCGCCACACCGCCGGAGATAAACACCTGCAGGTTCGGCCAGATCTCGCTTACGGTGTCCGGACGCGTGCCATGGCGCTCCTCATAGACGTCGAACATGTGCTCGAAGAGCGTCAGGCCCCACGTGGGCACCATCACGACGAGGCGGATATCGCTGTCGATCGTACGCTCCGCGATGGCCCGCAGCTTCGTCTCCCAGTTGTCGATGAAGGCGACTTCGTTGGGTACCGCTTGCAAAAGCGTGCTGAAAAACGACGGCGCGTGCGCAGCCAGCAGACCGCTCACCTCACCCGCGTATGTGCCCGGAAAGTTTGGGTCTTCCTCGGCCCGGCCTGGCAACGTGAGATGCTCGCCAAAGAGTATGTCCCAGTTGCCGGTCTCCGAAATGTAATACAATCCAGTCCCGACGCTGAAATCTCGCGTCTTCTCAATGCCGTCTTCGCTGATCGGGATGACCTTTCCGTCAGACACCGTGCCACTCGACACCGCAAAATACTTGATGCGGCCGGGCCACATGACATCCTCGGCGCCTCGCCGGACGCGCTTCGCATCCTCCTCTATGTCTTCGTAATCGTGCAGCGGCACGCGCTCCTGATAGGCCGCGACCACGTCGGGCGCCTGGAGGATCTCTTCGAAGTTGTAATATTCGCCCCACTCTGTGCCCGAGGCGCGCTCAAGCAGGTCGCGCAGCACCTCTCGCTGGGTGCGTACGGGCTGGGGAAGGAATTCCTGAACCGCATGCAACGGTCCAAGCTGCTGTAGTAGGGGGCGAAAAAGCGTGCTCATCTATTGGAGAAGTAAATGATCAGTAGTACTTGCGCAACATAAGATTCAGGATATACCCTCCAGCCGCTATCCGGACCCTTGATGCATCAACAATTTCTAGCTAAAACAGGATTGGGCGCTCCTTCAAACAACAGGGCATGTGTACGTTTATATACAGAGCATGGAGAAAGTTCGTCAGACGACTTCCCGCGTTTTCACCTACCTGTGGACATGGAAAATGTTACTACGGATTCCTCGACGACATCTCGCCGCGAGCACTTTATGATCAGCTGTCAGGGGCGCGAGCTCGACTGCCGCCCCCCTTCGCTCGGCGGACAGAAGACCCACGTGATGGGTGTGCTCAACGTGACGCCCGACTCGTTTTCGGACGGCGGCAAGTACATGGCCGTCGACGACGCCCTCTCGCGCGCCGAGACGATGCTGGACGAAGGGGCTACAATTATCGACGTAGGAGGAGAATCCACGCGCCCGTCGGGCGACGTGTACGGCGAGGGTGCCGCAAAGGTGGAGGCGCAAGCCGAACGCGACCGCGTCGTTCCCGTCATCGAAGCGATTCATGACGCACATCCCGACGCGCTCATCTCCATCGACACCTACAAGCCGATCGTCGCCGAATCGGCATTAGAAGCCGGCGCATCGATCATCAATGATATTACCGGGTTGCGCATTCATCCGGAGACGGCCGAGGTTGCCGCCGAGCATGACGCGCCTCTCATCGTAATGCACTCGCTGGGTCGTCCCGGCGCCATGCCCCACCAGCACCAGTACGATGACGTGGTAAGCGCCGCGCAAGAGGCGCTTACGGAGGCGATTGAGACCGCCGAAGCAGCCGGCGTCGACGATCTCATCATTGATCCCGGATTTGGCTTCGGTAAAACCCACACGGAGAACCTGCATCTCCTCAACGCCGTCGACCAGTTTCTCGAGCTGCATCGACCCGTTCTGGTCGGGATCTCTCGCAAGAGCACCATCGGGGCGACGCTGGGTACGGACGACGCTCCGGCTCCTATCGGCGAGCGGCTTTACGGATCTCTGGGAGCCACCGCCGTTGCCGTGATGCGGGGCGCGACGCTCGTCCGCACCCACGACGTGCGTCCAACCGTTGAGATGCTTCACGTGTTGAATGAAACGCGCGCTGCCACCGGATAGGGTGGTTCGCTGTGCGGCCGCGCGCTGCTACGTGGGTCCGGGTGCCGGTGACAACCGTTTGCGCCTCGATCTCGTACAGCTACGCTGAGCATCTGGCATAACTTCGAACGCATTGCGCCATTCTACTCACTCTCATTCAGCTAACTCTTCCTCCCTCAACTGGTGACCGTCTTTGAAATCATAGCGATAGGCCCAGCGGACGTCTTCGAGATTCTGCTCGTGGCGGCCGTTTTGTACTGGCTGTACCGGCTGCTCCAAGGTACGATTGCCGTGCAGATCCTGCTCGGCCTCGGCGCGCTGTACGTGGTTCAGGTGCTCGTCAACACGTTTAACTTCAAGATCCTCCAAGCCCTCTTCGGATCCATCGGAGAGGTCTTTGTGCTTGCTCTCATTGTGCTGTTTCAGCCCGAGATCCGGCGGCTCCTCCTCATGATGGGGCAAAATCCCCTTGTTCAGCGCTTCACGAATTCGTCTGGGCAGGATGAGGTCATCGAAGAGACCATTGCGGCCGTTGAAGAGATGAGCGAGAAGAAGATCGGCGCCCTCATCGCCTTCCAGCGCTCGACGGGACTGCGCAGCTATATTGAGACCGGCACGCAGATCCAGGCCCAGCCCTCACGCGACCTGCTGCTCTCCATCTTTCACGGCAAGAACCCCCTGCACGATGGGGCCGTCATCATTGCAGATCGCCGCATCGAAGCCGCGCGGTGCATTCTGCCCGTTTCCACGAGCATGAAACTGAGCGCTCAGCACGGCCTGCGCCACCGGGCAGCAGTTGGGCTCTCTGAACAGACGGATGCTTTCACGGTGATCGTCTCTGAAGAGACCGGGAGCATCTCGATCGCCCGTGACGGCACGCTCATCTCCAACCTGACCGTCGAAGAGCTGCGCACGTATCTGCAGAACGCCCTGTCGGGCGGGCGCAGCAGCTCGGCGTCGCAAAAGGAGGAAGCCCTCGCTGAGGCCTGATTGCAGTTTCCGCATCATTATTTGCCCATTTTGATTCCGATACGGACCTTATGTCATCCATGACCGCTTCCCGCCGAGCACAAGGCAAACCCTTTCGCCGTCG